>BNJV01002073.1_pt1 | contig 56651 bp, 84 predicted proteins | sample 8540591 | NCBI WGS metagenome assembly BNJV01 (sample SAMD00202457, study PRJDB9452) | human saliva metagenome | host: Homo sapiens | reverse complement strand
AGTTACGTATTGCCTTCACCAAATTAACGAGTATAAACGTACTGAACAGTTTGATTTATCTACATTAATTAATGTGGTACAAACTAGTTTCACAAGCGGTAGTCGTATTCCAGCCTTAGCAGTTAACAAAACAGCGTTTTGCTAACATTGATGCATGGATAAAAATCGGGGATATTGCAGCACCAGAATTCGAACAAAAACATACATCAATGAAATCTTATGCTGGTATTCACCTATTCCACGCCACTATTACAAGACAATAAACGCCAAGCTTTTAATGGCAATATTTAGCTAAATTTATTGCACGTAAGTCTGTACTGTAACGCAAAAATCTAGAAGTGTTAGGGCACATTAATCAAACGTTTAAAGCAGTAGTGACAGACGACTTAAAAGATATTTAAATGGGGACCATGGTGTGTTTGTTAACACGCAACAATTCATCACTAACCAAGACGGATATAACTGGTTAGATAAATGTAAAGACGAAAACGGTAAATCATTAATGCAACGATGTAGTAATGGTACTGGATATACAATCTTTGGACACCGTGTAGTAGTTGTTCTTAACTCTACTAGCGTCTACTGGTAAGAAAGCACCATTATACATTGGGGACCCCAAAAGAAGCTGTTGTATTATTTGGACCTAGAGCCAGAAACCATGACAACGCAACGTGTAACCTTATGATATTGTATCATTGACCGCTTTAGTTCAAAATGGGGACGAAGCAGCAGCTATTTCAACCGAAATTGATACAACCAGCACCTGGCTCATCTACGGCTAAAGCAGCATAGAGTTTAGGTGGGTAAGATATGCAATAGTATCGCCAATTAGAAATACAAACAGCATAGATATGAAGAAGAAGAACCACCGTTCATTGATTTAATAATGGAAGTGGGAGTTTTTATATAATGCTGGAGCGTATAAGCCTGAAACCCTATGACCAAAAAACATCATCAGTGGTCACTATATGGATTTTGCTAGATAATCGTGAGTCAAACCACACAGAGATTATGCAAAAATAGTACCCTCTGTGGTATGCAATCACCAACAACCTCATTACAGTACGCCGCAGAAGATGAGAATGATGTTCCATCATTGCAATGTCCAGAAGTAGGGTTGGTGATTTACCATGAGAAGAGTAAGGCTAATGACCTTAGACACCACATTCAGCTTTGGCGCGCGCAGATGCCCTACTGGACGTGGTTATCGTCATAGAATGATTCACGAAAAAAATTATCCAATATTAAACAGATTCCTGTATCAAGGGAAATGTATGAAGTGTCTATCGTAGAAAGATACGGTAGGCGATTGTAAAGCTATTCGATTTTAGGCGTAGCGTTAACGGACGGGGTGTATAGCATGGAGGTTTCATTAGATATACAAGGAATTGATACAGTCGTTCGGAAAATTAACAAGAGATATTAGTGCCACTGTTGATAGAGTGTATTAATACTGGTGTTACGTGATAGGCAGTGAAGTAGTACTTTAGACGCATTAAGACGTACACACACACCATTAGGGTAGAAAAGATATAAATAAGAAAAATATCCAGTACGTAGTTAGAGAACATGTGGCACGTTCAAAACATGCTAGTGCGTCAAGATGGCGAACGGCTGGTCAAGGTTGGCACACTTCAAAGTAGCGTGCATGTGGTTCCTTGAAAAGGTACTTACTCTCAAAGGTAACCCTCAAAGGATTGCACCACGACACCATACTGAACGTGTTTGAAGATGTGGAAAGAAGATATAGCCAACGTACAGAAAAGTGGGCTAAAACTTATTGCAGAGGTATGTTGGCCACATGAGATATACTGAAAATGGAAGTGCCGATTCAAAAAGCACCGACTAGCAACCCTAAAATCGTCAATTACGTAGCTAAAACAAAACAAGGTTATCCCTAATATTGCTAACTCGAGTACCACGGTGCGTTTCCACTCATGGAATATCATCACACTAGGGTCTGACGAGATGTCTCGAGTATGTACGTTTACTTGACTAGAAAAGATGAGTTTTCAAGTAGGGATATACGCAGAGAAGAATATGATTATTATGAAATACAAAATGAAGTTGATAGAGAAATGCGTAAGTTAGGATTTACGTGTTATAGAGATTATACCATACGGTAGGACGACACAGTTATCCACCGTCAGGCTTTAGTTTATACCACGTCTATGCACGCGATGATGTATCGACGATTATGCAGAAAATGGAGAGTGAAATAACAGTGGCAAGAATCGAGCAAAGATTTGCACAATTTTTCCAATTACAAAAGATGACCAAGGAGTCAACAACTTATGGCACAGCAGTGAAGTTACTACCTATTAATGAAAAGTAAGTTTAAACGCTAAAACAGTTGAAGGTTCATTATATGGAGAGCGACCGTCAAGTAGAAGGCAAAACTCTTTCGGTATCACTGGTTATGATATTACAGTGACACTGGCAGACTTAAAAACCGACCAGATTGCAGCAAGCGATTAGGTCACACAAGAAAGCACTCTAAAGGTGGTATTGAAGCAGTCAATGCAGACGATGAAGCACCTGGCGTGTGCAGTAGCGTTCGAGTTCAAACGTGTTCTGACGGGGATAACCAATATGTAGTGTTATATAAAGTGAAATTTCGCCTTTAAAATGAAGAATTTGAAAACAAAAGGAGAAAAATATCACATATAAAAACACTCATTAGTTGGTAAAGCAATTGCCCGTCAATCAGACGGTAACTTTCAAATATGATGTGGTTACAAAACGTTACCAGAAGGTTGGCATACAACACCACAAAAAGGGAGAATAGTCCAATTGGGCTAGTTTATCTAGCCCCTTTATATAGAGAAAGGGAGTCTTGTGATATGGAGATTATTATTCATGACAAAGTATATAAAAGCGAAACCACAATGGGGGACACTAAGAAAAGGTTACTGAAAAGCTGGTAGATGAAAGGAAAGAATTAGTCTAGAGATGATGAGGAAGCTAACAATTAAAACCTCATTGAAAACGATTGACCCCATTAATGATATTGATAAAATGTGGAGCTTATTTGTGAGTATTTCAATCATCAATTTACCGTGGAAGATTTTATGACTGGTTATAAATTAGACAATATTCAAGACTATCATTTAGTGTTATACGATATTTTATTCAGATATTACGAGGGTTACTGTTAACTTATCCAATCAGTCAGTGAAGAAGACAACGAAGAAAAATCACAATAAAAACAATTCGTAAAACCAACCTATATATACATGATGGAAAAATATAGATGGAGTCCTAAGCAAATTGACGATGGAAGTAGAAACCCTCATAGAGTTAGAGTTCGGTAGTTGGAAGGACTGAAAACCAATCGAAGAAGAAGGTACTATTGATTCCATTCAAGGATTCTAACGGAAAGGAGGAACAATATGGCAGAAACACCTTTTGGAAAAACTGGTAGTAGAATTAGAATTAATAATGCGAAGTTTGACCAGGATTGACTAATGCACAGAAACAATTAAGAACGTTAAACAAGGCTATTAAAGGTGCTAATGAAGAAATCAAATTGTACGGTAAAGGGTCATCTAGTGTGACCACAGTTAGGTTTAATGAGTAAAGCATTTCAAGCTAATAAAACAATTATTGATGAGAATAACAAGTCGATGGAAAAAAAGACAGCAGATTTAGAACAATTACGTGAAGCAATGGCAAAAGCGGGTGGTGGCACTCAAGAACAACAAGATGAGATGAATCGTAAATTAAAACCACATTGAAATTTACAAACAACATTGCAGAAGCTACAGCAGAAATGAGTAAGCTAAGACGTGAATATTCTTTTATTAGCTAAAGAACAGCTATTACTAATAATTCGTCACTTCAAAATGGTCAACGATTTATTGATAAAGGGAAAGCAAACACAGAAGCAGCTAATAGAATGTTGAACTTTTCAAGAGGTTGGACAGTAGCAGGTGCAGCGATTGGAGCGAAAGTTTAGCTGGTGTTACTAAAGCAGCAGTGGATTATGAACAAGCATTGGCTGGTGTTAAAAAGACTACTGACCCTACCGCTATACAATTTGCAGCATTTGAACAAGGATTTCGAAATCTTTCTAACACAATTCCAGTAAGTGCTAAAGAGTTAGCTACATGGGTGCTATGGCTGGACAGATAGGTATCCACACACAATGAAAGTTTGTTAACATTCGTTGGTGAAACCATGGCTAAGTTACAAACCGCTGCGATTAATCGTAGGGGAAGAAGGGCAAGTGCAATCAGCTAAGTTTATGAACACTAGGCACGTCACAAGACAGAGAGTGTCTAATCTAAGTTTCATCTTACGCAGACTTAGGGGAATAATTTTGCGACAACTGAAAAGATAGTTTCTTGATATGGCTTTAAAACCTTGCAGGTGCTGGAAACAGATTGGGTTATCAGAAGGTAGTGTATTCGGTTTAGCTACACAGCATTAAGTTCAGTAGGTATTGAAGCAGAAAAGGTGAAAGAGCGTTTTCAGTAAAAGTCATGATTAATATGGCTACAGCAGCCGATGGTGGGACAAGAAATCTAGTAGTCAATTACGTAATTTTGCAAAAGTATCAGGTATGGCGGCGGACGAGAGTTTGCTACAACTTGTTTTCAAAAGTAATCTGTAGGAAGCCTGTAGCAGCATTTGTGGAAGGCTTAGTACAGCCAACGAACGGGGACTACCGCTCATTAGTATTTTAAAAGAAATGGAATTAAAGAAGTACGATTAAGAGACACCTACGTGCTGGTGGAGCCCACAAATTATTCAATGACGCTATCAGTCGTAGGTAATCGAGCTCTTTAAAGAAAAACACAGCACTACAAAAGGGAATTTCAAACCTTTAGTGAAACCACAGCGTCAAAATTAGTACTCAGCTAAGAATAAATTGACAGATGTGGCGATTGAAGCAGGCACACACAATTGTTACCTCTTTTAGCAGACGCTTATTCAGACGGTTGATTAGCGCTAAAAGGTATGGTGGAATGGTTTTAGCGTTACCACCTGTATTCAACAAGTAGCTGGAGCGTTAACTGGATTAGCGGCAATAGCTGGTGGTCCAATACGACTATTTGTTTGGTTGGTGAAGATTAGGTTGGGCTCAGGGTCAGTGCGTGTAAACTACTCAAACCATTGGAGAAGCCCAGATTAAGAGTCACAGGCGGCCGGTGCATTTTTAACCACAGAGGCAGCTGTGCTGGGCTGAAGCCACACAGGAACGGCTAGAGTGGAGTGCTGGTGAAAGAGCGATTGGTAACATTAGCTGGAGGAGCCGCAGCGCCGGAGGAGCATTTAGCTTTAACCAAAGGCCCACCAATATCGTGGTGGCTGACCGCAGCTGCCGCAGGGATTGAAGTTGGCTTGCATGGAAACAATGGGGCGAAGAAGGTTGAACGCAAGGTCAGCAGAAAATTGCCAAGAGTAAAGAAAACTCACGAAGCAATGGGGAGTAGATGTAGAGAAGTCGTTGATGTAACTCATTAGAGATCGCAACAGCCAGTTTACAGTGAAAGTCAAATGCACTATTTCATCAGCTTTCAGCGCATCTGCGATACTACTAAAGATGAAATGAAAACCTCATCTCATTCGCCGGCGTTTGCAGCGATGACTCAAGCCGCTAACGATAAAATGAGCAGCTGCGTTGGGTATTTACGATAACTACCACCAGGATATTGCTAAAGCTAGTGCAAGAAATCAAGACCAACAGTTGCGTAAACAAACAGTAGAAGAAGCAAAGAAAGTCTTTGCAGATGTGGAAGCTAAAATTAATGCACGATGAAAAGCTAGTCAAGAAAGACGTGCTTTTGACGAAAGATGAAGTCATTGAGACATTAAGAACACGCACTCGAGCCCACCAAGCCTCAGCAAAAAGCTAATAAGGCAAGGATAATGTGGAAGCACAGAAGTTATTCGAGAATATGACCGTTGCTGTAAATGTCTCAAGCTGGAGTGGATGAACAATTACGTACCATTGTGAATTAAAAAGTTTGAATCAAATGAAAACGCGAAATCAATAACTTAAATGAACGTAAGAAAAGTCATTAGAAGACGCGTTAACTAATGGACACATAGGCCCTGACATCATAAAGGTGTAGAAGAACTTGAAAAGAACACTGCTACGCAATGGAACAGATAGGGGTTGCCATACAAAACTTAAAAGAACAACGGACCGTGCTTTTGGCAAAAAGGAGATGACACGAAGAAAGATACGATTCGCTGATTCTCAAGCTGCGCACGCGGCAGCACGAGAGTTCTGGCAAGAGTGTTGCAGACGAATCAGCACGAAAAGCCGGAAAAGAGTCCTAGACAGACGGCCACGTTACGTAAGCGACGCTAAGACAAAATTCGGATTTGAGTTATCTAAGAGTGCAAAAGGAAGCTACAGCGTGGGGAAAACTACACAGACGAAAAGACTGGTCAGATTGTTGAAAATATTCATAAGGTTACAGCAAAAGCGATTGAAAGTGAAGAAGGTTGGAATAATCTCAAATTCATTATTAAGGAAAGCTCAACTCAATCCTCAAATGCGTAGAAGTTGAAATCAGTAGAAAGCCTTTAATTAAGTTACCGGTAAGGGACGAGTTAATCGTTTGAAGAAAAGGCTTTAGCACGCACGACTCTATTAGTGGTCACAACAGATAAACTCATTACGGCTAAGGGATTGCAGTGGAACGACAATGAGTTTGTAGAAAAACTGCTAAGATTGGACACGACGAGCACCAGACGCCAAAGAGAAAATTGAAGCATTATTAAAAACGTATAAAAGTGTACTCAAGAAACAGTTGGAAATCCGTTAAATTTATACACACTAGTACAGCAGATGGGTACTAGTAGATAGAGAAGATATGACCGAGAAGACTAGCTCAAGAACGTGCAAAAGAAGGGGCACTTCAGAACCGAAAACACGCAGAAAAGCTTCCACAAAACCGCAAGTAGAGTCGTTAACAAAGTCTCATTAATGAAGTTCCTACTAGCAAAACACCACAATGGCAGCAGACGCTAGTCAGCTGACAGTGCATAGGTGTGTGTGTCAATGCTTCGAGTTCTATTAGTCGTGGTTGACTCGCCACATTGAGTGGCAACGCACCCGGTTACGCCACAGGTACCGACTACCACACTGGTGGTTTAGCGCTTAGGAGATGGTGGTAGACGAGCACGTTCTCAACACCAGACGGTATACAGCCTCGGTGTATCGCCTTCTACAGACACGCGTCTTTATAACCTTCCACAGACCAAAGTGTGGTCATCTATTGACAAATTTAAACGAGACACATTACTATCAAACCATATCTGCAAAACTACCTAGGATTGTTGCCTAGGTTTGCCAGCAGGTACAGTACGTAGCTTTTATGGATAATGTCTAATGTATTCTATAGTCCGATAAATGGTTGAGCATGGCAATGTATCGAATATAACCAATCATTCAAATTATAGTCCCCACATTGCATATCGGAACATTTCCACGCAGATAACGGACAAAGGAAGAAGACATTGTTTAAAAGTTTGTATGGCTAGTTAAAAGAGAGGGATAGAATGTGACGCAAGAATATATAGTTTAATGGACGTTCTTCTAAAGACTTTGATTATATATCTAGTGATTTTAAAATGAAATCAGCTAGGAATGATATTCGTTGTAGAAGTAATGGGTAGAGATGGTGCAGTTTTAATTCTAATAAACGTTTACTGACAGTGGAACAGACGATTCTTTCATTAACAAATTAAATTCTAAAGACAAACGTACATTCACCGATATTGTAAAAAGAAATATCAGCATGGTTACATACGTCCACGTGGACAGAATTAAATTTTCATGGGACCCGTTATACACGTATCGTCAATTATGCTAGAAGATTTTGAAATCAAAGAAACGGTACGTGTTAGGTAAGGTAGCTAACACGTTTAAATTACACCCAGTGAAATATTTGAAAGCGGCAAAATCCTTTATCTGACGTTGCTAATGGAGCAACTATCACTAACCCCACAACGTTACCAGCTGCTTTATTTTGAATTACGAGGTACTGGTAATGTAACTGTTTCATTGGAAATGAAAGCATGCGTTTTCAAAATGTTACTACTGGTATCAATGTTGATTGTGAGAAGTATTCAGTGTGGTTTGGTAACACCTCTGTTTATGAACAAATGGTCACTCGATAATTTCAACTATTGCCTGGTGTAAATACATGCGATTAGATAACAGTAATTTTTACGTTACGGTTACGTCCTAATTGCGCGAAAGTATGATATGTGTATTTGATAGTGAAGCACAACATTACGTAGGTGCTGGTTTAGGATTGTTCCCGATTGGATTAGTGAACGTGATAACGAAAAGAAAATGGAGCGTATTATTTTGAGGAGAATATATTGTTGGTAGCGAAATGCAGATGGCTACAAATTGATAACGTGATACAGACAAGTGCAGGTCAACGTACAAAAAGACAATGGTTTGACAGTTAAAATCACTCAAAAAGATAATAAAACATTTGTTGTGTGTATGCAGAACATATTAGTTACCGTTTGAAGAAAATGGTGCTATTGCCTAATGCGACAGTCGAGTGGTAATGGTAATCTAGCCTTGCAAGGTTGGTTAAATTCAATTATTGTCCCTGGTCATGGATTTCAATACGTGGTCAAATGTTGAAACAAAACAATCAAAACAACTTTTAGAATTGATAAAAGTACCTAATGCACGATCATTGCTTTTAGGTGGAGCAGAAGACCTATTCTGTGACAAGGGGGTGGAGAATATGAGTTTGATAATTTCCACCATAAAATTGTGGGAGAACATGGGCAGAAAGCAACCTCACTGAGAATTAATCTTTCTGCACTGGCTGAGTTTAGAAGATAGTCAAACCAAGCTGAAAATTACAATAACACACATTTAATGCCGTATGTTATCAAGAATAATCGTATTTATACGTTGCCTAACAACGAGTTTATGCAGCGTGGAACACTCTAGTACCAAGTAGTACGTGTTCTTCCAGTAGACTTTAGCGAACATTTTAAAGGAAAACAACATTGTGAAACCAGACGAGTGAACCACAAAATAGCACTCACGACACCATAGATATTCCAGAAGATAATAGTAATGGATAGTGGTAGCATGGGCGAAGCAGGGGAAACCAAAGCAAAGCAAAAGCGCGCGCTCATTGGGCTAGTAGATAGTAAAGGTTGGTGGTCTGTATTCAAGAATGGTAAATATCCTAAAATCGTTGGGGCCCAAATTGACTGCAAGTGGCAGCCGTTTTAAAAGAACGGTTATATGTATGAAAACCAATGGTTTAAAAGACAAAGATGGCACGAGATATTATTTAGGTAAAACTGGTACGAGTTATTGGTTGGACCGCTATCAAGAATCGCTGGAGATATTTTGATAAAGACGAGAGCTTAGGATTCCACAGCTAAGCAAAGAGTTTTGAAACCAGATGAATCTAAGTTAAGAAAATTAGCAGAAGAATACGTGAAGAAAAACAACTCGTTACACGCTAAGGAATTTCAAACAACCGTTACATGTAGACTTACCCAAAAGCAGGCGAAGGTATCGTAGAAGAAGTTGAATTGTGACCAATTATTAGTCACTGTTCCTGATTCAAACATTGATAGCATTGGCTTTGAAACAAGTGTGCTACTAAGTGGACCTTCGTTTATTAGAACAATATGACGATTTAACGTTAGGTACGCTTAACTCTTTATCGGAACTGTATAAAGATAAGCGCTCATGCTGGGCTCAGAAAATCAGAAAGAGCTATAGAAACCGCGGCGAGTACCATTGCCGGTAAATCAAGCCTACCTCAATTTTAAACAGAATTGAGAGCGTTAGTTGACTGACTGGCGATAACATGAACAGTAAGCTTATTGCGACGAAGCAATCGAACCTGAAGCAAAAGCTGGCATTTAAAGAAGGTGATATGTGGTGGTCTCAACAACGAGAGCGCACAAGCAATTAAAACGTTGGACGGGGACGTCATGGAATTAATTGTTGACACCGAGGACCCTAAGAAAATGTTAGCAGACTATGAAGAAAAGCTAACGACTCAGAAACCTTAAAAACAAGAAAATTACGCAACTATTTCTAGTGCAAGATGAAGTTACTGACAGTGCTCTATAACAATTTTTAAGAAAGAGTTACTTAATTCCAACAGTGAAATATCCACATTTATTAAGAATAATCTCATCAACAGATCTGCAAGGCTTAGAAGATTTTACGAACACGTATAGAAAGTGTAAATCAGGGCTTACAAGTAATACACAGTCATTAAATTTAGAGTTAACAAACACTAACGGTCATTATTATGGACCAAAATTGTGCTAATAATCAGGGGATATTAACTGAATTTAAAACAATGAATTACAATCTGCTAGGAGTTACCTCTAGCGGTATCATGCGACAAGTCAATAATTTATTGAACGGTAATTATTCTTCTTTCAACAACGATTAGATTCCTGAAGCCCTCACCACTACACAACAAACAGTAGCCCTCTACAGTGGAACAACTAGGGAGATAAAATATACAACTCAAATCAATGATATTCATGGAAAGTCGCAAGTCATGAAGTTGGTTTGAATAGTATCTCGACAAAGCATAGAGGAAGCCAACAAAAAGCAGAAATATCTATCTCAAATGATGGTATTCGTTTTGGTAGTGTAAAAATCGTGAACGGTCAAATATTAGCAAGTATGATTGCACTTAACCCAGATAATGCACAAATCATAGCTAATAAGACAAAAGTCACTGGAGATATGATTGTTAACGGTGCTATTACGGGTACATAAAATTGCAGCTAATTCTAATCACTGGTGGACAAATTGTTTCTGGTAGTAAAAAGCAACACACTTAGCAGCTGGAGCTATTTCAGCAGATAAAATTAGTGTGACTAATGCTTTTGTGGAAACCATTGCTAGTAATACAGCTTTCTTTAAACAAACTGTCTTGTAGATACAGCAGTAGCCCGACAAGTCAAAGCTAGTTGATAGAAGGTTACAAAAGGAGTTATCGGCGGATTTCAAATTGGACTATCAATAACTATCAAGGTAAATATATTACAGGAGAAAACCAGTTTTCTGTTGGAATGAGTAATGGACACACCAAGACCCTGGTGGAGCCGCTTTATGGGGTCAATTGGGGCAAAGATTGGAATAAATTTCCAGCAAATGGTTGGGTTGTTGACCATACTGGTAAAATGTATGCCTCACAACGGAGCTGCATTTAAAATGGTGTGTCAGTAACTGGTCCACTTTTACGTGGAGGTAAACGGTGAGAACTTTACTACAAAGGAAATATCAGATTTATTAAAGAAAATAAATATGACGAATGTTCAACACGTAGAACGCAAACAAGACGCTAACGGTCCTTATATCGTGTTCTATAGCAATGAAGGTAATACATTCGCCAGGACAAGCCCATGGTCAGATAAACGCTTAAAAGTTAATATCCAAAGTAGTAATGTGGACGCTTTACATTCGATTAACCAATTAAATATTTATGAATATGATTTTGAAAGGACAATACAAAATACCACAAACAAATCGGTTTGATTGCCCAAGAAATTGGACAATTTTTACCAGACGCACATGAAAGTTTTGAAGGTATGGAAACGTATAGTCCTTTTTTCTTTGTGCCTTATTTGGTAAAAGCGATTCAACAATTATCGACAAAAGTAGAAGTATTAGAAAGGAAACTAAACAATGAATAAACACCAACGGCTATCGAATATTTAGCTCAAGAAATTACAAGACTTTCACTGGAGAAAGCATATTTACAAGAAGCTTTAGTAGAAGCACAGAAAAAGATTGCACAATTAGAAGAACAGTTGAGTAAAGGAGATAAGAAATAATGACAACAGGATACGAAGTAAAAGGTAAGTGTTAAAAGTTAACTTAACAGAAGTAACGATTTATCGTGAAACACCTTATACATTCTTAACACGTAGTTTACCAGGTAACCAACTGGATAAGAACGATGAAGAATTAATTCAATCAGTATTAGAAATTGTCGACATTGAGTTTGACCCGTCTAGTACATTAGCTAAGTTAACCACGTTATCAAACGAGATTAAAGAATTAGCAGAACACACAAAGAAAAATTCTGAAACGGCACAAAAATCATTGCTTGAATTAACAGAACAAGTATTTAACTTATCGACAGATGTTGAAGCGTTAGAGGTGGTGCACGATGAAGAAGGAGATGAAGAACACCACGAAGAAGCAATACAGTGAAACAAGCAGTACAGGAAAGTACTATACGCCTACAGATGGCACCATCGCTAGTAACTAGAAAGGGGTGGACAATATGACAAACATGGTAATCTTAATGGCAGTTAACATTATCGAAGGACGTTACCTTACAAACGAGCACCCAAACCTTTGAAAAACGTGTATTAGAACAATTACACTTAGCAGGTTTAATCTGTAAATGAACAAGGAGAGTTAGTCGAATACAAAGGCTAAGTCTTCTTTTTATAGGGTAGGTTATGTAGCTCTACCCTATTTTTAATGCAAAGGAGTGAGATGTACAGAATGAGTGACACTGTATTAGTTACATTAATTCCAGCAATTACAGCACTTGCGTACAGTGTAGTTACAGACTGGAAGTAAAAAGCTACAGACGAATTGAATAGCAAAAATTAATAACATTCAAAACGTAGTAGATGAAATCACGGCTATTGGAAAGAAGAATAACGCAGATATTGCCAAGATAGCCTTCGTGGAACAAAAATTACAGAAAAGTTGCGCTAGAGATTGATATGAAAGCTGCTATTTTGGCAGGTTATCGCGACAAGTGACGATACACGTAGAATCACAGCATTGTTCAAATCGTATAAAGATTTAGGTGGTAATGGATATATCGAAGATATGTATCAACAATTTATGAAATTAGATTTAAAGGAGCGTTAACTATGAATATTAACTGGAAAGTACGATTAAAAAATAAACATTTTGTATTAACTCTTATCCCAGCAATAGCCTTATTAGCACAAGCGTTTATGGCTATCTTTGGTAAGTTTCATTAGATTTAGGGAGTATCTCTACAAGAATTATCTCATCTCGTAAATGTTTTATTTACAGTGTTAACAATTGTTGGGGCTATGAATGACCCTACTACTGACGGTTTAACAGATAGTCAAAATGCGTTAACTTATCACGAACCTAAACAAGACTAGGGGGTGGTTAAATGGGAAAAACCATTCGGAAAACACATACAGATAACCACACGTAAAAGAAATCACGGTTTGAAAATCAATGAGGAATTTTACTCATACGATAAGAACAATGCACAGTTTGAATTTATTATGGATTATGATATTCCAGCAGATAAAGTCATTGCGTTATTTCATTTTGAAAACAGTAATCGTTGTTATGAAACGTTATGTCAGCGTTTTAAAAGGCAATCTTATCACGATTGAGTTTGACACCTCTTTAATTGTGGAAGATGAATTAGTAACAGGGTATTTATACTTTGACAAACTAGATAAGTCCACAGATGTGTATCGTTTCACTTTTGGCGTTCGATTGTCTGAAATTGATAAAAACTAGGAGTTACCTGTACAAGAAAAAGTCAGTCGCAGGATTGTTCCAGTAGCAGATATTGTGACAAAAACAGGAATTGAAAGAACTGTTAGATAGGGATTCAGAAAACGGTGGTACGTATGATGACACTGAAATGCGTCAGTCCATCTCTGCTATATCTGAAAGAGTGAAGACTCTAGAAAGCAATGCTAGTAAATATTTAACTGAACACCAACCGTTGACTAGTATTGAGGAACGTATTCAGCAAGTCGAAGCACGTTTCAATAATCTTAGCAATATTTATCTATCTAGCCACCAGTCGTTAGAACATTTAGCTACTAAGGACGCTTTAAATAAAGTAGAACAGCGTGTGGAACAGTTAGAACAGAATAGAGGTAACGATAACCACGATTTTATAACAAGACAGGAACTAGAGGGAAAAACATTATCTTACTAGTGTTCCAGAAGAAATAACTAATAAAATTTCAGCATTGGAAAACAAATCTGTAGTGACTCACGAGGAATTAGAAAGTGCAGGCTATGCTAAAAACCACAGACTTAACTGATTATGCTACTAACTCAAAAGTAGAAGCCGTTGAAAGTCGTGTTAGCACTAGAGAATAAACCTAGTGTAACTCCGCAGGATGACGATAGTGCGTTGAGTGGGCGTGTGTCTGCTTTAGAAGCTAAACCGACTGTAGATGTTTCTGAATATGCTAAAAAACAGAAGTACTCCACTATTGATTCAGTAAATAATTTATTACGTACTCAAGAGAGAACAAGCTACTAAAATTTGCTTTGAAAACAAATCTAGCTTATGAGATTCACGGTACTGGATGCCTAATGGTCAAATTAAGCACCCATTGGGACGACTTATGTAGATATGGCAGTTACTAATGGTGCGTTGAAATGGATTAAACAATCAGGTACTGGCAATACAGGTTGGAAAAGTATTGATTGGCGACACTGGTTGGAGAAATCTAAATAATGTTTCTAGGTTAGGAAACTCCTTTATTAAAATAAGAAGGGTTAACAATCTGTAACCTATCAATTTTGGTGGTTTGCAATGGGGTTGGTTTGGTATTATCGTAGAAATGGACCAGGATTTGCTCGTCACAACAGTACTGGTGAGAGAGGAGCAAAAGTGCTTAGCTCCCCAATCTCTATTCCAGAAGGCTTTAGAAGTGAGAATTCTTTAATTGGTGGAATTTATAAATGACGCTGGTAAGCCGTATGGAATAGTGGTATCTCGGGGTAAGAGTGATTCAAATTACATTCAATTTTTCCTTTAATGACCCTATACCAACAGATAAAAGATATAGGCGATATTCGTGTGAGTGCAATTAGCTATGTAACAGACGAAGACTGGCCCACTAGGGTTACCATAAATTAATAGGATTAGATTAGAAACAGGATACGTTCCACTAATCAAACATAAAGGCAGTTAAGCATACGGTGCGACTGCCTTTTTATATACATTTTTAGGGTGATAATATGACAGCAGCAACAGAAGTAGTAAATTTTGCACGTGGATTAGCTAATCAAGGAATTGGCGTAAATGCAGACGGTGTATATGGTACACAATGCGTGGACTTGCCTAACTATATCAGTTACCATTATTTTGGTAAGTGGTTATGGGGTAATGCTATCGACTTATTAAATAGTGCAGCAGGTAATGGTTATTACGTTAAATATAACGCTTTAGACGATATTAACCCTAAGGCTGGAGATATTTTCGTGATGGAAACTCAAGCATTATATGGACACCCTTACGGTCACACTGGTATTGTGATTGAAGATAGTGACGGTTATACGATTAAAACGATTGAACAAAACATTGACGGTAATGCAGACGCTTTAGAAGTAGGCGGACCAGCACGATATAATACACGTAACTTTGACGGTATTGTTGGTTGGTTTAGATTCCCATACGAAGAAGCAGACACTGACTATGAAAATAATGGTTGGGTGGAATATAACAATCGTTGGACGTATCGTGATTCAGATGGTACACCTACTAACCAATGGAAGAAAATCAATGAAGCGTGGTATATGTTTGATGAAAATGGGTATGCGTTATCTGACCAATGGGTACACTATAAAGATAAATGGTACTGGTTAAAATCAGATTGTGCGATGGCTTTAGGTTGGCAAAATCAACGGCAGTGGTATTTCTTTGATAACGATGGAAGTATGCACGAGGGTTGGTTGAAAGTATTATGACAAATGGTACTCATATGAAGTTTCTAATGGCGATATGATTAGTCGTGAATGTAGAAATATCAATGGAGCATGGTACTATTTCAGTGAAGATGGCGATATGTTAGAGACAAGCCACAATCAATGTGGACGAGAACGGTTCCATTCATTTTGAATAAATGAAAAATTCCCTATCTGTAATAGTGCAGGGGGCTTTTTGTATAATCAGACATAGAGGGAGTGTTGTGAAGTGGAGATAAGTGAAGATGTATGTGATTTTAATGGAACAAGTGACGTTATCTAAGTATTATGGACTGACTTATTGGTTTTATGAACCAGAAGAACCTGTTTATGCAGTGTAGAATATCCAGAATTGGACGCTATTGGTATAGGAGATTATTGGTATTGTAATGAACCATACATGGACGAGGATATGAGTCACACGATTATTAATGCAACATTATGAAGAGTTAGAAAATTTAAGAGAGAGTTAAACTCAAAATGACTCTACTGGAATTGAACATAGCACTATACAGAACAATTGAAAGAGATTATTCAAATATTAGAGCAACGAATAAGTTTTTACTCACGGAACAACATACGGGAACAAACATGTCTAGAAACATTGATATAAGACTTAAAAATACCTTTCAGGGGTCTTTTGCTTTCGCTTTCAATTTCCTTCGTTTGCCCCAAAAATTGTATTTTTGGTATACTACAGAAAGTAACACTGTTGCTAATTTTTAAGAAAAGGAGTCGAGTAAATGAAAATTGCGATCGTAACGGATAGTACTGCGTATTTGACACCAGAAGAACGTCGTGAGTGGAATATTCATGTATTGCCACTATCAGTAATTTTTGGACAAGAAAGTTATCGTGAAGAACAAGATTTGACAACTGCCGATTTCTATGAAAAGTAAAAACTCTGAGGTATTTCCAACTAGTTCTCAACCAGCGGTTGGTGAAACGATTGAATTATTCCGTGAATTATCCCATCATTATGATGTCTATTATTCCAATTCTTTTTATCCAGTGGGATTAGCGGAACTTATCAAACAGCTGTAACAGTTGCTGAAGAATTACAAAGATGAAGTGTTGATTTACCCAATCGATTCAGGAATTAGCTGTGCACCTCAAGCTCGTGCGGTTCGTCTTTGCTGCAATGATGGCAAAAAGATGAAAAATATACTGCTAAAGAGATTGTAGCTTGTGTTCAACAATTAGTAGATCGTACAACAGCTACTTCATCGTAGATGATTTGAGATAATCTTCAAAGAGGTGGACGTTTATCAGCTGGGGCTGCTTTAGTCGGTTCTATGTTGAAAAATTAAACCGATTTTTAACATTTGAAGATAAGAAAATTGTGGCGTTGGAAAAATTCGTACGCAACAAAAAGCGATGAAACGAATTGAGCAATTATTTGAAGAAAATACTCAAACGACAGATGGAGATGGATATGAATTAGTCATTATTCATGCCAGTGCTCAGAAGCAGGAGAAGCTTGGCGTGCTCAAATTCAAGAAAAATATCCAAAAATTAAGAACTTCTCTAGCCTATTTTGGTCCAGTTATTGGAACACATTTAGGGCAAGGCGCTCTAGGATGTTCATGGGATATTGTTTTAGAGAAAAATTTAGAAATGATTTAAATACTTTTGAAAGATGGAAATGGAATGGTAAATTCTATTTTCATCTTTTTATGCTAATAGTATCCATTAAAAATTCGAAATAAAAATAATTTTTGAGATCGTATATATAGTTGAGGTGGTTTGAATGAAGATTGCTCGAGATTCAAATGGAGAATTAGTATATGCGTATAAAGGAATTGAAATAGATAAGTCAGAATATTATGCTTGTCCGATGTGTGGAGAACCTGTTCAAATTTGCCAAAAGAAAAATGGTGAGTATTTTTCAGACATGTAACAAGGGCAAGGCATGATGGAGAAACCGAGGCACATCAAAAAGGGAAGAAAGAATTACAAGAGAGTCTCGTTCAACAAGGATATAGGACAGAATTAGAACGGTATGAAGCGATGATTGGACAAATTCAGACCTTACGATTGAAGTAGGTGAAAAGGAATGGGTATTGGAATATCAATGTAGTGTCATTCCAATAAAGGAAATGACTACTCGCACTAAAGCTTTAGAAAGTTTGGAGAGAAGTGTTTCGTGGATACTGGGAAAGAAATTTTTACTAAAAAACTTATGTGAGATGAGTTTATATTGTATTCGATATCATCCACAATTAGGAAATTATTTATGCTTTTTATACGGATAAGCAATGGATCATCCATCATCATCTAGTATTGCAACTTCAAAAAGAAAGTATCTTTTTCAGGAGAGTCGATGTAACTTAGATAAGCTCGATTGGAAAAAGTCTTTTAAGATTTTGGAAGAGTCACAGTGTATACAAATTTTCCAATTGGAAAGTAAGGAGCAATTTTGGACCAAAGAAGAATGGCACTCGTTTATGTTAAATCCTAAAAAGAAAATAGGCAATTTTTAGAAGCACTTTATCATCAATCTTGGATGTTTGATCAATTAGAGGTATGCCGTAGTTACCCTAAATATTCATGGAGTATAAAAACTTATAATCTTATCTGGCAAGGATATTTATGGATGGAATTGAACGATTGAAAATAAAACCAAGATTTCTCGATTCATCAGTGTTATATGTATTTTGAAAAAATTAGCCACCAAAAAGAAAAAATTCGTTTTTCCTCGTGTTATAAGCAAGAGAAAGTTTTGTAAATGTGAAATCGAACAATTTTTGAAAAATAATGTTGGAAACAAATTGTCTGGCTCTATTACCAGACGGGAAGTGAAGAAAAATAAAAAACTAGCAAGAGAGATGGATGTCTCTTGCTAGTAGTGATTATGCTTTAAATTGTTGATGAATTTTTGAAAAATTGGATATAAAATTGGAACAGTAATGACTCTAGAAAGCAGCTGAACCAAATGTTCCTAAAAATTTTTAGTAAAGGCTGCAACGAATGCAGGAGTAAACGCTAGTCCGCTAAGAATCATTCCACGAAGAAAAGTGTATTTTACTAGGTTTAAAATAATTTTGATAATAGCAGCTAAAATACCAATTCCAATAATATTAGCAGCTTTGTCGTTTCGATGAAGTGTTTTTCATAAACAAGATGAATTCCCAGCAAACAATAAGAGATTCTAAAATCGTAATCCAAACTTCTGCTGCATATCCGTTTAAAAATATCGAAAATCCCTAATCCTAAAGTAGCAGCAATAGCTCCTTTTTACTACCGAACACTAGCACCCAACAACGACTAAGGCATTTCAGTGAACAAATTGGTGTCCCAATTGAATTCTAAATAACTGAACTCCTAAGAAAATTAAAGCGGCAAATAATGAGATTTGTGTTAGTTCACGTAATGAATAATTTTTCATACTATAATTCCTACTTTCTATGAATGAAATAATTAGTGAGAAGATGCAAATGTGGTTCAAAAGCAACTCCATATTGTAAATCTATTTCTTGAGTAATGGTTTTTCTTGAAGAGTAGCCTCAAGAAAAGGTTGTGGCAAGTATTAAAGCTTTTTCTAAAGTATATCCTGTAACACACAAGCACTTAGAATAGCTGAAACAATATCTCCGGTTCCAAAAATGATGCGGATAATGGGGAGTAAAAAGCTGTCGCAAATTGTTCTGTTGCAGCATCATAGCTCAATAATCCGATAGAACCAACTTCGCTTTGAATACCCGTTAAGATGATTTTTAGCCCCTAAATCTGCTAACTTCCTAGCAAGAGCTTTGATAAGCTTCTACTGGTTGAACTCCTCTAAACTCTCTGTTTGAGTCAATAACGCAGCTTCAGTCAGATTCGGAAGAATAACATCCGCCTTTGAACAAACACTTTTCATTTGTTGGACATATTCTTCTGTAAAGCCACTGTATAACTTTCCATGGTCGCCCATAATTGGGTCGACGATCGATGAGAATTTGGACTTTGAGTTGTATGATAATCTAATAAAACTTTCAATTGTTCCATTTGCCTACAATATCCAATAAACAGAGCATCTGTTTTTAAGTTTATGCTTTCATTGTTCTAAAACTTTGGTTTGTAAAGTCTAGTAGTTCTTGGATAGCAATTTGCGCAAATCCTCCTGTATGAGAAGAAAGTAAAATGGTTGGTAAAAAGTATCGTCTCAATCTGACAACAACGCCATAATTGGAATGGCAGGAGTCAGCGCTACTTTTCCGATGCCGGATAAATCATTGGCCAATATGATCATTCTTGTACCACAAAAAGTACCTCCTATTTTTAGAAGTTGAACTCATTGTAATTCAGGATAGGATAAGGTACAATATTTTCCGAGAAGAATTGTACCGGTACAGATAAAGAGGTGTGTCATGTTTAAATATCAAGAAGTGAGTCTTCAAATTCGTCAACAAATCGAAGAAGGCATTTATAAAAAGGGAGATCGACTTCCTTCGATTCGTGAAATGATTCAACAGTATCATTGTAATAAAGATACGATTTTAAAAAGCGTTACATCTCTTTAAAGGAAGAAAGTTTAATTTATCCAGTTGAAAAGAGTGGGTATTATGTTTTAAAAAATCGAGTACCCGTTCGAAACACGACAAAAATTGGTTTGCCAAATCCGTTGCAATTTCCGATTGAAGATTTTAGAAAATGTTTGAATGAGTCAGTTATGGCAAGTTATGAAGGAACTAGTAGTCAGAAAGAATCCATCCGAGGAGACCGTGAATTAATTGAGGGCAATGGTACCTTTATTAGAAAGTTACGGTATATGCAAAAAGAAGGTCAATTATCCATTACAACGGGTACACAACAAGCTTTTATATATTTTACCCAACTGATTGGTACAGGTGGACTTTTGTTAGAACAGCCGACGTATAGTCGCATGAATCAATTAGTAAAGCGAATTAGGAATTCTTATCAAATCATTGAACGGGAACAAACAGAAGATACGATTTCGTTAGAAAAAGTTAGAACAAATTTTTCAGTGGTACAATTCGTTATTTTTATACGATTTCTAGATTTCATAATCCACTGGGAATGAGTTATCCGGATAGCGTTAAAAAGAAAAATGGTGGAATTAGCAGAAAAATACCAAGTCTATATCATTGAAGACGATTATATGGCGGATTACGAACGAGGAACGGCAACCCTTTGCATTATTTTTGATACAAATGAGAGAGTCATCTATGTAAAATCTTTTCATCGATTTTATTTTTCTGCATTTAAAATGGGAATAGTCGTGTTGCCAAATAATTTAATAAAGGAATTTGAGAAGAGAAAGCAATTATTGGATTTTGACTCAATTTACTCATGCAAAAACATTAGCGCTATTTATCCAAAATGCTTTGTTCGAAAAACATCGACAAAAATGGTGTCACACTATCATGAGAAATCCCAACAATTTTAGATAATTATTAGAATTATCAGCGATAGAAAAACAACTTTACACGGAACACAATTATTGTTAGAAAGAAGTCAATTATCACTTCTAAAAGAAAAGCTAGACTTAGAAATAACAATCGACACATTAGGAAAGATGCCTATATTGAAGAAATAATACCAGAAATCTATTAGATGTTTATGCATTATCGATGGAAGAGATGCAAGAGTTAATACACTTACTAGAAGAGAGAGGGGGAGTAGATGAATAAGGAAGAAATTTTAAAAACATTATTATGGATATGATAGCTTCAGACCTGCTCAAGCAGAAAATTATTGAAATGATTTTTATCCAAAAAGAGATGTTCTAGCGATTATGCCAACTTCTGCAGGAAAGTCGATTTGTTTCCAAGTACCAGCGTTAATGTTAGAAGGAATCACAATTGTTGTATCTCCATTAATTTCCTTAATGTACGATCAAGTGACTTCGTTAAAAGAAATGGGAATCCAAGCGATTTTTGTTAAATAGTGCAATGACTTCACTCGAGTATTATCAAGCGATTGAGCAATTACAACGTGGTGAAGTGAAGTTGTTATATGTTGCTCCGGAGCGTTTTTGAACAAGAAGGATTTCTAGAGATGATGCAAGGAATTCAGATTAGTATGGTTGCAGTTGACGAAGCGCACCTGTATTTCTCAGTGGGGACAAGATTTTTAGACCAAGTTATCAAAATATCGATACATTTGTTGCACAACTTCTACTCGTCCTATCGTGGCAGCTTTTACCGCAACTGCTACTCCAAGAGTTCGCTTGGATATTAAGCAACAATTAAAAATTACAACTTCCTTTTGAAGTAGTAACGAGTTTTTGACCGTGCAAATTTATATTTTTGGAATGGAAGAACCAAGGGATAAATGAGCCGTCTACTAGAGTTAATTAAGGAAAAAGAACTGACGATTGTATTTTTGTAATACTCGGAAAGAAGTTGAAAAAGTCTGTGATAAATTACAAAAGAAGGGATTGCTGCGGATTGGTATCATGCAGGATTAAGCCCTGAATCTAGAAGTAAAGTACAAAGAAGATTTTTATTTTCGATAAAAATCGATGTCATTATAGCAACAAATGCATTTGGAATGGGGATTGATAAGTCGAATGTGAGAAAAGTGATTCACTATAATATGCCTAAAGATATCGAAAGTTATATCAAGAAGCAGGTCGTGCAGGTCGAGATGGAGAGCCTGCGGAATGTATTTTTATTATATGGGGCAAAAGACATTATTATTAATAAATTTTTAGTGAAACAAAATGAAAGATCAAAGTCGGCATGGCAAAAACTCAATGAGATGATTGATTATTGTCGAACAGTGAGATGTTTGCGAGGCTTTATGTTGGATTATTTTTGGGCAAAAAGATATTCCAGAAGATTGTGGACATTGTACAAATTGTTAAATAAAGTAGAGTTGAGCGATGTAACACCACAAGCACAAATGATTTTTATCTTGTATTATTCGTATGAGAAAGCTATGGAATGAGTAAAAGTGTCTGAAGTGTTACGAGGAAGTAAACGAGCTGAAATGAAGGCTCTACACTTTGACCAATTATCTACTTATGGCATTATGAAAGATTATTCGGATAAAGCCTTAAAAGAATTTATCTCTTCCTTAATTGCAGACCGCTATATCGAAGTGGAAGGATTACAATATCCAATTTTACAAGTGAGTGATTTAGGGAAGAAAAGCATTGAAAAATCGTGAGAAAAATTGAAGTGAAACCAATTGTTGCTCAAATTCTTCAAAAACCAGATGCGATTCAGCAACATAAAGTTCAAGATAATGCGCCGTTTGATGAAGTCTTGTATGACCGATTACGTTCAATTCTGTATGGATTTAGCTTTGCTCAAAATGTTCCACCATTCTTAGTCTTCTCAGATAAAACTCTGAAAGAATTTTTGTCGTCATTTACCAACAACGGATAGAGAATTTTTACAAATTAGTGGAGTTGGGGAGAAAAACTAGAAACTTATGGAGAAGCCTTTTATGAAGGTTATTCGAGAGTATCAATCATAAAGATTTTATATACTAAAATTTCTTAAATCATTTGCAATTTTAAAAGCACCTTTGGTATAGTATCTTATAAATTCAACATCTCCATAAGGGAGTAACTTTGCAACGAAAGTTGTGGTAATATCAACAACAAGTGAACCTGTTTCGCTGGTATTATCTTAATTAGTGAGACTTATGCTATTTTCAAGTCCTTGAAGTAGTATAAGTCTTTTTATGGGGATAAAAATATAAAAGGAGTGTCGACTTTGACAAAACAAGCCGCATATACACACAAACGGAAGAACAAGTTCTTTCTAGTGTACAATCTACTAAAGAAGGAGTTTAACTTCTGCTCAAGCAAAAGAACGTTTAGAAAAATACGGTCCGAATGCTTTACAAGCAGGTGAGAAGACTACTTTACTGCAAAAATTCATTAATCAGTTTAAAAGACTTCATGATTATTGTCTTACTTGCAGCAGCTGTTATTTCATTTTTTTGCCCATGAAGGAGCTCCAGATCCAACGGATGCCATTGTAATTTTTAGCCGTTGTTATCTTAAAATGCAATTGTAGGGGTAATCCAAGAATCAAAAGCAGAAGAAGCAATTGAAGCATTACAAAAATGGCTTCTCCAGTTGCGACAGTTTTACGTGATGGTGAACATCTTCATGTAAAAGGAGAAGAAATTGTAGTTGGAGATATCGTTGTATTAGAAGCAGGGGATGTAGTTCCTGCCGATATGCGATTATTAGAAGTCAATACGATTAAAATCGAAGAAGCTGCCTTAACAGGGGAATCTGTTCCAGTAGAAAAAGATTTAATCATTCCTGAAGGGGAAGACGTTGGTATTGGTGACCGTTCAAATATGGCATTTGCGAGTACAAATGTAACTTACGGACGTGCATTAGGTGTTGTTACTGCAACAGGTATGGATACAGAAGTTGGTAAAATTGCCCATATGTTAGCGAACACTGAAGAAAGTAAAACTCCATTACAAGAAAACCAAGATGCTCTAGGAAAATGGTTAACGATTATGATTTTAGTCATTGCCGTTATTATTTTCGGAATTGGTTTAATTCGTGGATACGAATGGACTCATATGTTATTAACGGCCATTGCGATTGCAGTTGCAGCGATTCCAGAAGGTTTACCAGCTATTTCAACGATTATTTTAGCATTAGGAACTCAAAAAAATGGCAAGCCGTCATGCATTAGTTCGTAAATTGCCAGCAGTTGAAACATTAGGGTGGCGTAGAAGTTATCTGTTCAGATAAAACAGGTACTTTAACATTAAATCAAATGACTGTTGAAAAAATGGTGTTTAATAATGAAATTCATGATGCATACGAAGAAATGAACGAATCAATTTCTGCAATTCGTATGATGAATTTAGCAAATGATACTAAATTTTCTGAAGAAAAATTAATTGGGGATCCAACTGAAACAGCAATGGTTCAATTTGGATTAGATAAAGGGTATGATGTACGTGTTGATTTGAAAAACATCCACGTGTAGCGGAAGTTCCATTTGATTCAACTCGTAAAATTAATGTCAACGATTCATCAATTAGAAGATGGAAACTATTTAGTAGCGACAAAAAGGTGCTCCGGATATGTTACTTGAAAAAGTAACTCATATTGAAGAACACGGACAAGTTCGCCCAATTACTCAAGAAGACCGTGATACATTAGCTCGCTTGAATAAAAGAAATGGCGACTCAAGCTTTACGTGTATTAGCAATTGCTTATAAATACATTGACCAGGTTCCAGAAACAATGGATTCAGAATTTGTTGAGTTCGACTTTGTATTTGCAGGATTAGTCGGAATGATTGACCCTGAGAGAAAAGAAGCAGCTTTAGCGATTCAAGTTGCAAAAGAAGCAGGCATTCGTACAGTGATGATTACAGGCGATCACCGTGATACAGCTCAAGCGATTGCAAAAACGTTTAGGAATTTTACGTCCCGGACCAAGAAGATGGTAGTCTTAACTGGTGCAGAATTAAATGAAATTTCTGATGAAGAATTAGCTCGTACGATTGAAGATTACTCAGTATACGCTCGTGTATCTCCAGAACATAAAGTTCGTATTGTAAAAGCATGGCAAGCGGATGGAAAAAGTTGTTTCAATGACAGGGTGATGGTGTCAATGATGCTCCATCTCTAAAACAAGCAGATATCGGTGTAGGAATGGGTATTACTGGTACTGAAGTATCTAAAGGTGCTAGTGATATGGTTCTTGCAGATGATAACTTTGAAACAATCGTTGTTGCAATAGAAGAAGGACGTAAAGTATTCTCGAATATTCAAAAAGCAGTTCAATATTTATTATCTGCAAACTTCGGGGAAGTAATGACTTTATTTATTGCCACAATGGCTGGTTGGTCGATTCTTGAACCAATTCATATTTTATGGATTAACTTAGTAACAGACGTATTCCCAGCGATTACTTTGGGGATGGAAGATGCAGAAGCAGATATTATGAAACATCCACCTCGTGGAAAGAGTTCTAACTTCTTATCAAATGGTGTATTACCAAGTATTTACTATCAAGGTTTCTTTGAAGGTGGAGTTACTTTATTCGTCTATTGGTATGCAACTCATGTAGCTGGTTGGGGAGTTCCAACTGGTGAAACAATGGCATTTGTATCTCTTGGTTTAATTCAGTTATTCCATGCATTTAATGTGAAATCTGTATATAAATCATTAGCAACGGTTGGGGCATTTAAAAATAAAATGTTCAATATTGCGATTGTTGTATCTGCTTTAATGTTATTATCTGTTTTAGTTGTTCCTGGTTTAACGACTGTGTTTAGTGTAACAGTGTTGACTTTAGAACAATGGTTAATTGTGTTAGCAGCGGCATTTTCAATTGTTCCATTCGTTGAAATTGCAAAAGCAATTATGAGAGGAATGGGCTTGGACCAAGACTAATAGAATATTATTTTTATATGACTTTTTAAGATAGCTAGGACGCCAGCAAACCTTCAGTTTCATGGCTAAATTTTGAGCCTGTAGTCTCAAATTTTCCTGTGATAGAGTCTGCTTTGCAGATTCTATCACTACAGCTATGTTAAAAGTCTATTTTTGATGCATCATAAGATGTGTTTGCGTTTAAGATGTGTTTGGTAATAGACTTGAGGACGCCAGTAGCCACCTTCGGTGTCTCTTGGCTAAATTTTGAGCCTAGGTCTCAAAATTTCCTGTAATAGAATCTGCAAAGCAGATTCTATTACTACAACAACTATGGAAAGTCTATTTTGTTTGGAATCATAAGATGAGTTTGCGTTTAGGATGATATAAGTATATGACTTTTTAATATAGCTAGTATGCCAGCAAAAACTTTTTGGACTGGACAGCTATGTTAAAAAGTCTTTTTGTTTGCAAAAATCATAACTTTTATAGCTTATAAATGTTGATGTGATAGAAATATAGTTTTTAACTTTAACAACTAGTAAAAATAAACAATGCTGAAATCAATCAAATTTCGTTGACCCGACTGTGATAATTCGGTATAGTACCATTTGTATCACGTGACATTTTAGAAAAACAAAAAGTGGGGAAATTAAATGAAATTAAGAAATTTATTTTTTTAACAGCAGTTGCTGCAGTGACATTAGCAGCTTGCGGAAATCAAAACAAGTAAACAAGAAACAACAAAAGAAACTAAACCAGCTGAGCATGTAAAAGTTGCCGTAGTAGGTAGCGCAGCTCATGAAATGTGGGATTTGTTGCTGAAAAAGCTAAAAAGAAAATATCGATTTAGAAGTTGTAGAAATGAACGACTATGTATTACCAAACACAGCATTAGAAGAGGATACTGTTCAATTAAATGCCTTTCAACATCGTGCTTATTTAGCACAATGGAACAAGATAAAGGTTCAGATATTAAAGAAATCGGAACAACATTTATCGTGCCATTATATTACTTCTCAACAAAATATAAATCATTAAAGATTTACCTGAAAATGCAAAAAGTATTAGTACCAAAGAAGTAGCGATTCAAGGTCGTGCTTTAGCAGCATTAGAAACAGAAGGATTAATTACATTAAAAAGATGGAGTAGAACAAAAAGCCTCTCTAGCTGATATACAAGCAATCCACGTAACTTAGAAATTATTGAAGCAGAATCAGCACAAGCACCTCGTTTATTACAAGATGTAGATGCAGCTTCAATCAATGGTTCAATGGCGCAAGATGCAGGATTAAAAGTAGAAGATTATATCTTCACAGATGCTCATCAGCTTAGAAACAATTCCAAAAAGATCGTTTCAATATCATTGCTGCTAACGCAAAAGATGCTGATAATCCAACATACAAAAATTGTTGAATTATTCCAAGCGGATGATGTAGCAAAGAAAATGAATGAAATTGGACCAGGACAATACTTCCCAGTGTGGAACGCAGAAAAATAGTCATCTCTTCTCCAAACGAACAACTTTCACCGTTAAAGGTGTTAGTTGTTCGTTTTATTTTGCATTTAAAAAGGTGATATTGCTGTAAAAATAAAATATAATTTAAAAAATCCGTACATTTATTTAAGGTTTGAATGAAAAAATATACGTATTTTTATTGATTTTCTATCAATAATGAAGATACTTACCTCGTTCTTAATATAAAAAGGAGCTAGAAACTTCATGGAGAATTTCTTTAAATTAAAAAGAAAATAATACAACTTTTTGGGACGGAACTTTTAGCAGGGCTTACGACATTTTTGCAATGTCTTATCATTTTCGTAAACCCTAGTATTCTTAGTCAAACGGGAATGCCATTTCCAAGCAGTCTTCCTATCCACAATTGTGGCAGCAGTTGTTAGTACATTAGTGATGGGGTTATTTTGCCAATGTACCTTATGCATTAGCGCCAGGGATGGGATTGAATGCCTTCTTTACATTTACTGTAGTATTTGGATTAGGCTTTAGTTGGCAAGAAGCATTAGCAATGGTATTTATTTGTGGATTATTAAATGTCTTCATTACAGTGACAAAAAATTCGTAAAAATGATTATTCAAGCAATTCCTGTCAGTATGCAACATGCCATCGGTGGTGGGATTGAGTATTCGTTGCTTATATCGGTTTAAAAATTCGAACTTATTAAGTTTCTTATCAGATGCAAAAACAATTGCTACTATTAATAACCAACCGTATCAAGCAACTGTAGAACTTTTTAAAGGCGGCGTATTTTCTGTTACTTCCAATGGTGGAAATCGTTCCTTCATTAGTGAACTTTACTCAAAGTGATGCATTATTAGCGTTAATTGGTTTATTAATTACAGTGAGTTTTTAGTCATTAGAAATGTTCGTGGAGCAATCTTAATTGGGATTGCTAGACAACTTTACTACATTCCAATGGTGTCGTTGATTTATCAGCTGTGAATTGGTCTCAAAAATTCATTAGGTTCTGCCTCTCAGATTTACAAGTGACAATTTTTGCAGCATTTGGTCCAGAAGGAATGGGTAAATTATTCTCCAACCCTGCGAAATTACCGCTAGTATTAATGACGATTTTCGCATTTAGTTTATCGGATACATTTGATACATTAGGAACATTTATTGGAACAGGTCGTAAGACAGGAATCTTCTCTGAGGAAGATGAAAGAATGTTAGAAGAAGGTTCAGGTTTCCTTCTAAAAATGGATAAAGCTTTATTTGCAGATGCGATTGGAACTTCAATCGGGGCAATTTCGGAACAAGTAATACAACAACTTATGTGGAAAGTGCAGCAGGTATCGGAGCAGGTGGACGTACTGGATTAACAGCTGTAACAACAGCAGTATTATTAGCAGCTTCAGCATTATTAGCACCATTTGTAGGAATTGTACCTGCAGCAGCAACAGCTCCAGCGCTAATTATTGTAGGGGTTATGATGTTATCATCTTTTTGCTGATGTTCAATGGGATCATTTAGAAGAAGCAGTTCCAGCGTTTTTGCGGGAATCTTTATGGCGCTTTGCTACAGCATTTACATACGGAATTGCAGCAGGGTTCATCTTCACTGCTTCATTAAAAACATTAACCGGCAAATCTAAAGAAGTTCACCCAATTTTTATGGGTAGCGACAGGATTGTTTATTTTTGAACTCATTATTTTTAGCCATTCTATAGCTTTTTCCCTTATATCTTTTCTCCTTAAGAGGTAAAACGAAGTTACAATTTTAGTAACTTCGTTTTTGCTTTTTAAAAAGGAATTATTAAGGAAATAAAAAGAAATGGTTCAATTTATTTAATTACAATCATTTTCTGAAAAAGCTATGATATACTATTCTTAAGAAAGGAGTTAGAGTATGATTACATTAAAATCAAATCGTGAAATTGAAGCGATGAATGAATCAGGTGCTTTATTAGCCTCTATTCACGTTGCATTACGAGACCTTATTAAACCGAGTTGTACAACTTGGGAAATCGACTGATTTGTTCAAAAGAAAATTGAAAAGCAGGGTGATCAGCTCCTCAAATTGATATGAGGGATATAAATATGCTACTTGTACAAGTATTAATGACGAAATCTGTCATGGATTTCCTCGTCGTAAAACCATTGAAATCAGGAGATTTAGTAAAAGTTGATTTCTGTGTAGACTTAAAAGGAGCTTTATCCGATTCTTGTTGGAGTTATATTGTTGGAGAAAGTACTCCAGAATTGGGGATCGTTTATATGAAGTGACGAAAAAAGCATTGTATTTAGGGATCCAACAAGCACAAGTGGGTAATCGTATTGGAGATATTGGTCATGCGATTCAAACTTATGTAGAAAATGAAGGATTCTCAGTTGTTCGGGAATTTATCGGACATGGAATTGGACCAACGATTCATGAAAGTCCATCCGTTCCTCACTATGGTGAGCCAGGAAAAGGTCTTCGCTTAAAAGAAGGAATGGTCATTACAATCGAACCAATGGTCAATACTGGAACTTGGAAATCAGAGATGGAAAGCAATGGTTGGACAGCTCACACATTAGATGGTGGGTTAAGTTGCCAATTTGAACATACATTAGCGATTACAAAAGATGGTCCACGTATTTTAACATTACAACCAGATCATACAGAAGACGTATTATAAAAGTATAAGGAGGAATAGCAATGGCTATTTCTTTTAGTTGCAGGGGGAGCAGGTTATATCGGTTCTCATACAGTAGTAGAATTAGATAAAGCGGGGGTATGAAGTTGTTATTTTTAGATGATTTTTCTAATAGTTCACCTGAAGTATTAAAAACGATTAACAACGATTACTGGAAAAGAATTTCCATTTTATGAAAGGATCTATTTTTAGATCACGACTTTTTAACAGAAGTGTTCTCAAAAAGAAAAAAATTGATTGTGTCATTCAGTTTGCAGGGTTCAAAGCAGTGGGTGAATCTGTAGTAAAACCATTAGAATATTATCATAATAATATACTGGTACATTAGTGTTATTAGATGTCATGAGAAACTTCGGAGTGAAAAATATTGTTTTCAGTTCAAGCGCAACGGTTTATGGAATGAATAATACAGTACCATTTAAAGAAGGAATGCCAACAAGTGCGACAAATCCTTATGGGTATACAAAAAGTAATGTTAGAACAAATTTTAAATGATGTTGCTTTTTGCTGACAAAGAATGGTCTGTAACAAACTTACGTTATTTCAATCCAATTGGGGCTCATGAAAGTGGCTTGATTGGAGAAAATCCAAATGGAGTTCCAAATAACTTAATGCCATATATTACACAAGTAGCAGTTGGTAAATTACCACAGTTAAGTGTGTTTGGGGATGACTATGATACACATGATGGAACAGGGGTTCGAGACTATATTCACGTAGTGGATTTAGCAAGAGGACATGTTCTTGCAGTGAAAGATAATATTGGAAATCCAGGTGCAAAAGTTTATAACTTAGGAACTGGAATTGGCTACAGTGTATTAGACTTAGTTCATACATTTATTAAAGAAAATAATGTGGATATTCCATATAAAAAATTTGTCCACGCCGTCCTGGAGATATTGCAACTTGTTATGCAGATGCAAGTCGAGCAAAAAGAAGTTCTAGGTTGGGTTGCTGAAAAAGACTTAAACGACATGGTTCGTGATTCTTGAATTGGCAAAAATAATCCTCAAGGATATTAAAAATTAAAAATAAAATGAAGAGAGAAATCCTGTTAGCAGATATGATGCTAGCAGAATTTTTAATAGTGAAAATTGTAATATACATGTAATATAAATAAACTTAATTATGCTAAAAAGTAGAGTATAATTATATCGTATAACATAAAAATTCAGAATAAAGATAATAATGGAGAAAAATATGGGAAATAAAAGGCGTTCAGAAAAAATATTCATTACGAAAATTTAAAGGAATTGGTTTGGCAAGTGCAGTGATTGGTTTATTTTTGCGAATACTGCGGTATATGCTGAAGTCACTTCTGATGGAAAAAGATGAAACAACAATTGTAAAAGAATTTGCTAAAAGTATCCTCTAGTGCTAAAAACAACCTTTACGGATGATAAGGATTCTACTAAAAAAAGTAACGGTAGATGCAGTTGCGGATATTAGATATAAACAACCGACAAAAAGCAAATTATAATACAGGTGATTTAGATGGAACAGATTCTTTAAAAATATCATTCAGAAGCAACTGTTAACTATTTATTAGAATCAGACAACTCGAAACTACAAGATTCAAAAAACTGTAGAAGGGGAGAAAACTACAGTCAAAAACTCCATATGATAAAAAGGAATTGCTTATGATACAGACGGAAAAGACTACCATCAATCAACTGTAGAAAAACAGGAAAAGCTGTTACAGAAGATACTGGTAAAGTTGAGAATATTAAAGCTAATGATAAAGAATATACATTAGTTCGTTCAGAAGTTGTTGGTAAAGATAAAGCAACTTATGAAAAACGAAATTTAACGATATTGAAGCTCCAGTTTCTCCAGAAGGAATGCATAACAATCTAGGGGAAATTAATTATGGAAAAATGACTGGGAAAAGTTTATTTAGTAGAAGAAACTTCAGAGGACATTATGGAAAAATTTGTAGAAACAACAAATATTAAGAGTGATGAAGATGCCGTAAATGCTTGGAAAAATGGGCAAGCAACAGCTAAAGATTTCACGAAAGAAAATGTAACTCTTAAAGAAGGCGATACAGTTCTTGTAATGGATCGAGATACATATGCTCATGGAAGTGGGACAAGAACTGTTAATACAGTAGAGTATAGACGAAAAAATCCCTGCAAAACCTGAATATAATTTTACTGAAGGCTATGCAAGAACAGAAGGAATTCCTGGATCACCAACGTATGCCTTTTGGAATCAGGAAATTACAGGAGAATTTCCAACAATTGGTGATGATTATAGATTTGGGACACCGGATGATGAAAAAGTAAATTTCAATAATGAAACTGTCTTATACTATAATAATATTACTAAAAATTTTTCCTCCTGGAATAACAGGCTCAAATAAATATAATTTTAAAAATGAATCTTTACAAGAAATTTCTAGAAGAGATGCATGCTCAAAGTAACTGGAATATTAGATTACTTTTGAGCGTAATGTGCACAATGAAGCGGATAAAAAAAGAGGTACTAGCGAGAAGAGAAGAGTTAAAACAAAAATATTGCTAAGACTATTGAAAATGATTAAGCAAAAATCAAATTAAAGTTGTAGTTGAATCTGAAAGAGGGTTAATGTTCTATCAAGCAAATCAAGAAATTTTGAAACAATTACGAACTCAAATTGAAGAAGCACAAAGTGTGTTAAGTGATTTAAAACATCTCATTAGGGAACATCAAAAGAAACTTTAAAAAGAGTATAAAGCAATTAAAAGATGTAGAGTTAACGACAAAAGGAGTTCTAAAATACTCTAGAATATACGGCTTTGAATCAGGTGTGATTAAATCTTATCATAAAGATAAAGAAGCAGAACATTACTCGGATTGGGGAGAAAGTGAATCCTGAAGTTGAAACAAGAGAGGATTCTGTATATGCCAATAAAGGAAGTGTAACTATTTCTGATGATTTAAGTAAGATTAAAGTTGTTCATACAGATTCAAATACAACAGAAACAGAGTTAACAAGACAAGAGGTAAGTACAACAGAAGAAACGGATTATGTAGTTAAAGAAATAATGACGCCTATTCGTGCTTACAAAGTGATGTCAGAAGGTAATGTTGTTGTTAACCATTATTATAAAGAAGTGACTAAAAATATTTGAAATTCCAAAAGATGCTCCAATATTAGAAGTGCCAGAATTCAAAGGGGAGTAGCTTCAGAAAAATCCTCCAGTATTGGAAGTCCCTGAGTTTAAAAGTGGAGTAAATGGCGAGGTAGATGAACCGTTAAATTTACCGCAATTAATTATCACTAAATGGGTAGATGAAGATGGAAATAACTTGAAACCAGCAGATGCCAAAAATCCTTCTGTAGAAGGTAAAGCAAATGATGCGTTTGAACCAGGTACCATTGAAGGGTATGAATTTGTTAGAACAGTTCCACTAAATGCTGATGGTATAGTTACTCATATGTTTAGGAAAAACAAACATATAAGCCTGAAGAAACGAAACCGAATGATACAACTCCTTCAAATGAAGAAAGGGACAATCAAACTTCAATTCCTGAAAATAAAGTAGAAAAAAATTACCTCAGACAGGTACAGGACAGGAGTTTGCAATTTTCGGAGCTGCTGCAAGTTCAATTCTTGCTGGACTGGGATTAGCGATACCAGGTAAGCAAAGAAAAATAAAATAAATAGGAGTAAACCTTTGGGATTTACTCTATTTTTGTATAAAAAAACAGATTATAATATATAAATTTTGTAACATTAATTTAATATTTTCTTAGAGTTGTTAGTGATATAATTATCATGGAAATACTATAACTATAGTTTTTTTAAAAATTGGTTGAATAAAGAGGGAAAAACAATGGGCAATAGAGATATACAAAGAAAATATTCCTTGAGAAAATTCAAGGAGTTGGATTAGCAAGTGCAGTGATTGGACTATTCTTTGCGAATGGGGCTGTTGAAGCTGCAGTAACGTCTAATGGTACGAATGAACCCACAGTAGTAAGTGATACATCTAAAGTTGAATCTGCAAAAGGCTACGACTTTTACAGATGATAAAGATGCATCTAAAAACTTTCAAAGTTGATGCAGTTTTAGATGGAGGAGTAACTGAGCCAACAAAAGCTAACATTAATACTGGTGATGCTGATGGTAATGATACAGTAAACTTCAAATCAGAAGCAACGGTTAATTATAAATTGGATTCTGACAAATCATTACTAAAAACAGAAACAGTAGAAGCGGCAACAGGGACAGTAACAACACCTTACGATAAAAAAGGTCTTGCAGCTGATGCAGATGGGAAAGACTACCGTGAATCAACAGTTGCTAAAAACTGGAGATACTGTTACTGCAGCTACTGGTAAAAAGATACTGTAGAAGCGAATAATAAAAGTCTATGAATACGTACGTTCTGAAGTTGAAGGTACTGACAAACCTAAGTATGACAAAACAAATTTTAACAATATCGAAGCAGCAGTATCTCCAGAGGGAATGCATAATAAACTAGGGGAAATTGACTATACAAAAACAAAGGGTAAAGTCTACTTAGTCTAAGAAACTGCTGATGGGAAATACGGTAAATTTGTAGAGGCTAACGGTATAACTAGTGATGAAGATGCAGTGGAAAAATGGAAAGCTGGAGAAGCTACTGCTAAAGAATTCACGAAAGAAAATGTAACACTTCAAGAAGGAGACACAGTGCTTGTTCTTGATAAAGATACGTATGCAGTCACAAATACTGTAGAAGCAAAAAGTAAAAACAGGAACACCTGTCACTTATGTTGCAGTAAAAGAAAATATTTATGGCGGAACTTCTAATGATATTTGAGGGTATGACTTATGCGATTCTTAGAGAAAATTATACAGCTATTAAAGATATTGGGGATGATAACGTCTTCGGTACTACTGATGATAATGAAAGAAATGCAACTTCGAATGGTACGCAAACAAGAAAAATTAATGGATGTTTTTGATTTGTCAGGAAGAGAAGATAAAATATTCTAAATATCTTCAAAAACACCAGATTTAAACACGTCAAATGCGTCAGTGAAAGATATATTGAAAGATGTTTTTGCAACTGGATATCGACTTGTTGATTTCTTTTTCTAGTAATGCGTCAAAACCTACGGATATCGAAGCGATTAATACAGTTAAAAACCAATTTAGATAATAAAAGTAGACGAACTTGTTAATTATATGAAAGAAAAATAATATTCGAGTTGGTTTATCGAATGGTAAAAGTTGGATTTTATGTAAATGATACTTCTGCTGATAATGACTCATCTAAACTAGATCAATTTGAAAACAAAGTTAGAGATGGGTACGGTTTTAGACGCTTTACCTATCATTGATAAGGTCAAGTCTGGTGTTGCTTCAAAAGAAGAGGCTTGGAAATACGGAGCAGTTGACTGTGATCTGTTTCCCTGTGACTAAAGAGGTTACTGAAACTTATGAATTTACAACCGTAGGTGGATTAGTAGTAACAACAAATACTAAGTATGATAGAAATGATGGACATGATATTATTTGGAATAAATATCCTGTAAATACTGAATCAAACATTAATATTTCAAATGTTACAACTAACGGGACATGGGGTGTTACAGTATCAGATGATAAATCACAAGCTACGTTGACTAAAACAAACCATGAAGTAAAATGAATGGGAACCTTCTGATGAAACAACAACGGATACTGCTACAGTTACTAAAAAGAAATCATCACTCCAATCCGTGCTTACAAAGTGATGGGTGAAGAAAAACCAGTCGTAACTCATTACTACAACTTAAAAAAATTACAAAAAGAAGAAGCGGGAGAAGTAACAGCTACTAAACAAGGTAGTGTCGTTATTAAGTATGTTACAACTGATGGAAAACAATTAAAATCAGAAACTGATAAAGATAATGTACCGCTTGAAACAAAAAAATATCGTGAGCTTATATTCAGGTGAAACAAAAGTTGATGAACGTACTGATGTTAAAACATTAGAACAAAAACTACGATACGACTCCAAAAAACAATATCCAACGTTAGTGGATTCTGTTACTGGTTATACTTATGAGTATGTAGGTCTAAAACAAGGTTCTCCAGCCGCTAGTGGTAAAAGTAGTAGAAGGAACAACAGAGGTTGTTTACGAATACCGTCTAGTAAGTGAAGAAGAAAAACTCCATCTAGCTCAGTTGTGACTAAGACAGGTTCCGTTGATGTGAAACACGTTGTGATCAACGAAGATGGAACGTTAAAAACCTTAAAAAGAAACAGAAGTAGTGAAAGATAAAGTACCAGTTGAGTATGAAGATACTTATGTAACTTACTCAAAAAGGTGTAAAAAGTATCTGAACGTAAAGAGAAAACGTACAGTTACTGAAAAATACGATACTACTGATAAACAATACCCAACGCTAAAAGATGAAACTACAGGATTAGTTTATAAATATGTAGCACCAACATCTGATTCAGCTCCAGCATCAGGGAATGTAACTGAAGGTGAAAAAAACACGTTATTTATAGTTATACTTTAGATAAACAAGAAGAAAAACACCATCTAAAAACAGTTGAGACTAAAGGTTCTGTAGTTGTTAAGTATGTTGACGCTGATGGTAATGAAATCAAAGATGCTAGAAATTGTAGTAACAGATGCAGTTGTGAAAACAACGAAAAACATATGCTACTAAATCAGGTGATGTTGTTCTGTCGAATCGTGATGAAGTAACAGAAAATGATGTAAACTATAATGTTGCTGAGAAGAAAGTTGATACAATTACTAAAGATGGCAAGAAATATGTCTTCCGTGGAGTGTATGAAGTTTCTGATAAATTCAACAACGTACTAGAAGAAACAGGTAAGGTAAAAGAAGGAACTACAACAGTTGTATACCAATACGATTACGTTATTCCAGTAGATCCAGACTAAAACCGAATGATAATACTCCGAATAATCCAAAACCAGAAGATGGAACACCGAGATGATCCAAATAAAACCAAATAATAATACTCCTACTCCTCCAAAACCAGAAGATAAAAATCCCTAACGACCCACAAAAATCGTTCGTACAAAGATTTAGGTGTATTAAAAGAAGTGAAACGTAATATCACTTATGTTTATGAAAATGGACCAAAATCGGGACGGGAAGCGAAGTGCACCAGTTGAACAAAAAGCACGCTTTACAAGAACTGCAGAAATTAACAGCAGAACTGGTGAAGTGGTATACACAAGTGAGTGGACTAAAGAACAAAAACTTGCCGAAGTTGTGTCACCAGAAATCAAAAGACTACACTGTAGACAAAGCTAAGGTAGAGGAGTTAGCAGTAACACATGAATCAAAAAGATTCAACAGTTGTTGTTAAGTATTCTGTAGCCTCATCAACAAAACGTGATTACGCAAAAGACAAAAAAGGAACAGTTATCGTTAAATTCGTCGATATTAATGAAAACTTCCTTGCGGATAATGTAGTCGCTAAGAACAACGTTATTGTAGCTGAAGCGACAACTACAGTTTCTGGTGATAAAGAAGAAACGACTTACAAAGAGACTGGTGAAGAATATGCAGTGACACCACCAGAAACGATTGAAGTGGATGGAGTAAATATATCGATTAAAACGTGTTCTTCCAGCTGGTGATAAGTTCAAAAATACTGTGGAAGAAAAAGGACTAGTTAAAGAAGGGATAACAACTATTGTTTATCAATATGTAATGCAAATGGATGCTCCAAAAGTTGAAGTGCTTGAATTTGATGGTGGAGTAGTTCCGTTAGATCCTCCAGTTGTGGATAAACCAGAATTAAAGATTCCTGAAGAACCAAAACAAAATGATACAACTCCTTCAAATGAAGGAAATGAACATCAAACCTCAGTTCCAACAAATAAAGTTGAAGAATTACCTCAAACAGGTACAGGTAATGAATTCGTAATCTTTGGAGCTGCAGCAAGTTCAATTCTTGCAGGTTTAGGATTAGTAATCCCAAAGAAAAAGAAAAATGAGTAGATTGAAATAATTCTTTAAAAAGATTTTTATCAACTACTAAAAAGCCAAAAGGAACGAGTTTAAAGGCTGAACCTTTTGGCTTTTATTCTAAACATTAAGTAAATAAAAGCATTCAAAAAAGTCCTTATGGTATAATAGGGATATTGATTAATGGAAGATAATAAGGATTTGGAATCGCTATAAAAGAAGAAAAGTAGGAAATAAAATGAATTTAATTTTTGTCATCACCTTTTCAAGTGCTAGTTGCTAGAGAAGTAGCACGTCATACAAATTTAGAATTTTATGGCATGTATTTAATGATGTCGAAAGATTCAAGACAACAGATTTATGCAGAAAAAGATGATGGAGTTCTGTAAAGAAGTTTGTATTTTAAAAGAAGAAACATTGAAAGAATCTTTACAACAATTTCTTTTTCAGATAAAGTGATTACTTCTTTGTATCTGGCTAGTTTAGATAATCCAATAGCGTATAGTTTCTTTTAATCCTAATCAGATGCAATTATTTACTTTTGATGATGGTAGTACATCCATTATTGTTCCAAATATGTATACACAAAAATCTTAATAGGGTAGTTTCTCCATTAGGGTTAACGTTAGGGCAAATGATGTTACTTTTCGCAAAAAACATTTTACCGTGTTTAATCAAACAAAAGTTATTTGAAGAAGAAAGACAAGTGCGTTTATTTCTAAATACAAAAGCCTGAAGGCTTTAAACGGGCAAAGAATGGGAAAGTGATTCAGTGTTTTTAGGTCAAGCGTTAGGATCAGTTTATGATGAAGAAGATATTTTATTGACAAAACAATTAACACAAAAAGCGATACTAGATTGTAAGGCAGATATCTATTATCCTCACCCACGTGCGGTAGTGGAAGTAGAAGGGATAAAAATAGTTACTCCCTACAAGTTGTTTTGAAGAGAAATCTATTCCTTATTAGCAGATTATGAATTTGTAGAAGTATATGGCTTCTATTCAACAGCCTTTTTATTCGTTAAAAGTGATTGAAGGAGTTAAGGTTCAGGCTTATCGTACATTTTGAGTAGTTATGGAGTCAGATATTTTATTGGAATATGGAATCGAGTATCGTAATCTTTCTCTATCGGATACTTGTGTGGATATTGTCATGCCTGTTTATAATGGAGAGAAGACCATTGATGAATCGATTCAGTCGATTTTAAACCAAACACATCAAGAGTTTCGATTGTGGATTGTTGATGATGGTTCAACAGATCAAACTCAAGAGTTTGTCAGAAGTATTTAATTGATAATCGTATTCATTATGAAAAATTAATACATCAAGGAATTTCTAGTACGCTAATTTCTGGAGTAACTATGACTCAAGGAGAGTATATAGCAAGACAAGATGCTGATGATGTATGGATGCCGTGGCATTTGGAAATGGTATTACATCAATTAGAATCAAATCCTTTATTAGATATTGTAGGCTCAAGAGTAACTGCAGAGGAAGATGAAAAATAGGGAAGTTGAAAAGAAATAAACAAAATCATTTATTTGGAGAAAAGTTATGGTTCCAATTAGCGTATCAAAAATGTATTTAATCACTCAACAGTTATCTTTTAGAAAGTCAGCTTACGAGGAAGCTGGTGGTTATCATGAAGGATATGATGGGTTTGAAGATTGGCATTTATGGGCAAGAATGGTGACAAAGGAAAAATGCTTTTGTACTAAATAATTTTGACGGCGTATTATCGACTTTCTGATAGGCATGATAAATGGATGGCTTTTTCGTACTCGTTTAGCTAAAACACGAGGGTTAACTCTCGAAGAAGTTTTTAGAAGGAGAATAATCATGAAAGTGTTCACAATAAAAGAAGGAGTTCCATTAGTATTTATGGTTTTGAGAGTAGTCAGTTAGCTCGTCAAAAACTTGATGCAATCTTGGTGTGGAGCACCAATTAGTTCTCTACAAATTTAAGTAATATTGTTCCTAACTTTGTAGAGCAACTAGAACAACTCGGATTCAAAAATTTTTATCATGTTATTTTTGATTTATCTGATTTAGCTAGAGTTCAACCATGTATTTCAGATGACTTTCTTTCGACATTAGAAGGTGTAAAAAGTTAAATATACAAAAGAAGGTTATGTAGGATTAGTTCATTATGAGGATGGTGTAGTTGAGTGTTATACTTCCCAGCTATTGTATCGATTAGATGATAAACAGAATACTTTCACTTTGTATGGTTCAAAAGGTATTGTTTTAGAAGGTGATATTAGTGAGAATTATCATGCTTATCGTTTTGTTGAAACAGGAGAAACTTATTCTCAGTGGCAGTTAGTGAGTTATTATTTAGCAGAGAACTCAACTCCTCAAGATAAATTTATCATTGATATGGTCAATGAATATCCATTGCAACTTAGAAAATTTTTCCAAAATACGAAAAAGAGAACTATTTTGCCTTTACTCATTACAATATATTAGCTCCTTTTATGAAGTTTGTATTGCAAAAATTAGTGTACCAATATTGTGGCTAGTCCAGTACTAGAAGAACGTTTAGGAAGTGACGTTGTGAAGTTCTTACCACCCGTTTATATGGATGAAGTTCAAGAAGAAACCTATGAAACAGTAACTGATTGGTGTATTGTCGGAAATATGACTCGTTATAAAAATGTGAATTAGCAATTGAAGCTTTTAAACAAGTTCCAGATAGTCGATTAACGATTTATGGAACGTTACCTGCAGGGATGACAAAAGAGCAACTTCCGGAAAATATAACCTATGCAGGATTTGTAACACCTGTTCCTTATGAGAAGTATCAAGGATATCTTTCTTGTTCTTATAGCGAGTGCTTTGCAAATTCAGCAGTAGAAGCTTCTTCTAAAGGATTAGTTTGTATTATCTCATACAGATTTAGCGCATGCCTATTATGGAAAAAATTTGTTCCAATACAAAAACATTCCGTTCATTGAGTGAATTAGTAGAAACACTTAGAGCTTTTCAACAAAAGGAGTAGTATTCTTCCGTTTTTGCTAAACATTATACAAAAAGAAGTAGTAGCAGAGATGTATTGTCAAGTTTTAGAACTATAATGAGATGCTTCCGAAAAGAGAGGAGGACTGAGTTTGAAAGTAGAAGAACAGGTAAAACCTAATATTGAAGGCCTATTAATCTTATCAAGTCCTCTTCATCATGATGAACGTGGCTATTTTGTTGAAAATTGGCGGAAGATTGACTTGATAAAAATATGGCGTTCCGGAATCCTTTTTCCAAGGAAAGTTGCAAAATAATGTTTCCGTTTCTAAAAAAGGAACGATTCGAGGAATGCATTGTCAAGGTTGGTCGAAGTTAATGACGGTTGCGTCAGGTACGTTTCGAATGTGCTTTGTAGATTTACGATTGAGTTCTCCAACGTATAAAGCTGTAGATGTGATTGATGTCGTTCCAGGAATGGCAATCTTTGTTCCAGCTGGAGTTTTCTAACGAGCTCAAGCTTTAACGGATAAAGGATTTTGAATTATTTAGTCACAGGTTATTATGATCCAAGTGTGAAACATTCTGGAATTATGCCACCTGATAAGACATTGAATTTACCTTGGGATTTAACAGGAGAAGTGATTATTTCACCAAAAGATCAGACAAAGTGATTCGTACTTGTCTATCATTCAAAAAATTGAATCTTCTCGTAAAAAAATTGCAGTTATTGGTTATACAGGGAGCATTGGATCAAAAGTTTATGAACAATTGAAGTCTTTTAAACAATATGAAGTAATAGGGTTCAATCGTGATAATGTATCCGAACTACTTCAGCAAGAATATGACTGCGTCATTTGTGACAGCACCTTCTTCTGAAAAAAATTCAAAAACTAATATTGGGCTTGCTAACCGGCAGAGAGAGATTGAAACATTAGTAGACACTATTGTAAAAGTAAAGACAAAGCAATTTGTCCTAGTATCTTCTCAAAGTGCACTACATGCTGAAAATCGATATGGGCAAGTACAAAATGAAGTATGTCAGGCAGTTCTTCAACATCACTCGAATCATTCGATTTATTTTATGGATACATTATATGGAGAAAATCTGAAAAAGGATTGATTCATGACTTGCTTCATCAACAGTGGAGTTTTGTAACAAAAGAACAGCTAGAAAAATTCCGGCTTTAGAAAGTTATTATTGTTTAGTAACAGAACAGGTAGCTGAAAGAATTCAAGAAGTTCCTCTAGAGTTATTAGAACAACTCCCTCCAGTGTCTTCACTATATGAGGATAAACATATTTATCAAGTGACAGCGATTGAAGACTTAGTTCAAACAATCATTCAAGAATTATTTGATGCTAAAGGGATGGTATTGCAAATCAAAGATACAGTTCTGTATACTGGGCAACAAATAAAAGCATTATCTCAAAAGCCTGATAACTCAAAATTAGGGGCAATATTTTGAAAAGCATAAGGAGAAAAAAGCGGTGAAAGTTTATTATAATGACATGAGGGTTTTCAATTAGGTAATCTATTATATTTATTATTACAGGCTCATAAAGATCGCTTGGATGGGATTGCAGAGAGTTATGTATTACGAACAGGTTATTATGCTTTTTGCTCAAACTTTTTCCTAAAACAGCTGAATTATTTAGTAAAGCAAATGGGATAGAATTAGAGGAGTTCGGCTATTTTTCAAATATCAGGGAAGATTGCTACCGGTTCATGTGGATTCCTTTGTTTGCAAGATATTTACAAGAGCCGATTCAACAGTTATCAAGAGAATTTGAAGAAAGATATTACAATTGCGATTAGAAGAACTGATTTTTATTCAAAGGATCGCTATAAACATTATGGCTATGATATGATGCAATATGTTGAGGATTGCTTTAGAACGAATTGCAGAATTAGAAGCAGAATTTTTCAAACAATGACGATTCGTATCAATGTCAGATGATGTTTATTGGTGTGGGGAAGAACTAGTTCCAGCCTTAAAAGAAAAAATATTCATTCATTTTTCCAATTGTAGTAGAGGAGCAAGATATTCGAGATAATTTTTGTCCAATTATTTAATTGTAAGAAATATTTTATTAGTGCAAACTCAACTTATTGTTATTAGGTTGGATATGTTTTTGAGAATGTCAAAGACCTGATTAAAGTTTTTGCGCTAATTTTTCAATACGATGTTAATTGAGAGGACGTCAAATTGCAGATGCACGAAATTGGTTATTAATCGATGTAAATCGTGAGAACAATGGGAGGGAATTCTAAAGAAAGAAGGAATTAGAGTGAAGTATCAAAATATTATCGTAACAGGTGGGGCTGGATTTATTGGGTCAAATTTTTGTACGCTATATCAAACGTTATTATCCAAATGTTACAATTACGATTTTAGATAAATTGACGTATGCTTCATCTTTTTCAACGATTTCTGATGTGTTAGATGATAGAGTTCGATTTTATCAAGTAGATATTGCGGATAGTGAGCAGTTAGAAAAAGTCATTACACAAGGTATGACTTAATTGTGCATTTTGCAGCGGAATCTTTTAATGATCGCTCTTTAACAGATACAGCATCCTTTGTTCAAACAAATGTATTAGGTACTCATCATTTATTAGAATTAGCAGAAAAATATCACTTACGTTTTCATCAAATTTCAACAGATGAAGTATATGGAGATTTTCCAATAGAAAGTAAGGAGAAGTTTACAGAGGAAACTCAGTATCAGCCAAGCTCACCTTTATTCTGCTACAAAAGCATCTGCAGATTTACTAGTGAAAGCTTGGGTTCGATCGTTTGGAGTTCAAGTAACGATTTCTAATTGTTCGAATAATTATGGACCTTACCAAAATCCAGAAAAAATTTATCCCGAGACAAATTATTAATATTTTAAAAACAGGAAAAAGCCGGTATTATATGGAAATGGCTTGAATGTGAGGGATTGGATTCATGTAGAGGATCGTTGCCGAGCAATTGATTTAATAATAGATAAGGAAAAATTGGGGAAACTTATCTGAGTGGGAATTAATAATGAAAAGATAATTTAGAAGTATTACAGACGATTCTTGTACTTCTTGGGAAAAGAAAAACGGATTTTAAATTTATTGAAGATAGACCAGGGCACGACCTTAGATATGGGATTAATGCTCATAGTTATACGAAGAGTTGGGATATCAGCCGATTCATACTCATTTTGAGGAAGAGTTGAAGCTAGTGATTGACTGGTATCAAAAATAATACAGCTTGGTGGTCTGAATTAGAGGATAAGAAAAGGGGATGTTATGAAAGTAGCCGTAATTCCGGCACGTAGTGGTTCGCGGAATTAGCCCATAAAAATTTAAGTGTGGTTGGTGGAAAAAGTTTATTAAATCGAGCAATTGATTTTTGCTGTAGAAGCAGAAATGTTTGATAAAAATTATCGTAACAACCGATTATTGTGAGCACTTATTTTTATCGAGAAGGGATAGAAGTTCGTCATAGACCAGAGGCTATAGGAACATCTCATGCAACGATGGTTGCCGTATTAGAAGATGTTATCGAGACTTTTGGTTTAGCTGCAGAAGATAAAATTGTCTTACTGCAAACCAGTAAGTCCATTTCGTGTGGTTGAAGACTTAATAAAAGTGTTGGAATTAATGGAAGAATATGACAGTGTTATTACTGTAAAAAGAATTGAGAATATAATCCAGCACTATTTGTAACACCTACTAGTGATACGGAATTAGAATCTAAAAGCAAGTTGAAGCTTGGCAAACAAATCGTCAAAAGCAACCAAAATATTATTATCCAAATGGCAATTTATTTGGAGTAACAGTCGGAACTTTTGTAAGACTCAATCTTTTATGGTGGGAACTTAGGTTATATATTACAAAAAGGGAAATGCAATATCGATATTAATCATAAAGATGATTTATTATTTGCACAATTTATGGAGCAACAATAATGAACAAGAATAGAACGTATAACTGGATTTTGTACAGTTTATCGATTTTTGCAACATTATTATCCCCTGATTTCATTTATTGGAATAGTGGATATAGCTTATCATACTGGATATCGTAATTATATTGCTCAATTTGGAATTTTGTTAGCTTTACCAATTTTATATTGGGTACTAAAGCAAATGATGGATTATGAAGATGTCTTTCAATTTATTGGAGAACGATTTGGGCATGGAAGTTTTCTATTGTCTCAAAGCTTTTATGGACAGTGTACCAACTCTTGAGAATTGGAATTGTTTTATATATTCCATCCGTGATGTTGGAACAATTGACAAGTGTTTCTGCTTATTTTTTTGGATTTTACTATTAGCCTTATGGGCGTATGGAGTTGCTAGAGGTGGACTATTAGCAGTAGTGAGGTATGATAGTTTATATTCTGTCATTTTTATTTCTTTCTATGATAGTGATTGCTTTTTAAATGATGACAAATGGAATATTGAATCAAGCAGTACCTAGTCAAAAAGATTCGTTTTTCTACTTGGATTTTGTTAGGGGCATCTTTTCAAACTTTTTCATCCTATTTAGTGAGTCCAGATATTCAGGAGAGATTTCAAAATGTTGGAAAAAGCGAAGTTGCTGAAATCTATTTTTACTAAATGCTACTTTAGGAATTTTTATTTACAGGATTTTTATATGTTATTGGAGTTTCGCTTAAACAGTCCGGCTATCAATTTAATGGAACTATCTTATTAGAATATGCTAAAAGTGAAGGATTATGGATTGCTATTCCAGTCATGATTGAGTGCTATTATCCGCTCAGACAACTTTGTCGACAGGATATGAAATTTTAGAAAACAATATGCACGTAAGTATAGTTTACTGATTATTTTCGGATTGAATATTTTTATTTCATCTAGTCTAGTTGCTTTTAGGAGGAGTTTCCTCCTATGAATTTTTGTAGGATATGTTGGAATTTTTCTTGTCGATTATTTCTAGTCTAGTATTAGTCGGCTTAATTTTTTCAAATTTTGGAAAGTCGATGAGTCTATATGTTATACTATGTATGTGCATTTCTTTGGGAGTGATAAGAGTTTTCTTTCAAATGGAAATGTGGATATATGGGCTAGTCCCTTTGATTAGTGGACTATGTAGCGCTTGGATTTTAATAAAAACTAAAACAAAAAGCCCTAAATCCTGTCGAAAGATGGGGATTTTTGAATAGAAAGAATAAAAAGAAGTGAGGGGAATTTATGTCACGTATTATAACGATTCATCCTGTAAAAAGAAACGCATCGTTATGGATTTGAAACGACACAATTATATCGTGCTAAAGTTGCTAGATATTTAGGAGTAGATTATGTCCATTTAGCGACCAGTCCTCAAGTAAGGCCAGATTGGAAAAAAGAAATAATGGCATTAGGTTTCTTAGAAGAAGAGATTGTTAATGTACCAAATAGCTTTTTCAGATATTGGACATGATGCTTTGTCTGTTAAACTAGAAGATTTAACACTTCAAGAGGGGCGACCAGGTGGAAGTGACAGAAGAAGGGTTTGTGAGTGTTGTGACACTTGCAGATGGAACAGGGAAGATACTTTTATACTTCGGGGCCTTATTTATTTGAAGATTTTCAAATGAGAGAATTACGTTGGTATCATGGAAATGGAGAATTAGTTTTTACGAGCAAGGTTTATGGATCCGTTTAAAGAACCTACTCCAGTAAGATTATTTTTATCCGGGGTATATTTATTTGAAAGATGGGGAATTTTGTTCGGAAGATGATCTTGTGGTATCTTACTTGGCAAAAATGCAAAGCAAACAGATTTAATCATTCGAGATCAACATATTGTACCAGCACCAAGTATATTCCGTTTTATGGAAAAATACTGAAAAATTATTATGAAGTCATTCATGAAAATGTATTGAGAAATATGGCTTTAGCAAACCTACGTGGAAAAACAGATTACTTAGTAGCAAGTGAAGTGTTAACAACTGAGTTAGCAAAACAAGGTTATAGTACAAAGTTCCTTCCTCCAATGGCGACACAAGTCAAACAATCTCCCAAAGTGATTGGTTCAGTTACAAATTATTGCGTAGTTGGGAATATGAGTGAGTTAAAAATGTGGAATGGATTATTGAAGTGTTTATTGCGCCATATTTATCCGGTTCAAAAAGCTACAGTGACTTTCTATGGAGGAAGTGATGAAAGAATTGAAGAATTAAAACAAAAATATGAAATTCCTGAAAATATTATTTTTAAAGGGATAGTAGAAAAAGTTCCGTACCATCTTCATCAAGCATATTTATCATCTAGTTATTCGGAATTATTTGCCAATGCTTGTGTAGAAGCAATGAGTGAAGGCTTATTAGCACTATTATCCAATGTTGATATTGCGCATCGTTATTATGCAAAAACAAACAGATGGTATTCAATTATTTAGTACGAAAAAGAATTGCTAGAAATGATTGAACGAATGGAACAAGAAGAGTATCAACAGTCGAGATGAACAAAAATCTAGAATTAGTCAAACAATATTCTATCGAAAACGTAGCAAATATTTATCGTGAATTATTAGGAATGGAAGCTTAAAAAGAATGGAGGAGTTCATGGTGAATAACTTAATTATCGCAACAACACCATTACAAGCAAAAATTGCAAAAGTACATCCAAAGAGAATATGCAGATGACACATTTGTCAGTTTGTGCTTTAACACCTGTCATGAATGATAGACATCGTTACTACTCAGAAGGATTTACAGAAGTTTACTGTATTCAAACTGTGGAGGATTATGAGGGAATAGCTGAAAAAGTATTCAGGTGAATACAAAACAATCTTTTACGCTAGTTTTCGATCATCCAGTTATTTTAGATATTGCTAGCAAGTTCTTCGTATCAACATTTAATGAGTTTTGATGATGGATATGCGGATATTTATCCTATGGCAGTATGCATTACCTTTAAAGAATGAACAAATTTGGCAAGTTAGGCGTAACGAGAGATGATTTAATTCAAAAACAGAAAAACATTATACATTGTATCGAACGGATTATCATGTAGTGGATAAAGAGAAGTTAGTGTATTTAGATAACTTCTTTAATACAGATATTCAACCTGTTTCAAATGGGAAAACAGTCAGAGTATTATTAGGGCAGAAATTTTCGAGAAACGGATGATGCCATTTCAGTAAGATTTATTACAACATACGCATGAATGCGCTAAATATTGATTATTATATTCCTCATCCAAAAAGAAACTTTTCATATTGAAGGAGTTCAATATCTAAATTCACCTTATATCGTGAAGATGTAATAAATGAGTTGTGGAAAGAGTATGAATTTATCGAAATTTATCATTTTACTTCTTCTGTGAGTCTGCATCTTTGCGCTGGAAAACATCACAGTAAAGGTATTTCTATCCCTTTATTATGAGAAAAGGCAAAATGAATTAAGAAGGTTAGGGTTGTAGATTTTGAAACGGTAACTATTGGTTGGTAGTTGATAAATCAAAACTTTATAAATATTCATGAAAAACAGTATGTGAAACTGGAAACATTAGAAAATATTCGAAATTTTATAGTTATTTTGCCAAATCGTGCGCAGAAGTATATAATATTTCTTGTACATTATTTTTATGTAAAAATTGATAGATATAAAATTTTATGAAAAGGAGAAAAACATGTTTATAATAAAAAAAGATAAATTTTCAATTAGAAAACTGAAAAACGGTACAGGTTCAGTAAAAATTGGTACAGTTGCATTATTATTAGGTGCGACAGTAGCGTTAACTTCTGTAACGAGTACTGTAGAAGCGGCGATGAAAGAAAACGGCGACAACACAACAACAATCTCAAATGATAAGGGGTCAGTAATTGTAGATACAGCTAATATTCAGAACCCCGATGCAGGTGAGACAATTTTTCAACTGATCCAACTGCAGAGGAACAAATACAATTACTAAAACAGGAAAAAGTAGATTACAAATATGTAACTGCTGAAGGTAATACTCGTTCTAGAAGAAAACAAAAACCAAAAACTCTGGTGCTGATAAAACTATCGAAACACCATACGATGTATACGGTAAATCAGGAGAAGTTTTCAAAAGGAACTACAGGTAGCGATGCCCAGGATAGCGACCTAAACGACGCTAAAGAAAAATGGTAAGAAAGAAACGATTGAAAAAGACGGGAAAACTTACCATCTAATCGGAGAACCTAAGGTCAGAAACTACTGGAGACGATGCTGGAGTATACCTGACACAACTCTAGGTGATGTAACCGCAAAACTTACTCCAGAAGGATTAAGTAATGCAGAAGGTAAAATCACTATGATACTGTAAAACCTGGTGGGAAAGCTTGGATCGTTGAACAAACAGGAAAAGGAACATATGGTAAATATGTACAAGCCAATTCAGGTGAGTATCACTTCTGATGATAAAATGAGAGATGCATGTAAAGCTGGAGAAGCAGCTGCGAAAACCTTCACTTCAGCTAACGTAACAGCTGATGGAGGAATCAAAGAAGGAGACTATGTTTTCGTCCTTGAGAAAAATACTTATGTAACAGCTAAAACTGAGAGTTTCGGGCTTTAACAGTAAGTATACAATTGACATCTAGTGATAATGTAGCAGATGATAAAGATGGATGCTAGGGGCTACTGTAAAAAGAACATATGCAATGGTACAAAAATTTAAAGCAGCTCCAGATACTTTAACAGGAGTAGCAAACAAAACTCTTGTAAAAGGATATCTTGCATATCTTCAAGAAAAAGGATTAGAAGATAACCTCCTCACTTTCAAAACGATATATTTCTATAGGAATAGGGGCAAAAGCTGAGCGATCCTAACGTGATTATTGCTGATAGGGAAAATCAAGTTGATGATAAAGGAAGACCTACAACTGATATAACAGCTGATATAGAAAGTGTTTCTGAATCAGATTCAAGTACTTTAGAAGATACTCCTGATTTTGTTCTTAAATTAAATACCCTTCACCGGATGTTGAAGAGTACTCTTATCGTGATGAAATCACTCCACTTCGTGCATACCGTTTAGCAAGTGGTACTACAGCAATCACTTACACTTATGCAGAAGAAAAACTCGTGAAGTGGTGAGAAAAAGGTTCCGTGGTCGTTAACTATCAAACAGAAGACGGAACAGAATTAAAAGCTCCTACACTGATACTCCTGAAACAGTGGCTGAGGTAGTAACTGAGAAATACTAGCGTTAATGCTGATGGGCAAGATGTAATTGTAAGTAGCACTACAGCTTCTAAAAATGTAGCGTACAACACTAAAAAAAATGAAACTGAAAAACCTCAAAAACTTACAGATGCACAAGGAAATGTTTACTACCTAAACGAAGCAAACACAATGACATCTGTAAATGGTACAGAAACTACATCACCAGCTGAAACAGGAACAGTAGTAGAAGGTGTTACAAAAGTAACTTACATCTATGAAAAAGCTGGATCAGTTATCGTTAACTATAAAACAGAAGATGGAACAGCTCTTACAGGTACAATGATTGTGACGAAAAGGAAAACTGCCCAGCCCAGGCACAAAAAGAATGATAACGGAAACCAGGAACAGCTTATAACACTGCAGATAATGGTTTAAAACCAGAACGAATTAAAACTGCAGAAGGAAAGAACTTTACCAATCAGTACCAGAATCAACTGAAGGTGAAGAAACAGGCGAAGTTGAATCAGGAAGAACTAAAGAAGTAACATACGTTTATAAAGAAGTTAAAGGTAATGTTGTTGCTAAGTATGAAGATACTGAAGGTAATACACTTGCTGCTGACGAACAAAGATGAGACTGATGCTTCTCTAAATGTTAAACACTAATACAACAGCATCACAGAATCTATCGGAAAAAGATGGTGTTAAATATCTACCAACAACATAAGAACTTAAAGATGATTCTAAACCAGCAACAGGAGACGTAGTAGAAGGAACAACTACAGTAACTTTACGTTTACGAAAAAGCTGGACCAGTAACTGCCAACTACCAAAAGCAGAAGACGGAACTCCATTAGTAGGAACTGCAGATGGTGCAAAATGTAGCTTCAGGTGCTAAAGACACAACAGATGCTAAAGCAGGAACTGACTATAACACTGCAGACAACGGAATGAAACCAACTCGTATTACAACTGCAGAAGGAAAAGTATACGAATTAGTACCAACAGCAACTAAAGGTGAAGAAACTGGTAAAGTTGTGCTGGAGAAACTAAAAGAAGTAAACATATGTTTATAAAGAGAAGGTAATGTTGTTGTTAAGTATGAAGATACTGAAGGTAACGTAATCGCTGAAGACGAAAAAGACGAAACAGATGCTTCTCTAAACGTTAAAATATGATACAGCAGACCACAAAAAAGATGAAATCACTAAAGATGGTGTTAAATACTACCTAGCAGCTAAAGAACTTAAAGACGGTTCTAAACCAGCTGCTGGAGATGTGGTAGAAGGAACAACTACAGTAACTTACGTTTACGAAAAAGCAGGACAAGTAGTAGTTAACTACCAAACAGAAGATGGAACCCAATAGTAGAGTGTAGATGCGGCTGAGTGCTAACGTAGCTTCAGGTGCAAAAGACACTGTAGATGGAAGACCAGGATTCGATTACGATGCTTCTGATAACGGAATGAAACCAAACCGTATCACAACCGCAGAAGGAAAAGTATACGATGAGTACCCAACAGCAACTAAAGGTGCAATGAAAACTGCTGCAAGTATTAGCTGGAGAAACTAAAGAAGTAACATACGTTTATAAAGATAGCTAACTGGAGATGTGGTAGTTCACCATGTTGACAAAGAAGGTAACAAAATCGCAGCTGACAAAGACGACCTTAGTGCATCTCTGAAAGCGAAGAGAAATATGACACCGCTGTTGATAACAAACCAGAAAAAATCACTGCAGAAGACGGAACTGTATACTACATTACAAAAAGCTGGTCTTAAAGATGATTCTAAACCAGAAACTGGAAACGTAGAAGGTGAAACTGATGTAACTTACGTTTATGAAAAAGCTGGATCAGTAATCGTTAACTACCAAACAGAAGATGGAACTCCACTAACAGGTACTGCAGACGGTAAAGATATTGCTTCAGGTGCTAAAGACACTGAAAATGGGCGAAACCAGGTTCTAAATATAACCTGCGGATAACGGAATGAAACCAAACCGTATCCACAACTGCAGAAGGAAAAGTATACGAACTAGTACCAGAATTAACTACAGGTGATGAAACAGGTACCGTAGATCAGGCCAAAACTAAAGAAGTAACATATGTGTATAAAGAAGTTAAAAGGTAATGTTGTTGTTAAGTTCGAAGATACTGAAGGTAACGTACACTTCGCTGAAGACGAAAAAGATGAAACAGATGCTTCTTTAAACGTTAAATACGACACAGCAGAGCACAAAAAGGATGAAATCACTAAAGATGGTGTTAAATACTACTTAACAGCTAAAGAACTTAAAGATGGTTCTAAACCAGCTGCTCAGAAGTGTTGAAAGGTGACAACTACAGTAACTTGTGTATGAAAAAGCAGGACAAGTAGTCGTTAACTACCAAACAGAAGATGGAACTCCATTTAGTAGGTGTTGATGCTAATGGTGCAAATGGCTTCAGGAGCAAAGACACTGTAGATGGAAAACCAGGATCAGACTACAACGCTTCTGATAATGGAATGAAACCAACTCGTATCACAACTGCAGAAGGAAAAGTATACGAATTAGTACCAACAGCAACTAAAGGTGACGAAACTGGTAAAGTTGTTGCTGGAGAAACTAAAGAAGTAACATACGTTTATAAAAGAAGCAAACTTGTGATGGTAGGCGTTTCACTACGTTGATACACAAAGGCAACGTAATTGCTGAAGATAAAGAAGATACTAAAAGGTGCTTCTCTAAACGCTAAATACGACACAACTGATCAATAAACCGAGAAAATCGAAAAAGATGGAACTGTTTACTACTTAACAGCTAAAGGACAATTTAAAAGATTCTAACCAGAAAAACGGTGCGTTGTAGAAGGTACTACAGAAATCACTTATGATACAGAAAAAGCAGGACAAGTAGTGGTTCACTATGTAGATGAATCTGAAGAGACTCTTCAAAGCAGATGCTGTTGATACAAAAGACGGAAAACCAGGAGTTAAAATACGATACTTGAGTAACAACATGAAACCAACTCGTATCACAACTCCAGAAGGAAAGAGATATGCAATTAGTACCAGCATCAACTAAAGGTAACGAAACTGGAGATGTTGAAGCGGGTAAAACAAATAGAAGTGACATATGTTTATAAAGAAGTTAAAGAAAAAGCTCAGAAAATACAGATATTGATAAAAACAAAGACTCAATTCCAAATAAACCGGCACAGCTAGCTAAACCAGGAGAAGAAACTCCAAAACAATCCAGCACAAACCAGCTAAAACAACAAGAATTACCAAAATACAGGTACAGGAAATGAAGTATCAATTTTTGTGCGGCTGCATCAGCAATTCTGCATCTCTTGGATTATTAGTTCAGGGCAAAAACGTGATGAAAGAGTAATTGAATACCATTTATCAGTAATTGAATAAATGATTCAAATTAAGCTCAAAATGGCGTATCGTTAATTTTTGGGCCTTTTATACTGGTATAGAAAACAGTAGGTATTCATATCCCGAAATTGATGAAATTTTGATACAATGATTGGGAAATAGAAAGCGGGGATATCATGCAAAATTACTAAAATTGAAGTATGAAGACAAAATCGTTTTAATATTTATCTAATAATGAATTTGCCTTTGAGTAGATGAGGATACTTTTATTAAAGTTCGATTAACAAAAGGAACTGAATTAACGCAAGATACAATCCGTGAAATTGAACAGGAAACACAGTATCAAAATGCCTATCAAAAAGCGTTGCATTTTAAATTTTTAAACTGAGAACAGCAAAAGAAGTATATGAGAAGCTTGAAAAAGTTAGAAGTGTCCGATGGAAAGGATTAACCAAGTTCTACAACAATTAATCGGATCATGGATTTGTCAAACGATCAGTTTTATACAGAAAGTTATGTGAGAAAATTTTGCATTACAGAAAAAGGGCCAAAAAGCTGTAGTCATGAATTGAAGAGGTGTCAATGATTCTATTATTCAAAAAGGCATGAGCTGAATTTGATGAGCAGTACAACAGAACAGGCGATTGAAATTGCACAAAAATATGTCGATCGACAAAGGAAATGCACCTGTTAAAACGGTGAAACAAAAGGTGTATGGATTTTAATGCAAAGAGGATATAATTTGGATATCGTTCAATCGGTAATTTCGTCATTAACATTTGAAAAGCAAAAGAAAATGAAGAAGAGTTAGTGATGAAACAAGGTGAGAGAATTTTAAGAACTTTACTTTCTAAATATGCTACGGATGATTCGCAAGTATGGTATCAATTAAAAAGGAAAAGTTATATCAAAAAGGGTTCAGCAGTTCTGCAATTGATGTAGCATTGAAAAATTGAAATGGGAGAGTGAAGAATGGATTTAGAAAAATATGGAATTAAAATATGGTCTGAAGAGAAAATTGTTTCATTTCAAGAAAAATTACTAGCATGGTATGACAAAGAGAAAAAGAGATTTTACCATGGAGACATTCGAATAATCCGTATCATATATGGGTAAGTGAAATAATGCTTCAACAAACAAGAGTCGATACGGTAATTCCGTACTATTATCGTTTTTAGAAACTTTCCCAACAATTGAATCTTTAGCAAATGCTAAAGAAGAAGAATTGTTAAAAGTTTGGGAAGGATTAGGGTATTATTCAAGAGTAAGAAATATGCAAAAAGCTGCCAAGCAAATTATGGAAGAATATAGTGGCATATTCCCAAATACTATGGAAGAAATTCAAACATTAAAAAGGAATTGGACCGTATACAGCAGGTGCGATTGCTAGTATTGCGTTTAATTTACCAGAACCAGCAGTAGATGGAAATTTAATGCGAGTGATTAGCCGCCTATTTGAAATAGGATTAGATATTGGTAATCCATCTAATAGAAAAGTGTTTCAAGCAGTTGCGGAAAAATTATTTCAAAAGAACGTCCAGGAGATTTTAACCAAGCATTAATGGATTTAGGGTCAGATATTGAGTCTCCAGTAACACCGCATCCTGAGGATAGTCCGGTGAAAGAATTTAGTGCAGCTTATTTAAATGGAACAATGCATTTATATCCAGTAAAGATTCTAAGAAAAGCCAGTTCCAATGAAGTGGCAAGCATTTATCAGTACAAAAATGAAAAGGGACAGTATTTATTAGAAAAATACGTATGCAGATTTGCTAGTGGATTTTGGCATTTTCCATTAATAAGAGATTATACACCAACAAGAAAACAATTGAGTTTGTATTAGATGAAATAGCAGAAGAAGTAGAAGAGTATCCAAATAAAAATATCCGTTAGAAACTCAATTTGAATCGATTTATCAACTGAAGATTCAAAAAGGAAAAATTGAAGGGGAAGTTAAACATATTTTTAGTCACCAAAAATGGGAAATTGAAATGACAAAATACAAAGTCCAATCAAATGGTGAAATAGAGGGTTTTAAGTGATAGAGAGTTAAGATGGTAGAATCAGAAGAGTTTTATAAAATGCCCTTTTCGAAAGTGCAAAACAAAATTATGGGAGCATGTATCACAACAAGAAAATAATAATAAATAGTAGATATTCACACACGCGATGAGAAATGTGCTATACTACAATCGAGAATGAATGTAAAGAAAGGAGCTTTTTCTAAAAATCGATATAGAAGGTTGGACTCGTGATGCAAAATCCAAGAGAAGGAGAATTCATCACTGTCAAGAGTTATAAACATGATGGTAGTCTTCATCGTACGTGGAGGACAGTATGGTGCTAAAAACAAGTGACCAAGCAATTATCGCTTGATAACGATCATACTTTAGTAACAGAAGCGGATGGAAGACGTTGGCTAACAAGAGAACAGCATTATTATATTATCATAGCATTACTGGTTTAATAGTAACCATGATTCGTCAAAAAGGAATATCCTACTATTGTGATCTAGCTTCTCCATGTATTAGATAAAGAAGCGTTAAAATACGTATGATTATGATTTAGATATTAAAATATTCCCTGGATGGTGAAAAGAGACTATTAGATGTCGACGAATATGAACAACACCGCCGACAAATGCATTATTCAAAAGAAATCGATCAAATTTTGAAGGCGAATGTTGAGATTCTAGTCGATTGGATTAATAATAAAAAGGTCCGTTTTTCACCAGAGTATGTTGACTTGTGATATGAACGTTATTGTCAACTAACCTATCGTAAACAATAACTCAAGGTAGTGTGAGTGAAAAAGTGTTTTTGAGTAGAATGCCAAAGCAAAACACTTTTTCTCATAAAAAATATAAAAAGTTGTAAAAATACTTGAAAAACAATCCAGCTATGGTAAATTATGCAAACACTGTTAACGAACGTTCTCGCATTTGGAAGCGATTACGAAAAAGAAATTTAAAAATAAATTTCAAAAGTTGTTGACAGAGAAAACACCTATGATAGTATATAGGAGTTGTCGCGATAAGCGGCGTTGACCTTGAAAAAACTAAAACAAAGAAGACAAACCAAATGTGTAGGGACTTCACGAAAG
>BNJV01001544.1_pt1 | contig 56707 bp, 57 predicted proteins | sample 8540591 | NCBI WGS metagenome assembly BNJV01 (sample SAMD00202457, study PRJDB9452) | human saliva metagenome | host: Homo sapiens | reverse complement strand
GGAAGCTGCTGATGCGTTAGGTAAGAAACTGATGCAGGTAGTTTATGATATGCAGTAAAATAACCTTATCATATGAAAGAAAAGGATGCTTTTGAGGTTTCTCTAAAGCATCCTTTTTTTCATTGATAGCCGTTTTTATGTAGTATTTCATCACCGCTTTATATCTGTCTTTCTGTTGACTTATAAGGTATAGGAGAATTCTTTTCTATACCTCTGTACACGCTCTTTCAATTTTGTGTTAAGGTGCAGTATGAAATGCGTTTACTATCAGTAGGCCCTGTGTGAAGCTATAGCATGAAAAGAAAAAGTATAGATTTGTAATTGGAAGAGGGGCTTATAGTCATTTATTCGGAATATTATATGTATCTTTGCGGTATCATCCATTAAAAGAGAAGGAGACGATTATGAAATATCCTATCGGTATACAGAGTTTTGAAAGTTTAAGAAAAGAAAACTATGTGTATGTTGACAAGACGGAGATGGTATATGAACTGGCTGAAAGAGGAAAGTATTACTTTCTTAGCCGCCCACGTCGTTTTGGCAAGAGTTTGCTCGTTTCCACGATTGAAGCCTATTTCTCAGGACGGAAGGATTTGTTTAAAGGCTTGGCAATAGATGAACTGGAAAAAGACTGGGAATGTCATCCTATCTTACATCTTGACCTAAATACAGAACGTTATAATACAGTTGACTCCTTGACTGACAAGTTGGAAGCCAACCTTAATGACTGGGAGCAGTTGTATGGTAAGAACCCAGTCGCAAAGTCTTTTGCTACTCGTTTTGAGTATGTCATTCGATATGCTTATGAAAAGACAGGCCACCCTGTGGTAATTCTTGTTGATGAGTATGATAAGCCAATGTTGCAAGCTATTGGTAATGAAGAGCTGCAAAACGAATATCGTGGGATTTTAAAAGGATTTTATGGTGCCCTGAAGTCGCAGGATCGCTATATACGTTTTGCTCTACTCACGGGTGTTACGAAGTTCGGGAAAGTGAGTGTATTCAGTGATTTGAATAATCTGCAGGATCTCTCAATGGATGCGAGATACCAAGCATTATGTGGTATGACAGAGGACGAGGTTGTACGTTATTTTGGCGAACCAATCCGTGCATTGGCTATCAAAAATAAACTGAGTGAAGAAGAAACGCTTGCCAGATTGAAGAAACGTTATGATGGTTATCATTTTGTTGAGAATGGTATCGGTATCTATAATCCATTCAGTCTTTTAAATACTTTTGAACGATTACAGTTTGGTAGTTACTGGTTTGAGACAGGAACACCATCTTATCTTGTTGAACTGTTGAAGCGTGATGACTATGTTCTGCCACACCTGACAGAAGAAGTTTCAACGGCTGACGTTTTGAATAGTATTGATGTCGTTTCTAATAATCCAATTTCTGTGCTCTATCAGAGTGGCTATCTTACAATCAAGGATTACAATGCTGAATTCGGGGAATATAGATTGGGCTTTCCTAACGAGGAGGTGGAAGAAGGGTTCCTACGCTATCTTCTTCCTTATTATACTGGTTTGCACGATGTGACAACTCCCTTCTCCATGAGTCAGTTCATTGGTGATCTCCGATCTGGTCGTCCAGAACAGTTTATGCAACGAATAGCATCACTCTTCTCAGATACAGACTATAAGATTGTTGGTAATTCTGAACTCTATTTTCAGAATGCTTTTTATCTTGTCGCGAAGATGATGGGCTTCTACACAAAGGTGGAACGGACGACGAGTAATGGTCGGATGGACCTAACGATAGAAACTAAGGATTATGTTTATATCGTGGAGTTTAAGTTAGATGGGTCGGCTGATGTAGCCTTGCAACAGATTAATGAAAAGGGCTATGACAAACCATTCTTGATGGATGAACGCCACCTCTATAAGATTGGTGTGAATTTCTCTTTGGAGAAACGTTGTATTGATGCGTGGAGGATAGAACCTGCTCCGTAAGTGGGAGCTTACAATAAACAGTAGACAATTATTCTGCACCTCACGTCTATATGTCATCATTCTCAGTCTATTGTAGAATATAATTAGAGCAAAAAATATTACTTCTCAATATCATTTGTCACCTTTTCACTTGTTTTTTTCCTATTTATTTTCTTACTTTGTAGCGATAGTTATAAAGCCTAAAGTATAATGTCATATATGCTTGTATATGACTGAAAGATAGCAGTAAGATGGATAGAAGGAAAATAATTTGTGTTATTTTTGGTGTGATGACACTTCCTGCTGTTGCACAGACTGATTCTGTATCAAAGAATGTTCAGCTGAAGGAGGTGGTTGTTGCAGGTGATATGGCGAAACGAGAGGTGGATCATATCGACTGTATTCCTACTCCGAAACAGCGGAAACATGCTCATTCTGGATTTGAGCTTATAAGGAATATGATGTTGTCTGGCGTCAATGTGGATACAGAGAATGGTGTTATAACAACGCCAGTAGGTACGGCAACGCTGTATATAAACGGTAGGAAGGCTTCTGTGAGAGAGATAACTTCGTTACGTCCAAAGGATATCCTGCATGTAGAATACTATGATATGCCTTCGGGAAAGTATGCTAACGACAAGGCTGTGATAAACTATATTGTTAAGACTTATACTTCGGGTGGTTATACACAAGTGGATGCTTTGCAGGGAGTAGGCTATCTGAGGGGTGATTACAACCTTACCTCAAAGTATAGTCTTGGGCATTATAATGTTAATCTATGGGCAGGTTGCAGTGTACAGAACCCTAAGATTTACGGTGAAACGACGACAGATTATTTGCTGGATAACCCTATTCACAAGCAAGAGGCAGCGTATGATACTGATATGAAGAGTATTGGTTGTTACGTTAATGTCAGTCTTAGTCGGAGGACGGAGCGTACAACGTGGATGATTAGAAGCGGTGTTGAAGTTAGTACAAGGCGTGATGATGTCTTGAATGGTAGTTTGATATATACGGGTTATACCATCCCTTTGTCGTTTACGAATAATGTTCTTGAGCATGATAAGACTGTAAAACCCACCCTTTCTCTTTACTTTAATCGTAATTTTAAGGGTGGAAAGAGCCTTGAATGTTCATTGGATGGTTATTATGCACGTAATACTTATAAGCGTAATAGCCTTGAAGACAGAGTTTCTTGAGTGACGTGAAAGAAGATTATACGTATCTAAACCTAAATTCAAGCTATGTGATGCCCCTTCCCAAGGGACATAATCTAACGTTTAGTCTGATTGAATTCTTGAAGATAAGTCAAGATGAGTATAGAGGTAGTTCTCCGAGTCTGCAGCATCTGAGGTCTTCTGAATCCTTGTTCTTTGTTGATTATGCGAAGCGGTGGGTGAGAAAGGTGATGTTGGTAGCTCGTCCTGGTGTGTCTTACCTTGCTTACAAGTTGCGTGGAGAGCAGGAGGTGACACATCTGGCACCACGTTTTTACTCAATGTTTTCGTGGAGCCCAAATCAGCATCAGGCTTTACAACTATTCTTTGCCTTAGGGAATACGTTTCCGACACTGAATACTGTGAATGCTGCAGAGCAACAGGTAGATCGTGTCTTGGTGCGTCGTGGTAACCCTACGATGGATAATTCCACGCTGCTTGGTCCTGCTTGACTTATTCTGTCAACTTTAAGAAATGGTCAGCTTTACTTTCTGCCAACTATGAATATATGAGTAATGCTATTGCCAATGTTTTTCTAAAAGATAATAACAGACTGATAAATACTTATTCGAGCGATACACGCTATCATCAGTACCAACTGTTGCTCTCTGCAACGTGGAAGCCTATGAGTGATTTCAATGTGAAATGGGAGGGTGGATATGATTATTACCGTGTAAGCGGAGCTGCCGACGAACGTTTAGGATGCTGTTATGCACATATGGAAGCCCATTATTACTTGGGCGATTTCTCACTCTCAGCTTCTGCACAGACGGCTCGCAAAGATTTGATGGGTTGTCAGGAACGCGTACACCAACCATTCCTCTATGACTTGTCAGCAGAGTGGAGTCACGGAAATCTGGCAGTAGTTGTTACAGCACGGAATCTCTTTATGCAAGGAAATGAGCGTACACGGAGTTTTATAGCCCCTAACTATCAGTGCTTTGGACGTAGGGTTAGCGAGCGGGATAATTCCTTTGCTTCTGTAAAAGTATCTTATTCCCTTGATTATGGTAAGAAGGTCAATCGTTCTCCTAAGTACGAATCGAAGGCTACAGAAAGTTCTATCTTAAAGTGAAGAGTCTGCATTGCGTAGATTATTTGTCTGATTAATCTCTTTTTTGGAGTTTAGTAGACCACAATTTGTGGCGCTTTCTGAAGCGATTGTTTATAATGACCGTTTCTTGTGATATTTGGGGTTAATATTTTTCTTCCTATATACGTTAGTCATTAGCATATTATTATATGCAAGAATCAGGTCAAAAAGAAGTCAGTTTCCTATCTTCTTTTATTCTGTTGACACTCCGCACGTGTGGTGTTGATGCTCCGCACCATTGGTGCGAGTCGTTAGCACCAATGGTGCGGAGCACTAAACTACAATGCTATGGATAGCCTTTTGGGCTATGCTTTACCATAGTCAGAGGGGTTTGGGATAGGTCTTAACGCTATTCTCGTTTAATCCATTTTAGAATTGTTGGGTCTTTCAGCTTGTTATCTTCTGCAAGGAGTACCATTTTGGAAACAATCTCTACCGTCTTTGGGTCTTCATCCATAAATGGGAGATAGAGCTTCCCACGGTGCTGACTGTGTACAGGGATGATAGGAATCTCTACGCCACCAACCTGACGCACATTGCCCGAACCGAGGTGGATAGTATAGTCGGCAAGTGCGCCTTTGACGTGAATAAAGTTGTCAGAAACTGTTACATTCTTAAACTTCATTAAGTTAGCAGTACACTTGACAATAGCTGCACGCAGTTCCTTCGTTGAGTTTCCAGTCTCTGGGTCAACACCACCGACGAAGGCAATGCTAACCGTCATGTCTACATCACGCATCACTTCGCTGTAGAGAATTGGGTCAATATCCGCAATCTTCAGTCGGTTGTAAGTACGTGTAGATGAGAAGTAGACATACTCAATGGCGGGAGCTTCCACATCGGCAGGAGTAAACCAGTTGGCTTGTGCATAGAGTTCAACAGAGATTCCTTGGCGATAGAATACCTTGCGCAGCCCTCCTTCATAGTCTGCACTCCATCCACGGCTACGCAGTGCAGCTGCTGCCTGCTTCACCTGAATCTGATATCCACTGTAACGAAGTGACTCGTTTTGTTCTGCTTCATCAGGTGTCGGGATGTAAATCTCACGGAATATCTGTTTGAAAGGTTGTACAATCTTCTTGTTGAAGACGAAGTGTTGCCACGCTGACCACGTGCCGTCAGCATAGAGTTGCTGGGCGTGGGTAATGGTAATGGGCTCGTCTGCTTTTATCTTCTGGATACCATCAAGCGTTTCCAGTCCCTCGTCGGTATAGAAACCTGTGGTATTTCCTTGTCGAAGGAGTAGCAAGCGGAACATCGGACTGACGATAGGATTCTCAGCAATCACCTTTACATCCTGTGGACGTAATGGTGTCTGGCGTATCATCATATCCTCCATCATCGTGCGAGCACGCTTTCTCTGCTTCGTCCACTCCTTGCCCATAGCAGCAATATTGAGGTAGTCAGGGTGCTTCTTAATCTTTGTAGGTACCGTTTTCAGCACCTTCTCACCTTGTTGAATGATGAGTTTGTTGGTGCCATCCTCTGCTAACTGCAGTCTCAGTGTGTATCCCTCCACGTTGATTCCTTGCAGGAAAGCAGCGTTGTCAGTAACTTGCTGGCTCTCCATACGCCACGTTAGCTGTATCGGGTCAGCATATCCGGCACCGCGTGAGAGGTTGAGTAAGGCAATCTCGCATACTCTCTTCTCTGATGCCTGACGCTGTGCGCCATACTGCTTAGACTCTTTCAGAAAGGCTTGTATAAGCTGATAGCGTCGTTGCAAAGCCTTGTCGCTCTTGTCTGGAATCAGTCCTAATGAACATACGGCATCCTTGTTGCGTTTGGAGTGTATCTGTTCTGTGATGGTTTCTTCGTCTATCTTGCCGAGAGCCGTGTCTGCAAAGCGACGTGCGCGACTGTGATAGTTGCTGTTTCCGATGTATCGTGCAGCCTTGTAAAATAGGTCGAAACGCTTTTCTCCAACCACAGTGTAAGCCTCGTGGAAGAGTTTTTCGTCAAAGGCTCCATCGGCAAGATCAGCTGGATCAAGGTCGGTGAAGAGTGCTGTTGCTGCCCTCTTCTCGTCTTCGCCCATCTCCTTTGTGTGCGCAATGAAGTAGTAATAGGCAAGATCGAAGCCCTCCCAGTTGAGATGCGCTTTGATAAGTGGGACCCACTGCGGTGCAAAATACGCCAACTCTAAGAGTCTGTCGTCTTTGATTGTCTTAAGTATTTCTGGCTTATCTGTTTCGAGTGGGAAGGTACGCTCAATGATATCGGTCAGCACTGCACGCTTTCAGTGCCGTAGCTACTCGCTATCAGGTGATCTTTGCCTAATGCCTTCATTGCTGTAACCATATATTCAGCACCCTGAAGTACCATTGCGTCATTTATACGGATGATGATATTAGAGGCTGTTGTCGGTGCATTGAGGCGAGTCATCTCAATATTGAAGAGGTGTAGAGCTATCTTGTTGATGATTCTCTCCAGATTCTTGTAAGTCTCTTTGCCATAACGTGCATCAACGTTCTTCTCATCTTCATATAGTAAAGTAAGTCGGTGACCTCGTGTATTATAGATATAATCTCCTGCATTACGTAGCTCTTCGCCCTCGTCATTCAGCAGTAATTCCATAAAGGCATCGTCAGACAGCTTACCTTGAAGATTGTAATGCGACAATATGAGTGCATCAATCGTATAGTATGAATAGTATAGGTTCTTGTCCATTCGGGCTATTGGCGCATACTTCCCATACATTGCTATTGTCATATCTGCAAGGAGTTTGAACTCTTCGTCTGTCCTCCAGTTTTTTTCTGCGAACCTCATTGCCATGTGAAAGAGCCTGCTATGGAAGATGTGTCCATCATCGTTTGAACCATAACGGTAATTTCTTATGTACTTATTAGTCGGACAGTGGAAGAAAATCAGTGCGAGAAGGGTATAGGCTTGACGGAAATCAGGGAAGGGTTCTTCTTTCCTAAATCATCGAGCAAAGTCTGTATGATAAGCTGGAAATGGCTGGTATACTTCCAATTTTCAATGTCTTTCACATTCTTGAATGGATAGTTGTCTGCATCCAGTTCCACAATTTCTCTGCTATAGCTGTCATCAAGTACAGAAAGCATTATATCGATACCTAACAGGTCCTCGTCTTTGAGGGGATGAGCCGCAAGAAAACCTTTCCAGAGTTCAGGATAAGGAAGTGTATCAAGGGTATGCTCGTCAGACGTAAAGGAAAGATAACTGTCACCAATTGTTTGGGTTCCTCCCCAATAGCTCTTATACTCCTTGTCTGCATTGTCCTCTATGATCTTTTCCAGTTCGGTGTATAGCTTGCGCAGTTCGTCAATGGTGTAGGTAAAGACAGAGCCTGCATCTGCACGGTTCTTACCGGTAATCTTATTAAATAGCTTGCCAAGGCATGACTGCGAATCATTCTTTGTCAAGAAAGGATCGGATAGCTTAATAGTCGGAATGTCTCCCACCTTGTACAGACCGTAACCACCTTCTACTCCGGGATAGGTTGTAGGAGCAATTGTATTTGCCTCTTCACTTGTAGAAGCAAAGTCCTTTGCAAGCTGTTTGCTGCCCTCCCTAAGCTCAGTCAAAGCGGCTGGGATATAGTCTCCCTTCGTTGTCTGCAAGCGTTCGTATGATGCTTTCAGCTGTTCGTAGGGCAACGTAAGCAGTACACGTACAGCCTTACTTCGTGTGTCAGAAACCTTGGATTTTAGTTTCTTCTCTATATCTTTGACATCTGTTGTGGTAAATTCTTCCTTGTAGAAGAAGGTCAAGAGGAAGGCAAGCCATCTTTTTCATAGCCAAAGATATTCTTAACAAGGAACTGGCGACGTGCTTCAGGACTGCCTAAGGGGTAATATTCCTTCATAAAGGTGTATAAAGGCTTCTTTTTCTCATCCTCTTGGCTATAGTTATAATATCTTATGAAGTGCACTCCCCAGTTAGGCATCTTCTCAAGAAGAATATGGTCAATCGTTTCCTGTGTCTTCATTTGGCTGGCAAGTACCCACAGAGCATTGATGAAGTGTTCGCGTGAAAGACGGATTTTGAACCATTCAAAGCCTTTGAAGGTGAAGTCCGTGTTATTCTTAACCTCCTTCTCCCATTTCGCTATCTCATCAAAAAGCTTTTGGAAAAGTTCACGTTGCTTTCCCGAAATGCGGTCAACCTTTCCATATTCATACTTCTCCTCCCTGGCTGTACAACTTAATTGTTGTATGAAGAAAGCCTTTGTGAAAGGATCATCCAGATGCTTTGCAAAGAACTCGAAGTGGTCAGTAACTTTGAAATGACTTGAACGGTCAAGATAGTAGATGGCTGCAATACGGTTCTGGAGAGGGGTGTCGCCATCAATTAACTGTAAGGCATCACGCTGTGCAATACTGAAATCCTCAGCACCAGCCGTATATAAGCAACGTAAACGAGTAGTGCATTCGGACCCGTATAGGCTTTTACTCGTTCCTCTGGATGAGTCAAGAACAGATGAATGCCCTCGAAGATAGTCTTGATATCCTTGTCGGAAACAGACTCATAGCCGATGCCAGCCCATGTCTGAACAGATCGTCTAACGGAGCTATAACGCAGAAGTCCTTCTTCGGCAATGATATCCAGCATCCGTTTATAGAATGTCAGGCTGTATTCATTACCACATTCTACGATACTTTGGCGCAGACCCTCCTGTAGTTTTGCAGCCCTCAGTACGTTGAGGAGGAGGGTATGCAACTCCTCGTTGTTATTAGACTCTATGGCTGTGATGAGGCTTTGCGTAAGGATTCCGACGTTATTTTCACTGGTCAGTACCTCTTTCACAGCTTCGATAGTTTCTGGTTTTCCCTGCTGGATGGCAGCTGTAAGTACAGGAGTAAATGAGAGATAATAGCTGGTTATGTCAGGGTATTGTCCGCGGATTAGCTCGTCAATCGTGAGACCGTAGGCAGCTGCGGCAAAGAAGGCACGCATTGTGTCAGATATATCATCTGCTATCTCCTGTAAATCAATGCCTTTTCTTACATCTATACGATAGATACCTTTCGTGTGAGAGAGTTCTTTAAGCTGCTTTAAATGTAGTTCTAAAAGCTGAGAATAGTCCTTTGGGAGAATGTGAGGGAGGTTTGCACCTGCAGAGATAAGTTCCTTTATGGTACGGAAAGGAAGCTTCTCTTCGTCATAACCTTTGTAAAAAACATTTCGGTAGTAATTGAATTGATAGTCTTCTTCCTTGCATTTGTTTACAAATCTTTTCTCCCATATATTGCATTGGGATAGGTTGATGCTATTGATATATTGAGAACAGTGTTCCTGTAACTCCTTCTTTGTTTTCATATTTTATTCCTTTCAATAAGTTTTTAGATGGTAAATGTGTTCGAGACAATGCGGATTTGCTGGCTAATAAGACTTATAAAGTAGCGATTTTTGCTGAATCTAAGCCTTCTTTCTCACAATTTTCTCTCTAAGTTTAACCTTAAAAATAAAGACCTGTGAGCATTGTGAGTCTGAGAAAGACGACTTCTGTTCCTTGGCAGAGGGTGATAGGGGCATTCCATTCCGTTACTTCTTCATCATTGATAAATACTCTGAAGAGACCGTCATCGTATGCCTGCTTTGTTCGTTCCATCGCTTTTGCTATCGTGTCGTGGTTTTCTCCATAGTTCTCAGCAAAGCGGATGCGTCCTTCTTCTGCCTGTGCAGCTATCTCACTGTCGGATAACGCATAATTCTCTTTTAGTGTTTGTGTATCGGTTAGGCCTTGTAGGGTTAATATGTAGAGTAGAGCTCCGAGCGTATTGACGGTTTCATCAATTTCTACAAGGTGCCTTCCTAATTCTTTTCTACTGCCCAACTTCTTTTTTATAATGTATATATCCATTCCGTTTAGGTATTTCTTTCTTTTGCAAATATAGTAAATAATTGGTAAACAAATGGATCTTATTACATATCTTTGACTGTGGAGGGTTTAAGGTTTTTGGTAATTACAAGAAAGGGTATTAGCTTTGTTTGGAGGTGAACTGAACACATCTATTGGGGGCATGAAGATATTTCGTGGATAATATGGTTTTTTTGAGTTTTAATGTATGGTACATGATAACAAGCTTTATTTATCTTATCAATCGTATTCAGCGCATGTCCCTTTCTTACTTCTCTTTGGAAGTGATTGTTGTTTTGGAGTGAGGTGGAGGAAGATGCTTTTTTTAATGTTTCGAAATCGTTTTCAATTTGCTGTCACTACTGTCACATAAAGTTGTTGTATAACTATTTAATTATCAGTGAGTTTATACGAAGTGTTAAAAGTGACAGCAAACTAAAAATTTAAATATCTACTGTTCCCATGTTCCATCAGTTTGAATTCAGTTTTTTTAAATACAGTTGGTTTTGAAAGTTGCCATACTCGCTAAATGTATGCTAAATACTTTTATTATTACTTGTGGGGAATATGTACTACTTGTCGTATCTTTGCATAGTGGCAGTGATGTACAAAAGAAAAAGCGGAGGTCTTTAAAAGACTTCCGCTTAATTCTTGAAGGGTGGGTGGTGGGATTCGAACCCACGACATTCAGAACCACAATCTGACGCTCTAACCAACTGAACTACATCCACCATATTGGCTATTTCTTTTTAGCGAGTGCAAAGGTACGGGTTTTATTTGGACTGACCAAATATTTCCCGTACTTTTTTATTATTTTCCCTTATTTTGCTGGTGCAGCTGGTGCAGCTGGAGCAGTAGGTGCCTGTGCTGCTGGTGCAGCTTGCTTCTGCTGGCTTGCACCGAAGTTAGGCAAGTTGTTAGGGTTTGTTGTATTGTCATCTAATGCAGCTTTCTCAACGACACTTGCGTCTGTGGTTGCTGATGGTGCAACGTAAGCACTTGCTACACTGATAATAACCATTGCGATAGCTAAGCCCCATGTAGTCTTCTCTACAAAGTCTGTAGTCTTGCGAACACCCATGATAGCATTAGATGATGAGAAGTTTGATGAAAGACCACCGCCCTTTGATTCCTGAATCAGAACGACACCAATCATCAAGAGTGCTGCAATCACGATAAGAATTACGAATAACGTGTACATTTTCTTGTCTTATTTTTTATTGTTATTTATTATCAATTTCTCCAAAAAACGTATTTGGTCTGCAAAGTAACGATTTTTTTTCGGATATACCAAATTTAATCGCCTAATAATTTCCAATGCTTTAGAATATCGACCTTGTTTTATATAAATTCTTGCTAATGTTTCAGTAAAGTAGCCAGTATCTTCATTTTCAGCTGCTTCATTGTGTTCATTCTCTTCAGGTTCGTACTCAGTCTCGTCTTGTAAAGTGATTTTACCCCCTTCATTATAGATGAAATCGTCGATAAGTTCTTGTCCTCTTAGTTGTGGAGTGATATCCTCATTTTGCTTACTTTCACTTTCCAATAAATAGGCAACGTAGTCCACAGTGGCATCAGCAGGTGTCGGCTTGCGCCTTCCTTCTGTTTCCTGTGTTGTATCTTCTTCTTCAGGAATCTGCTCTAAGAATGTATCGATAAGCGATGTTGTACGATCTTCCTCTGTAGTCGTTTCAGCGTTGATAGTTATTGACTGCTTTTCTGCCTTTTTCTGTTCTGGAATCAGTTGATAATGGGCATCCTCAACGAGCTTGAAGAGGATATGACGGTCAGAGATGTACACAGCTGCACGTCGTAACTCATCATCGAAGGTGGGGTCATGAAGCAGAAAGAGATTCTGCAACAACAGAATACGAGCTGGCTGATAGTAAGGATAGAGCGCAAGCATACTCCGGAGATCATATAAGGTCTCCTTGTTTAGATTCTCCGGATGATTAATAAGATTGGCTATATCCATAGGACGATAAGCGATTATGTGGGGTGATTAGAATAATAGTCAATGAAATTAAAATACTGATGTGGAATGGCTACCAGTTTGCAACAGTTGCGTTGAATATCTGGTCGGTAAGGTCCTTCACCATCTGTGTGACGAGTTCCTCCTGTACAGAATTCAGACTACGTACAGTTTCATAGCTTGAAGTAGCTGTGAACTGTCGTTCAAGTCTTGGCTATGGTTTGTATTGTTTGTGAAGCGCACATTGACAGTGATGGAAAGTTCTGTTTGTGCAGAATATCCTTCACTTGAGACACTCTTATTACGTTGCTGATACTGTGTGATTTCACCTTCAATCTTCATATCACCATTACGCTTTACTTGTTGTAGGCGTGTATGGTTAGCAAAGACATCTTTCAATTGATTGTTGAACATTGGTCCCATTGGTCCCCATACATAGGTAGAGCGGATAGGGAAATCTGCAATTTGAATGGTATGCACTTTGCTGTAATCAATACTTGCACCATTAAATTTATAGGATACACTGCAAGCTGCCAATAAGAGCAAGCAGATAGCTGTCACACCCCATGTCAATGGGCGGATAGATGTGAATTTCTTTCCTATCTTCATTGTTTTGTAAGAGGGTAGTCCCTTTTGTGTCTATTGATTAATCTTTGTCTAATCCGTATTGTCTGATTCGGCGATAGAGTGTGCGGTCGCTGATGCCCAACTCTAAAGCAGCTTTCTTACGATTTCCATTGTTACGCTCTAAGGCTTTCTCCACCAGTTGCTTTCCAATGTCGTTGAGGTTGAGTGTCTCTGGTTCAGATATTTCTTCTGCCACAGCGTCTTCAACCTGTTCTATCGTTCGTGTTGGAGTGATAGGCTGTTTGCTTGTGGTAGCAGGAAGATTAGAAACTGTTGATGGAGTAGGCTGGAAACCGCTTGCACCATTGAGTTGTCTACTTTCCTCCAACTGCTTACGAACGTTGTTGAGGTCACGTCGTAAGTCACTTACATTACCTCTCAACTCATAGAGAATTTATAGAGAATCTCACGTTCACTCTCATAGCTATGTGAACCACCACTTTGTATCGTAGCAAGCTGTGTGCTGTCTTGGTCACGTGGGATGAAATGTAGCAATGTTTCTGCATCAATCTCACGCTTCTCGCTTAGGACAGACATCTGCTCAGTAATGTTCTTTAATTGACGAACATTGCCAGGCCATTTGTACTGTAACAGAATCTGTCGTGCTTCATCTGTGAGTGTAATTTTTGGAAGATGATACTTCTCAGCCATCTGCATAGCAAAGAGGCGGAAGAGAAGAACGATATCTTCGCCACGATCACGGAGTGGTGGCATCTGAATTGGAATAGTGTTAAGACGATAGTATAAATCTTCACGGAACTTACCTTCGCTAACAGCTTTCTGCATGTTGACGTTAGTAGCAGCTACGATACGTACATCTGTCTTACGGATTTCCTGACCACCAACACGGATATATTCACCTGTTTCGAGTACGCGAAGTAGTCGAGCTTGCGTTGCTAAAGGAAGTTCACCCACCTCGTCGAGGAAGATGGTTCCTTTGTTGGCTATACCGAAATAACCTTCACTATCGCCAATAGCTCCTGTGAAAGAACCCTTCTCATGACCGAAAAGTTCACTATCAATGGTCCCTTCTGGGATAGAACCACAGTTGATAGCAAAGTATTTCTCGCGACGACGAGGAGAATTGTCGTGGATTACACGTGGGATAATCTCCTTACCAACACCGCTCTCACCGATAATCAGTACAGACAAATCAGTGGGTGCTACCTGTAAAGCAACATCCAGTGCACGATTCAGTCCGTCGTTGTTACCGACAATGTTATATCGTTGTTTGGTCCTCTGTAATTCTGTTGTATTCATTTAACTGACAAATTTACCTATTTAATTTGAAAAAGCTGCAACTTTGGCAGACTTTAACAACTTTCTTTCTGTCTTTCTTTGTTGTTTTTCAGTGGAATGAATCAACTTGTTCTAAATTATTCTCAAGAAGAAAAAGATTTCTTTTCATAAAGATAATTTGTGAAGTATAAAACTACCGAGTGTATATTACTTGTTTCTCTTCCTGTCCAGTTTGATAAGCAATAAGCCAATAGCTGTCCAAATAAGTTCACGGATACGGACAAGTAGAGCAACGAAAATGCCCGCTTCGAGCGTGAGTCCTAAGCCTTTAACAGACATCAAGAAACCTCCTTCACGACCACCTAATTGTAGAGGTATGAAGAAGAGCATATTAGCAAAGAGAGAGGTGAACGCAAGGATGAGAATGCAATCAAAGTAATTGACAGAAGGTAGCAATACCAAAAGGATGAAGAATATCTCTAAAGCACTACAAATTCTGCAAGATAATTCGAGTAGAACAACGGTGAGGAAAGTACGTGGGTTTTGGTTGTGCAATGATGCTATCTGTGTGTCAATTCTGTCAAGTTCTTCCTTATGATTGGCAACAAAAGGTTCTGCCCATTTCTTAACAAAAGGAATGTGGCGAACAAGGTTCATTACGCGGACTGCTAATCCTTTTTTATAACCAGTGAGGAAGAACCAAATTGCAGATACGCAGAAAGCAAAAACGACAGCTAACATCGTGCCCATCAGGAGGTTGACTGGTTGCGTGAAAATATAAAGGAAGATGGATATAAGCCAAAACCAGAAATGACTAAAGATGTGTGTCATAGCATAAAGGACGACAGAAGATGTAGCACGTTCTGCTCCAATCTTCGGTGTCAGCTCCATGATACGATATGGTTCGCCACCCATTAGTCCTCCAGGAGTAGCGTAGTTAAGTGCAAAGCCTGATATAGTAACCTTATAAAGCCAGAAGAAGGATACTTTCTTCCGTTCCTCAGCGTCTTGTGTCTGACTACGTATAATTGTAAACCAAGCTGCAGTATTAAAGATGTATAAGAATACCCATAGTACAACTACAGCAAAGAACCAGTAGCCTGCATGCTGTATTTTCTGCCATGCATCAGCAAAGTCAAGGTTGTACACCATAATACAGAGTACAACCAAGCCAAAAGTGAAGAAGATGTTCTGAAACTTTTTGTTCATAAGTCTTCTTATTTATATTTGTCCTAAGGAATGAAGGAAGACACGCTTAGTGTGTCTCCTTCGTATTACGGTTTTCACCATTGTTTGGTATGCGATCCTCACGCTTACGTGGAATAGCAAAGCGCACCTTGTCGCTTTCGTCTCTTCTTTCCTTGTAAAGCTTTGGAAGTGGATTACCCATTGGTGCATCATATTCTGCACGATTGCGGAAGATGTCAATAGCAAGATAGATTGCATGACGGAATGGTAGTTCGTCAACATTACCCTTTCCTGCTAATGAAAGGCTATTAGGAATTTCTGCAGAGGTGCGAACGAGTGGCAATCCTGCTGTGTAAATGATACCATGAGACACAGAAAGTGTACGGAAAGGAGCAAGTCCTTGTTCGTAATACATTGCTAAGATGCCATCAAAATGTTCTGTGTAATTGCAGCCAAAGAACGTATCGGCAGGATAAGGACCAAAGGCTTGTATGCCATTCTCAACAAGTTCGTCAATAGCTGGCAAGATTATCTCATGTTCTTCAGAGCCTAACAAACCATTGTCGCCAGCCTTAGGATTCAGTCCAAGTACTGCAATGCGTGGACAAGAAAGGCGGAAGTCGCGACGAAGACTCTTAAAGAGTGCACTTGCATTGTTAACAATACTTGCCTTTGATATTGATTCTGCTACTTGGCGCAGTGGGAGATTACGTGTAGCAAGGGCAACTCGCAGTCCATCGTTTATCAAGATTGACAATCCTTGCTCCTCTGATTCCATGTGATCTTCAATGTAACGGCTCTGACCACTGAAGTGGAAGTGCTCATTATTGTCAATAGGAGCTGTAACGAGAACGTCAAATAGTCCTTGGCGATAGTCTTCTAAGGCCTTGTCTACAGCACGCAAGCCAGCAATACCAGACTCCTCTGAGGCAACGCCCAAATCAACCTTGATTTCGTCATCAAATACAGGGAGCAGGTTGAGTCGTCCGTTCTGTGCTTCTGATGCATCTTTGATGATAGTGAAGTTAGCTTCTATGTCAAGTGCATTACGATGATAGGTGGCTACTTTAGGCGAACCATAGATGATAGGCGTACAAAGCTCCAGCATCTCTGGTTCGGCAAAGGTCTTAAAGATAAGCTCATATCCAATGCCGTTGGTATCTCCGTGTGTGATTGCTACGCGGACTCTTTTATTATCGTTCATATACTTATATCTTGTATTGTTTTGTTATATTCAGTTTCCTATTGGCTCTCTGTGTGTAGTCTGTTAGTCTTTTTACGTTCTTATTTTTACCTTTTTACTTTTTCCCTCTACCTCTACCTCTTTCTTCTTCTATCTTCTTTGCTGTTGAGAGCAGACCGCAGGCTGCAAAGATATCCTGTCCACGACTGGCACGGATAGTTGTGAAGACTCCATGTTGTGTTAGATAGTTTCTGAATTTCTCCATTCTGTGGTCATCAACACCCTGCAATGGGATATTAGGGATAGGATGGAAGCGAATAAGATTCATTCGGCAGTCCAATCCTTTGAGTAGTTGTACGATAGCCTTGGCATGTTCCTCGCTGTCGTTGAAATCCTTGAAGACAATATATTCGAATGACAGACGGCGCTGATGAGAGAAGTCGTAATTGCGGAGTAACTCGATAATACTATCAATAGACATTCCTTTTTCTGCTGGCATCAACTCCGAACGTTGCTCGTGTAAAGGGGTGTGCATACTGATAGCAACGTGGCAGTCGCTCTCATCAAGGAATCGTTTTAGCTTTCCTTTGACACCCACACTGCTTACTGTGATTCGCTTTGGTGACCATCCGTAACCGAAGTCAGCAGTCATAATCTCTGTGGTGCGCAGTACGTTATCAAGGTTATCCATTGGTTCGCCCTGACCCATGAAGACAATATTCGTCAATTTATCACGTTCTGGGAGGGAATAAATCTGATTAAGAATATCTGTAGCTGAAAGACTACCTTCGAAACCCTGCTTTCCTGTCTGGCAGAAGAGGCAGTTCATCTTACATCCTACTTGTGAAGAAACACAGAGCGTGGCACGGTCTTCGTCTGGAATATACACCGTTTCAACAAACTTACCGCTGTCAGTAGGGAAGAGATATTTGATAGTTCCGTCTTTAGAATGTTGTGCATCGATAGGCTCTTTGCAGCCAATAGCATATTCAGCAGCGAGTTTCTCTCTGTTTGCTTTTGAGATATTCGTCATCTCATCAATACTTTTCACATGCTGTGTATAGAGCCATTTGGCTATCTGTCCGCCTGTAAAAGCTGGCATTCCGAGCGACTTGGCAACCTCTTTCAGTTCGCCAAGTGTCATTCCCAACAAATACTTCTTTGCACTTTCCATTCTCGTTCTCAATGTTTTGTTGCTGCAAAGATAACGAAAAAATAGCTAATATTAGTGTTTTCCTTTCTTTTTTGAAAGGTAAGAACGATAATGAAAAAGAGAATGTATCAAAACAATATTGAATACACAGAATAGTTGCGTACAAAAAGTTTTATCTTTTAAGCAGTAAGTCTTGATACAATCCTCTTCCCTTTTATGCTATATTATTGCCTATTAAAACGAGATTTCAGTGTAGCAAAGAGTTCGTAAATGTCAATTTTGAATAAATCAAAATGCTGGACATTATCCTTCTCTGTGAAACCTTTTTCAACCTTGTCAAAGCTCCCACACGCCATTTGGTCTACACATCCTGTATCATACATCGCTTTTAATTTAGGAAGAAGTTCTGAAGCTTGTAAATCCATTATGAAGGAGGTAAGGCTTCCTGCCAATACACCATCAATATATTGTACTTCTGGTAGTTTTTCAATCGCAAAGGTGATGATGTCATCGAACCATTCAATACACGTTTGTCTCAGTTCGGGTTGTTTGAATGCTATTAGTGCCATGCTTTCAGCCAAGTATGCTTTATTGAATGAATATAGTCCAGGCTCTTTCATGAAACAGCGCAATTTATTAAAACTATCCGTTGTTGTCAATTTATATAAAGTCGGAACAAAAACATCATCACCACTATCGCCAAAATGGTATTCAAAGAAATCTTCAGATTGTCTGAGACATTCCAAGACAACGTCAAGGCTACTTTCGTTGTTTCCAACTTCTCCTAACAAGATGATAGCAGAAGCAAGGATTCCGTTGTAATCCCCATGATCAAAATTAAAAGGAATATTGCCATTAACTGTTATTGTCATGACATAGCGGATAATCTCTTCTAAATCCGAACGCAGCTCATCCTTTGGCAGAGCAAGAATTCGGTCAATTAATGTTTTTTCTAACCATAAAGAATTTTCTGGCTTGTTTAGTTCTTCTACAATCCATTCGTTGTGTACATTCAACGTTTCAGTATATCGCGGTGGTTTGTAGGTATATTTTGTGTCCATACCATAGGTAGGACATTTCATATAGTAACTATCATCTCCTATCAATTTTATTAGGGGAAAGGTATCTGAAGTCATTGCCATAAGCTTTTTTTAGTTTGGGAAGATATTTACTGGCAATATATGAGTCGATAGCAACAAGAAAGTGCTTGCCATCTTTGCCAAACTCATACTCAATGAGTGGTATATCTTCTGTGTCTTCTTCCAGCATATATCTTGTGAGTCTGAAGCTATCGTCTGGGGTTATTTCGATTTCTTCAGCAAAGTCAACAGCTCCATAAATAATATTGTGTGCTTCTTCGTAACTACATTCCTCAAGTTCAGATACTTCGCTGAGGTTTTCAAGGAAATCGTTGAAGTCTTCTTCTTCTATTCTAAGCTTATATAGAGAGTCTTTTACACCAGTGCAGTAAGTGTCTACGAGATAACATGCAAAGCTAATTTTACCGCCAGTATGTAATCTGGAAACTAAGACATATCCTTCTCCCATATTAAACAGCTCTGACGTACGATAGCATTTCCCGATTTTTAAGGATCTGGCTCTTGTTTTTATAAATTTTTCTGGTGAAAGAAACTGTTGTTGTTCACTCTTATTTGTTTTCTTCTTAGGCATATTTTTCTTTTTTGTTTTCAAAATATTATAATGCTTTAATCTGTTTGCTGGCTGTTCCTGATTATATTGATGTCTTAATAATAGTAGAATACTAAACCTCCTTTATTAAATTTTTTTAAGGCAAAGATAATAAAGAAAAAGGATAAATACAAGATAGAGGTTTATAATAATGCGATTTTTTTCGTCGGTTGTGTTGGTTGATTGATGTGATATGAAGATTAAATTTACGTAAACATTACAAGACTTTAGTAATACTATTAATATTCTTTATAAATAGCTGAGGTAAGCCCTTCCTATGTCGTATACCATTTCTATTGGTGCAGCAAAGGTAGGGAGTAAAATAATAAAAAAGAAGGAATATTTTTATAAAGAACTCTGTATTTAATTCTCTATTTCGTTTTTCTTACAGTTGTTTTTGGCTTTTCATAGGTTTTTTGTATCTTTGAAGCGGATTTGGCTAAGCCAGACCATTACATTGTTGGTAAATAAAGCATTCGCTATTATTCGCGTTCAGCCAAAAGCCTCGGAAACTTCTTGGAAATAATGTAACATGAATAATATGTGACGGGCGTATCGTATGGGTATGCTCAGTTATCTGATAAATAGCAATGCACACGCAATAGGCGTGGTGCATTCTTATTAGATGACTGAGGTTTCCATCCGAGGCTGCCTCATAGCTGAACGCAATAAGGTGCATCCACGCCTTTATTGTGTCTTGGCGTGATTGATAGTCGTAATGCGTAAGACTATCATTCATAATGGCAAATAAAAACCTAAATGCTGCAAAGACAGCTAAAAAAGACGAGTTTTATACGCAGTTGAGCGATATAGAACGAGAATTACAACATTATTGGAAACACTTCCGTGGAAAGACAGTGCTCTGTAATTGTGATGACCCTTACGAGAGTAACTTCTTTAAATACTTTGCTTTACGCTTTAATCAGTTAGGATTAAAGAAACTTATCTGTACCTGTTATAATGGCTCTCCAATGCAAGGCAATGAGTTAGTGTTCCGTTTTGATGATGCTGACTCCGAACCACAGAAGGTTGCTTATAAGATGGAAGTAACTGAAGTGAAGGATATGAATGGGGATGGGGCAGTTGATTTATCCGATGTTCGCTACCTTTTAATGAATGATAAGAATGTGATGTCTATTCTGCAGACTGGCGATTTCCGTTCACCTGAGTGTGTTGCTCTTTTGAAGGAAGCTGATATTGTTGTTTCTAATCCGCCTTTCTCTTTGTTCAAAGAATATATTGCACAGCTAATCACCTATAATAAAAAGTTTCTTATTTTAGGGAACCAGAATAATGTAACTTACAAGGAAGTTTTTCCTTTATTGATGGAAAATAAAGTTTGGTTAGGGTATAAATCTGGTGATATGGCTTTCAAAGTGCCAGACAGTTATCAACCACGAGAAACAAGGTTTTGGCAGGATAAAGATGGACAGAAGTGGAGAAGTTTAGGCAATGTTTGTTGGTTTACGAATCTTGAGCATAAAAAAAGATATGAAGAGATAGATTTAGTATGTCATTATTCTGATGAAGAATATCCTAAATATGATAATTATGATGCTATTGAAGTGTCAAAAATAACAGATATTCCAATGGACTATCAGGGAGCTATGGGAGTTCCAATCACGTTTATGGATAAATACTGCCCTGTTCAATTTGACATAATTGGTGCTTCAGAAAGTGAGGGTAAAGGATTCTCTAATGGGTTGTGGAACTCGGAGAGTGGTATAGCACAACCTTTAGTTAAGGGAAGTAAGAAATATAAACGTGTATTTATTAAACGGAAGTAAAATAGTGTCGTAAAAGCTAAAAACCAAGAAGTCTTATGATGACAATCAAACAAATAGAGGTAACTGTAGGTGATATAGCACGTGGTTACATTAATAACGAGGAACAGGGAGTACGTGGTTATGGTGGACAATTAGATATTCGCCCACCTTATCAACGTGAGTTTATATATAATGAGAACGAACAACAAGCTGTAATATCAACAGTCTTAAAAGGCTACCCATTGAATGTAATGTATTGGGTAAGGCGCAGTGAGGATGCAGAATGCCCTTATGAAGTGATGGATGGACAGCAAAGAACGGTCTCACTCTGTGAGTATGTAGATGGGAAGTTTGCTTATGACTTCAAAAACTTTTTCAATCAACCTGCAGATATCCAGAAACTTATCCTCGATTATCCGTTGACTATCTATCTTTGTGAGGGTGAACCCTCTGAGAAATTAGAATGGTTCAAAACAATAAACATCGCTGGTAAGCCCCTAAACGAGCAGGAGATAAATAATGCTGTCTATGCTGGTCCGTTTGTAACGGATGCTAAACGCCATTTTTCTAAGTCAAACTGTGGTGCATCTCGTTTGGGAAAAGACTTGGTAAATGGTAGACCGCTTCGGCAAGAGCTCTTGAAGAAGGCACTGGAATGGATGGCAGAACACGAAACAAGAGAAGGAAAACCGCAGTCTGCGGTTGGTTATATGGCGGAACATCAGCATGACCCAAATGCAAATAATCTTTGGACTTACTTTCAGAATGTACTCAATTGGACTATAACAAACTTTGATTTGAAGAGGTTTAAAAAGATTATGAAGGGTCTTAATTGGGCTTTATACTATGATAAATATCACAGTACAACTCTTGATACAGCAGATTTAGCCAGCAGAATTTCTAAACTGATTCTTGATAGTGATGTGCAGAAACAAATGGGTATAATTCCATACGTGCTGACAGGAGATGAGCGTCACCTTGATTTGCGTTGTTTTCCAGATGATATTAAACGAGTTGTGTGGGAAAAGCAACATCATATTTGTCCGTCTTGTCAAAAAGAGTTTGATTATGAGTTTATGGAGGGTGACTATATTACTCCATGGCGTGAAGGCGGAAGAACTGTGATAGAAAATTGTCAGATGCTTTGTCGTGAGTGTAATAGGCGGAAAGGAGGTCGGTAGGTTTCTTGTTTTTTATATGTTTTCGAAATAGGGATGTTTGTTAGTTTAATCGTTAAAGGCATTTCTAATTACAAGCGAGTGTGATTTTCCTCAGCATCATTTTGCATGGTGTTGAGGCTTAGCACCATTGGTGCTTACCATGAGCACAATATGTGTTCGGCACTAACACAACGATAATAAAGAACAAGGGAGGGGCTTATAGCTCCTGTTAAGGCTGTCTATTAGTGGCAGGAAAGCCTGTTGTAGATGCAAAATGATGTTAAAACTAATGTGTAATCGCTTGCGATGTAAATATCTTTTTATAACTTTGCAACTGAGAATAATGGTTTAGAAAGATTCGAGTAATAAAAGATTGTAAAGACGATTAGTAAGTAAAGGTATTTTAGGGGGCGTGACACTGACATCAGTTAGTGCTGGGAGAGGGTGATGCGCCCCCATTTAAAAGAAACAGGATGAACAAAGTAAAGATGATTTTCTGCCTCCTTTTAGGAGCATTTATGACGTATGCAGGTGTTTCTCACCTGACTTTTAACCGATTGGAGTTCGTGGCACAGGTGCCTATGTGGCTTCGATTCTCAGAAGGATTTACCGATTTCGTGGTACTTTCTTCAGGTGTAGTAGAAATTGCTTTAGGATTGAGTATGCTATTCTTGTATAAGCATAAGGCGGTAGTAGGAGCGTTGCTCGCCCTCTTCTTTGTACTCATCTTCCCTGGAAACCTCAATCAATATTTCTATCATATTGATTCATTCGGGTTGAATACTGACACTGCACGTCTTATCCGACTATTCTTCCAGCCAGTACTGATAGCATGGGCATTGTGGTCTACTGGTGGTTGGCAGGTTTGCAAAGAATGGATGTCGAGATTAAGAAAATAAATCGTAAGGATTAGGAATCAACTTTGATAGGGTAGAAACTTCCTTGGTTGATACTTTTCAAGGCTATGATAGACGAAACACACGAGTTTGAAATATCGCTTTTATGGCGTAAAAAATATTATTGTAGAATTTAATAAAGAGTAAAGAATTATGGCAACAGTTTATGATTTCAATTTGAAAGATAAGAAAGGTAACGAGGTAAGTCTCGAGACATATAAGGGTAAGGTACTTCTTATCGTAAACACAGCGACAGGTTGTGGTTTTACTCCACAGTATGAGGAGTTGGAGGCAATGTACCGTAGTCTGAAGGAGAAGGGTCTTGAGATTCTCGATATTCCATGTGATCAGTTCGGTCATCAGGCTCCAGGTACAGACGAGGAGATTCATGAGTTCTGTACAGCAAAGTTTGGTACTGACTTCCCACAGTTCAAGAAGAGCGATGTGAACGGTGCTAATGAGCTTCCTCTCTACACATGGTTGAAGAGTGAGAAGGGCTATGCAGGTGGTGCATACGAGGAGAAGTTGGCTGCTATTATGGAAGACCTTTACAACAAGGCAAACACAGAGCCACGCAAGCAGAACGACATCCAGTGGAACTTCACTAAGTTCCTCGTTAACCGCAATGGTGAGGTTGTTGCACGCTTCGAGCCTACAGTAGACCTCAAGGAGGTTCAGAAGGCTGTTGAGGCTGCGCTTTAAGCAGAAGCTGATAAGTAAGTTTTAATAGTCCTTTGAGGACAATCGTTTAGGAGTTGAAGGTTTTAGTGGGGTTAAGCCATTACTGTTTCTTTTCGGAGGGCAGCAGTGTAAGGATATGAAAGGTATCGGCTTAACCCCTACTAAATTTCTTCGCTCCTTTTTTATTAAGACAATTTGGAGTACGAATGGCTGTAGATATAGAGGCATTTCGCAAGGAAGTTTATAATGTTGTAGCATCAATTCCGAGCGGTCGTGTACTGAGTTATGGACAGATAGCATGGCTTGTAGGCTGTCCTCGTCATGCTCGTTTGATTGGAAAAGTACTACATGGCGTATCTGAAACAGAAATTTGCCATGTCATCGAGTTGTAAATGGTAACGGACGTACGGCTCCTTGTTGGGAAGAACAGCGCGGTTTGTTGGAAACTGAAGGAATAACCTTCCGTGCAAATGGCTGTGTAGATATGAGAAAATGGCAATGGAAACTGGAGGAGTAAGGTTTCTGTAGTCATTTATTCCTGAAACATTGTGGTCTAATGACCGATTTGGGTTAAATGTGTGAACGCTTTTCGTATTGCGTTATCGGAAGAATCGAAGTTACTCATTAGACAAAAATATGGCTAAGACAGTCAACTATCTGTCCTATTATCACCTTCTTTCATTGAAAACCTTTTCATTTTAATACTTCGAAAAGCTGCAGGCAAGGATTTGAAAAATCATTACATAATTTCAAGCAAGACATCTATAAATAACGGCAAAAACACATACATAATGTAGGTTTGTAACCATAAGGAAATCAATTAGTTACAAAGTCGTAACGTAAAAGGTGCTTAATTGGACTTCAAAAGGGCGTTAGTAAGGGTCTTAAAGGGCGTCTTTTGCAAGTCAATTTGGCGTCTTTTTGAAGCCAAAAGAGCATGTATTGGTTTTGAGTCGCATGAAAAATAGTTTACAAACCTCAATTAATAAGGGAATAAGTTGTTTGTAGAAGACAGATAGACATTGCATCTAATTACATTTATCATGTAGTTTTTTCCTCTTTATAAAACCATCTAATTGGGGGTAATCATTCCGTTTATGTGGATTAATCTCATTCTGTTAACAATCTACAAATTTAACGGAAGAACTTTTTTTTATCCTTACTCTGTGACTATATTATAACGATAAGATACAAACTAAACCTTTTTCTTTTTGATTTATGTCCGTCATTCCTTTGTAGACTGAAATAAAAGCATTAATTTTGTAGGCATAAAAAGAAAAGCAAATGCAGGCAATGATTTTTGCAGCCGGACTCGGTACCCGTTTGAAACCGCTTACTGACACAATGCCAAAAGCGTTGGTAAGGGTGGGAGGTGCGCCACTGCTTGAGCATGTAATCAGGAGATTAATAGATGCTGGATGCAGTCGTATGGTTGTTAATGTACATCATTTTGCAAACCAGATAACAGACTATTTGGATGCACACAACTATGGTGTGGATATCTATGTGTCTGATGAAACAGAGCAGCTCCTTGACACCGGTGGTGGTATCAAGCGAGCTGCTTCGCTTTTTGATCAGTATCAGCCAGTGCTGATTCACAATGTTGACATATTAAGTAATGTGGATTTAGCTGCTTTCTATCGCCATGCTTTAGAAACAAAGGCAGATGCTCTGCTGTTGGTAAGCCATCGTGTGACCCAACGTTACTTGGTGTTTGACAGTAATATGCGCTTGGTAGGCTGGACGAATGTGGTTACAGGAGAGGTGAAGTCACCTCATGCCGAGATACGTCAGTTGCATTTCGTCTCACCAACAGAGGAAGAAAGTTCTTATTATCAGAACAACTGTTACCTCTGTGCCTTCTCTGGTATACACGTGTTAGCTCCCTCTGCGGTACAAACCGTTGAGGCTGTTGATAAGGATAAGTTCCCCATTATGGACTTCTATCTCAACAATTGCGACACACTTGATATCCGTGGCAAACTAAAAACCGACCTTCATCTACTTGATGTAGGCAAACTCGACAGCTTACAAGCTGCTGAAGACTTTATTGCAAATTCAGAGTATCAAAACTCCAAGACGGAGAACTGATATTTAAATACATTCATTTACATGCAACAGAAGATTATCATTTTGGATTTCGGCTCACAGACGACACAGCTTATTGGCCGTCGTGTACGTGAGTTGGATACCTTCTGCGAGATCCTCCCTTACAACAAGTTCCCGAAGGACGACCCATCTGTGATTGGTGTGATTCTTTCTGGCTCACCTTATTCCGTACATGACCCAGAGGCTTTCAAGGTAGACCTCAGTCAGTTTATCGGTAAGATTCCAGTGCTCGGTATCTGTTATGGTGCTCAGTACATCTCTTATTCAAATGGAGGTAAGGTTGAGCAGACGGGTACACGTGAGTATGGTCGTGCCAACTTAGAGAGTATCGACCTTAACAATCGCCTTTTTGCAGGCTTTGAGAAAGGCTCGCAGGTATGGATGAGTCATGGTGATACGATTACAGCAATCCCAGAGGATTACGACATTATAGCTTCTACTGGTGATGTTAAGTATGCTGCCTTTGCATCAAAGACACAGCCAGTATGGGCAGTACAGTTCCATCCAGAGGTTTACCACTCATTGCAGGGTAAGCAGTTGTTGGAGAACTTCGTTGTGAATATCTGTGGTAGCAAGCAGGAGTGGAGTGCAGCTTCATTTGTAGAGAGTGCTGTTCAGGAGATTCGAGAGCAGGTGGGTAACGACCGTGTTATCCTTGGTCTTTCTGGTGGTGTTGACTCTTCTGTTTGTGCAGTATTGCTTAATAAGGCTATCGGCAAGAACCTTACTTGTATCTTCGTAGACCATGGTATGCTCCGTAAGAACGAGTTTACAAAGGTGATGGAAGCTTATAAGGGACTTGGACTGAACGTTATCGGCGTTGATGCATCGGAACAGTTCTTTAAGGATTTGGAAGGTGTTACCGATCCAGAGCAGAAGCGTAAGATTATTGGTCGTGACTTCGTTGAGGTGTTTAACGCTGAGGCAAAGAAGATTACGGATGCTAAGTGGCTCGCACAGGGTACTATCTACCCAGACCGTATTGAGAGCCTTAGCATTACGGGTATGGTTATCAAGAGTCACCATAACGTAGGTGGACTTCCAGAGGAGATGCATCTTCAGCTTTGTGAGCCACTCCGTTGGCTTTTCAAAGACGAGGTTCGCCGTGTAGGTTATGAGCTTGGAATGCCAGAACGTCTTATCAAGCGTCATCCATTCCCAGGTCCTGGTCTTGCTGTTCGTATCTTGGGCGACATCACTCGTGATAAGGTTCGTATCCTTCAAGATGCAGATGATATCTATATTGAGAAGATGCACAACTATACAATGCCAGATGGTTCAATTCTTTATGACCACGTTTGGCAGGCTGGTACCGTGCTGCTCTCTACTATCCGTTCGGTAGGAGTGATGGGTGATGAGCGTACTTACGAGCATCCAGTTGCTCTTCGTGCTGTTACATCAATGGACGCAATGACTGCTGACTGGGCACACCTCCCTTATGATTTCATGGCAGATGTTTCTAATGAAATCATTCGTAAAGTGAAGGGAGTTAACCGCGTATGTTACGATATCTCTTCAAAACCACCTTCAACAATAGAGTGGGAGTAAGAAGGAAAATAGACAAAATAGAAGGATAGGGACGCAGTTGTGTCCCTATTTTTCGTTATACAATATTATAAAGAAATAAGAACAGAATTTGTATAGGACTTTAGGATAGTGTAAGATATTGTTTGTTGCATTGATAATCAGGTTGTAAAGTCTTGTTTTACTTGGTTGGTTTCATTACAGTCTTTTAATCATTGCAAATTATTTACGTGAAAAAAAATATTTATTTTCATGAAGAAAAAAATATTTATGTTCATGAAAATAATTCTTTTTTTATCGTGAAGAAAAATTCGAAAGTAACACTTTGTAGACTGAATAAAGTGCAAGGCTCATGGTCTTGAAACAGTGTTTTAACAGCTTTAGAAGGCTGATATTAGGACGAAGGTGGCGAGAAGGAAAAGTGGTTTGGTAATCTTAATGGAAAGAAATTAGCGCTGTTGTTAATAAAAAAAGTCCGAAGACTCATAGTGAATCTTCGGACTGATTATATCTGTATTTCAGATAGTTGCTTACTTGTTCTTCAGCAAATCGCGAATCTCAGAGAGCAGTTTCTCCTCGTTAGTTGGCTCTGGATCAGGTGCAGGAGCAGCTGGTTCCTCTTCCTTCTTCTTAGAGAGCTTGTTGATACCCTTTACCATCATGAATACGCAGAAAGCAATGATAATAAAGTCAAGCAATGTCTGCAAGAAGTTACCATAGTTGATGGTTGCTGGAGCTGCAGCGGTTACACCAGGGATTTCTACTTGTGGAAGTGTGTACTTAAGGTCTGAAAAGTTAACGCCACCGATAAGCCATCCGATAGGAGGCATGATGATATCGTCAACGATAGATGAAACAATCTTGCCGAAAGCACCACCGATGATTACACCGACAGCCATATCAACGGCATTACCCTTTACTGCAAATTCCTTGAATTCTTGAATAAGTTTGCTCATAATTAATTTTGTTGTTAATTTGTTTGTTTGTCTTGCGTTTTTATACTAATACCCTTTCTTTTGTTATATAGACTTTGCAATCTTGGTTCGTTAGATTGCATAGAATTGCCTATGTGTGCGAAACGAGTTATTTTTTTATAATAATTAATACGCTAAGCGGCTGCAAAAATAAAAAAATTGTATCTTTGCAATCGTAAGATAGAAAAATCTTCTATAAGGAGGTAAAAAGAAATTCGTTTTTTTATAAACTTTTATAAATAATTTAAAAGTAAAAATGGTAAATGTAGCTATTAACGGCTTTGGCCGTATTGGTCGTCTCGCATTCCGTCAGATGTTCGAGGCTGAAGGTTATGAGGTTGTTGCAATTAACGACTTGACAAGTCCTAAGATGCTTGCTCATCTGTTGAAGTATGATACCGCTCAGGGTGGTTTCGCTGGCAAGTTCGGTGAGGGTAAGCACACTGTAGAGGCTACTGAGAATTCTATCATCGTTGATGGTAAGGAGATTAAGATCTCTGCTGAGATGGACGCTGCTAACTGCCCATGGGCTGCTAACAACGTAGACGTAGTTCTCGAGTGTACAGGTTTCTACACATCTAAGGAGAAGGCTTCTGCTCACCTCAAGGCTGGTGCTAAGAAGGTAGTTATCTCTGCTCCTGCAGGTAACGATCTCCCAACAGTTGTTTTCAATACTAACCACAAGACTTTGACTGCAGCTGATACAGTTATTTCTGCAGCTTCTTGTACAACAAACTGCTTGGCTCCAATGGCAGCTGCGTTGAACGCATATGCTCCAATCCAGTCAGGTATCATGTCAACAATCCACGCTTACACTGGTGACCAGATGATTCTCGATGGTCCACAGCGCAAGGGTGACCTCCGTCGTTCACGTGCAGGTGCTTGCAACATCGTTCCTAACTCAACTGGTGCTGCTAAGGCTATCGGTCTCGTTATCCCAGAGTTGAACGGTAAGTTGATCGGTTCTGCACAGCGCGTTCCAACTCCAACAGGTTCTACAACAATCCTCGTTGCTGTTGTTAAGGGTAAGGACGTAACTGTTGAGGGTATCAACGCTGCAATGAAGGCTGCTTCAACTGAGAGCTTCGGTTATACTGAGGATCAGATCGTTTCTTCTGATATCATCGGTATGCGTTTCGGTTCTTTGTTCGATGCAACTCAGACTATGGTAAGCAAGATCAGCGATGATTGCTACCAGGTACAGGTTGTTTCTTGGTACGACAATGAGAACTCTTATACTTCTCAGATGGTTCGTACAATCAAGTACTTCGCAGAGTTGAAGTAATACCAACCAGAAGGTCATCTGCAATCCTCTCTTGCGTAGAGAGTGATTGACGGATAAAATAATAGTCCCTGTCAGCTTGCTGGCAGGGATTTTTTTTTGTTATCTTTGCGACATGAAGAACGAACAGATAGTGAGGGTACGGCTGCAGGTATAGCTCTTAACAAGCGTATGATAACCATTCTTGGTCCTACGGCTTCGGGTAAGACCGATCTTGCTGCACATTTGGCTGCTCGGCTTAACGCTGAAATCGTCAGTGCAGATAGCCGTCAGGTCTATCGTGGCATGGATATTGGTACGGGTAAAGACTTGGCTGATTACACAGTTGAGGGGCATGCAATACCTTATCACCTTATAGATATATGTGAACCAGGTACGAAGTATAATCTTTTTCGCTATCAACAGGATTTCCTTGATAGTTATGAAGATATACGGAGTAGGGGAGTGTTACCTATTCTCTGCGGCGGTACAGGTCTTTATATTGAAGCTGTGCTGAAGGGTTATAGCCTTTCGCCAGTGCCACAGAATCCAGAACTGCGTAAGGAGTTAGAGGAAAAGTCGCTTGAGGAATTGACGGCAATGTTGGTTGAACTGAAGAAAAAGAATCATTCCGTCATGCACAACAAGACGGATGTTGATTCTTGTCAGCGTGCTATTCGTGCGATAGAGATTGAAACCTATAATCTCACAAAGCCAACAGAAGAGCGGCAATGTCCACCAATTGAGTCATTAATAATAGGTGTAGACATAGATCGTGAAGCACGAAGAAAGAAATAACCAACCGCTTAAAAGCACGTCTTGAAGAAGGAATGGTTGGCGAGATAGAAGGATTACTGAAGCAGGGTATACCTGCAGAAGACCTTATCTATTATGGTTTGGAATATAAGTTTGTGACAGAGTATCTCATAGGAAAGCTGTCTTACAATGAGATGTTCCGACAGTTAGAAATCGCCATTCATCAGTTTGCTAAGCGACAGATGACGTGGTTTCGTGGTATGGAGCGTCGTGGCTTTACGATTCATTGGGTAAATGCTGCACAAAAGATGGAAGATAAAGTTGAAGAAATATTGAGCTTATGGTAGAGGAAGGAAGATGGGGCATCATTTATTGTCCGAAGGGAGGATTACTTGGTAATCCAGTAAAGCGTTGGAACAAGCTGAACGCTGTTTGCAAGCACACAACATACAGTATGATATGGTGCAAAGTGAGAATCCACGTAGTGTGGATAGACTCGTGCGGATGCTGATTAGTAATGGTTATAAAACTATTATTATCTATGGCGGTGACTCTGCGTTAAATGATGCGGTCAACTATCTCATGCTCTTAGAACCAGAAGAGCGTGAGCGTATTACGTTGGGTGTTATCCCGAATGGCGTGTTAAATGACTTTGCACACTTCTGGGGTTTCGATGAGTCACACTTAGAACAGACGATTGTTTGGCTCAAGCAGAAGCGTGTAAGACGAGTAGATGTTGGCTGTATTCACTACGAGAATAAGAAGAATGAGCGTTGCCGTCGATATTTCCTTAACTGTGTAAACATTGGTATGGTGGCAAATATCATGAGTCTTCGTCGCCGTTTGCGCCACCTTTTTATATCCCGCACAATCTCCTTCATCCTCTCTTGCTTCCTACTAATGTTTCAGCGTATGGATTATTTCATGTCGCTGAAAATCAATGCAGATAGTATAAAACAGCGTCTGATGACTGTTTGTATTGGTAATGCTCAGGGTTATGGGCAGACCCCGAATGCTGTACCTTATAATGGTCTGCTCGATGTTTCCATCGTTTCTCAGCCAAAGCTGTGGCAAGCAATGGAAGGAATGTATCTCTTGTTGCGAGATAAGATATTGAATCATCGTAATGTGATGCCATATAGAACGCAGGAGTTGAGTGGACAAATAGCTGAGCACACACCAGTCAGTGTTGATGGTCGACGCTTGAATGGCACACCTGTTGGTACGTTTACGATTGGTGTTGAGAAAGAAGTTATAAACTTCCTTATCCCAGATTAACCTTTTACTATTAAATAGTTATAGATTTTGTCTAAACTACTTATAGAAATGCTGAACGCTGGTTATGAGTGCTCAGCAAAGTGTTTTCGTATACGTAGGTTTTAGTGGCATTCTCTCTCTTATTATAGAGATAGTAGTTACTCTCTTCTTACCTTTTTGGCTAACGTTTTATTGCCCCGCACAATATGTGCGGAGGCTTCGCACACATGGTGTTGGTGCTTAGTACGCATGGTCTTGTATGCTAAATATTCTGCAATCTATTGTTTGGATAAGCGCAGATTGTTGTTACGAAAAATGTTATATTTGACTCTAAAAAAATAGGACTTTCTTGGTTAGGAAACAACACAAAAATAAGAAATTCTGAAACATTGTAGTCTAATGATTGGTTTGGGTTTAAATATGTTCAAGCACTGATAAGCCAGTTGAAAGAAAAATCAAATTTGCTGTCACTTCTGTCATCTCGTATAAGATGCTAACAAATTAGTTTACAGTTAGTTCTATGAGAATGTTAAAAATGACAGCAAATTAAATTAAAAAGTAAATTTGTAATAAGAGCTATATTACCCTTCTCATTCTATTAAGTATTATAACTGCAAACAGAAGAAAAACTGAATATTTTGAAGATGAGAATGGGAGACTTGTAGAGGAATGTTTTATTGTACACTAATAATTGAAAAATATTATCTTACTTTATGATGCCATTATGAAAAAAATATTTGTATCTTTGAAGTGCCGAAGGGCAAAGTCTGTAAAGACTTCTACTAAAGGATAAATAAAAACCAAACAATAAACCTTAAAAGACATGAGCTACTTAAAATTTGAAAAAGCTCTGATGACCAATCTTCAAGATTCGCTTCCCAGAGAGCTGTTACGAACGAATCGCTCTGGTGCCTATTCTTGTTCGACGATTGTTGACTGTAACACACGCAAGTACCATGGATTGCTTGTTGTTCCTGTTCCTGAACTGGACGACGAGAATCACGTACTGCTGAGTTCGCTCGACCCTACCGTCATTCAGCATGGTGCCTCTTTCAATCTGGGTTTGCACAAGTATCAGGGCAATAACTTTAGTCCACAAGGACATAAGTATATTCGTGAATTTGACTGTGATACTGTGCCAACTACGCTTTATCGGGTAGGTGGTGTCTTGTTAAAAAAAGAGGTTGTCTTCCAGCATTATGAAGACCGTATTTTAATCCGTTATACTTTATTAGAGGCTCACTCAAAGACTACTTTGCAGTTCCGCCCATTCCTTGCCTTTCGTAGTGTTCGCCAGTTTACTCATGAAAATGGTGCTGCTAATCGTTCGTATGAGGTTGTGGATAATGGTATCAGCACGTGTATGTATGCTGGTTATCCATCGCTTTTTATGCAGTTCTCAAAGAAGAATGAGTTTCACTTTGAACCCTACTGGTATCGTGGATTGGAATATCCAAAGGAGCAGGAGCGTGGTTATGCTTCTAATGAGGACCTTTATGTTCCTGGCTATTTTGAGATGAATATCAGCAAGGGCGAAAGTATTGTCTTTGCAGCATCAACGGCAGAATGTCGTACATCAACTTTGAAGAATCTGTTTGATAAGGAAGTGGAGTCACGTAGTCCACGTGATAACTTCTTCCACTGCCTTGTTAATGCTGCTCATCAGTTCCATAATCGTACAAAGAACGATGAGCGTTATATTCTTGCAGGCTATCCTTGGTTCAAGTGTCGTGCTCGTGATCAATTCATTGCTTTACCAGGACTTACTTGAGTATCGAAGAACAAGATTACTTCGAACTGGTAATGGAGACCGCTGCAAAGGGATTACGTGAGTTTATGGAAGGTAAGCCGCTCAGCGTGAAGATATACGAGATGGAGAAACCAGACGTTCCTCTTTGGTGCGTGTGGGCTATACAACAGTATGCTAAGGAGGCTGGTAAGGAGCGTTGTAGAAAACTCTACATGGGTTTGATTCGTGATATCGTTGATTATCTCTTAGCAAGTAAGCATCCAAACCTCACTTTAGATACGAATGGATTGCTCTATGCTGATGCAAAGGGAGAAGCGATTACATGGATGAATTCTATGAATAATGGTCAACCAGTTGTTCCACGCTCTGGGTATATCGTAGAGTTTAATGCGCTATGGTACAATGCACTACGCTTTACAGCCGCAATGGAGATGGAGAGTGGTAATGAAGAGCGCGCAAACGAACTTGATGCACTTGCAGAGAAATGTAAGGCTTCATTTGTTGAAACATTCCTCAATGAGTATGGCTACCTTTATGACTATGTTGATGGTAGAATGGTTGACTGGAGTGTACGCCCTAATATGGTGTTTGCTGTAGCACTTGATTATTCTCCACTTGACCAAAGCAGAGGAGGGGAGTCTTAGATGTTTGTACACGAGAGCTACTTACACCAAAGGGACTGCGTTCGCTTTCTCCAAAGAGTGGCGGATATAATCCGATGTATACTGGGCCACAGAGTCAACGCGACCTTGCCTATCATCAAGGAACAGCTTGGCCATGGTTGGGTGGCTTCTATCTTGAGGCCTGCTTGAAGCTTTATAAGCAGACACGTCTGAGCTTTGTAGAACGTCAGTTGGTAGGTTATGAAGATGAGATGATTAATCATTGTCTTAGTACACTACCTGAACTCTTCGACGGTAATCCACCGTTTAATGGACGTGGAGCTATTTCCTTTGCCATGAACGTAGCTGAGGTGCTTCGTACGTTAGAATTACTTGAGAAGTATAAATTTTAGGAGGAGGAACCAGTATGAAAGTTTTAATGTTTGGATGGGAGTATCCTCCTCATGTATATGGTGGTTTAGCAACTGCTAACTTTGGTATTTCAGAAGGTCTTCATGCACAGGGTGATGTTGAGACGATTCTCTGTTTGCCACATCCTTTTGGTGATGAAGACCATACTTATGCTGAGATTGTAGCAATGAATCATGTGCCTATCGCTTATCGTGAATTGGGTTATGATTATGTAAAGAGTCGTCTTGGCAACATTATGTCACCAGAACTTTACTACAAGTTGCGTGAGCATATTTATGCCGACTTCAATTATATGAACGTCAACGACCTTGGCGCAATGGATTTTGCAGGAGGTTATCCTTCCAATCTGCACGAGGAAATTAATAATTATTCGATTATTGCTGGTGTTGTTGCACGTACTTATGAATTCGATATTATTCATGCACATGACTGGTTGACTTATCCTGCGGGTATTCATGCCAAGCGTGTGTCAGGTAAGCCTTTGTGCATCCATGTACATGCAACCGACTTCGACCGTTCACGTGGTAAGGTTAATCCAACCGTATATGGTATAGAAAAGGATGGTATGGACAATGCTGATTGCATTATGTGTGTATCAGAACTTACACGCCAGACGGTAATAAATCAGTATCATCAGGATCCACGTAAAGTGTTTACGGTTCATAATGCCGTTTATCCTTTGCCACAGGAGATTGTTGATATCCCACGTCCTGACCATAAGGGTAAGGAGAAGATTGTTACTTTCCTTGGTCGTTTGACTATGCAGAAAGGGCCAGAATACTTTGTCGAGGCCGCCAATATGGTGTTACATCGTACACGTAACGTTCGTTTCTGTATGGCAGGCTCAGGTGATATGATGGACCAGATGATTTATCTTGCTGCTGAAAGAGGTATTGCGGATCGTTTACATTTCCCTGGTTTTATGCGTGGGAAGCAGGTTTATGAGTGTTTGAAGGCCTCTGATGTCTATGTTATGCCGTCAGTCAGTGAGCCTTTTGGTATCTCTCCTTTGGAGGCAATGCAATGTGGTACGCCGAGTATCATTTCAAAACAGAGCGGTTGTGCAGAAATTCTTAACAACTGCATCAAGGTAGACTATTGGGATATTCATGCGCTTGCTGATGCTATTTACTCCATTTGTCATAATGAGAGCCTCTTCGATTATCTCTCCGTAGAGGGTAAGCGGGAAGTGGACCAGATAACATGGGAGAAGGTTGGTGCGTGGATTCGTGAACTTTACCTTCGTACCTTGGGTTGGCAGTAAAAGCCATGATAGTACTAATAACCTTTTTAAAACTAAAACAAAAAGATAATGAAAACAATCTGTTTATATTTCGAGATACACCAGGTCATTCACCTGAAACGCTACCGCTTCTTTGATATTGGTACCGACCATTATTATTATGACGATTTTGAGAACGAACGTTCTGTATCAGAAATCGCTGAGAGAAGCTATATGCCAGCATTGGATACGCTGTTGCAGATGATTAAAGATAATGGGAAAGCATTTAAGGTAGCCTTCTCTCTTTCGGGTGTGGGTATTGAGCAACTTGAAATGCATGCTCCACAGGTGCTTGAAACTGCAAGAACTGAATAATACAGGCTGTGTAGAATTTCTTGCAGAACCTTACTCTCATGGTTTAGCATCATTAGCTAATGAGGAAAGTTTTAAGTCTGAAGTAAAGCGTCAGGCTCAGAAGATTAAGGAATACTTTGGTCAGACACCAAAGATATTGCGTAACTCATCACTTATTTATAGTGACGATATTGGTTTGATAGCTTCTCAGATGGGCTTTAAGGGAATGTTGACAGAGGGTGCAAAGCATGTCTTGGGTTGGAAGAGTCCACATTATGTATATAACTGTGCTCTTGCTCCTAACTTAAAACTTCTGTTGCGTGATGTGAAGTTGAGTGATGATATCTCATTGCGTTTCAATAATTCAGATTGGGATGGCTATCCATTGTTTGCTGATACATATATGGCACAGATTGCAGCACTCCCAGATGAAGAGCAGGTAATCGGTATCTTTATGAACCTTTCAGCACTTGGTATAGAACAGCCATTGTCAAGTAATATTCTTGAGTTCTTCAAGGCGTTACCAGTTTGTGCTAAGCAGCAGGGTATTACCTTCTCTACTCCAACAGAAATTTGCATGAAATTGAAGAGCGTTGACAATCTCTATGTGCCAGATACCTTGAGTTGGATGGATGAAGAACGTGATGTCAGCACATGGTTGGGTAATCCAATGCAGCGTGAAGCTTTTAACAAGTTGTATAGTATTGCTGATCGTGTACGTATTGCTAACGACCCACGTATCAATCAAGACTGGGACTATTTGCAGGCAAGTGATAACTTCCGTTTTATGTCAACCAAACCTTCACGTGTTGGAATGGATCGTGGTATCTATGATAGTCCATTTGATGCCTTCACCAATTATATGAATATTCTTGGCGACTTCTTGAATCGTGTCAATACGCTTTATCCTGCTGATATTGATAATGAGGAGTTGAATAGCTTGCTTACCACTATCCGCAACCAGGGCGATGAGATTGAAATGAGAACTAATGATATTAGTAATCTTCAAGCAAAGGTTGACAAATTGGAAGTTGAAGGTGATAAACTTCGTGCGCAGTTAGAGAAGAAATCGTCAGCGAAGAAGGCTACTACATCAAAAACTGCATCAAAGAAACCTGTCAAGAAAGCTTCTGCTAAAAAGGCTGTAAAGGCTGTTGCTGAAGAAGTGAAAGCTAAGTAAGTCTTTTATAACAATATATTGCTGTCCGGTAAAACTTAAATAACATATAAATCCTTGCGGAATAGCCTTTATATAGGTAATTCCGCATTCTTTTTTGAAATCCAAGCCCCCTAATCAAATAAGTCAAGTTCTTTTGGTGGTGAATTTGCCTTTTCAGCTATTATGATGAGTTCATCATTTTGTGGATTTTCCATAAATGAGATGAAATCAGTGTAATACATCAGTGTGAGCCTCAGCATGGTTACCAGCTGCGAGAAGGATACGTGTCTTTTTATCATTCTGGAGATAACGGTACAAAGCAGATTGGCAATGAGTACCACCCATGTCTGTATCTGTATGGCATTTACACTGTCACCATAGAAGAAATGCAGTGGGAAGTTCTGTTTGAGCTGCTTGTAAAGGGACTCTATAGCCCATCTTCGCTTGTAAATCTCCTCAAGGTCCTTTACATCAAGCTCAAAGTTATTGGTCAACAGGACAACTGACTTATGTGAGTTGTCACTCCACAGTTCCACTCGTCTTGCCTGGTGTCTTATCTCCCCCTTCTCAAAGACAATCTTCTTGTCTGTATGTGTAACCAATCCATCAGGGCTTACATAGGTTACTGAGGACAACTCCGTATAGGTGAGATTCTTCTTCATCTTGGTCACATAGCATACCCCTTCCTCTGTAAGTCGCTGGAACTGTGCATAATCAACGTATGCTCTGTCCATGGTAAGGGTAGCATCCTTAGGAAGATGCACTTCTTTAAGTAGATAATGATCATGCGTGGCGGCAGAGGTAAGCTGTACGACCATGGGAACGCCAACATGATACTTCATCACCGTATGAACCTTCATACCGCCTTTCTTCTTACCACTCTTGGGGTGTCTGCCTACACCCTTGAGTATGTTGTCAAAAAGGGTAATCGTAGTTGAATCCATCATATACAGAAGCTTTTTCCCATGTCTTCTGTTCACCTTTAGGGCGGCTGTCCGATAAAAAAAGAACCATAACGCTCTAAGAGGTACGCATAAACGCTTGCAAAAGAACTCTTGTGGGCGACGCTTGTTGGCATCAGCAAGCGTACTACGACGGACGACATAGTCGATGCCAAGATGATGCAGTTTGTTTACTTCAGCCTTCATGCCTATCTCCACTTCCCGAAGAGAATCAAAGTGTTTGAGAACACCGAAAAAGCATTATGACAAGGTGAGTCCACCCATCAAGACGCTTCACATAAGCTTCACTTCGGGGGTGTTTCAAGGCTGATTTGCTTGATTTGTTGCTTATCGAGTAATTTTATTAACTGATTATAGACCGGCTGTCCGATAAAATGTGTACTTTTGCCCATGTTATTGAAGTTTTATCGCAGAAACAAAAAGTAACAAAAAGGGCTGAAATCCGAGTGAGGATTTCAGCCCTTAACTTTATATAACAAAAAAATGTTTACCGGACAGCAATAATAACAATACGTTTAACGCTCATATAGCAAACTGGTGAATCTATCAGCTGTGCTATATGAGTGTTTTTTTTGTTATCGGACAGCGGTATTTTGAAATGTCATCTGATATTATTCGTCTCTAATGAAGGTTATTAGAAGTTTGGTTTAAGGGAGTAGGGGGTAGTTGTTATAATGTACAATATCTTAGTGTGGTATGGTATAAAGTGTATAGTAAAACTGATATGGAACTTATTTCTCCTCCATTGAAACACAGCACCAGCGAGAAACCTTGAGCATTACACCTATGCCAGGGATTTCTTTTAGGAGATAATACTTCTTGCTTGAGCGAACTAATCGCCCAGTCATCCCCTTTAATGGTCCAAACTTAACAAGAACCTCGTCCCCAGCTTTCATTTGTGCCTCGTCTGAAGATAGGAACTTACGCATCGTTATCTCTGGATTACACATCAAACGGAACTCATACATCTGGTCGTGTGGGATAAGTGCATACTCTTGTGAATCCTTAGCTTTCTTTACAACGCTAATCTTATAGTTGGCTTCTTGTACAATCTTCTGAAATGAAATGTCTTCTCCAGGTTTCTTAACAAAGATAAGATTACGAACAACAGGACGAAGAACAGAGTGAGGCTTACCATCACGCCCTTCTACATCGAGATATTGTTCTGGAACGAAACATTCCAAACCATGACTTGTAAAGTAGGTTCTCACCTCTTCAAGCTTCAGTGTGAATAGCCTCACTGCATACCAAGGCGTTCCATCATCAATGACTCCGTCTATATAGCTTGTTGCTGTTGTCATAGTTTGTACAAGAATAATTATTTGTTAGATGTGTAACCAATTAGCCATAATCCTTTTCCCATCTGGTGTTAGAACGCTCTCTGGGTGGAATTGGATGCCATAGATGTTATGCGTTCTATGGCGTAATGCCATGATTAGTCCCTCTTTGCTTTTGGCTATTATTTCTAAGCAATCGGGGAAGTTTGTTTTCTCTACGACCCAACTATGATAGCGTCCCACGAGAAAGGTTTTAGGCAAACCAGCAAACAATGGCGTTTCAACGATTTGTGTGGTTTCCGTTGTTACACCATGGAAGACATTAGACAAATTCTTCAACTTTGCTCCGAATACCTCACCAATGGCTTGATGTCCTAAGCAAACGCCCAAGATAGGCTTTACCCCAGCGTAACGATGAATAACGTCCAATAGTAAGCCAGCTTCTGAAGGAACCCCAGGGCCAGGACTTAAACAATACGATCGTAGTTATTCAAATCTTCAAGGGAGAACTGATTGTTGCGAACTACCGTTACATCAACTCCTAATTCCTTTATGAGATGAACAAGATTATAGGTGAAAGAATCGTAGTTATCAATGATAACACAATTTGTTTTCATTCGTGTATCAACCTTCTAATCAATAGACTTACTTTACTTTCTCAAGAAAGTCCTTTAGTAAAGCAACATCCTTTACCGCTGGTGCTGTCTCAAACTTCTCGTTCACACTAATACCATAGAACTGGGAATGAGAAAAGCTTTTAATCTTGTCAATATCTTCGGCACCAATATTCCCACTTACAAGGAAAGGAACTTTCCCTTCATATGCTTCCAAAATGCTCCAATCCTTTAGATTATCTTGGATGTCAAAGAGGGAAATAATCAACCCCTTCTACATATTCTTTGTATTTCTCAATGTCCTCACGCTTTGTAATAACAATACGCTTCATAATCTTTATTCCAGCATGAATGTCTGGGTCAAGGGTGCGGCGAAGATTATCAATCATCACCATACTTTCTTCTCCATTGAGTTGGACAATATCAAGATTGAAGTTTACAACACGTGTAACAATATTCTGTGGCATGTCATCAGCAAAGACTCCACAAAGAGTAGGTCTTTGTTGCTGTTGAGATGATTCATGTTCAGATAACGCAGACAGCGTCCCATAATCGGGAATAATACCAGCACATGACGATATCTGACTAACGTAACGTTCGCTTTTAGGAAGGAAATCCAATCCCACCCAGTCTATGCCAAGTTGAGAAACTTCGTGAATATTGTGGGCATCACGCATGCCGCATACCTTTATAATCATATAGATATAAAAAAATCTCAAATTCTTTTACGCTACAAACTTACATAAAATTATCGAATTATACGCTTGTGAATTAAAGAAAAAGCTCTTTTTATTTAGAGGAAAGACGAATAAAAAGAGATGATACAAGATAATCCCAACAAATTAATGCATATAAAGTTAAAAATATTCTTGTAGGAAGATATAATAATATCTTTTTAGATAGCGTTTAGATGACATATAACTCTCAACAACTTATTTTTGGCCTATGGTTAGAATATTTACTTCCGAAGAACTTAAGCCGTCTGAGAAGACGCTTAATATTATCCGACAGATAGCTTATACCTATCGTGTCATTAAAATCAATGGGAAGATGCAAACCTTCTGTTTGAATTAATATTTATATGGAAATAATAGTATCACCTTCCCTGCTCTCCGCTGACTTCCTTCATTTGGATAAGGAGATTGAAATGATTAATGAAAGTGAGGCTGATTGGCTTCACATGGATGTAATGGATGGCGTCTTTGTGCCTAATATCTCTTTTGGCTTTCCTGTGCTTGAAGCAGTAGGTCAGGCATGCAAGAAGCCAATGGACGTACACTTTATGATTGTTCATCCAGAGAACTATATTCAACAGACAGCTGACACTGGTGCAGCTATCATGAATGTTCAGTATGAGGCTTGTGTTCATTTACATCGAACGATACAAGCGATTCATGCTGCTGGTATGAAAGCTGGTGTGACGCTTAATCCTTCAACACCTGTCAATGTACTTGAGGATATCATTGGTGATGTGGATATCGTTCAACTCATGAGTGTAAACCCTGGTTTTGGTGGACAGAAATTCATAGAGAGCAGTATCAAGAAAGTACAACGCCTTCGTCAGTTGATTGACCGTGAAGGTAGTAAAGCACTGATAGAGGTTGATGGCGGTGTACAGGCTGACACGGCTCCTCGTTTGGTTGAAGCTGGTGTCGACATTCTTGTTAGTGGCAGTTATGTCTTTAAGGCTGCAGATCCTAAGGCAACTATCCATTCACTCAAACAATTACATAGATAATTATAAGGTATAAAAGATACCCTCACTTGTTCTTAACGTGATAGTTAAGAGATAAGTGAGGGCATTTTGTATCGTTAAGAAAGAACTATTTGTTCTTATGTTAGTTGCAAACTTACTTTGTGTTCACGAACCATTCTCCGCAAGTTGAATATGGCGTAACGCATACGCCCAAGGCTGGTGTTAATGCTAACACCCGTCGTCTCAGCAATCTCTTTAAAAGACATCTCTTGGTAAAAACGCATAAATACCACTTCACGTTGTGTCGCAGGAAGAAGGTTCATCATTCGTTTTACATCAGAGAGTGTCTGACTGTTAATGAATTGACACTCAATGTTATCAATAACAGTATCATCACCACCAACATTAGATAGGTCATTATCCTTAGGGGCATCAATCACTTTATCTGCACGCTGCGCACGATACCAGTCCATAATCACATTATGAGCGATACGCATAATCCATGCAGAGAACTTACCTGTTGGTGAGTATCTTCCCTGTTGCAACTTCGTGATAATCTTCACGAACGTCTCTTGAAACAAGTCATCAGCAGCATCCCTATCACGCACAACGAATAGAATATACGAAAAAAGTTTCGATTGATTGCGCGATAGCAACAAATCGAAAGCATCGTTGCTTCCTTCAATGTATGACAATGCCAACTGCTCGTCGGTCATCTCATTCAGATTCTTCATTTTCAATTTTCTTTCTTATGAAGTAGAAGTTTATCGATAGGCTTTTCTAACTTATATAATTATTTGGGAATGCAAATATAATCATTTTTCTTATTTATAGCAAATCTTTTATATAAAAAGTCATTCGTCCAACCATTCACTTGCAAGTATATGCTTTTTCATTCCTGGTATTCCTAAGTACTTTTTGTTTTAATTCCGAAGAAGGCAATATGTTTACCATAGTTCTGCGGATTGGCTGCTAAGCCTATTTCTTCTTTCATTTGTTTGTTGACCATTTGAATGGAAATAACATTCTCAGGCTCAGCCTCTTCTGGGTCATCAGCTAATAGGATTGCAGAGTCATACGTGAAAGGTACTTCCCATTCAGCCTGCTTGATGCTTCGTTTGCAAGCACCAACAATATAACCATGTACCCAGACTCCATTATTTCCAAAGTCTCCTTTGATAAATTCCGAAACAGTATAGATCTTCGCTTCATTAGGTGAGTGAGAAGGTGAGTGCTTTTCTGTTTCGTCTTCATTATCATCATCTGATGGTAGAATTGTTTTACCGCAACTAAACAATAGTACAGCTGCGAAAAGTAAGAAGGAAAGTTGGTTTATCTTCATAGAATTAAGTTTAATAATCTGATACAAAGGTAAATAAAGATTATCAATAAGTCAAGAGTTGGACACGTTTTTCTGAAATGTAGGTAAATAAAAAAGAGGTTGGTGCAGGAAGCTACCAACCTCGAAAATGATTTAGCAAAATATCTAAATCTGTGAAAAACACATCGCAAATATAGGATAAATAGTGGAATAAAACAAATTTTATCAACAAAAAAATATGTTTTTAACATTGTATGCGCACACATGGGCTAAATATGAAACGATAGGTTCTTCTGAAATATACCGTGATAAAGACGCTATATTTGGTGTAAAACGATAATACCTCTTTATACGAATAGTTTTATTTTTACTTTGCTGTCACTTTTTAACACTTTACGTAACACTGCTGTAAATGAGTAAGTTATGTTCTTGAAGTGACTGACAGAAGTGACAGGAACTTTATTTTTGAGAGGATTGCTTTGCTGTAATCGCTTTTCTTATTTTATATTTAGTGATAAGACGAAAGAGATAATGACAATGCAGAGAGCATTCAATGACTATACTGAAATCTAAGGGCTTGTAGTGAAACGGATGTGCCAATATAAAAGAATGATTCCAACAGTAGCCGTTTATTGGAGGGCGCATACATGAGTATTTGCTAAAAAAAGAATTCGTATAAGGATTATACATTGATTTATAATTGCATATATCATAATTATTAGTTAAATTTGCACTGTAATTAAATCTTTTTATTAATTAAATAAAGTTATTATGAATAAAATTCTACGCTTTGCTTTTGTTGCAGCATTTGCTGCAGTTAGTTCTTTATCTTTTGCACAGAAGACAGTTATCTTTGAAGCTGGTAAGGATAAGGGAACTGGTTTGACTGTTGAGAAAGATGGTGTTACTATTACTCTCAGTGACGGTAAGGTAGACGATAAGTTTTCTTATCGTTTGTACAAAAATGCTACAACAACAATCACTTCGTCTGCAGCAAACATTACCAATGTCGTCTTTGTATGTGATACATATAAAGCCAATGGTAAGAGTTTCTTAGGTGACGGCTTTGATTCATCTATGGCAGGATTGACTGTTTCTGCTGACAAAATTAACGTAACATGGACAGGTGATAAGAACTCTGTTGAGTTTAAGACCCCTGGTCATCAGGTACGTGTTAAGAAGATTACCGTTACTTTGAAGAATGAGCCTGCTGGTATTAAGGAAGTTAACAATAGTACTGTAAATGAGAATGCACCTATCTATAACCTTGCTGGTCAGCGTGTAGGTAAGGATTACAAGGGTGTAGTTATTCAGAACGGTAAGAAGTTTATCAAGAAGTAAACAGTTTATTGAGTTGTCTGGTAAATCTCTCTCATTGAATATAGTTATAGTGTCTTATTATATAAATGCAGGCATTTCTGAACACGTTTTCTAATCTTTAACCAATGTGTTGAGTGTCCGCACATGTTGTGTTGATGCCTAACACATGTAGTGTGGATGCTTAGCACATATAGTGCGGTTGGCAAACAGACATCGTTTTGTAGGCAATCACCATTAGAATATGATAGACGGGTAGAAGTCGTTTGCCGTTTGGAAGCGTGTGTGTCTCTCTTAAGATAGAGCGATATTTCGATGAACAGAGAGTTAACTTTGGGTTTAAGTTCTGTCAGATAGCTTAACTTGTTTATAATGAGCGTGTTGTTGAAGTTTTATTTGCACGCCTAATCATATAAAAAAGCACCAAAGAAACGATATATTTCTTAGGTGCTTTTATCATGTCATATTCTTGGATTAGAATTCACTTGTGAAGTGGAAACGGATATTCTCAAAGTCTTGCTGTGCCATACTTAGCACATAACCTGAGTCAGCGAGGAAGACATCACGTCCCTCAATATCCTTAGCCATATACTGGTATTTACGCTTTTTGAAGTTCTCTAACTCTTTCTCGTCGTCAGCCTCAATCCAACAAGCTTTATAGAGGTGTACAGGCTCCCAACGACACTTCGCATTGTATTCATGCTCCAGTCGATACTGGATGACCTCAAACTGAAGTTGTCCAACGGTTCCCACGATACGTCGGTTGTTGAATTGGTTTACAAATGACTGTGCAACACCTTCATTCATCAACTGCTCTATACCTTTGGAACTGCTTAGACTTCATTGGGTCATCGTTCTCAATGTATTTGAATAGTTCTGGTGAGAAGCTTGGCAGGCCGCGGAAGTGGATGTTTTCTCCCTCAGTTAGTGTGTCACCAATCTTAAATACACCACCACTATCAGGCAGACCAACGATGTCACCAGGGTAAGCCTCTTCTACTGTACTCTTGCGTTGAGCCATAAACTGAGTAGGAGAGGAGAAGCGCATCGTCTTTCCATTACGAATGTGGAGGTAAGGCTGGTTACGTTGGAACTTACCAGAACATACCTTACAGAAAGCGATACAACTACGATGGTTAGGGTCGATATTGGCTGTAATCTTGAAGATAAAGCCTGTGAACTTTGGTTCACTTGGCTCAACCATACGCTCTTCTGCCTTAGTTGGACGTGGACTTGGTGCTATTTCAACGAAACAATCGAGCAACTCTTGCACACCAAAGTTATTCAATGCAGATCCGAAGAACACTGGTGCAACCTCTGCACGGCGATATGCTTCAACATCAAAGTCAGGGTAAACGCCATTGACTAACTCAAGGTCGTTGCGTAGCTGTTCAGCAAAGTCAGCACCTACTTGCTCGTCCAAATCATTTGAGTTGATATCTACTTCAATTTTCTCTGTCACACGCTGCTTGTTAGGTGTAAAGAGGTTCAACTGCTGTTCGTAGATATTATATACACCTTTGAAGCGCTGTCCCTGACCGATAGGCCATGAGAGTGGACGTACACTAATCTTGAGTTCTTCTTCCAACTCGTCTAAAACCTCGAATGGATCACGACCTTCACGGTCCATCTTATTGATAAAGATGATAACTGGTGTGTTGCGCATACGACACACCTCCATCAACTTACGTGTCTGAGCTTCCACACCCTTGGCAGAGTCAACAACGATGATAGCAGAGTCAACAGCCGTCAGTGTGCGATAAGTATCTTCTGCAAAGTCTTGGTGACCAGGAGTATCAAGGATATTTACCTTATAATCTTTATAGTCAAACTCCATTACAGAAGTTGATACAGAGATACCACGCTGTTTCTCAATATCCATCCAGTCGGATGTAGCTGTCTTACGTATCTTATTGCTCTTCACCGCACCAGCAACCTGAATCTGACCACCGAAGAGAAGGAATTTCTCGGTCAAAGTAGTCTTACCAGCATCTGGGTGAGAGATTATGGCGAACGTTCGCCTGCGTTCTATTTCATTCATTTGTTTTATATTCTTTGGGAGTAAAAACCTTGTCAGCTGTTGTTGGAGTGGAGCTAACTAATTAGCTTATAATTCTTTAAATCAATTTATAGCTGAACTAAGTCTAACAATCTTTCTTTTTAACTCCTATTATTTGTCTTATTCCTGTAAGCCTTTCATGCACTTCTTCAGTGAATCAACCCAATATGGAATCTTTATGCCAAAGGTTTCCTTAATCTTTGTCTTATCAAGGACAGAGTAGGCAGGACGTGTAACAGGTGAAGGGAACTCGTCGCTGTGGCAAGGTTGGATGTCACATGCTGTGTTTCCAGCAAGTTCTGCAATCTTAATCGTGAAGTCATACCAGCTACATACGCCCTCATTAGAGAAGTGGTAGATGCCACTATTTCCTTCATACTTGCGGTTCTCAACGATATCGAAGATGGCATCTGCTAAGTCGCCAGCATAGGTTGGTGTTCCGCACTGGTCGAATACAACCTTCAGCTGTGGCTTAGTAGCTGTGAGATTTATCATCGTCTTAACGAAGTTATGACCAAACTCGCTGTAAAGCCATGCTGTACGAAGAATAATATGGTTTACACCAGTAGCTTGAATCTTCTCCTCACCATGTAGTTTTGTTAAACCATAAACGCCAGTAGGAGTACCCTTCATGTCCTCTTTGCAAGGAGTGTTATATGGGTCGCCACCGAAGACATAGTCTGTGCTGACATGAACAAGCAAGCCACCAACCTCTTTCATAGCCTTTGCAAGGTTCTCTGGTGCAGTCGCATTGAGTAATTCAACAATCTCACCCGCTGTCTCAGCTTTGTCCACATTGGTCCACGCAGCGCAGTTGATGATACATTCAATCTTATTGTCTTGTACCATCTTGCGGATGTCTTCGAGATTAGTAATGTCTAACTTCGTATATCCCTCACATACGTCCGTGAAGATATAGTGGTCTTTACTCTGTTTAGATACAAGCTGTATCTCATTGCCAAGCTGTCCGTTAGCTCCAGTAACTAAAATATTCATAAGCTATCTCCTTTATTCTTCGCCGAAGTTTAAGCCTTCAGTCTTATCCTTTATGTAGTAGTCTGACAACATACCAATGAAGGTTGTTATCTCGTTAAGCGCACGAGTTGTCTCGGGGGTAATCTCTTTCTTCTGCAAACGAAGCATCATCACTCCATAAAGAAGGTCAAAACAGGTTTCGATCTCACTCTTTCCTAACTGCGCAGCAACACTCTTTAAGCGTTCATCATTTGTACGTGCCATCTTGTCTGCTGTACGTTTTGTTTTACCTCTTAGCTCAACAATGAATGGTAAAACACGATAATATTCAGCAGAATAGAACGGAAACTTTGATGATTGCAGCAACTGTCCGTGCAACTCTGTAAGGTCCTGCATGAGCACCTTGTTAATCTGTAGGTGTCCACCTTCTCGACAACCTTCTTGATTCATCATGCGTACAAGGTCGCCAAACCAGTCTTCCTCTTCCTCCTTTTGTTCTTCGGTGTATTGGAACTGGTCGATATATTCTTTACGGATTCGTGTCAATGAGCAACCGTAAGCACGAATAGTATCTTCTATCTGCCACATATAAAGCAGATATTCTGCTATACTCTTCTTTCTTAATTCCTTAGCTACAAACATAAATTATCCTTATTCCATTAATCCGTCAATAGTTGGCAGATGATAAAGATTGAATACTGTACCCACAAGCATGATGATAGAAAACAGAATGACAACAGAACCTATAACCTTATTTATAATAAGAATACCATTGACATCAAACTTTCCTCTAATCTTATCTATCAACCATGATAAGCCATACCACCAAAGTAACGCACCAGCAGGGATACAGGCAAAACCTATAATCATCTCTAATGGGCGATTGGGCTGTACGAAAGCGAATTGTGCGTAACTTGCAATAAAGAGGAAGATAATCATTGGATTAGAGAGGGTTACCAAGAAGGCTGTAACGCCATTATGGAAGAGAGACCCCTTCTCCTTACCACTCTGATGAGCTTTCTTCATCGGATCTGACTTGAAGCAATAGATTCCAAAGAGTAATAATAATACACTTCCTGTAATCTGTACTATCAACTTATATGTAGGGTTTTCTAAAGGTCCCATAATGAAACTCATACCTAACCCTACGATAAGTGCATAAATTGTGTCGCTGATAGCGGCTCCAATACCTGTTATAAAACCATACCAACGCCCCTTGTTCAAAGTTCGTTGTATACATAATATTCCAACTGGACCCATGGGAGCCGATGCTATAATTCCAATAAGCAGTCCCTTGAAGATGAAATCCAATATATCTAATTGAATAGGAAATTGCATGCTTGTTATTTTGAGTGCAAAATTGCAAAAATAATACGAGATAAGCAAATTTACCTAACAAAACTTTGTGGCATTCCTCTTTTTTTCATAACTTTGCCCATAGTATATTCAAACTAAAAACTTATTATGTCATGGACGTAACAGAGCAGAAACCAGTTGTAACTGGATTGGAGCCATTTGTAATTGGCTTGGATTTAGGAGGAACAAACGCAGTATTCGGTGTCGTAGATCAGCGTGGTCAGGTACTTGCCACCAATTCTATTAAGACACAGGCTTATAAAACAGTCGAAGATTTTGTAGAAGCAGGTGTAGAGGCTATACGTCCTCTCGTTGCTAAATATGGTGGAATAGGTCAGTTCCGTGCTATGGGTATTGGTGCACCTAATGGTAACTTCTATCGTGGCACGATTGAGTTCGCACCAAACCTCTCATGGGGACACGATGGTGTAGTGCCATTGGGCGAAATGTTCTCAAAGAAGTTGGGTATTCCTGTTGGTCTTACCAACGATGCGAATGCTGCTGCTATCGGTGAAATGCAGTATGGTGTAGCACGCGGCTTGAAGGATTTCATCATGATTACTCTTGGTACAGGCGTAGGCTCAGGTATTGTTATCAATGGTCAGATGGTCTATGGTTCTGATGGCTTTGCTGGTGAGTTGGGTCATATGATCATGGTTCGTGGAGAGAAGGGTCGCACTTGTGGTTGTGGTCGTACAGGTTGTTTAGAGACTTATTGCTCTGCAACTGGTGTTGCTCGCACAGCTCGTGAGTTCTTGCAGAATAGCAAGGAAGACTCTTTGTTGCGTGAGATAAAGCCAGAAGATATCACTTCTTTGGATGTTTCTATTGCTGCTGGTCGTGGCGATGCACTTGCTAAGCGTGTTTACGAGTTCACTGGTAATATGTTAGGTGAGGCTTGTGCTGACTTCGCAACCTTCTCTTCTCCAGAGGCTTTCATCTTCTTTGGCGGTCTAACTAAGGCTGGTGACTTATTGATGGAACCTATCATGCGTTCTTATAAGGAGCATGCTTTGGAAATCTTCAAGGACAAACCAAAGTTCTTGGTAAGTTCGCTTGACGATGCTGCAGCAGCCGTTCTCGGTGCTTCAGCTATCGGTTGGGAATTGTAATTAATGATATAAAGTCCAGACTTTTTTTGAGTTATATGTGCAGTTTGTCTGCTTGTCTACTTGAAAGAGTCTAAAACTTATATATTTAAAGTAGGGATAAACACCCTTGTCAGACATTCTTTTTATAATTAAAAGAACTGACTTACGAGGTTGTTTGTCCCTATTATGCTTTTTCTTTATTGCTAACTTTATGCGATTCCCTTTTTGTAATGGTGTCTGCAGGCTATGTCTAAGTTGATAGAAAGCGGTTTTCCAATAAATTCTTATGTGTGTCTTGCTATATTGATAGTGATAAAAAGGAATCTTGCTATCCGTATCCTTTCTATGTGTTGCTATTCCGCACATCTCGTGTTGATGCCCCGCACATATTGTGCTGATGCTTCGCACCAATGGTGTTGAGTATAGAATGTCTTGCTAAACATTGATTAGAAAGAGGCAATTTGTAGTTAGTATAGAATTGTTCAGTTAAAAGTAATCATATGGAAGATTCTTCGTTTAAAAGTTATATCAAGCTGTAAAACTCTTTGTAGACTTTCTTTTTGTAGTTTGTTTTGTGTTCTCGTTTTTTTAATCTAACTTTGCGAATACTTATAATACTTAGAAAGAAAAAACAATAACAGAAGATGAAACAGGAAGACGACATCAAGAAAGCGATTGAAGTGATGAGAAAGGGTGGTATCATTCTTTACCCAACTGATACAGTGTGGGGTATAGGTTGCGATGCTACCAATGCGGAAGCTGTAGCAAAGGTATATGCCTTGAAACGCAGAGACGATTCGAAGGCTCTTATTTGCTTAGTTGATTCTGATAACCGACTTCAGCGTTATGTTCGCAATGTTCCTGATGTTGCTTGGCAGTTGATAGAAGCTGTTGAGAAACCAACAACATTGATTCTTGATGGTGCTGTTAATCTTGCTCCAAATCTGATAGCAGAAGATGGCTCTATAGGTATTCGCATTACAAAGGAGCCCTTTCTCACATGAGTTATGCTATCGATTCCAGAAGGCTATTGTAAGTACTTCGGCAAATGTCAGTGGTGAACCTGCTGCGCAGAATTATCGTGATATCTCACAGGAGATTCTTGATGGTGTTGACTATGTTTGTGAGTCAAGACGTCAGGAACACAAACCACATACTCCATCCAGCATTATCAAATTGGCTGCTGATGGCGAAGTAAAAGTTATAAGGAAATAATTGAATAGATAGATGAAAGTATCAGGTAGTCAGGAGATTATTTCTCGACTTGATAATTGGCGAAAGAATCATGTTTCCAATCGCGAGTTAGTCTTAGTACTGGCGTTTGCTATTGGTCTTCTTGCTTCATTGGCAGCATATATTCTTCACTTTATTATCAAGTTGATAGAGGAATTAGTAACCTCTGGTTTCGATGTTGCAACAATCAACTGGCTCTATCTCATCTATCCAATCGTAGGTATTTGGCTGACAAGTCTATTTGTTAAGTATGTTGTACGTGATAATATCTCGCATGGTATTACGCGGGTTCTCTATGCTATTTCTACGAAACAATCTCGTTTGAAAGCCCATAATACTTGGTCGTCTATCGTTGCTTCTGCCATTACGATTGGTTTTGGTGGTTCGGTAGGAGCGGAGGCACCTATTGTGTTGACGGGCTCAGCTATTGGTAGTAATCTCGGACGTATCTTTAATTTAGATAATCGCACACTCATGCTTCTTGTGGGTTGTGGTGCAACGGCAGCTGTATCAGGTATTTTCAAGGCGCCAATAGCAGGATTGGTATTTACATTGGAAGTGTTGATGGTCGATTTGACCATGGCTTCTCTTTTGCCGATATTGATTGCATCAGTGACGGCAACGTGTTTCTCCTATTTCTTCACAGGTGGTTCGTCAATGTTTCATTTCCAGATGGATAACATTTGGGGACTTGATCGCGTTCCACCGACAATCTTGTTAGGTATCGCTTGCGGTTTTGTATCACTCTACTTCATGCGCTTAATGTCATGGTGTGAGAATGGTTATGGGAAACTTTCTTCTAAGCCTTATCTGAAACTTCTTGTGGGAGGCTTGGTGCTTTCTCCGCTTATTTTCCTCTTTCCCTCTCTCTATGGTGAAGGCTATGATAGTTTGAGATTGTTTATAGAAGGAAAGACAGAGGCTGACTGGATGCAAATCATGAGTGGTTCTATGTTTGCTGAAAAGTCAAATTTCTTACTGCTTTATGTGGGCTTAGTTGTCATGACGAAGGTCTTTGCAACCAGTGCAACAAATGGTGCAGGCGGTTGTGGTGGAACCTTTGCGCCTTCTTTGTTCATCGGTGGCTTTGGTGGTTTCTTCTTTGCTCGTTTTTGGAATATGCAGCAACTTGGTGTTTATATTCCAGAGAAGAACTTTACGCTCTATGGTATGGCAGCTGTGATGTCGGCTGTGATGCATGCACCTTTGACGGGTATATTCCTAATTGCCGAGCTAACAGGCGGTTATCAACTCTTCATCCCATTGATTATCGTGACTATCAGTTCTTATCTTACGATAAATATCTTTGAACATCATAGTATATATGCTGTACGTTTGGCAAAGCAAGGTAAACTTCTCACACACCATACAGATAAGTCTATCCTCACTTTGATGAGTATGGATAAGATTATCGATCATGACTTTACATCTGTCGGACCGGATATGGAGATGGGAAACTTATTCATGCTATCAGTTCAAGTCGCAATGATTATATTCCTGTGCTCGATGAGTCTCGTAAGTTATTAGGTGAGATTGATATTAACAATCTACGACATATTATTTTCCGTACAGAACTTTATCACCGTTTCCATGTCAATCAATTGATGTCGCCACCAGCAGCAATGCTCGGTGTCAACGACCCAATGGAGGATGTGATGAAGACTTTTGAACGCACGGGTGCACAGTATTTACCTGTTGTGAATATTGATAGCCAGTTGGTTGGCTATATCTCTCGAGCTCGCCTTTATAGTATGTATCGTCAGTTTGTAGCGGACTTTAGTGCAGAGTAAAATAGATGCCTGCCGTCTCTTACTTATTATCTCACCTCTTGTTAAATTCCCAAAGATAATGAAAAAAGAAAATATACGTATTGTTTTCATGGGTACTCCAGAGTTTGCTGTGGAGTCGTTGAAAGCATTAGTTGAGAATGGATATAATGTTGTAGCTGTAGTCACACAGCCTGATAAACCTGTTGGACGTCATCAAGAACAGCTGCAGCCATCACCGGTGAAACTCTATGCACTTGAACATAACTTGCCTGTTTTGCAGCCTGTAAAGATGAAGGATGCTGATTTTATAGAAGAATTGCGTTCTTATAAAGCTGATATGCAGGTGGTTGTAGCCTTTCGTATGTTGCCGGAGATGGTGTGGAGTATGCCTCGCTTAGGTACGTTTAATGTACATGCAGCCTTGCTTCCGCAGTACCGTGGTGCTGCTCCTATCAACTGGGCGGTTATCAATGGTGAGACCGAGACAGGTGTGACGACCTTCTTCCTTGATAAAGACATAGATACTGGTCGCATTATCCTTCAAAAACCATTTGCTATTCCTGATACAGCTGATGTTGAGTATGTCTATGATGGCTTGATGTATTTGGGTGCAAAGATTGCTATGGAAACAATCGATCTCATAGCATCAAAGTTACCTGAAGACAATTTGGATGATGTTGATTTCTCTGCAGTTCTTGATGGCATAAGTGCTCCTCAAGTGTGTGAAGATGCTGAATTACACCATGCACCGAAGATATTCAAGGAGACTTGCGAAATCAATTGGAACCAGTCTGCTAAGAAAGTTTATAACTTTGTGCGTGGACTCAGTCCTTATCCAGGCACTTGGAGTACACTCTGTTCTATTGAAGACAATGGGGTAAAACCTTTGGTAATGAAGGTTTATAAGACGGCTAAGTCTGACCGTGCATCTGTAGGCACCCCAGGTACGCTCGTTGTAGAAAAGACCCGTCTCTATGTCAATACGTCTGATAACCTCTTGGAACTTCTCGATATTCAGTTGACTGGTAAGAAGAGAATGGATGTTCGCTCATTCTTAAATGGCTTTAAGGATATAGAGAAGTACCTCTTCCAGACAGAATGACAATAGTTTAGACAGAATGACAATAGTTTAGACAGAATGACATAAAGACATATTCCGTTAATGACATATTTTGTTGTTTGGAAAGAAGTTAAGTATAGGCTATCAGACAGAACTACATAAGATATCTTAATTCACAGCCTACACGTCCCATATTAAAATATGTCATTAAAGGAATATGTCTTTATGTCATTCTGTCTTCCCTTAGAATATGTCATTAAAGGAATATGTTTTTATGTCATTCAATCTTCCCTTAGAATATGTCATTAAAGCAATATGTCTTTATGTCATTCTGTCTAAACTATCGTCATTCTGGCTTGCTCTATAGCTTCGCAGGCATTGTTATTTGTAATTCTGTGAAGTCTGCCTTCGTTGCATGTGCATTAACGCTAAAGCCTAAAGTAAGATTCTTTAGCTTAGGAAAACTATAAAACACACCAACTTGTTCATGATAAGGTCTTTCCAATCCATTGCGTGATTTATAACCCATGTGTCGGTAGAGGTAATAGCCTAAGCTGACACGAACAGACATGTTACCATAAAAGATCTCGTGACGACCTTCGATGCTAAGTGACCACGGACTATGCTTCTCTCCAGTGTATCCATGTTCCTTATCATGTTGTGCAACCCTATTGGCATAATCTCCATAAAAAAGACCAAAGCCTATGCCAGATGCCCAGCGACGTGCATAACGATAGAGTAGGTGAGTATGGAAAGAATAGGCTCCGTAGAAAGTAAACTGCTCCTTACGATAGTCAGGATGTCCTTGCGGTGTTTCAAATTGTGTCTGCTGCCAATCCTCTATTAAGGTCTTACCACCTACTCCAAGTGTAAATTCTGTAAACCAATACTTCTGGAAGTGATTTTTAGGAAGTGTGTTCCCCTTTGCAACCTTTGTTGTTTCCTTCTCTGGTTCGTATACAATACCAAGGAATGGACCTAAATAGTTTGCGCCTTTGTTGGGTCGTGCCATAGCTCCATTGCTATGATGTGCAAAGTCTAATCCTGCCTTTACACTCCATTCCTTCGCTACCTTATATTGTCCGTACAGTCCAGCTGTAAAGAATATATTAAGGTGCGAGCCAATATATTCGTTGTCAATATTGTTCTTCTGGTTATATTTTAGCGAAGTATAGCCTACGCCAGTGCCTAAGTAATAGCCCCATTGCCAGTGTTTACTACGATAAAGTGGACGATTAACGTACCATAGAGGGTCAGAAAGTTGCCTAATTTACTGGTGTAGTCTACTGGCTGTGCTTCTCCCCATGGATAGTCTTTATGCATTGTTGTCCCATGGTTGAAGTTATAACGCAGGCCAACAGAGAAGGTAGGGTAGTTATAATCGCGTGCAAAATCATTCTCTGATGGTGTGATATTTAGTTGTGCAGCTATGGTATGCGTCTCTTTCGTCTTAGTCCAAATACGTGGTTCCTTATCTAAACATAAGGTTTGGGTAGGGATATAACGCATCTCTACCCCTGTTTTGGGTATAGCAATAGAATCACACTCCTCTGCAGAAGTAACCGCAGAGAGTAGTAAAAAAGGTATGAAAAGGTGTTTTCTCACTTGTCTTCAAACGGCATCAGAGCACCTGTATTCTGTAGCCAAGTGTTACTTCCAACATACTGTTGCGAGCGTTCTTTAATAAATCCTTTGCTTCAGTGTCTCTGCTAACTTTCTGAAGTATAGGTTGTAACGTGCTTCTATCTGCCATTGCTTCCATTCGTAACTAACACCAAGAGGAAGTGCGACATCACCACTATGGATATGATTCTTGAGGTTGATATCTTCACCATTCTTCTCTTTAGCATGTGCGCTGATAACATATCCTGCGTGTACTCCAGTAGTGAAACTCCATGGTAAATCTGCCCAAGGATACCAACGTACTATATAGTTAGTGTTGATATAATGTAAATTGACATTGTATGGACCATATTTTTGTATAATAGGGTTCCCATAGTCGTCTGTGGTGTTGATATTACGATAGATACCTGAACCTCCTTGGTGGCTATATTGCATTTCAACGTCTATTGCAAGGTTTTTAGCCACGAAGACTTCAACGTATGCACCAGCAACAGCCCCCAACTTAAAATTGTTATCAACACCTAAGAGGTTTGATAAGTTTAATCCAACTTTCGGGGCTGCATATAAATCCCATACCGTATGCTCACCAGTTGGTTTGGTATCTTGAACAATGGCTCCTTTAACGTCTTGGTAGCCTTCTTTAACAACTTCGCCAATACGTTTTCGCGGCGTTTTTGTTTATTACCTGAGCCTGTCCGTTTGTCAATGCCCCTAAAAGGATGGCAGCAATCAATATAATCTTTTTCATTTTTTAGGATAACTGATTCTGATGCAAAGATAGTGATTTTTCTTCAAACCATTGATATCTTGTGGCTTTTTCATACATATAAAGATAGAGAATACAATACAGAATGACATAAAAGTATAGATAGTGTTAAGCCAGAATGACAAAAAAATACATATTTTTTTCAATGACATATTCAATACAAAAAAAGGTGGTTGGAGTATTAATTATGTCTCTATGTCATTCTGTCTTAGCTTTGTCATCATATGTGCGGGGTATCTCGATGATTACTCCCCTCCCTTTGGGGGAGGGGCGAGGGGAGGGGCCATTTTCTTTTTCTTTTTTTATATCGTGTGCCTACAATTATTCTATGAATATTCTTTCTTTTCTCATTTTTTTTATTTAATTTTGTACCCATAACAAAGGGAATTAGAACTATTAACAGAAAGATTCTGCGAACGAAGCATCTACTGAATTGACCAACACAGTTTTTTTGTTGTTTAAGTTAACGATTGTTACTGTACCACGTCTATTTGTTTTTTTGCCCATTCGTTCTTATGTGGAGTGACCGTGATAGTTGTCAGCCTGCAAGCTATTCATTGTTT
>BNJV01002248.1_pt1 | contig 56781 bp, 67 predicted proteins | sample 8540591 | NCBI WGS metagenome assembly BNJV01 (sample SAMD00202457, study PRJDB9452) | human saliva metagenome | host: Homo sapiens | reverse complement strand
CATCAGCGTTCATTTCTTGAAAAAGACAAGTCATCATAACTGATACCCAAGTCGTTGAAAACTTTAGGATTCACATCGAGAATAATTTCAAATCACTTTTTCTTTTTGCATGCTGATTTGTCCTTCTGAATTTTTCAGAATAACTTCCTTGCTTTCATTTACAGACAGCAGGCGACTGAATATACGGCTGAATCCAGCTTTCCCTGCTTTATCAATATAATCTATTACTTCCTTTTTCCGTTGTTTTTCAGGATAGATTGAAATTCCTAACTTTCCCATATTATACTACTTCTCCTTCTTTTTGCTTCAGCACTTTCTTCTATATATTTTTCTTCAGAATCACTCAATTTTATTTATTTTTCGTCTTAATTATCCTGTCGAAACATAATCATAATTTTTATTATAATATGTAAAATATATTACATCTATCAAGTTCAGCATGGAAATTCTCAGAATAAATTGTACTTGCACTTCTTACAAGAGCTTCCCTTGAAGTTACATAGAGATTATATTTACATTTTTACAAGCTTATTATTTCCATATCCTGTGATTGAAACAGTATCAATTTCCTTATCCTGAAGTATTTTCAGCAATATCTAGTATTTCCTTTGTCAGTCCAGAATAGGATACCAGTATTGCCAAATGACTCCTGTCACTGTTTATAGCCTGTACATCTCTGCAGGTCAGGCTGCTAAAAGCATTTACAGTTTTTCCTGCCCTCATGAACTTATACTGGGCATCAAGACACACAATATGTGAAGCTCCTATCCCATAAAAAATCCAGCACGTCACTTTTCGTTATTAAATCTGCTACAATATTAATCATTTCAGTTTCCTGTAAAAGTTTTGTCTCCTTCAGTGCACTTATACTAAGTTTTTGTCAGTTTTTCAATGACAGTTTTTGTATCATCCCTTTTATCAATATCTCCAGTATCAAAAATTAATTTCTTCCTTTTCCATATTGATAACTTCTTCCAGCATTTTTCATTTTTAAATTCCTGAAATCCGCTGAATCCTATTTTCTGGCACATTCTTGTAACACTTGCATTGCTTGTATGTTTTTGCAGAAATAATATTTGTATCAGTTCCCTTTATATTTCTGAAATTTTTATTATATACTAGCGATGTATTCTTCATTTTCAGTAAAATCCTTATTTTTCCCTAAGTTTTATCAGAATACTCATGAATTAACCTCGCTACATTGTTGTCATATTTTTCAAGTTTTTCCGTTGCTGTTTCCTTGTCAATATTTAACAGGATCATTGCTATTGCGACTTTTACATCATTTGAAGCTTTTTCCAGTACTTCTGATGTTTTTCATAATCACTGTTTGTCGTTTTCATAATGATTCTTTTTGCTCTTTCTATTAATTTCTGATTTGAAGTTTTAACATCTACCATATATCCTGAAAATACTTTTTCCTATTTTTATCATAACAGCTGTTGAAATCATATTAAGTATCATTTTCTGTGCTGTTCCTGCTTTCATTCTTGTGGATCCTGTAACAATTTCAGGTATACTATAACTTCTATCGGATATTGGCTAACTTTTGATAAGTCAGAATTTTTGAACATGTTATACTCCTGTAACTGCCCCTATGCTGTTTTGCATATTCTACAGCCCCCATAACATAAGGAGTTCTTCCTGATGCGGCAAGCCCTATAACCACATCATTTTTAGTAAGATTTATATTTATCAGGTCTTCTTTTTCCTAATTCCGTGCTGTCTTCTGCATTTTTCCTTTGCCCTGAATATTGCCTCATTTCCTCCGGCTGATTATCCCTGTGCCTTTTTCATGGGAAACCCCGTATGTCGGAGGACATTCTGAAGCATCCAGTATTCCAAGTCTTCCCTGATGTTCCAGCTCCTATATATTATTCTTGTTTCCTTTGTATAATTTGACAATATGGCATCTATAAGGCTGGAAATGCTTTTTCAGTTCTTTTTCTACACAGAATACAACCTTTTTTATCTTCTTCATTTATCCTTTTTTTATAATTTCAAAACTATCCTGCAGTTCAATATCTTTGCTGTTTGGATTATTTTCTTCCGTAGAAAGTTTATTGAGATCAATCATTACTTATCACTCCTCTCTACATAATTATAACCCGCTTTTTCGCTAAAAGGGAATATATGTGAAAATGATTTTCTCAGAAACTGAAAAATATTTTCCAAATAAAAACACACTTGATTTGGGATATATATTCCTGTCAGGTGTGTGTTTATGATGCAATAACTATATTTTCATCCTGTTTTATAATCATTGTATTAAATATTAATTTTTCCAGTTATTAATAAATTTTTACTGTCAATAAATATAAGAATATTGTACAAAATATTATCCACAATATATCTGTAATCAACAATAAATTTATTTCTACTTTTTGTCAAATTTATTATTCTTTTTATAATTAGATAAAATTTATATATTCCTAAAAGACTTACTATTAAACATATTAACAGAATCAATAATTTGAAAATATTGAAATCGTTTTTCAAATTTCAAAAATAAAAACTGATAATGAAATAATAGAAATTTGTAAAATGTCACGATAATATCAACCACATATACACAAGCTAATATTTTTCTATTTTCTACTTTATAATATAAACAACCTTTCATATTAAAAAGATAAATTATTGTAAACAACACATATTCCATAAATTATCACCTCAAACTTTAAGCTATAATCAACTCCATAAGACTGGTGTTTTTAAAAAGGTACCAACAACAAAATTATTATATATATTGAAAATATAAAAACTTAATAGTATTCAAATTAGGATAAATGATACTTGACAACATCAACGAAGCAAGTAATAAAAAGCAAACGTAAAACTCCTATACAATATAAAATAAAATACTTACTATAATTTAAACTTAAATATACTTCTTCGTTATCTGAAAATTCTAAAAAATGCTTTTTGATAATGAATATTCCACAGAAAATTTATTACTGAAAACTTCAATAGAAATTTCTGATTTCGGTTTTAAATGATATTCTTCTTCATGATTTCTTATATATTTTTTCTACTACTAATGTAATACGTCCAAGACCACTTTTAGAATTTAACATAACTCTGACTCCACCATCTACATTTCCAAATATATCATAATATTCACCTGTCACTTCTTCAAGATAATATATCTTACCACTTTCGCTTTCAGAAAATAAAAGGCAATGAAAAACACTAAAAACTACCAGTATTAATTTATATTTTCCATATTGCTTATACTGTTCAGTCCCTTATCATCATATCTTCCATTCTCATAGTTATTTATCATTCTGCTCCTGTTTAATCTTATGTCAATAAAAAGGAGAAGTTAAACTGCACTGCATCTTCAATCTTGAGTTTTGGTTCATAAATCATTGTTTTTCAAAGTGCCATAGTTTATATTTAAAAATAATTCTAATCTTAATCTCTTATCTGATGCTATTGTATCTATTATTTTTCCCACATTTAAAATATCTTCATTTCTAATTTTTATTCCATCATTAAAATAGTGATATTCTAAATTTTCTTTCTTAAACTCTTCCTTTTCTCGTTTTTCAATACTATATCCTATGAGTATTTAAAAATTTTATGGACGAATAACATCAGATTTTTGTTGAGTGAGCGTGGAACCTCCCTCTTCCTTATCTCAAAGTATTCTTCTGGTATCTCATCTTTGAACAGGGTCGAACAAAAATTATATAAGTTTTTCTACGCTTTCAGGCCACCGATCTCTCTGAAGAGCATAATTCTTATTTTTCAGTGATTAGAGTTATTCCTTCCCACATTAGTGGTGCCATAAAAATACCCTCTACTGCATTCTTATTTATTTCATCTGAGATATTCATAACTTTTATCAGGTACATCTCTTGGAACAGATTTTTGATAAATTTTTGTTTCTCTTCTCATTATTCTTATCAATAAAGTGTAGTTCCAGCACAAAAAATAGAATGATTACCTGTCCTATATATTCTTCCATATAAAAATTTATCTCCATTCTTTAAGGAATATGACTATTTGAATAATATTTCTCAAGAAAATTTCGGTTAAATATCTGCCTCAAATCCCTCTCGTGTGCTTATCAGTCTCATCCATAAACTGACGTGGCATTCTGTACACTTTAAAATATAGCTCAAAATCCTCCTTCACATAGCTTTAGAATTTAATATAACTCTGACTCCACCATCTACATTTCCAAATATATCATAATATTCACCTGTCACTTTTTCAAAATAATGTATCTTACCACTTTCGTTTTCAGAAAATAAAGGCAATGAAAACACTAAAACTACCAGTATTAATTTATATTTTCTCATTTTTATTTTTCCCTCCTATTTCTAACCTTATACTCTTTTCCTCTATTTTTAATTTCTTCCATTTTTCCTATGTTCCCTCTCTTTTCTTTTTCATAACGTTTATCTCTTCTTTTCACTTTGCTTTTTCTGAGAACATCTGAACAGACTCCTCCTGCTGTATCTGATAAACGCACATACAGTTCACAAGAACTAGCCAAAACATTATTGACAAAATAATATTATTATCTTTACTCTAATTAGATATTTCATTTCTCAACCACCTCAAATAAGTATTTATTTTTCGGGGAACTGATGTTTTTACTCTTTCAATATGTTCCAAATTTATGTTTCCCTATATTGCTTATATTATTCAGTCTCTATAACTACCATATTCCATACGGATCATTAGCTACTCTATTATAACCTGTCAAAATTATTATAACTTCTTCCTGATTATAATATATATTTTTATCTCTTATTTTTCCCAAATCTCGTTTTCTGAATTTGTACTGACCCCAAAAATCTTGGAGCACAAGATTGAGGTGCAGTATCATAGCAGTTAATTTTTCAAATTGTACTTTTTTTATAAAAATATTTTTATAAAAATGCTCTGTATAAAATTAAAATAACCTTCTTTTTCATTTGCTTTTTATAAACCTTAGTGCAATATAATTTTGCGACATTTTATCAAATTTTTATAGCAATTATAGTTTTAAATTTAGTCTTTAGTATCTATTTCTTTTCAAAAATTCTTCAGGTATTTCGTCCTTAAACAGTTCCAAAAATTTTTCATACATCTCTTTTTCTGCACCTAGTAAAAATAATGTCCTTTTATAAATAATTTTTATCTTTTGTTATTATTGTTACTTTTTCTCCCATACTGGAGGTATCCCATAATATCCTTCTGTAGTGTCACTATTTATTTTATCTAAAGATTAAAGATATTAAAATTCATATAAAAACTTTTTCTTTTGACTCATTGTTTCTACTCATCTAATATAATTCTAATTTCGCTTTTAAATTATGAAAATCAAGAACAATTCTACCATGCAGAAACTTCTCCCCATTCTTCAATTCAATGAAAGTTGAAGAATAAAGTGAATATCTAGGCTATCAATATTAAAAACTTCAGTACATCATTCCTGTCATCAGAATTTTGAAGAGATTGATTCAAATATTGATTCCCACCTCCATACACTTTTGAAATACTAAGCAACCCTATAAGGATTCTTATTGTTTATATAATATAGTCCTTCCCCATAACCATCCATATAGTCTCTTTCATAGTTTTTGGATATCCTTCTAAAACTTTGAAAACCATTATCCGTCATTTGATTTGTAGTGAGGATGACTGATAATAATAAAAAATAAAATAATCTTTTGTATTCACACTTATCCTCCTGTTTATTTTTAAGTATATATTTTCTTTATATCTTCTCATAATTTTTAAATTTTACCTTTTCAATCCTTTTCATTTATTTTAATTTAATTATACCTTATATTTTTAATATTTTTCCATTTGTTTTTATTTTCATAAACACTATAAATTTTTCTCTTTAGATATCCTTTATATTTCCCATCATTTACAATTTATTATGTAATGAAAAGCTATCTCAAAAACTTAAAAACAATGTAAAAACTATATTTTTCAAATTTCTTTGAGATAGTCTAGTTTCAAAACTATTTTATTTTGAAAGATACAATGATTACCAATTTACTATATTACCCTCGTCGCCCTCTTTGTAAAACTTCACAATATTCATGGATTTTTATCAAGTATAACTATTGTATTATGTTTCTTATCAAATCCAAAAATACAATTTTGTATGTTTTTCCTTGTAAATCAACATAATTGATTTACATAATATATCCCTTTTTATGTCACGATATACTTTATATAGTTCCAAAACAGTAGGAATTGTTCCTGTAGCAGGGTCATCAAGATAAGTTTCTGATATTTTCCTCCAGCTTTTTCCTTACTTTCATAGCTTTGAATAAGCGAAATTTCCTTTGCATTGTCAGTAACTATGAAAAATGAGATATCTGTCAGCCTCGCTGCCTTCATTATACCAGAAATATCCTGCCGGCGACTGTTCTTCCGCATTCTCCTTTTAAAGATATTTCCAATCTTTTATTTGGACTTGTAAATTTTTCTGCAAAATGTAAGCATTCTAATACAGCATTGACACTAAAAATTAATTTTTCATAATTCGTTTCCTCCTGTGTAATTAAACTCTATTTCTATATATTTCTTTTTACTTTTATAATTTATTCTAACATCTTAAACTGAAAAATAAACTGAAAAATAATTTTTATTTTTGTATTATATAGAAAACATGTGCCTTCAACCCTTTTAGTTTTTACCTCCAGGTTTCTGGCACATGTCCCTTTTTCAATATTCTCATTCTATTTCTGATTACAGTTCTATATCTTCTTTTCTTAATGTAGGGAACAATATTACATCTCTTATAGATGCTGAATTAGTCTCTGATTACTAATCTGTCTATTCCTATCCCAAGTCCTCCTGCAGTAGCGTTCCGTATTCAGAGCTCTTATATAATCCAAGTCCATATTCTGAGCCTCGTCATCTCCTGCTTCCTTCATTTTAACCTGCTCTTCAAATCTTTCCTGCTGATCTCTAGGATCATTTAATTCAGAATAAGCATTTGCAAATTCTCTTCCTGAAATGAACAGTTCAAATCTGTCCACCCAGTCAGCTTCCCCTTGTGAAAGAGGAGAAATTTCTTCTGGATATTCTATAATGAAAGTAGGATTTATAAGTGTTTCTTCTACTTTTCTTCAAAAATAAGATTCAGTATTCCATATTTTGTGTAAGTTTTGTCTTTTTCCAAAGGTATTCCAAGTTCTTTTGCCTTATTAACAGCATCTTCATCGCTTGTAACAGCATCAAAATCAAATCCGGCAACTTCCTTTACTATATCCTTCATTTTTACCCTTCTCCAAGGAGTTGTCAAATCAATTTTCTTACCTTCATATTCTATTTCATAAGTTCCGTGCAGTTCATATGTCAGCTTTTGAAATAAGATCCTCTGTAATATTCATCATATCCACATAATCAGCATAAGCCTCGATACAGTTCCATCATTGTAAATTCAGGGTTATGTTTTACTGAAATTCCTTCATTTCTGAAACTTCTGTTAATTTCAAATATCTTTATCAAATCCTCCAACAAGAAGTCTTTTCAGATAAAGTTCAGGAGCAACCCTAAAAATAATTCCATATCCAGTGCATTGTGATGAGTAGTAAATGGTCTTGCAGTAGCTCCTCCCTGCAATTGGGTGCATCATTGGAGTTTCAACTTCTGTAAATCCTTTTTCCTCAAGATATTTTTCTGAAAAAATCTTACAATCTGGAATCTTTTTCATAGTTTCCATAACTTCCCTGTTCATTACAAGGTCAACGTATCTCTGTCTGTATCTTGTTTCAACATTTGTCAGCCCATGGAATTTTTCAGGAAGAGGTCTTATATTTTTTAGACTGCACTTCAAAAGAACTCACCCTCAAAGTAAGCTCACCTGTCTTAGTTCTGAACAGTACACCTTCTATTCCCTATAAAATCTCCTATTCCCAGTATAGATTTCGTACTGTTCCTCCCCAACTTCATCCTGTTTTACATATTAGTTTGCACTGTGGAATCCTGAATATGGCCCCTAAATCCATTTTTCCCCATTCTTCTGTATGCAATTATTCTTCCTGCTGTTTTAAATACTTTTACCACATGTTTCATCATATTTGTTAATTTCTTCAATATCATTTATTTTTCATATTTTCTTCCGTAAGGTTCTATTCCTATTTCTTTCAGTTCTTCAACTTTTTAAGTTTTTCACTTATAATTTTACTTTCATTTGTCTGATTACTCATTATTTTTCCTTTCAAGTTTCTATATTTTTATTTTTGGTAAAAGGTATAATTTCTAGACTTATACTGTTTACTGTTTCATTTCTATCTATTATATCATACCCATTCATTATTTTTCCATTATTTAATAATATGTAGAAAATTTCATATTCGCTTTTAAATTCTTTAGTCATATAAGTAAAAGACGTTACTTTCCCCATCTTGAAAACCTGTTTTGAATTTATACTTCCCCTACGGTATATTTTCAACTGTGTTTTTCCGCTTCTATTATCCTGCATTTACCAAATTCATCTTCATAATGGTATTCCTTTCTATCCGGTAAATTCAAAACTTTTTATTATTTCAAAGCTTTTATTATATTTTTCACCGTAAAAATCATTACTCTTTATAGTTATTTCCATTGTCACCTACTCATCAAGAAACTCGTCAAGAAATTCATCAATGTCTTCTTCATCATCGTATCCTGTAAGGATATCGTCATCCTCGTCTTCTTCCATTTCTTCAATATCATCAAAATCCTGCTCTTCATCCTTCACTTCATCATATTCACTGAATTCTTCATTCCAGTACATATAATCCTTATCCCTGTCATAATATTCTTCTTCCCATATTTCAGGACTTCATCTTCTTCATCTTCTTCAAGGAGAACAAGATCTTCTTTCATTAGTGTCATAAAAGAAAACTTTCTTTTATTCCGGATTCATTTTCACAAATTAAATATTCCTTCTCGTCAACAGTTATATTTGCAAGACAAGTAAAAATATTCTTCATCTCCATTGATTACTTTTTCAAATTCTTCACCTGCAGAGTACATAACTCTCTCCCTCCATTTATTTATGATATTTTATATTTTGGTTATAGAAATCCATCCATATATCTCGCTCCATCAGAATCAGTCTCATCAGCTGATGCGGAAATGTAAAATAAGAAAAAGCCAATCTGAAATCAACCAGTTTTCTTAATTCATCATCAACTCCATTTGATCCGGCCTATTATAAAATTAATTTACTATGTCTGTAAAGATATATTTTCAACTCTTCAGCCATTTCTTCAGATGATTTCAGTTTTCCTTCAAATCAAGCAGTATACTGTAAGAACGGTTTCTCTATTTAATGCATCGATTATTCTTCTTTTCTGTTTCTTTTTGTTATAGCTGTTCCAATCCCTTATTTTCATCTTCTTCAGGTACCAATAATATTAAGGTTTGCATATCTTGAAAGCCTTTTGAAAACTCTGAAAATTCCATCTCTTATATATTTGTCTTTTATCTTACTGATACATATTATATTAATCTTTACCATATCCTATTGTCAAAATGATCTTCCAAACATTTTTATCCAGACTATGTAAGCTACAATAATAGGTCTTCCATGTGGCATGATATTTTCCAACTTCATGGAGTCTTCTCACCATATTCTGCATGCTCCATATCAAGTTTCTGACCTGCCTTGACAGCTCCCTTACATGACATTGAGATTATTATACTTTCCTCAGATCCCTTTATTTCCTGTTTTCATCCTTCATATTCTCAAGAAGCTTACATGAAAACATTTTCACATCTTCCTCGAAATCAAAATGCCGAATAGTCTCACAGCATTTCATTATCAGAAAACTGATCTATGTCAAAGCCAAATTCACTGAATGTTTCCTGATTTTCCAGAATAATACTTTTTCAACTGCTGACACTTCAATCTTCTGAGGTATAAGAAGTCGCTTGGGAATCAAGTTTTTACTGTAAAATTTATCCCTCAGTTCCTCACAGTATTCTTTTCATGAATAATATGCTGATCATAAATTTCAGTTCACTATCTCACAAGAATATACGTATCAAACATTTGTCCCAGTATATTATAATCAAAACTGTCTTCCTTCATGTTTTTCGGAATGTTCCTACCTTGTATCCTTCTATTTGATTTTTCTATATTGCTATATTTTTCTTCTTTTTCTGTCTGTGAAATGTATTCTTCCTTTACTTCAGGGCATCTGAATCATCTGATTTTCATTTTCTCTTCGTTATAAGATACTGAAAAATCTATATTCTCTCTATTTCCAAGTTTCATTTCTTCAGGTATAACTTTTTCTTCAGTAATTGCAGATTTAGCAACTTCCCGGATTTACATCCTGACTTTTTCCACACTGTAATCTGTTTCAGCTTCTATCACAACACTTGCTTCATCTTTTATTTACATCACTGTTGACTCCACTGAAGTTTCCGCCCATGAGTTTCAAAACTGAAAAATTTCTGGCTGTCAGTACTTATTTCATCAGAAAATAAAACTGCTTATCATCCTTATTTTCCACATTTATATTCTGCTTCAGAAGGTCAATGTTAGGTTGCCAGTTTTCTCTGTCAATGGATAGAAAAATTCATCTATCGAATCCTTCAGCTGTCTGTATATCGCCTTATCATTGGACTTGACAATTTTCTTTTATAGGGTATATTTACATCTATTTTGCAGGGTCTATATCAAAAATATTGTAAAAGGATATTTCCTTCATCAGTTTTGCACATCCGTCATTATAGCCCTTTTCTATTGTTGCAGATTTTACATATCGTTTTATTTATGTATGTAACATATAACTTTGTCACTTTCTCAATATTTCCAGATTCTGATATCCGTATTCAAACCTATTCAGATTTCTCAGGACAGATTTCCAAACAGCTGCGATATAGTGTTGTCTGTCCTACCGCTTAGATGAGAAGTACTTCGTCCCCGTCCAGTTCAAGTATAAATGCAACTTCAGTATTGGCAAGGGCCTTTAAAACTATATCCCCTATTTTATTGTATTCTGTTGATTCTTTCCTCAAAATTTTCCTAGCCGGAGAGTGGAACAAACCTTTACTTCATTTCGTTCCTGATTTCTGAAATTTCTCAAATTTCCTTTTGCATAACCTCCATAGCTTCCTATTCTGTATCCTGTATTACTTGTACTGTTCTGTGGTACTAGTCCGTGAGACTGCCGCTATTGACGCAAGGGCTTCTCCCTGAACCATACGTCTGAAGGTTGAAAACATCATCCTCAGGAAATTTTTGAAGTGGCATGTCTTTCAATGGAAAGAAGTATCTCTCCTTATCCATCCCTATACCATTATCATTTATTTTTACTTCTGTTCCTCCCTTGAAAAACCCTCAATCTTAATAACTGTCGCTCTTTGCATCAAGGGAATTTTCAATCATTTCCTTAATCATTGAGGGATTTTCCACTACTTCTGCTAGAATTATATTGGATCACGCTTTCTATCCAATATTTTTATATATCCCATTCCTATTCCTTTCAAAATTAAATTTGGTTCTATCTGATTCATTTTCACATTTCCAATACATTTTACCTTATTATTATCTATATTGTAATAATTCCAATTAACAATTCTGTCATATGCACAAATTTTCTATTTGACTTCTTACTTTAAAATTACTATAATGCTATAACAAGTAATTATAGAAAGGAGAAACACCTATTATTTTACATTTCTGTAACTTAATGTGTGACGATTTTATGAAGAGGAAAATTATATTATATTATTTTTATACTGATATTCTCATGTGGAAAAATAAGGAGAAAAGGACGATGTAAATATTGCAAGAGAAAACGAAAAACTGGGAAAGCGGAAAATACAATGGCTATGTCCAGTTTTACAATCACCTTATAAATAGACGAATACATAGATATTATTTTGAAGTGGCAGAACAGATCAAAATGAAAAAGCTCTAAAGAAAAATAAATATTCTACAATTGACCAGTCAATTATCGATGCAAATTAAGGAAAATATTGAAAAGTACCTGAATGAAAGAGCTTGATAACGCTTCAAGAGAGTCAGCCGCCACCCCTGTCAGAAATGAAGACCTTGACGGATCAGATGACAGCTACTATGGGGATGGAATTATTTCAAAAATAAGACTTTATGAAGAATGTATGTCAATTTCTTTAGAAACAGCTAAAAATACCGTATTCTTTCATTTAAGGAGACTTTTTGAGTAAACGTTCCAGAAAGAGCAGAAGAGAAAATTGTTGATTAGAAGGAAAACTTATAGAATATGATTTAATGACATTTATAGATTCATGAAGAAATACTGATGAAACTAGAGGGAAATATTCGCTGAAAATCTTACAGATGCAGATCTTACTTAAATTTAAGGAACTCTAGCTAAAATGACCGTTTCCATGGATAGACTTAAAATTCTGCTGAAAACCAGGAAATGTTAAAAAGGAACACTCATCATAGCAGTGATTTTCACATCTTTTCTACTTTATACTGAAAGATTTAAGGAAGCTATGGCAAAATTCATAAGCAGGGTTGAAAAGAAGGAAAAGTTAAATCCAAAACTTCTCATAATCCTTCCTGAAAATGAATCCGAACTCCTGAAAATATATTCCATGAATATACGAAACTGATAAAGGAATATAATAAATTGCTAAATAGAAAGAGATTTTTAATATATCAGTTAAAAGTTTAAAAGTAAGATAATAAAAAGGGAAATTTATAAAAATATTTCAATAATGTGCTACAATAAAAGCAAATTTTATGGAAATGAGGGCGATATATGAAGTTTGAAACAAAAAGCAATACATCGGATTAAAAGATATTGAGAAGGGAAGTTGTGAATGGAATAATACCATTAATATGGCTTCCGCATATAAAACTAAGAGTTTTGAGAACCTCAGGATTTGAATATGGAGAGTTTCAAATCCAACTAGAAGTGAACTTGAAAAATTAATGGCTATTCTGGAAAATGGAAACATGGATACGCCTTTCTTTCAGGAATGGCGCATTATTACATCTGTATTCACAAAGATTTAAGGCTGAGATCACATAATACTTGAACTGACATTTATGGAGGAACATACAGAATCACAACTGATATATTTGGAAAAATTTAATCTTAAATATACATTTGTCGATGCTACAAATCTTGATGAAATAAAAATGCCAAGACCTGAAACAGTGGCTATATTTATTGCAGAAATACCTTCCAATCCGCTACTTGATATAACAGATATCAGAGGAGTTGTTAAAATAGCAAAGGAACATGGCCTTTCTTATAATAGCAGATACATCGTTTCTTACTCCGTATTTACAGAGACCTCTTGAATTAGGTATTGACATAGTGGTTCACAGTGCCACAAAATTTTTGAGCGGACATCATGATATCATTGCGGGAATTGTAGTTACACGATGATAAACTTGCAGAAGATGTATGGTTTTGCACAGAAGGCACAGGAGCTATCCTTCCGCCTCTTTGACAGCTGGCTTTTTAATGAGAAGTTTGAAAACTTTAAAGATAAGAGTGATACAGCTCAAAATAACACTTTGAAGCTTCTGGAATTTTTCAGAAATCATCCGGCAGGAAAAAGTATATTCTCCCTATTGAAGATGATAATAAAGGAAAAGAGATCATAAAACTCAGGCTTTAGGTATAGGGCAGTGTTCATTTATATTAAAGGATGAAAAAGGTAAAAACTTTTGAAAATATAAAAATAGCAACACTGGCTCCAAGTCTGGAGGCCTGAAACCTTTGTAACACACCCAAGCACAGTAACTCACGCTGAAATGCCTGAAGAAGATGCAAGAGAATAACTAATCTCAATGGTCAGAATTGCAGTTGGCTTTTGAAAATATAGATGATTTAATTGAAGACTTAAAAATGCCCTGAAAAATAGAGTTATTTTGTAAATAAATTTAAAAATACTGCCATATAAAATATGATTTCTAGTACTTACTAAAAATATAAAAATACTGAAATTATATTTTTATATTAACTCCAATTTATTTTTAATTATCTTTCTTCTTGTTATGTATATATAAATAAATCGCTGTACTGATAATTATAACCAATTCTATAAAACTGAACAAATCTGGAATTGTACTAAATCAAAATATAATCCATCAACATGTTTTGTTATTATGATAATATAGTTATAACTGAAACTTCTGATGCCGGTGCAAAGTATAGGCATAAGTAAGTCCAACGGTCTCTATTGCGTAGAAATTCCTATTCCTCCTAAAAGAATAAAACTCGCTTAAAGTCGGCTTTTTACAAAATTCATCATCATAAGCGGAAAGTGCAGACAACAGATAAAAGTGAAAAGTAGAGTACATTAATTTTCCGACTTTACCTTTCCATTCAAATATCTAATTATTGTATAAGAGAATCCTGCAAGTACAGCTGAGAAAAGCCCTGCTACAACTTGAGATAATCTCTGGTGAAAAACTTGGTTTTATTACAAAACACAACTGCCAAAAAGCATTAAAATTATTCCTATAACCTGCTTTTTATCCACTTTCTTTCAAAATATACAAGCACAGATTGTTACAAATACAGGTGAAAGTTTATTTAGCATATTGGCTTCCGCCATAGTTAACATCCAGTGCATAAAAGTTTGCCACCATTCCAACAAAGCCAAAGAATGATCTTCCAAAAACAAAGGGAATGTTTTCTTTTTCAACTCTTTTATGGATTCTTTCTGTTTAACAAAATAAATGCAGAAAGCATAAGGCTCACTGAATTTCTAAAAATACCTCTCTCGTAAGTGGGTATTCTCGGTAAATACTTTATTGCTATACCCATAAAAAGTAAAACCTAATACGGATACCAGCATCCAAAGATACACCCTTAGTTTTATTACTTATCATCACTTCTAATCATCCTCATCATCGTCGTCTAGGCCAGGAAAAGCCCGTCTATAAAATCTTTAAAATTATCTGCTACAAATATGTTATCTCACAAACCACCTTCCTGATTGATATGAACTACACAAGGTTCTCCTTCTACTCACAATCTGAGTAATCAAGAAAAATCATATCATGGCTCCACTTGAAGTTCCACAAATAGCAATTCCATATTAGGATATTTCATTTCTCTATCCAAAATTTAGACCCAAACTCTCCACAAAGTGAGTATCTTCTGAAAGAATCTACACCATATAAACCTATAGCATCAAAACTTCTACTGTACCTAATTTCTTTTGGTAAAGTCATCTCTTCAAAATTATTTTTTCTCAGTTCTCCTCCATTTTGAATTCTCATTAATGCCTCTTGTATGATTCCGGCAAACGATATCCCAATTCCTTTTTCAACTTTTTCAAAATCTTCATCCGTTGCAGGTTTTTCCTAAATATTCTCTTAGAAGAAAATTCATCATGATACCATAAGCCTTTTAGTACTTCTTCATCAAAATTTACATTTTGCATAGGTTTTTATCTCTTTTTCTCTTAGCTCTTTTTGAAATTTATCTCATCCTTCTAGGTGCCCAAACTCAGCTCTTTTATCCAGTCATCAACACTTTTAGGATAATATCTGCCCGATGTTTCACTCAACTCTTTTTATTCCTTTTCTTTAGCTTTTTAAACCATTCAAGAGCTTCATCTTCTATTGGAATTATATAGCCATTGCATAACGAATCTGAGTAATTCCACTTTCAGAATAGTCATTTCTTATACTTTCTAAAATTTCTAAAAGCTTTTTATATCTCGGCATATTTATAAAAAGTGCCTGTGAAGAAAAATAGACCATACTACATACTTTTTCATTTTTAAAACTCTTGATAATTTCATTAATTTCTTGAAATTTTTCTTTTTCTTATAAAAATTACTTAGTTTCTCTATAGTTCATCATATGCTCCTCCTTTTAGAATGCACTGACATTGCCAAATTAATCTTAACTAATCATCAGGACCGGCTTCTATAGAAGAAGCAGTTAATCTTCTATTTGCTATAAATACTATACCCTGTTTTCTTTAAATTTTGAAAGCTCAACTATTTCACTTTACTCTACTCTGTATACTAGATTTTGGAGACACATATTTTATTATTTTCTTATATTTTTCTCTTAGATTTTTCTCATTGACAACGACCGTTGTTTATGGTAAATTAAGATATAATATTAATCAAGATTTCTTCTGAAAAATTGATTTTTATTAGAAAATTGATATAATAAATGGAATTGAATAATAAAATGAAGGGACATGAAATATAGAAAAATAGGAGTATTAATGGTATTGATGCTTGTCGTAATAGTTCTTTTCATAAGAAGAAACGAAATAGATAAAAATCTTACCCTACTGTGGAGTCGCGACAAGCTAAGAAGTTATTCAGCAAAAATTCAGACAGCTACAACAAAATATTAAAATATACACAGAATACTGGAACTTGACAAGGAAACTTCTGTATTACTTTTGAAGATACAGGAACTGAAGAGACATTCAAAAACTCCTGTACAGGAAATGACTGTCAACATTCCGTTAAATCAAGCTCTTATTGACAGAATAAAGGAAGTTGCAAAAATCTAAAAACTGCAGAACTTGATAAAAAGCAGGTGGAAGGATACCAGTTCTGGAAGAAATGCTTCCCTGTTATTACACAGATGAACGGTTATTATGCAGAAAACTTTATCAGAAGGATAATTACAAAAAGCACAGGAACCACATAGCCAAATATTAAAACTGACTGAAAAATACAACACGGTTGCACATGAATATGAAGAGGCTTTCCAGGCTAATGCAAGAGAAGTTAGAGAAAATAAAATGCAGGATTTTGTTAAAGATAAAGGAATTTACTTACTATAACCAGTTTATCTTTATTAGAAACAGTGAAGATTTTGTAAAGGAAATCAGCAGACAGAATCTTGATGCAAGTAACTTTACAGACGGAAATGCAAAAAGAATTTAAAATTCTTCAGGAAAAAGTTAATAAATCTCTTGATGCTTTTCAGAAAAACATTGAAAAATAATAAACAGCTGAAAAAGAAGGATTTGAAAAGGAAAGATTTTGATCCATTTATAACAAAAAGCTTCAGCATTTAAGAGAACTGTTGATGAATTTGTAAGAAAAAATGGAGAAAAAGGAAAAAGCTCCCATTCTGCTTCAACTGACAGCTACTATGCCCAGTCAGAAGAAGGAACTCCTGAGAACATACTTAAATCATACAATGAACTTGTTGCAGAACGTACAAAATTTTTAGAGAAAAATCTAAGAAAAATAAGAATAAGAAACAATAAAAGAAAAGGTTTCAGGTAACGAAAAAGTTGCCTCAAAACCTTTTGTAAATTCTTCTAATTTTTAATACTTCCAGATTTTATTTTTCTTTTATTTGACTCTACTCAAAAAAATTTCTTTAATACATTACTTGTGGTGGAAAAATACTGATAAACCCTTTTATCCTTTGATTTTACCTGTCTTTTAATATTTTCAAACTGAAATTTCTGCATTTCATTTATTTTTCTTAGAATTATTCTTCAATATCAGAAAGAATCTTATCTGCATACACTAAAGCCTGTTGAAGATCCTTTGCAGTAGAAATTTTTCTTTCATTGTAAACATTTTCCAAATACATTTCTAGGTTCATCCATGTAAGATTTATTGATTTCAGAACTTTTTATCAGCTTTTTTCCCATATAACTTATCCCCTTCTGTAACGCTTCCTTCTTTATCTCTGTATTTTCTGAATAATAATGATATGAAGTAAAAATAAGTTTTACCCTATTTCTTTTGTCGGAAATTCCTCCCAATATTTCATAAAAATCTTGCCAGATAATAATATTTATTTGAGTTTCCGGGTATTTCACGATATTCTTTACTGTTAATAATTTTTCATATTTTTAAGTTCCTCTTCAGTAAAATCATTCTATTTAATTTCAATTTTCTTTGCATTTTATCCTCCAGATATTAGTACAATGAGTATATTTTATCAGATTTAGCTTTAAAGGAAACTGAAAAATTGGAGATATTCTTAATTGATACAATGAAATTAAGAGAGGAAAAATAAATCATAGTAAGTACATTGTAAGTACTATTCTAGATAAAATGAAATTTAAAAGAAAGGAGAGTATGACGCTTGGAACTTTTTAGAAGAAATACAATACATGGCTTAAACGATAGTTTAAATAACATGATATTTTTAATCATTTCTAAAAATGCTCCTAAAAAGCATACATACGCCAATAAATACCGAAGATATAAAAATTATTTTCCCAATAAATCCCAATCCTAAACAAATGACAAATAATATTGCTAAAAATAATCCAGGGAAGTGCTGTGACTAAAGCAATAACTAGACTAGGAATAGAAGCAATTAAAATTATTAATATAATTAATACCTTTGAAATTATTTCTTTTATTTTTATTTTTCCATAATAACTCACCTCTTGTAATTATTATATCTCTTAAAAACGCCCCTAAGGGTATGAGGGTACTAATTAGTACAGTATCCTTTGAATCAGTAGGAAAGCTAGCCAAAAACAAAAACAGTATACGCATAGTACACCTCTTATTATGATATTACGAGTTGGTGAACTCGCAGAATTATTATAACAAAAAGGCTGGAAATTTCAACCTAATTTGTCACCAATTTGTTTAATATCATAATAAGTACCCTTTGATGCCTACCTTAAGGTAATTTTTATTATATCAAAAATATTGTATTTTATGCAAATCTATTTTTCACCAGATTATATCAGTTAAATTTATCTATCACCTAAAAGATATTTAATTTTGAGATTAATATCAATATATAAACCCCTTTTTATTCCTTCCATATAATTCTTCAAATGTTCCTTTATATTTACTCGGCATAAATTCTTCAAAATTTTTATTAGTTTCAATTGATTTAATTAATATTCTTCTCAAATCTTCTAATGTAAAATCTTCCGGTATCCAATCTTCAGGAATAAAAAGTTCTGCATCCTCTATTTTATATCTGTATTTCTGTACTTCTTTTTCTATACCCTTCAAGTCTAACATTTTATGAAACATTTCTGCCTCCTGTTTTATAGTTTTTCTAAAAATTTGAAACTATTCTTGATACATTGTATTGTAACATATAATGATAATTTAATATATAGCCCAGTCCAAAAATGGCTTTGACCAATGGCAATAAAAATAGTACTGATAAAAGCCTATTGATACCCCTAAGGGTAGAGGTCTGAATGATTAAAACAAATTATAGCTGATTAAAATGAAAAATCAGTACAACTATTATTTTAAGACATAAGCAGTACCTCCTTATATTAGAGTTACAAGTTTTGTGAAACTTGTGAAATTATTACAGCAAAAAGACTGGATTATTCTCAGTCTCACTGCTACAAATTTTATTTAACTCTAATATAAGTACCCTTTTGGGGTCTCACCTAAGGTAATTTTATTATATCAAAATATTGTATTTTTATGCAAATTCATTTTTCGGGTACATTTTTATACTGGGACATCCATATATAAATGTGTCAACTATTCAAGAGGCAGAACACAGTATTTGAGAAATAAAAAGGGTATCGTATTTCAGGAGGTAACCGTAAATACTGGTACTTCATTATGAAGAACGGTATAGAATTTGAATGAGCTCTTTAAGGGATGTCCATCTGATGGACTATCTGACTAGGACTGCTAATTTTTCAGCAATCCCTTTAATTAAAAAGTATAAATATTGTATCAGATTATCAGACGGAATATAAAAATAGTCCATTGCTGTGGACTATTTGGTAACCAACTATGTGGATATTTATTTTTAAAAATTTATTATTATATTATTGGAATTGATAATATTAATAATTGAGTTACTGAAATAGCACTAAGAGACTCTGCCGAGTCTCTTTTTTTGTTTAAATTTCTTATGTACAAGAAAAACAATTCAAAGCCCAATCTTTAAATAGCAGTTATTATACCTAATTAGTGATATTGTCCTTTAATATGATCCGAAATAAAAATATGCTAGCAACTAATTTGAATGAGTTAGATAATAATACATCAGGAACAGAAAAATTAAAAATAGATATAATTATAGTTAATATTATCCTTATGATATTAATTATATATCAGAACTTAAAAGGTACTTTGAAACCTTTTTGAAGTCTGAGGGTTCAAGCGAAGCCCGGAAAACATCCGGATATGAATTTTTAAATTTCAGTTCCGTTCCATTTTTCAGATTGAATATTATTAGATTAACTCTATCAAAAATAAAAACGGACTAGTAATATTCTTACGAGTAAATAAATTGAAAAACGCTTTTAAATACTCCTGGAATCAATTTAAAAATAATTAGACATTATAAAAATACCAAAAATAGAAACAAATCAAAAATTTGGGGCAATTATGAGCTTCAGAATTAAAATGAAATGGATAATTTAATATAGTAGCCTAGTCATCGGCTAATGACAATAAAAATATACTCTATAAAAGTCTATTGATACTCCCTAAGGGTTGAGGTCTGAATGATTAAAACAAATTGTAACTGATTAAAATAAAAATCAGTACAACTATTACTTTAAGCATAGCAGTACCTCCTTTGACAATAAGATACGAGTCGTTGACACTGCAGAATCATTATAACAAAAAGACTGGAAATTTCCAGTCTAATTTGCCAACGTTTTATTTATCTTATTATCAAAGTTACCCTTTGAGGGTCTACCTTAAGGTGATTTCATTATATCAGATTATCATATTTTTTATGCAAATCTATTTTTATCCGAACACATTTTTGTGTTGGGGTTATTATTATACTTTGGTTTCACTAAAATGTGAGACCAATAAAGTTAATGACCTCATTACTAATGATACCAGCGGAAAGTTCCGTTTGTTGTTTTTTTGTATTAGTTACTCAAAGAAAAGTAACTAATAAGCTAAAGTAATGACTTCTAAAAACTGAGTGGAAAAATTCCACTCAGCTCTATTTTGAGCTGATACATCGGTATATAAAATGTTTCAATTATTCAAGAAGCTTGAAATAAGGTATGAAAAATAGTAAGGAATAGCCGAATTTGAAATTAGTTGATTTTTGTATGATATATTTATGCTAACAAATATATCATACAAAATAGACTGAAAGTATATCTTCAGTAATAACAACATTCTACTAAATTCTATTGATTTTTGCAAGAAAAATAATATTGAGAAAAATCATCTTAAATACATTATATACTCTGTCGATAAGTTCATCGCCTGCAGAGATATGTCCAAAGGCTTTATTAAATTTAAATGTCCTCTCTGTCCTATTATTCACAAGTTCCCTCTTACTTGTAAGTCTAAGCTTTGTCCTTCATGTGGTTTCAAATATTCCAGAATTTGGTCTTTCAATATTATGAAACATATTTTGAATATTGAACATCGGCATGTACTCTTTACTATACCTAAAGAATGTAGACAATTTTTCTTCTATGACAGAAAAGTCTGCTCTCAAAGCTTTCTGACACCGTTAATGAAAATCTTTAAGTTCTGCTTCCATAATATCTCCAGAAAGAAACTGAGAAAAAATAAAATATCAAAATTTTCCAGAAAAATATTTCACTGACTCCGACATCGTACACCACGGGCTCATTCAATTATACGATACTTTTTAGAAGGGATCTTAAATGGAATCCGCATATCCATGCCATTGTTTCTCTAGGAGGATTTACTAAAAATTTTGACTTCAGGAAAATGAAACATTTTAATGTGGATACTATTGCCGGTCAATGGAAGTACCATGTCCTCAAAAATTATTCAGAACGGAGAATATCATGACAGTAAAATTAAAAAAAAGGCCTTGGACACTGTTTCCAAACTTTACAGGGAAGACAAAAGATTCTTCTTTAATGTCGGTGACGGTGACATCAACAGCACAGAGGGTATTATCAGATATCTCGGAAGATACCCTCGCACGTTCACCTGTTGCAGAATACAAGATTACCGAAATTGATGATGATAATGTTACCTTCTTTTTCAATGATTTAGCTAACAATAAAAAGAAAAACTTACATTACTATGCCTGCTGAAAAATTTATCTCACAGATACTCATTCACCTGCCTCCCTAAAACTTTAAAATGGTAAACAGGTACGGTTTCTATTCAAGACATATTTCTGATGAACTTAAAAAGGCTATGGAGCCTTTTCAGGAAAAATATTGCCGTATCTAAATATTCATTTTATCAGAGACAGATGTACATAACTTTTGGAATGAATCCTTTTTCTGTCCTGAATGTAAAAATCAGGATGATTGTCTAGAATTCTATCATTATCTTTATCCGCTACTTAAAAAGTATTATTAATATTTTTAATCCAATCTGGTTGGATATTTTTGTAATGCTAAATTATAACTGATAAATAGAGGAGGCGATTGTCCTCTAAAAAGTCATTCTATATGTTCATAAGTATCTATTTTTGATTATTAAAAATAAATTTACTTTACTTATAAATAAAAAGAAACGGGCTGAAGATACCTCGTTCCTTAAAAAGGAGTTTATGAAGAAAAAGTTTTTCACTTTTTCTATTGGTCAAGATAAGTATACAAAATTAATATTAGAAACTACTTTTCTGTATCTTTTCAATTTGAGAGCATCAAGTCAATTTTACAAATAAAAACTAATACAAATATGTTAATATTTCTTGAAATAGATAAATATATTAGAGGTAGGGAAAATAGAAAATGAAAGGTAAAGTAAATATTAAAAACACTGCTAGGTGTTATGTTTTTATAATTTCGGTTTTCACATTTGCAGAAGGTGAAAATTATTATGATTATCAGGCACTTCTGGTAGGAGATTCAAAAGGAAATATTTTTAAGAAAGACAATGTAAACGCAGTCAGGCCACTGGCTTCAGTGACAAAAAGTAATGACATCCATGCTTACACTTGAAAAATAAGTAAGTGGTGCTATTTCAATGAATGACAAGGTCACTATTTCAGATACGCATCTCGTAATACCATTACGGTATAAAGCTGGTTGCTGGAACAATATACAGTAGAAGACTTTATTAAAGGCAACTATCATAAGATCTTCAAACAATGTCCTATATGCACTCTGGCAAATATGTTTCAGGTGGTGATGTTCCCAGCTTTGTAGATTCTATGAACAGTAAAAGCGAAAAACAGCTTGGATTAAACTCACTAAGATTCTGTACTCCCTCATGGTCTGCCACCCAGTGACACAGGAACATGTATGGACTCAGGGAAATGCAAAAGATTTATACGGACTCGCACTAAAAAGCTATTGAATACAAGGAATATTTAAATATTTCAAGAAATGCAATAGATTATATAGACTGGTGGAGAAAATACAATTAAAATCTACAAATGCCCTTTTAGGTAAAAAGTCGGAGGAGTTGACTGGACTGAAGACAGGATATCATAAAAGCCGCAGGTTCCAATATAATCCTTACTGCTCAAAGGGGAAATGACAGGGTTATTGTAGTAATTTTAGGTTCCACAAGGCAAAATAGAAATGCCATAGGTGCTGAAGAAATAAATAATTGATTTTTGTCCCTTTGGTGGAAGATTGGAAACTTCCAAAAAGGAAAAGATGGAAATTTTTTAAAAATCTATGGACAGGTTTAATATCTTCAAACGAACGTAAAAAGATATGGGAAATGGTAAAACAAAGGTAATAGATAAAAATGAAGTTGTCAAAACTGTAAAAATAGGAAACGAAAAAGTATAATCTGTATCCTGTTGAAGATATACTTGTTTCAGGGAAAACAGAAATAAAAAGAATAAATTATAAAGTAAAACTGAACAGTGATCTTTCAAGTAAAGATAGAGGAAAAATCGTAGGGCAATATTATGCAGATGACGGAGTTAATGAATTTACAGGTCTCCTTATAATGAGATAATTGCTTAGTTTTTACATTAAAAACTCTATAAATCAGGAAAGGGAGCTGTGCAAATATTTTTATATAATATTGCAGATGAAAAATGTCTATTGGTATTTTTGATTCAGGGGTTGGAGGATTAACTGTTTTAAAGGAAGTAAGAAAAGTCCTTCCAAATGAAAAATCATTTATCTCGGGGATACTGCCAGAGTGCCCTATGGAGAAAAACACAAGATCTGGATTATCAGATATTCCAAACAAATCGTAGATTTTTAATAGAAAAAGAAAGTCAATGCAATTGTAGTAGCTTGTAATACAGCTACTTCTCTTGCTTTAGATGAACTGAATGAGAAACATTTAAAACTCCCATTATAGGAGTTATAGAAGCAGGTGTAAGAACAGCCTCTATACTACAAAAATAACAAAATAGGAGTTATCGGTACAAAAGCTACCATCAATTCATATGAAACTGAAAATAAAAAGAAACTTGAAATAGAAGTGTATTCAAAATCATGCCTCTTTTGCTCCTGCAATTGAAGAAGGAATAATTAAAGGAAAAGCTTATAAATCAAATGGTACAAATGTATCTTGATGATTTTAAGGATAAAATTGATTCCCTGATTTTGGGATGCACGCATTATCCTCTGCTGAAGGAAACTATAAGCTGATTTATCCCAATATTAAGATTGTCGACCCTGCAAAAGAAACAGCTCAGGACTTAAAGGAGATTCTATAAAGAAAATCTATTGAAAATGATGCTGAAAAAGGACATGAAGTTGAATATTTTTGTAACTGATGGCCAGGATAAATTCAAGGAAATAGGGATAATGTTCCTAAACGAAAACATTGACTCATGTAAACCTTATAAAACTTTAAGCTTTTACAAAAATTCTTTTTAAATATCAGAATGAAAGGAGAGTGTAAATTTTACATCTAATTTATAATAATGTTTGAATATATTTTTGGAGAACTGACAATAAAAAGATTGATTATGTGGCAATTGATATAAATGGATCAGTGTATAAAATATTTATTTCCTTGAAGACATTTGAAACACTTAGGAAATAGGAGAAGATGAAAAACTTTTCATTCATACTCATGTCAAGGAAGATGATATTTCATTTTGATGGATTTAAGACTGAAAATGAAAGGGAACTTTTCAGGAATTGATAAAAATAAGCGGTGTATAATCTAAACTTACTCTTTGCCATTTTATCCACCTACAATGTAAAAAGATGTCATAAATATTGTGCTTGATAATAATTCAAAGCTATTTACAAAAAGTGCTGGGACTTGGAGAAAAGAAGGCACAGAAAATAATACTGGATTTGAAGGACAAGGTTAAAAAGCTTAATATAATTGAGATTCAGAATGAAAAATGAAAATATTTCAAATGGAAAAATATTATTTCAGATACTTCAAATACAAAACTACTTCTCATGAAGGAAGATATAAAACTGGCTCTGGAAAGCCTGGGATATAGTCAATGCCGATGTTTTCCAAATGGATAAAGGATGAGGAACTTGCTGACATAAATGATATTGGTGATGCAATTAAAACTATTTTACAAAAATTCAGAATAAGAAATAATAATAGCATATTTTGAGGTAAATTTCGTATGGACACAGTAAATGGGTAAATATAAAAACAGCGAAAAAGGACGACAGGATAAAAATAAGAGGGAAGGCCTTTACAAGATTAGGTAAGGAAATTATGATTACTGTAAAAAATAGGTGGTGGAAATAGTTGACTTTAACTCCAAGACTAAGACTTTGCAATAGATAAGGCAAAAGTCGTAAAACATGGCAAAAGATACTATTGAAAAGAGCTGTTAAAAAAGGACAGGAGAACTTGAAGGTGTAGAATACATTGAAATAAGATATGAAGGATATGCAACTGGAGGAGTGGCATTTTTAGTAGACGTGAGTTACAGATAATAAAAACCGTTCTGCTTCCACAGTCAGAATGAATTTTTCAAGAAATGAAGGGAATCTTGGAGAAACAGGATCTGTTTCGTTTATGTTTGACAGAAAAGGTATTCTTGAATTTGATAAGAAAAATCAATGAGGACAAACTTATGGAAACTGCACTGGAAGCAGGTGCAGAAGATATTGTTGACAGGGAACATTTTTCAGTGGTAATAACTGATCCAAATGATTTTGAAAATGTGAAAAAGTTTTGGATGAAAAAGGTTAAAAGAGTGAAAATGCTGAAATAACAATGTATCCACAAAAATGAAATAGAGATAACTGACATTGAAACTGCAAGAGAAAAATATTGAAAACTGTAGGATGATCTTGAAGACAATGAAGACGTACAGGAAATATATGCAAACTTTAATATAAGTGATAAAAATACTGAAAAAGATTGGAGAATAAATTAAAAATATGTGCCAGAAAACTTGATAGTTAAAATTCTAAAGTTTAAAAAGCACATATTTTTATTTATAAAGGATTTTTCTCTCCTAATACTTGAAAGAATAACTTTTATTCGATTCTAATACTCAAAGCCTGACAAGTTTTCACTTCACTAATATTAATTTCCTTTTTATCAAAAACTAAATTCAACATTATCCATAACTGTTTCTTCATCAAATTTTTACTAAAGATGTATTTTTATATCATCGTGATATATAATGTCAAAAATAAGTAGGCTTTTTATCATCAGGATTATATACTCTAATGATTAATTCATCATCTTTTTCTGCTACAGTGCTGAGAATACAGTTCCTATTTTTCTGAAGAAAATATTGAATAATCGAAATGGAATATCCTGAATTTTCAGGTTTATTCATTAAAAAGAAAATATCTCACATTTTTAAATTCCATACTGATAATAATAGAAAGGAGTTAAGTATTCCTTAGATATATTCGAAATTTTTGAAATTGAATATTCATTCTTTCCAATAGAAACAGTAAAATTAAACTTCAGATTTTTCAGCAGATTTGCATCAGGTGTTTCCCAGTTAGCCATTCCTGAAGCTCTTCTAGGTCTATCTTTAAAGCTCTGCTTTTCCCATTTCAGTGTTGATCTGAATAAAGTAAGGGCTATTGTATCGTTCTTTTCACCTGTAATCTGATATTCCTTACACAATCTGTTATAATGCTTACGTTTTTCATGGTCATTAGCTAAGAGATACAAAAGATTGCATCGGTTCTATTGTTCTAGGTTTTTCATTCCAGCCATTTTTCCCGCCAGTTTTCAACTTCAGAAAGATAAACAGGCCTTCTAATCGTTCAAATTGCTGGTCAGCAATAGACTCAGTACTTTCTATTCCTGTTTTAAACAGTACACGTACACGATGTTCTATTGCTTTATTTTCCACTTCTACATCTACTTTTTACAAGAGAACTGTCTTTTTCCAGTGATAAAGTTACAAAAATTCTATCTGATATTATCCTGTTTCTGTTCTCTTGATGTCAGATTATATGAATATTCATTTTACAGAATATTTTATTTTTATTTAACAGAGAATCTGTTTCCAATATTTCAATTTCAGAATTTTCATTTTGTTAAAATCCTATCGCTATAAGGTTCGAATAATCATCAAGTATCTCCTTCATCTCCGGAATCTTCAAAAATCAGAAAAACCTTTCTTTTTCTAAATTATTCTTTTTATCTTTTATGATAATTGAACCATTTTTCTGTATTCTTATATTTAGTAAAGTCATTTTCAATTTCATCTCACTTCAGTACTGCATTCATAAACTTTATCAGCAGATTCTTTTTCCTCAAACAGCGTTCTGTATCCTAAAGGCAATGTATCTTTCAAGTAAATCAGCAATTCAGTTTTTATATATTTCTGAATTTTCCTTTATCCAACGTGGATTATCATTTGTATTGAATCCCACTTCAGATTTCATTTTATTTTTATTCTTTCTCAAGCTTTTCACTTTTTAAAACTTTGCTTTCATATACAGTGCCATCTGTATCATAAATTTCTATATCAGTAAAAAGGGAGTAAAAATTTCAGCCTTTAAAAACTCCACTTCTTTTATACGGTAAAAATTATACACCTGAAACTGAAAATATCCTTTTCGAGAATAGCTGATCCTATTTCCCTCATCTTTCAAGTCATTCTAGATTATCCATTAGGGATTTTACTGTATCATTTCTATATTCACATACTGTATTAGTTTCATCTGTAGTTAGACATACCAATACTGTCATGAGTAGCATTTTCCGCCATAAGCTTCCACGCCTGTTCAAAAACTCTATTTTCGTATTCAAAACCCTGATTTATATGCTATTGAACTTTAGAAGCTCTGATATATTCACTATAAGATTTTCATTTTTTTATTATTTTTATCTTCAAATCAGCTCTTTGTGAATAAATGGATCTTATGAACTCTGCTAAATTGTCCTGATGCTCATTTCCTTTACAGTATCATAGTGAAATCCGTTATTTTCAGCTCTTTTCCATTACATTATCAATAGTTGAGATATAAAAGTTACTGTCAGGATTAAGCTCATTAAGTTTTTCTACAATTTCAGAGATCAATTGGTCTCTGACTTTCACCGTTGTAATGTCAATGTTCCTATTAGAGATCTTCTGTCAGTTTCTTCCTTCAATTTTGCCATCAAATTATTCAGACTATCTGCTTCAGACGTAAAATAAACAATTTCCATATCTGTCCAGATACATGTTAAAAACTCTGCTTCCATCAGAGATATCCCAGTAAAACTCATTTTTAGGATAGTGACTGTCTCCCAGACCTCTTTTTAAATGTATTGTATTTTTATGTCAAAACCATTGAGCTGACTGAGGGCATCTGAGCTGACTGACTCAAAAAGAGTCAGGCATATATCCTGTTTTCATATATGCCCCGAAATCTTTTGCCCTTTCTATTCCATAATACAGATTTCTTATAATGGATTCTCCGCTTATTACCATCTGATCTGTCTGCGTATACCATATCCTATTATCAGCTTCGCCTTCTGTAACAAGTTTTTATTCTATTTTTCATCATACGGATGAAACTCAAGATAATCATCTATAATGGACAGCTGTGCATCTAGAAGAAAAATGACTGAGTTTTATTATTTTCCAGAACATCAAATATTTCCTTAAAATGATTCAGAGGTATATTTTAGAACAGGAAGTTGTGAAGTACCATTCCCTGTCCCAATGTGTATGGGGAATAATCGGAAAAATCATATTTCTTATTCATATTAATACTCATCCACTTCCAGCTTACCTTCTTTTATAAGCTTGTTTCTATATAGAACATTACATACAGCAATTATTACTGAACCTACAGCTATTCCTAACATGTATGCAGGAAGATTTTTTACTAGAGGCCATGCCCACTGCTGATTCAGGAAACCATTGTACTGCTCCCAGAGCTATTCCGAAGATGCTCCTATTATTGAAGAAATTACATACAAAGGATTGTGAATCCAGGATTTTCAAGTGCAAAAGGTATTGCTCCTTCAGAAATTCCCATGAAAGCAAGGAATATAGATGTTTTTCCTGCATCGTAAAAATTCACTGTTATAAACTCTTCTTCCAACTAATCTTTTTATCTATTAAAGTTGAAAGCTCTAGTCCTATTGATGGAGTAACAATTTACTATTGTTCTTGCTGTAATTGGAAGAACTTTTTCAGTAGTAAATCCTAAAGCTACAATCGCCGCTTTGTTTATATATCTAAATCAAAAGCTGTAGTTGCTGAGCCAAGAGCGTAAGCAAACTGTCCTGCCTGCCGCTTCAAGAAGTGCTCTAATTTGAAGATTTATCCATCCTCCAACAGGAGTTATTACAAATACCATTACAAACATACAGAAAAGTAAGAAAGTAAAGGTATTAAAAAGTAGATTTAAATGCAAGCCAGTTTTTTGGCAAATTAATATTTTTATTTAAATATTTTACAAAAATACCCCATTATCATTGCTATAATAAAAAGCTCCTAAAAATCCTGAAGGAACTGGAGTAACTTTATCTAAAACTCATCTACCATTCCTATAGTAGCCACAGGTTTATTTGCAACATAACCACAATAAATCCTGTCATAGAGCTGTCTTACACCTATTGAATTTGCCACAATCTCGCATAAACATTGAATTGCAAAACCAAATAATGTAAATCTGAAACTTTCCATTAATGAAGCCAATTTTAATAGCTGTAAACTCATTCCTGTGTACTAGCTGTTTTTATAGCATCTAAAATTGATATACTTGGATCAATTTTAAATATTACATATGGAATCACCTGAGAAAATGACAATAAGTCCTCCCATTATAAGTACCAGTATCATATAGGATATACCTGTCATAAGATGTTTATAAAATTCCTGCCAAAACTGTTTTTCTTTTTCTTTTTAATTGAGCCATTTTAAATACCTCCATAATTTTAATTTTATTCTGCTTTATTTATACCATTTTCTATTAAATTACCCTATTTCCTCAACTATTTCTTCTAAAAATCTCTTTTCCTTCCCTAATTGCCTCCTTCAAGGTAATTTCATAAGGATCATACCCTTCAAAACGTTCCATTCCCTGTGGAGTAATTTGCCAATGCTAAAATAATTGCATCTGATTCTTCTATATCTTTTCTGGTAAGCTCATTCTGAATTCCATCTGCTCCCTGTGTTTCTATTTTTAATCTCAACTCCCCAGTTCCTTTCTGCCTTTTTCTAAAGAATCTAGTCCATAAATGTATGTGCCAATCCCATCGGGCATGCACTAAACTGCTACAATTTTTCATAATAATTCTTCTCCTTATATTAATTTATTTTTATTTATTCAGTAATAATTTTTAACAATTCTCCCTTTATCATCTGTCATTTCCAACTTTTCCTAAACTTTTCATCAAGTATGACAGATTCATTAAAATTTTTATATGCTCCCCTGCTGAAACCGTAGGAACTCCAAGAAGAAATATGTATTTTACCTTTTTCATCAGGATCTCCCCAGAAAATTTCCTCTTTTAATTTTGCAAATACTATCTGTGGTGAATTTATAAATTCTGATTTTCCATGAGGAATTGCCACTTTAAACCCTACAACAGTATTTTTCCATTTCTTCCTTTTAAAGACATCCTCAATAAATTTCTCCTTATTAAGTAATTTTTTTCTTCAGATATTGTTTCTGTCATTTTATTAATTATTTCTCTTTTATCTTCTGTTTCCAGATTTAAAATGATATTATTCTCATTGATAAAAATTTTTCCATTTTTCTATCTCCTGTATTTAATAAATTTAGTCAGCTCCATTTTTCAGAAATAACTTCTATAAAATTCAAATATCAGCCATTTCTAAAAATTTTTAAATAATCTGTCAATTCTTCGGAATTTTCTTTATTTAACAGTTCATTTTCAAAATCAGGATTTTTAAATATCTATTCAGTTCAGTATCGCCCTCAAATGTTCATCTTTATTTCTTGAAGCAAGACAAATAACTATTTTTATCTCACTTCCAAAAATCTATTCCCTTTTTAATGTTATTAATGAAAATCCTGTTTCCCTAACATTTTTTTAAAAGCTGACCATGAGGTAAAAATCGTTTTGTCCCCAACCAGAATATATTTTCCATACTGTATAATCTGATTTTTCAGTTCATCTGTGTATTCCTCTTTTACAAGGCCTGAATCTATCATTGTCTGACCTGTAATTTCTATTACTTCATCAAGATTATTTGCGAGCAACATTCAGCTTGATACTTTTTCAGAAAGTAATTCTACAAAACTTTTACCAGTTTCTGATTTTTCTCCATATCATCATAAATATTTTCTCCGAAATTTCTCATCAGCTGTAACTCTGTTTCATCTGATACTTTCCTTATAATGCTTAATAACTCTGACAATTTTATTTTTGATTTCTTTTTCAGGCAATCCATAATTTTTAACTTCAGAATATCCTTTTCATTCATAACGAGCATTAACTGTTATCACATCCATACCGTCCAGTTTAAAATCCAATGTTGATATAATAATATCGGCTTTTTTTCAGATAATTATAATTTTCCAGCTGATTAAAAAGGTATTATATCAATTATATTTACCTGAAACCGTATTAATATTCTCATACAGAAATCTTGAACTGCTATACCCTAGTCCGCATACAATTAATATATTAGGATCTTTCTTCAATAGTGTGAGAGGGATTATTTCTCATTATGGCTCTTTGAATCATAACAGTGATGAATGCTCACTTCATCTTCATCAAATGATAAATCTATAAAAATCAGAAATTATCTTCAAACTTGATTTTGTCTTTATAAAAAGTTCCATATACTGTTTTTGACTTCGCTTAAAATACTTTCTGTCAGTCTTTAAATTTATTTTTCATCTCGATAAATCGCTCGGTTTTATATGAGTTAGCAATTCTTTTCCTTAAAATCTTATCCTCTGTAAGATTTACTTTCAATTTATCACTCCAACAATTTTATAAACTGGTCTATCAGGCTTTCTATCAGAATCCAGTTTAAAAATAGGAATATTCCAAGTTATATGAATACGAACCCTAGAAAAATCAACAAAAATAATGGACATCTTTTTCTTTAATATTTTCAATTTTTCCAATATTTCCCTAATTTTACTAAATTCCATAGTTTTTGAAAGAAATATTTCATTCTCAACATCTTCTTTCTATTTCATGGCCATTTTTTATTTCTTATCACTGAAATAAATAAAAATAGCTGTAATGTTTCAAAATGCCTCATCGCTAATTGTCTTTCTCGTATAATCCAGTATTTTATTAATTGTATTTTTAGATTCTTCTATTCTGCTCTTTTATAAAAATTTCTTATTATAAGGGATCATATTCTATTTTTCTTTTTCCTTTGTGTTCTTTATATACTCCTCAATATATTAATAATATATTTTCTTATATTTATTTCACTTCAATCAATCTTATATCCTCTATTGTTGTTCATATCGATTACAAGTCCATATTCACTAATAATTTTGTTCAATTCTTTTAATGAATATCTTACGGTTGTTTCATTAAGTTATATTTTTCCATGAAATCAGTGCAATTCATTTTTAGAAAAGAAATATTTCATAAGATAATATGTTTGCCCTTTCGTTTTCTGACATATTCCTTTTCTTTAATATTTTCCACAATATCTTCTGTTTCATTTCTGAATATAAAAATTTTTAATTCTATTGTTGTTTATTTCAATGATATCTTTATTATTCTTTTTCCTGAAAAATACATTTAACTCATCAATATCATAACGGATACTTCTTTCAGTTATATTGTATAAGTTTGAAATATCTTTTTACCGTAATTTCATCATTTGAATTTATTACTAGGTTAATAATTTTCAAAATACCTTTTACCATTTCATCTCCTTATACTAATAATATATACTGATTTCCATATTTTTCAAGATTTTTATTTTTCAAATTTTATTGATTTTTCCTAACTTTATAATTTTATCTATGTATTTGTATTATTCTGATTTTTATGATTTGTATTTGAAAAAGTGACTAATTCCTTTAATCTTAAGTATTATTAGATTTTTATTCTAAAATAAGGAGAAAATCTTTTTACAATCATTATTTTCCCTTTTATTATTTCAATATTCATGATAACCCTTTAAAATTTACTCTATAATAATCCTTACATTATGAATTTACACTGTTATCCCAGAATCCCTATATAATTCTAAAAGAAGCAGATATATCTAAAAACAACTTTTCATTTCTTTCCTTTAAGAATTTTAAATTTTTAAAAATAATAATAATCTCATCTTCTTCTATCCAGCTTAAATCTCTCATACAGTCATTTAGGGAATCATATGAGTTTTTCATGAAATACGGAGGAAAATCAAAAATATTATCCATTTCTTTAATGAAATTGTTTTTCATTCTTTACATTTTTCAAATCAATTTCAACTTCAAATATTTTTATTTTCAGATATCCCTTGATTTTGCCATTATTCATTTAAATTTCTCCTTATAGATTTTCAGTTGCTGTCTTTTTCATCAATTTTATATTCAATATATTCAAAATTTTTCTTTCATTTTTATTCTTTAGATAATAACAGTAGAAACGGCATATTCCCTGCTATGTGAAATACTTATCTGTATTTTTAAAGGTCTTCTGCATGATTTAGAAGATTATTATAAAGGGTAACAGTGGGCTTCCCCAGCCTCATCATTAAGTATTTCCACATCATTAAAGAAAAGCCCTCACACCTGTTCCAAGTGCTTTTGAAACTGCCTCTTTTTAAGCAAATCTTCCGGCATAACTGGCATAGGGCCCTTCTTCTTTTCTATATATTCTATTTCCTTTTTCAGTATAAACTTTCCTTTTTAAATGATGAAGTTCTGTTAATAGCTTCCTTATCCTGCTTATTTCAATGATATCAGTTCCTATTCCGTATATTTCCATCATTTCTCCTTCAATCTACAGATTATATATTTTCTTGGCATTTCTCAGTCGTAACTTTTATTACTTCCTCTACAGAAATTCCCTTTATTGTCGCTATTTCTTCAGCAACATACTTTGTATAGACAGGCTGATTTCTCTTTCCTCTAGTTCATGGAGTCAAATAAGGGCAGTCTGTCTCAAGGACTATCCTATCGAGAGGGCAATTCTTTTACCAGTTCCTTAGTTTTTCTATTATTTTGAAAGTAACTGTCCCATTCCACTCCTATATAGTATCTGTCAAGAAAAGGCTTTCGCCTAGAAAAAGATCCAGGATAGCGAGTGAAGTATTCCTCCTACATTTGGATATTCCTTTAAAAATATCAAGTGTATCCTGTAATGCTTCCTTGTATGAATAACTATCGGTAATTTTACTCTTTCAGCAAGTTCTCATCTGTCTTCTGAATCCTTCCTTCTGCACTTCTTCCGGATCTTCCATCCAATGATAGTCAAGTCCTATTTCCCTCATTGCAGCAACCTTTTCACTCGGTGCCAATCTTTCCAGTTCCTTGTCGACTTCAGCGTTATATTTTTAATATCTACAGGATGTATTCCAATCACTGCATGAATAAAATCATATTTATTTGCGCAAGTTCTATACTTTTCAATGAGCTCACATCGTAGCTCAATACTTACAATTCCTTCCATCCCATGTTCCTCTATATTTTTCATGACATCGTCAAAATCTTCCTGAAACTGCTCATCATAAATATGTGTGAGTGTCTATTATTTTGGACATTTTCAATCCTTCCTTTACTGATAAACTATATAATTTTTAAATTCATATAATTATTAAATATATCTTTTAATTTTTGTTATAATATCCCATTTCCATTGATTTTTCCTGTTCACCATTAAGAATATCATTATCAAATTTTGGAATTTTCAAATTAATTGTTAAATTTGCTTTTTGAACTGGAAGTATACTCAATATTTCATATTTCATATTCTTCAAGTAACCTTTTGAAAGTTTCTCCAAAAATTTTTAATCTCTACAGCTTTTTCACTATTAATCTGCTGATCGATTTCCTTTATTCCATTAGAAATTTCTTTTTGTCATCTCAGTAAATCTCTTTTCAATTTCTAAATTATTCTGCTCTAGTTCTATTTTTCTGAATTTTTACATTTGGCTTAACTCTACTTTATAATTTGCGAAAAACCCTAAACTTGCTCTGCTATTAAAATAAAATTAATATCATAAGACTCCCTTCTTCATAAACTTTATTATATGTAGATGTATTTTGAATTTCTCATATCTTTTGGATAATTCGACAGCTCTCTCTTTTGTTGTTGCTATTAAAGATTCTGTATATGCCAGCACCATAACCTGTTCCACAAAGTCTTTCTCCATTTACAGTATCACAGAATTTATTTGCTTTCAGCTTTTTGCCACTTTATCTCTTTTTAATCCATGCTCTTTCTTCATCTCTAAGTTTCAACTGTTTCATTTGATCATTTTGCCATTAACAGTTTATAGACTTCATTTAATTCCTCATCCCAACCTTCATAGAATAATTTGCTAGTGCATTTTTCATTTCTGCATTACTTCCTCCAAATGATTTTTCCACACTCTTCTCTTTAATTTCCATTCTAATCATCATATCATCTTTATAACCTGCAAAACTGCTGATTGAAACTATTAAACTCACAGCTAAAATCATGATTTTCATATAAATCACTCCCTAATATTGTTTAATCATTTTAAAATTTTGTGCTATTCAAAGTTTCTACCCTTTTGTAGTCCATTGGTTATTAATTTTTCCAGGACTACCTTCCTGACTATTGAGCTTATATTTTCAAGTTATTTGACTCAGACTTTTTAAAAATTTCATCTAAAGTAAGATAAAAATATATTTCATGTACTTTGCCTTTATCGTATTCAGAAAGCTGTGCATAAACTCCATTTTCACTATATATTTTAATCCAGTCTCCTGTTCCAGCCTTTTCTTATAAGTTCATTAAAATCATTTGTAGTTATCAGAGAAACTATGTCAGGTGTTTTCATCATAAAAACGCTTCTATCTCATCCAATGATAAAAATTAATTCTCTTTTATTGTTACTGAAGATTTTTCCTTTATTTTTATTTATAACTTCATTTGTTGAAATTACACCTTGATCATCTCCATAATTTAATTCAAACTTATTTTTATAATCCATGTCAATTACTTGATTTACAAGGCCTATTATATCATTTTTCCTGTTTTCCATTTCTATTTTGGAAATATTCACACCTTTTTCCTTTGTAATTTTTGTAGAAAAAGACATTGCCGAAATTACAAGAAATAAAATTAGTATTTTTCATTCTCTATTATCTGATACATTTATTAAATGTACCTATTCTCCTTTCAAATTTTACTATTCCGGATAATTTAAATTTTCCTCTCCCAAATTTTTCCAGAGTTTCTTCCAGATACTTTCTTAGCTTCATAATTAGCCATTGGTAAGTTCTGATCCAGATAATTTCCACATTCTATAGCTGTTGCACCAGGGAATGTCCCTTTTAAATTCAGCCATAAATTTGTAAAGTTCCTTCATAAGTTCAACTATATCCTTTGATTCAAGTTTTTCCTTTAAGTATAAGGTAAAAACCTGTTCTACATCCCATAGGCTGAAAATATACTATTTGCTCTTTCCATACAGGATGATTTCTTAAAATATTTGCTCCCATGTGTTCCATTGATGCAATTCTGCAATATTTATTACCGGCTCCCTGTTTGGAAGTTTCATTCTATGTCAAAACTTGTAAGATAATTTCCATTTTATTTCATCAATTCTTGATACACTAAAGTCCTCTGTTAGAGTCTCACATGGTCAACTTGAAAACTTGCTATTCTTTCCATAACGGATTCTCCTTCGTATATAGCCCTGCTTCTGTACAGTTCTATTCCCTATATTTTTAATCTGTTCTATCTTTTTATATTTTCTCGAAGCTTCTATAAGTAAATCCAGTGTTTCCACATAGCTGTATCCTTTTGAGCGTGCTTTTTGGTAAAAAGGCTGTGACTGTCATACCTGGCAACGTATTAACCTCCATAAAATATGGTTTATCTCCCACTACCATAAAATCCACCCTTGCAAATCCTTCGCATTTCAATGCATAGTAACTCATCATAAAGCAAACTTGTCTATTTCCTTCTGTATTTCTTCAGGAAACTCAAATACAAATTCCTTGCTCCACCATCTGCATATTTAGATTCATAATCAAAATACTCCCCTGCAACAGCTTCTATTTTAAGTGTAGGAAATACTTTCCATTAATTACAGGTACACTTATCTCAGTTCCTGGCAGTACTTCCTCCACCAGAGCAGTCTTATCCATTATATAAACTAATTCAAGCGCTTTTTAAACTCTTCTTCTGCTTCTACAAAACTTACTCCTATACTTGATCCTCCTGAGTTAGGCTTTACTATAATTCTATTTCCAAGTTTTTCCTTTATTTCCTGAAAGTTATATCCTTCCCTCTTCTTATAGCTACACCCTTTGCTGTTCTTAGCTCCATAAGTTTCCACAATTTTTCTTTGTGAGTTCCTTTATCTATGCAAAGTGCACTTGACATAACTCCAGAACCTCCATAAGCTATTCAAGGCTTTCCAGAATCGCCTGTACTCTTCCGTCTTCTCCAACATCATTCCATGTAACGCTGATATACAAAATCAGAATCAAGATTTTGCAAGTTTTTCAAATACTTCCTTTCTGAAATTTATAACACATCAAAAACTTCATACTTATCTCTATTAAGATTTTTAATACTTACTTCCTGTATTCATTGAAACTTCTTTTCAGTGGAAACTCCCTCCTCTGATTACTCCTACTTTTAATAATTTTGACATTTTACGATCCTCTCATTTTATATTATCATATTAAAATTATTTTCTGTTTTGCAAAACTTTTTCAGTTGACAGTTTTGCTACATACATCCTTAAAATCTTCTTCTGTAAATATATATCTCTTTCCACAGAAATGACATTCTGCTTCTATTTTCCCTTCTTCTTTAAATTATATGATCTATTTCCTCTTTACCTAAGTCAGAATTCCTTTATAATATTTTTCCCTTGTGCAGTTGCATTTATATTTCAATTTCAGATTCTTCAAGAAATTTCATAATCTTCAACATATACATGAGCTCCCTGACATTTCAACCTCTTCTTCAACTGCAGATATCTTCATGAAGTTCTATAATCCTTTCAGGAGTAAATCCGCCTGAAAGAAGTTCCGTTATGCTTCTTATCTGTCTCAGTTTATCTTCAAGTTTTGTGCTATAAAACTGTCTTTCAACTCCCGGAAGTAGCTGTATTATATATCCTCCTGCCTTCTCACTTCATTTCCATCTTCTGAAAGCTTAACTCCTAAAGCAACTACAGACTTTATCTGCTCTGAAATCAGAAAATAATGAGCCATTGTATCTACTAGTATCATCCTCCTGCAATATGTGTAAGTCCGACAAAGGTTCCTTCAGTCCATGTCCCTGATTACCTGTAATGTCCCGTCTCCTATAGATCTTATCTGACCTTGTTCATTTGTTATAAATTCCTGTTTCATTTATCAGTCCATTTATTTTTCTTCCTCAATGGCTCCAACATATCCTTTACTTCGCCTTTTATTTCTCTGTAGCAAGCATATTTCCATATGCATCATCTCCATTTTGTCTTTAACGTAATAAGGTCGTTTTCCCCTTTAAATCCTTTCCCATCATTGCAGTCACTGTTAACAGCTTCCCAAACAATGTTGTTGCAACCGATCGGTATCATGTATCTTTTTTGCTTCCTTTACAAGTTCTGTAGAATCACATACAAAAATCTTTGTACATTATTTGTTCCTCTTATCAGTTTGATTTATTTCCCATTTTCCATTTCTCTATTTATATATTTTCAATTAAAAATATCGCCCACTTTCATCGCCTATGCGACTTAGAGTCAGCGATACACCTCTTTCATTTACAATTTATTTACCATTATTTTTCTATTTTTGGTTCATTTTCTGGTTTCTGTGTATCTCCTGCATTTGGCTGTTTTCAGACACCTCCTGTCTGCTGTCCTGCTCATCATCATCTAAATTACCAGGATGCAATGTTGTTATTAATTTTCCAAGTAAAACATCCATATTTCAGGTGTTATTTCTATTTTATTTCCATTTTCTGTTTTTAAAACTACAAAATCTGTAGTGTATGTAGATTTTCGACATGATTCAATAATACTTTTTAAACTCATCTTCAGATGACGCACTGTTTATTATTTCCATTAGAAAATGTATCTTGGCGTATTTTTCAAACATTTTTCTTAAATACTACATCTAATATATATTTCCACTGTTACAACTGAAGTATTTGCATCCTGTTTTCTGTTTTTACTATTTTGTATTCCAGATTTTCAAACAACTTTTTCAAAAAGTAGGCGCTGTGTTTTATTATTGTACTCCAGATGCATATTTTCTTCAGCATCCTGATGCAACATAATCCTTAAATGCTTTTTCAATTTTCTTTTCTTTAACATTATCTATAAATTTTGATACAACTGTTTTCGGGCTTACCACAGCTTACAGTCAATATATAGTAACAAAATTCCTATTGAGTAATTTCTTCATTTATTACTCTCTTCTTTCATTTATTTAATCCATTTTACATTATTTAAAATAACAAGTCAAGTAAAAGAATTTTAAATAAACTTTAGCTTTGAGGTTTTCAGTTCCTTTTTCAGTTTTTAAATTTTTAACCAGCTCAGGAACTTTACCCATAGACATTTTTATTCTTAAATCCTCCATATGTTCCCTTAAAGGATATCCTGACATTTTTGCTTCCATCAGGAACATCGTTTGTAACTCCTGATCTTGCGGCTAATTGTGCATTATTTCCTATTTTAAGATGCCCTACAACTCCCACCTGACCTGCAAGTGTTGTATTACGCCTACTTCAACACTTCCTAGAAATTCCTGTCTGAGCCACTATAAAGCAGTTTTTCTCCAATAATATCATTGTGAGCTATATGTACAGGTTATCTACTCTTTGTCCTTTTTATAATTGTATCTCCTATTGTACCTGTCTACACAGGTATTTGCTCCTATTTCAACTTCCCTTCAATAATAACATTTCCAATCTGTTTCAATTTTTATATTATTTCCATTAACTTTTACAAATCCAATCCATCAGATCCTATAACTGCTCTGAATTATAAGATCCCTTTCAATTTTAGTAAATTCCCTTACCATAACATTGGAATAGATAATACAGTTGTCTTCTATTACAGTTCCTTCAAATATTGAAACATTAGGATAAATGACAACATTTTTCCCTATTTTTACATTATGCCCGATATGTGTTTATAGAAACAGTAGCAGTTTCATCTATTACTGCCGAATCTTCCCTCTGTTTCTGGAATGGCTGAATTTTTGGCTTAAAGTAATTCAGAAGAATAGGCATCAGTTCCTTGGATTACTGCTTACAGTAATATAAGTCCTGTCAGTAGGCAGTCCTTCCATAGGGGAACAATGATTGCTCCTGCATTACATTTGTCAATATTTTTCAGCATTTTCTCATCAGTATGAAAGTAATCTCATCTTCTGTGGCATGAGGTGATAATCTAAGAAAACTTAGATTATCATTTCCTTTATCTCACCTTTTATTAATTTCGCTATTTCTTTTATATTATACATTTGAAACAACTCCTTTAATATTAGAATGTCTGTCCAAAACTGAAGTAGAATTTTTCCTCCTGTGTCCGCCTTTTTCTTCCGGATCAAGTGGCCAACCATAGTCAAATCTTAATGGTCCAATTGTGTATTAAGTCTTATTCCTACTCCTACACCTTTTTAAGATCTGCAAACTTACTTGCATTATGTCTGTCGGTGTATTTATCTTTCTACCTCCAACTACTGTAGATTTCTGCCAGGCATTTCCTATATCAAAGAAAGTAACAAATTGTAATGTTTTATTTATTTGTGTTCTATTTTCAACTGTTGCATGGAATTTAATAAATCCTTCAAATTTTCCATATTCGTATCCTCTTAATGCTTTCTGCTCCACCTATACTGAATCTTAATGCATCCGGTGTTCCACTTCCTGTAGACACATACAACTCTGTAGGCCATAACGTTTTTATCTTTAAAGAAAGTATGATGGTAAGCTCTTAAATCTGCTTCAAACTGATCATATTTTCTCTTATCTTTTATAAGGTCTCCCTTTTCATAAGTTAATGTAGGTAAATTCCTTTTGTTGGTGCAAAGAATTATCTCTTGAATCATAAATTAAAGCTTGGAGTAAGTGCAATAAGATTGTATGTATCATTTATCTGTTTTGATCCTAAAAATTTCCTTATAATGATCATATCTTGCAGACAATCTTACATATATCTTATCATTTAATCCTTTTTCCTATTGTCCATCTAGTCCCTATTTTTCTTACTTTTTCAACATCTAACAGATGGCATTGTCATCTACTGACTCTCTCCAGTAAATAGCTCCTCCAGCCTGTACTCTCTCAGTATTTCTCAGCCATGGATCAAACCAGTTAATGTCTATGTTTTATCCCCTTTATTTGATGCTTCTATGTTAATAGAAGCTTCCTGTCCTCTTCAAGGAAGTTTGTATCTGCCAGCTTAAGTCCTCCTACTAATCCTACTGATGTACCATGTGAAATACTTCCCATTTATTGTGAGTTGTAGGTCTTTCTTCTACAAGGAATTCTACAGATCTTGCGTTAGGATCCGTTTTCACTACGCTTACTAACAGGTTCTATTGAAGTAAATATACCTGTTCTATATAAATCTCTTATTATTTTGCTTCTACATTTTTAGCTTCAAGTATTTCTCCAGGTTTTACTGACTAGATCTTTCAAATATATAAAGGTTTTGTTCTTAATTTTTGCTTTTGTATTCTGTTGATCTTTCATTTTTCCCTTTAGAATTTACCTTTTAAATACAACAGAATCAACCATTCCTTCTGTAAGTCCTATTTTGATGTCTCCTTCTTTAGAAACATTGATTGTTTCTATTCTGGCGATTGTATATCCACCTTTATTATAAAAGCTTTACAGTTCCATTATTATCAGGATTTAAAAGGTTTCCATTTAACATTTCCCTGTTCCCAATGCCTGCTCAGCTGAGCCTCAGTAAATAAAGTATGTTCCTGATATTTCAATATCCTTTACTATTGGGTTTTCTTCTACAATATAAGTAATAGCTACAGTATTGTTAGCTTCTCTGTCTACTGAAGGTTCTACTGAAGTGAAAAGTCCTGTCTGGAATATTTTCTGAGCACCATCTATTGCTTCCTGAGGTACAAGTGCAGTCCCTTCTTTTACCTTAACATAAACTTCTTCCCACTTATTTTTCAATTCCTTTTTACATCTACTTTCGATACTACGAATTCTGTTTTTGAGTTAAGTCCTGAGCTGTTTCTGCTCTTTTGTACTTCAAGTGCATTTGCAGTTTCATCAACTTCCACTACAAGATTTACAGTATCCCCTTCCTGTTGTGGATATACATTGACATTTGAAATATAATTCAATCTTTTTAATGCAAGATATATTTCACTTAAACTTTTATTAGAATAAGTGTCCCTTCTTTAACAGAATCCTCAAAAATTCTTCAGAATTTCTTTCAATTGTGAAAAACTGAATAGTTCCAACTTTTAAATTTTCCTTTTCATTTGCTTTTGTTATTCCGTTCATTGATAAAAATAATGTAACCGTTATAATGAAAGCGTAAATTTTCATTTCTCATGTCTCCTCCTAATTATTTAGATAAAGTCTCTAATTTTTCTATGAGAAATAATTTTTCCATAAATCTCCGAAAGAATCTGCTTTTGTTGGAAAAATCAACTCCAAAATAATAATTTAAATCATTTTTGGTTTTCGAAATTCGTGCTTTCATCCCTCTTTGTTATGGTTTTCTCCACCAATTTTAAGTTCCAATCCTTCAAATACGTTATAGTTTATCCAGGCATTATATCCAACTGGATTGGATGTGTTCCCATTTTCCGTCTTTGTCTGGAACGGGAATTTAAATTGTAAATTCCAGAACCATTTGTCCTTGTAAAGGTTGTCCTGAATGTATAAAGTAGTGGCTCCTGTATTCTCCCGTCTTTTCAGATTTCTTAAAATCAGTTGAAACAGATACGTTACTTAATCCAAATGTCTCCCCAATTTTACCAGTTACTGGCGAAAAAATCAACTCATTTAATGCAGTATTTAATACAGAGCCTATTACCACTGTTCCGTCCTGACTTGTATCAGCTGTTTTATTGTCCTGATTATTGTTTCCTTTTGATGCTGAATTAAATGCCAGCAGTGAAATTATCTGTTCATAGAAAGTCCGAATCGAGAGAATTCTATAACAGGATTGCTTGATTTTCCTGTAACTGATACTTCGATTCTTTCCTTCCCAACTTTTGTGCTTGCATTAAATATTATAAATGGGTCTATCTGGAAGCGAATTTTCTGATGACTGTTCAGAAATCTTATTTCTGCCTGATTAATTTTTAAACTGTTTATTATTCAGTAAAAAGATCCCTGTTTTATTATAAATTCTCCTGTCAGTCCTACTTCACCATTTTCGTACAATACCTTACTTTCTCCTGCAAATACCTCCTTTAATATTTTTACAAAGTCATGCTAGGAATATTAATTTTTACATCCTTGTTTGCCCTCATATTTATATCTACTGTATATTGTTTCAATATTTTATCTATTACTTCCTCAACAATACCTTCGACTATAGTTTTTGTTTTTCAGAGTTTTTCCTCTTCTTCTGTGGATTTGGCTTTTTCTTCCCTCAAAACTAGGAATCGCCCTTATTTCACCAGATTCTGCAGTTATATTACCAAACAGGTGATTTTCTGTAAATATTATATCTCCTGTTAAAACCGCACCTCTATATCCTCACCGTATCTCCTTTTACACTATTAAGCGAGTATTTGGTTCAAATTCCCAAGTTCAGTCTTTTAGTCCGCATGAAAATCTTCGGAATTACAGGAACATCAAGATTCCCATCAACTGTAAATGTTCCTCCGTTATAACCACCATCAAGCCTGTTTACATTCAGCTTTTCTGTCAACACTCATATCAGCATTTACATTATCGACTAAAGTTATTCCATCTTTTTGTTTTTATAGTTAGAGTTATTTAACAAAACTGTTCCTACTGTCTGCTCCGGTGAAAACACAATATCTATATCTGCTATTCCACTTGCCTCTTTTATATTCTTATCAAGACCAAGAAAATCAAGATTAAATTTTTTGTAAGTACTGATACATTATAATTTACAGGAGAAAAATTAAAATATCCGTTTTAAAAAGCAATGGATTTTTCATATTCCAGATAAAACATGACCTATATTTATTCCCTTATTATCAGCACCAACATCTACATCAAGGTGTTCACAGGAAATCCACTTAATGTTACTTTATCAGATTAATTGTTATTCCCGTTGAAAAAATTTCAGGCTTTCCGTTAAAGAAAAGTCAAAGTTATATCTCCACTATATCCTTTATCCTTCAAATCCTGCACTGAATCCAGAGAATTTCTGATTTTCAAGTTTATAGTCAATATCTATATTTTCCAGATCAAATTTTGTATTTGTCCTGAAAAGTTCTTCACCGTTATCCCCTGACAATAAAATCCTTAATATAAAAGTTCCATATTTAAAGAGCTTATCTACATTTCCATCTGAATATTCCAGTTCTGCATTTAATGAAGGCACTTTGTAGCCTTTATAACTTATATTACCGAAATTTACATTTCCTGACAGATTAAACTTATTCGAAATCCCCTTTTAAGAGTAATTCAGAAAATGTTCCGAATGTCAAGTCATTAAATTTAAACAGTTTTGGAATATCAGGGTTCTGTCAGACTTAGTTTAAATCTGCAAGACCCGTTTTCATATCATAGGTTCGGCTATTTGATTTTCCCTCAAGCTGAACTTCCTAAAAATTCAGTACACTTTTTATTTATATCTATTATCCCTTCCGTATCTCCTATATAAGTTGAATCTATTGTTGTTTTAGAAGGATGTAGAATTAGTGCTTCCGGACATATTTTTCCAGAGAACCGTCTACATTCATTGTTTGCATCCTTAATATAGAGATTTACTTCTGGTTTAATATTATTGTATGCTACATAGTCCTTTAATTCAGAATTTATTCTTATATTTCCATTTTTCATATTAAATGAACCATTGCCTGTAGCTTATCATTGCTTATATTTGAAATATAGAACAACGTTATATGTTTAAATTCCCCGAAACATTTTTCGAGTCTCTGTATCCTACCCATAATTCAGACATTTTAGCATTTTATATCTAAATTTGAGGCTTAGCAAATCATTGATTTTACGCATCAGCGTGGAGCTGTTCATATTCTACAATGTACTCTCGCATAAGGCTGTAAAGCTCATAATTACCTGACAGCTTGTCACCATTTCCTGAAAATATTCGCTGTTATCGTCATAGAGCAATTTAGCTTTGTCTAGACCTTTCAGATTAAATCCATAGGCAGCGTAAGTTTTGCAACATCAATTCTTCCCTTTTCAGTTGTTTTTAATTTTATATGATATGTTTCATATCTGCAGTTGTTGTTCCTAAAACTCTTAAATTCTGTCCTTTTGCATTTCATCTGCATTTTACATTGTAGGAACCGTTTTTACATTTACACTCTGCATTTATCAAATTAAAATATTTTATTATCCCTGCTCTTTAATTTTTGCTTAGTGTTTCCTGACTGTAAAATATTTTATTATTAAATTTAAGAACAAGATTATTTACCTTAGGATTTACATCGTAGGAATTTCCTCCATAATTTACCGTCAGATAATCCCTTCCATTTTGCATTTATATTCATCTGCTGATCTTGTACATTTATAACATAATTTCCTGAAACTTCATTTTGAGTTGAAAGTTTCCTGTAATATATTTTCTTTATTTATTGATGCTTCTCCTGTTATCCGGGCTACACTGTAATCAGATCCCCTATTTGTTAAGATGTAATTTCCATTACCTTGTTTTTCTTTTTACATTGTAAGTAAACCTTTGGTACAAGAACATCATTTTTACTTTAAATCCATTTATTGCTTCATCAAAGTGGAATGTTGTATTTTTCCAGTGTCAGAATCTGCTCCTTAGACATTTTCAGCGATGTTTTCAAATCTCTGAACCTGTAATTTGCAAGTGTTATCTGAGGAAGAAAATTTACCGTCAGTGTAAACTCCTTCGACTGTACATTTACAGTCGCATCAAGTTCCCCAGTTACATTTTCCGCTGGCATTGACATTGAAATCCTTTATAACCTATATCTCGCAATTTCCTTAAATAGGAGATTGTCAGTTGTCAATTTTATGTTAATATCCTGCTTTGGCATATTGTAACCTAATTTAAATCTTACAGGATTATTTTCTATGGATGTTTTTGCATCAACAGTAATGTCATCATTTTTCCATATCTATTACTGCATCAACATTTTCAATATCTCCATCAAAAATCATCATATTGAATTGTCCCATTTTACATCTAATTTACCTTTTACCTTCATTACATTTTTCTTTATGTTTCTGGGTTAACTCCAGATTTCCTAGTAAGTACACCTTTTTCGCCTTTATCATATCCAGTGGAACCATACTGTCCCAGGCTTTCTGTCACATTGACATTTTTAAATTCAAACCCCAGATGAAATTCCTTCTTTTTAGGATCCGTATTTTTTTAGTCCTGTCAAACATTGATTTGAAAGACTGTAATGTATTTATCTTTTGATCAAAAATACTTTTATACTTTCATCCCCGTCACTTCCTTTTGCCTCAAGTGAAAATCCTCTTGACTTGGGAACTTCCAGATATCCATTTACATTTTTAGGGTTTTTGGCTATTTTCTTCTCATGCTTGTATCAGTATAATTCAACACAGAATTATAGAAATAAAGTTTTCCCAGCCTGTTTTGTATTATCATAAGTAATCTTCTTCTTATCGTCAGGCTTCAATATATTAAATACATTAAACTTATTCTGTGGATACCTGTCAAGTATTGACTGTCATCAAAACCCTCTATTTTGGATAATCTTGAGGAAGCATGAGATTTATTTTTGCAGTGGCTTTTTAGCATCTATGACTAAGTTTCCCAGACTGATCCTTTACTTTTCAAATCATCTGTTCTTAATTTTCCAAATCCTTCAAGTTCCACTTTCTTAAATTCAACATTTAAACCTGAAGTTTTTCATTCTATAGTCAAGCATTCCCTTAAAATTATTTGTGGAGATATATCCTATGATTATAAACAGAGATAACAAGAGGATAAAATGCAATTAAGTTTTTCTTATATATTTCATTTTTACCTCCTTCTTTTTATCTCATTTTATATTTATTTTATCTTATTATATTATACATTACTTATATCACACTTAGCATTTTCCTGTATTGTTTTAATCAAAATTAATATCCAGCAATCCTTATTATTCTTTTCAGTTCCTCATAATCATGAAACTTTATTTCTATTTTACCATTTCCATGTAAATTTCCCTTTATTTCTACTGCTTTCAAAAATTCCTCAATTACCTTCCAGAAATAATTTTTCACCATCTTTTTCTTCGTAACCTTCTTCATATCCATTATATTCTTTTTCAGAAAATCATTCTTTTCCTTATCATTCAGATTATTCTGTGATTCATTTTTCTGATTCTTTCCTCTGCTATCTAAACTACCAGATAAAGATATCTGAAGAATTCCTTATTTATAAGAACTTTTACTCTTCTTTCTGTTTCCCTGACAGAATATCCCTTATTTATTATTTTCTTTTTAGCCTCTTCTATTTTTCTTTTCATCAGACAGGCTTAAAAGGGTTCTTGCATAGTATAGGATATTTCCCCCTACCATTTTCCTTTACACTTGCAGGAAGTTTTAAAATCCTCATTTTATTTGAAACTGAAGACCTTGTCTTACTCAGTTTTTCCAGCTTTTTCCTGGTATATCCATAAACCTCCATGAGGCATCAGATAGGATTCTGCTTCTTCTATCAGGTTTCAGATTTTCGCTGAATATTTTCCAGAACAAACGCTCATATCCTCTGGCATCACCACATTCATTTCTATAAAGGTATACTTTTCCATTCCAGTTCCTACATGCACGGTAACGTCTTTCTCCTACTACAATTTCATATTTCCCGTTTGAAATTTTCTTTCCCTATAATCAGCTGAAGTAACCCACTATATTGAATCCTTCAGTTCGGACATTTTCCCATTATCAAAATATTTTCTCAGCTGATTACTGTTTGTAACAATTTTATCTATTTTTAAATTCAAGTTTCATAATCCCTCTTTTTCCATTTTTCATATTTTAAATCTTATCGACATTATTTATTACACTTAAACCTTTTTACAAACTTAATTCCTGCTTACAGAATAAATTGCCTTTAGGTCGAAATGCCCTTGCTGATAATATTTCCTACGATTACTGTAATAAGCAGGGCAGTAAGTCAAGTAAAGGGCTAAACCACACACTTCCCTGACATCCCGGTTTAGGCTCATATAGGATTTGAAAGCTGTTCCATGCTTCAAAAACTTGAAGAAATTCCTTCAGCCCTAAGTCCGTCCCTGGAGTGAAAAACAACAGTTATAAAGTGCGATGTGGCAATTACAATACTTGAAGCCAGCACAAACAACGCTACACCTACTGCTCCCATTTTTCTTTGTGAAAAGTATATCCGGCTATTCCACCAAAACAGAATTACTACTACAGCAACTGCACCAGATACGCCTACGCTCTATAGTAACCCATAAAATCCCGCAAACAGAAGCTCCTAAAAGACTTCCTATAAATCCTAGAATATGATTTTCCTTTGAAGTCATTTCTTCCTTATTTTTCAGCTCTGCCAGCCTTGTCTGATGGCAATTTTTCCTATATAATCTATTTCAGACTCATATAACCTGTGTTGCCTTTATATCCGCTTCTTCAGGTGAAACACCACAGAAGACTGACTGACTGACTGTTTCTTCCTTTTCCAGAAAATCTGTTATTCTATTTAAGATATTTTTCAATATCTTCATATAATTTCTTTGTCTTTTCCTTCATCTACGGTAACTATATAATGACCTCTGCTTCTTTATTTCCGGAAATTTCTAATTCATCCAGTAGGTTATTAATCTTACTTCTGTCTGTGTCCTGTTACCTTTATAATACTAGTCTCTCAAATCCACTAAAACATTAACATAGTAATCTTTTATTTTACCCTTCCAGCTTCCATTGTTCCCTAGCTTAGCTGTTCATCTATAAGTTCAAATCATAATTTTCCTGTAATGTCTTCAAAATCTTCATATCCTTCATGTACAGAAAGTATACTTCCTGTAATTTTTCATTTTAATTTACTACTCTGCTACAAAGGTTTTTGGTGGAATTCCTGTTTTCTTGGATATTTTCCATCTATTTTCTTCAATTTTCTTATTTCGAACACTATTCTTTCATCTCCACTTTCAGGAAGATTAAACATGTATATTTTCTGGTGCGTTTGGTACAACAAGCATCGGTGAAAATGCTCTGTAGTGGCTGAAAATGGAATGAAAAGAGCAGTAAGAAGGAAAATATCAGCTGGGAGCCCGTCACTTTATGTGGTAAGTGAAATGAAAGAGCCACAGAATATGCACTGTGGAGGGCAAAAACAGACTGAACATTAACGAAAGTATGATTTGGGGCTATGAATGGTGGCCTGAAAGGCTGTGGGCTGTAGTAAAATAAGACACTATGTGTGTTTTGGTGGTTGAAGTTGCTGAGGTAATGTAGACAAAAACTGGTGAAGATGTGTTACTGGATAATTAATTTCCGGGCAAAACTGAAAGATCATATGTAATTATGTGAATGAAGGAAAGACAGGCCTGTGGTGTTGAAATGTCTTAAATGGAGATAACGGGCCTGGAAAGAAACAGTCGGCGTACTGTGTTCACCTGACGGGTCTCAAAACAACACAGACCGTAGTCTGGACCCTGTAATTATCGGTGCCAGACTGGCGAGCAGCGGGAATGACTGACGAGGAAATCTTCTGGGATTTATGGGAAGTGGGCGATTGAGTTTATGGAGTTGTGGGCGTTGAGCAGTGCGGTATGTGTTTGAATAACCGGACCACCACTGCGAAAATAGAGACAATGAAGATCGGCGTTGTTCGACGACTTCAATATTGTGTTGCCACATCGCGCCCATAACTGTTGTTTTCGCCGAGGACGGTTCGAAGAACTATTCGGGGTGACGACGCGTTTTAACTTTCGGCATGACCGTCGGATGGCCGCTCGGTGTATTACGGTAATTGGGGAATATTATCAACGAAACGGGTGGTTGTAAGGCAAGTAATGATAATGTCGATAAGGTGAAATGATGGAAAGAGGGATGAAACTTCGTTAAAGCCGTTAAAGGTACAAACGATAATCGGCCGAGCGATGTGGGAAAATGATGACAAAAATGATGTCAACCGATACAATGAAAGCAGGCGAAATAATTATGAGCGTTACCGTCGTAAAATTAAAGTGAATAGTCTCGAAGGGCATTAATATTCGTAATCTGGTTGACCGGAAAAGCAATTCTGATAACCATGGAAGGGTTGTCTCGGGCTCAGGCTGGTGGGTCTTCGGTTCAAATGATGATTTTAAAACTGCAGTGTAAAGAAATGGTAAGGGGCGCGGCTGTCGTGAAAGAAATGAAGAGACGCTGCGTAATCGTGGGGATGGGGAAAGGTTGTGGGTCTCAGATGTCTGTCTGTTGGTTTAGATAACGGAAGTCCGGAAAATGAATCGCAGGGCAAAAATCTGGTGTTCGGGAAAGGCGTGATTTTTCAATGTGAGAAGAAGGTTACGAAAGATGATGGCTGCGGGTGGGGTGATTTTGGCTGCTGATGTGAAACTCAAGAGGCCCCGTGAATCGGCAAAATGAAATAAGTTTCATGAAGACTGGAAAAGAATGAGACGCGGATGTGCGATTAAACTGTGCAGAAAATAACAGTGATATAGTATTATGTGTGGATGGGCATCGTATAAAAATGAGGATAAAGAGGAGGTAAAACAGGCCTCCTGAGAAAGGCACAGTGCATTTATCCTCTTTGTTGTCTCTGTTTATAATCGAGGATATATCTGAAATGGCCACAGGAGATCTTCAGTTACATACTGGCTCCAGGTTCATGTTAATTAAGTGGAACAGACTGGTGGAATGAATGATTTAGTCGAAACAGTGTCTTCAAAAACCACTGCTGGGCGTCTCGTGCTCAGATTATCAAAATGGGGTTTCGATGCGACAATCTTGATCACGGGGCGGTTGTTTGACTATGACCACGACGACGGAAAGATTGCCGCGATAATGCAAACAGGCTGGAAAAACTCTATGATTCTGTTGAATGTGGTTGACAGCGAAACCAAAAATGATGGACTGTCTGAGGTTCCAGTGAAGGTTACTCGCCGTAAAAGTGACGAGGATAATAAAGTGTTTCTTGATCGAATGCGTACGTACGATCTTTCAAATAATGTTTGTTGGAGACTGGCTACGGATCCTGAAGTTGATTAAAAATTTGTTAACGTGCAGTATGGATGATAAAGGCGGCGTGTGCCACGGGTTAACCAAAATGAGTGGGTAGTGGGACAATTCAATATGATTGAACGATGAGTGAAATGATGCGTGTGGTGTATGAAATGATGACCTGGTGCATCCGTAATAATCCTGTGTTGTTGAAATGGGCCTGGCATGTAAGCAGACTATTAACAAATCGGCAATCTCCCATTGTTACGGCGAGACCTGGTATAAAGGATTTCGTATCATGCCAACGAAAACCTGACACAGGGAACTGCGGCTGTAATGTGCCGGTCGAGGACCACTAACTGCTCAGATGGCTGCCGTTCGAAGATTGACATCGCTGAAAATCTGGTATTTCGACCTGACATTCGCGATGAGCAATCGTGGTTTAAGTAAAATGATCGTTCTTGCCAAAGTTGCCGAAAAACAGGTAATGAAGTACATCTTAATGGGGATCTGACTGATGTGATAATAATCGAAAATATAACGGCAAGGCTTCAGCTCAAATGGTTCGAAGTATGAAAATGTGCAAGATCGGCGAATGAAATGCGTGAAGAATATCTGACGGTAGACTGTAATCTGGTAAATAACGTTCTTGAACCCAATAATAAAATATTTTACGGTCGCTGCTTGGTAAAACTGAGATCTTTGACGCGATAAAATGCAGTCGTATATGGCTGATTTCTGATAATAAATGCAGATAATAAAAGGACTGGTCAAGTTCCGTAACTACGAATATCGTTGTTCATATAAAGTAAAACAACTGAAAGGAGAACCGTGCGCTATCGTTGTTCGAAGGTGAACAAAAGCGGTACTGTAACGACGATATTCGGGAAGTGTTTATCAGGCGTGACTGCAGCAAATACGTCGCGGTGAACAACTGCAGAGGGCTAAATCAATGATTTAAGCCTGGTGATGTGAAATAATGCGGATTATGGTGGGCTACCGGGCGAAAATCTTCGGTAAACATGAAAAATAACGTTGCTGTTCAAGCTGGCTGTCGATAAACGACAAATCGTTATGAGAATAAATTCTGGTTAAGGACATGTGATAACTGATATATCGTAAGGATGCGGCAATGAAGGCTGTGGTCGGGCTGTTCGTCGCTGGGCAACGGGTTCGGCAGAAGGGACTGGTGAATGGTGTGCTGGTGGGAGGTTGCTTCAATCAAATAATATGATATGAGCAGTGCTGGGTTAAACTGGTCTGACAGGCTGATGTTCAAAACTGTTTAAGTAATGACGAACATTCGGGCGACCCTGGTGCGAAGGGACTAGTAAGTTTAATCTGATCGATAATTCGACAATATGGTTAAAGGCAATTGCTGCTCGTCAAATACAGAACAGGGCTATTCAGATGAGCTAATGAATACCAAACGGAACTTCAATATTGAGTTTTGATGATCGAGGATAACGATGACTTTGAAGTTCATCTGAAATTTGTTCAAATAGATATTGTTCTCGGCAATCAAAATTCTCTCTGGTCCAGTGCAGAACTGAAGAATAAGATATCGAACAGTGTTTTCAGCAACGGAAGCCTGAGGGCCCCTCGGCGAACCGACAATTCTGATAAAAAGCTAACGTGCGTCAGTTCCTGTAATTTATGATGTGAATGGTGATGGGGTAAACTATGGGTCGGCCTGAATATGAAAAGGCTGCTGAAACGGATGTTGCTCCTGTGTATAGTATCGATACTGCTAAAAATTGATATGGTACGGTGTGACAGAGTGTAAAGAGGCAGTGGGAGCCAACGAATAACAAATGATTTTCACCGAACGGCAGGTGTTTTGGGCGTAACGCTGAGCAAGATGAATAACGGTCGATAATGTGATATAGTGTTGATGACGAAAGCTGAATGACGGTAATTGATTACAACGGGCGCGACGGTCGATGAATCTTGATACTATTCGGAAGGCGTAACTGCGAACTGAAGGCAACTCGGCAATGGTAAAGACCTGACAGAGAGACAGATCTTGTTTCGCAGGAGATATGTGTTACAATCACCTGTTTGTGTAACTGCGAATCTTTCAGGCGGGCGACTGGTTGGAGAAGCCAAATCCACAGAAAACTCTGGCTAAGGCACTGTGATGTGGGCTCAGTGAGGCTAATGCAGTAAGACAAATATGGGGCAACTGAGATGTGAAATAATATTCTAACATGACTCTGTAAAGCAAGGAGTGACTCGAGGAGAAAGCAGCTGCGAATATTGACAGGGCTGAGAGGTGAGCTGAGGTCTTTATGAGAATAACAAACAGTTAAATAATCGAACGAAACTAATTTCTGAACAGTCATCGAAAAGAATGCGCTCGGTGTTATAATATTTGTCTGGCTGGTCGGTATCACGAAATCAGCCAATCTGTTATAAATTCTTTCTTCTGAACCGAGACTCTGAACAGATGTTGCTGCTGGCGTGGTCGGCGTCAAAAAGGAAACGTCGGGAACAATAAACGGCGATACAGGCCGAGACAGACGTGACAATAGCTCTGTGTCTGCATTAAATGAGGATTGTTCGCCGTGGTGAGGTGTTGGTTAATGCGTATCTGTTCAACTGGGCACGAAAATGCGAAAAGACGGGAGAAGCAGACTCTGCTGCCATTCAGGACAGCCTGAGACATGGTGCAAATTACAGTGGTCCCGTTCGAACGGAGCGAAAATGAACATCAATCCGGATTGAATATCCTGGATAAACATGTTTGAAGATTGGGCTCGTGATGGGCGGCTCGCGAAGGATAACCGCAATTCAGGCAAACGATTTAGTATTGTTCGACAACTCGGTTATGGAAAAGTATTTCGTAGAAAGATTGAGACATCTGGACATGAACAAATTGCAGCGTTATAACCGGTGCGATATTTTTGTCGATGAACGAGACAACAAAGCGGCCTGAAGATTTAGTTGGGACTGTCGATTTTCTGGTGAAGAATTCTGAAAAATTTTGAGGGCATCCTGATGAGGACGCAATAAAAGTTTAGTGAAATATATCTTGCGTTAAAAGACCGAATATATTTCAGGTCGATATTGTCGCGGCGGGAAGGGCTGGTATCGCTGGCGGTGAGTTGATGTGGGCGAATACGCGGGCGGCGAGCGGGTGGCGTCAGTGAATAGTGAGGAAGAAGTTTTGAGTGGGTAAAGAGAGTCGGTTATGCCATCGAAACAATGAATGGTGCTCATGTTCGAACGTTTCGCCAGTGGGTGCTCGTGGGCAGAGAAGCTGATGCTGTGCTGTTGTGAAGAAAACCCAGTGAGTTGATCGGGAATACTGTTCTGATCGGCAGGCAGGCATTAGTAAAAATCGTGGTACTGATACGATGTGGAGTTATGGCCATAATAAGGTGGTGTAACTAACGGAGATGAAACAGTCAATGTTTCTAAGAGGGGCATGAAATAGGACTTGAAGGAATGGTGATTCTGTTGTTTAAAGGTGAGATTCAGAGAAGATGAGATCGGCAGGTGAAACAGGTGAGAACAGGCCATATCCCGGTCTGGTGAATGCCCGAGCTAAAATGTGGGCTGGTCAGGGTTGTCGTTTGAACATGTTCACTTCAATAGGCCTGTTGGCGATGATGAACGGATCTGCGGCAGAAGAGACCTACAACCTGATAGATGGTGTTCATGCGGCCCGTCGACAGGATGGGGAGGACAGCTGGCGAATAGCTTCGCGGAAGGACGGGCTTTCTGGTAACGTAGAGCATCGACGAGGGGATAAGCGTGGTGCATTCGGTTTGATCGTGACGAAATGCTGAGGAGGCCACGGGCTGGAAGCGCGGAAGTCGACAGATGACAATGCGGTCCGTTGAATGACAATGAAAATAGTAGATGAACAATGGGAAAGGTTAAATGATGGACTTATGTGGTGTCTGCAGATGATCATTATCGAAGTACAGGATCAAACAGATAAATGATACATGATATGACGCCTCAAGCAATTGCGGTCAGAATAATTCTTTACTCAACTAAAATTTACTCTACGTAACCTTCGAGAAAGGGAACGCTATAAAGATGAGCTGATCGGTTGAAGCAGTTGGGCGCCTCTCATGCTATTTCAGACAAAGGCGTTGGTGATCAGGGGTGGGCAGATACGATGGTATGGTGAACGAAGGCGTGGAAGGGCTGCAGTGTGGAGGGGCTGAAGGACAATGAATTCCGTGACGTTGAAAATGAGAACACAAATGAAATGAAACGTTACGGTGCTTTCTTTGATGTAAATGCCGCAAGCGGAAAATCTACGACCGGACGGAGGTGAAAGACAAACCGCGACGAACATGTCTGGACGCAGATGGTGTCGGGAAGTGGGGAATAGCAATATGCGACAATGCGAGAAAAGGCAATGCGTGAGGAGAAGGCGTTAGCGGTTACGGACGGAACGATCTGTTAAAGGGGTTGTTCAAATGTGTAATGGAGCTGGTGTAAAGGTGGATAAAGAAGTGGTCAATGGGGTTTTCTTGAATTATGGTTACTCGTAATGCTGAAATGAGCAAATGTGCGGGGCGTGTTCCCCTTATGGAAGGACTGCCTGTTGGACACTGTGAAAAATCCCAAAGTTGATGCCTGTTCTTCAATTGCACTAAACCATAATCTCGAAACAGGGAAGACCGTGGGCGAGCTGCTATATGGTACATGTATCGTGTGCGAAATGGGGAAAAGGCTGGTGGTCATTCCTCTGTCTTCGACTGAAGGGTTTCAGCAATGAAGACGGCTGTGTCTGTTCAGTGCGCGATGAGGCTGGGGTGGAGGATATTCGGCCGAGAATTATGAAGTCTGATGGTTGGTTGTAAATAAAGGTGAACGAATTGAAATGTTGTGAGGGAGAGATTGATAATTGTGGGAAGACCGGTATAAAGGGACTATGACTGTTTGTCAGCTCGTGAAGCTTTAGTGGCTGGTTTTGGAACTCGGGAGGTGGTGAGCGATCTTCTGACGCGGTTTATCTTAAAATGAGAATGTGATGCCGCAGATCGGGTTAACGTTCTGATGAGCTGCTTCGGGATATCTGAGGGTTTATGGTTGGAATAAAAATGTCTGTGGGATCTGAGCGATTAGGGCCCAAAACTGGAAAGAACTGAAAACCTCAAGCCAGGATGTTGGAATCTTTATGACTTGATGATACAAATAATGAAATGGTTAAATAAATGAAAGAAGAGATAAATGATTATAATGAAGATTTTGATTATGGCATGACCC
>BNJV01001449.1_pt1 | contig 56881 bp, 95 predicted proteins | sample 8540591 | NCBI WGS metagenome assembly BNJV01 (sample SAMD00202457, study PRJDB9452) | human saliva metagenome | host: Homo sapiens | reverse complement strand
CGAGGGGTCGTCTGAAAATGAATGTGGTAGGTTTGACGCACCACTGTCCCGACATCGCAGGAATATGTGACGGCAATTCATCTGCCCTACCCGCTTAAAAATTCAGACGACCCGATGAATCTCATCAGGTCGTCTGAAAATGTGAACATCTAAATGGAAAGAGATTTAGCGGATTTTCAGCGTACTCAATCCAATTAGCACCAAGACGATGGTGATGATCCAGAAACGGACGACGACTTGGGTTTCTTTCCAGCCTTTTTGTTCGTAGTGGTGGTGGATAGGTGCCATCAGGAAGATGCGTTTTTTGGTTTTCTTATACCAGCCGACCTGAAGCATGACGGACACGGCTTCGACGACGAACAGACCGCCCATGATGACGAGGGACGAACTCTTGGCGGACGATGACGGCAACGGTACCGAGTGCCGCCCCCAGAGCTAACGCACCGACGTCGCCCATGAAGACTTGCGCGGGGTAAGCGTTGAACCACAAAAATCCGAGACACGCGCCGCACATGGCGGTACAGAAAATCACGACTTCGTCTCGCGCCTGCGACATAAGGCAGTTGCAGGGTATTGGGCGAATTGCGAGTGTCCGCTGGCGTAGGCGAAGATGGCGAGACCGGCGGCGACAAGGACGACGGGGAAGGCGGCAAGTCCGTCAAGGCCGTCGGTGAGGTTGACGGCGTTGGAAGTGCCGACGATGGTCAGATAGGTCAGAACGACGAAGCCGACCACGCCCAGTGGCAAGGCGACTTGTTTGAAGAAGGGAACGATTAGGGATGTTGTTGGAGCTATTGGACGCAAGGTAAAACAGGGCAAGCGCGGCGATAATGGCGACGCTCGACTGCCAAAACCATTTTTGAATTTGGGAGAAACGCCGTTGGGGTCTTTATAGACAACTTTGCGCCAGTCGTCGTAAAAAGCCGAGCGCGCCCGTGGCGAGCAATACGCCCAAGAGAATCCAAATATACGGGTTTGCCCAGTTGCCCCACAAGATTGTGGACACGGTGATTGCGGTCAGAATCAGCGAGCCGCCCATTGTCGGCGTACCGTTTTTGATGAGGTGGGTTTGCGGCCCGTCGGTGCGTACCGCCTGCCCGACTTTCAACTGCGTCAGTTTGCGGATGGTCCATGGACCGAGCAGCAGGGAAAACGCCAAGGCGGTCAAGGCTGCCATGACGGCGCGGAATGTGGTGTATTGAAAGACATTCAGACCGGACAACCAGTTACTGAAATGTGCAAGCCATAAAAAACATGGGGCTTCCTTTTGTTTTTGTTGTTACATTGGGCTTATCGCCCGTTTTAAAGTTTGGTTTTTGGGTCGTCTGAAAAATTTTCAGACGACCTTTGTAGATTATCAAGCAGGTTATGACAATCAGGGCTTAATGAAGTTCACTTTATATTCAGGTTTTTAGGGAACTTTTATCCGTTATCCAGACCGCTGGCGGCGTTATGGAGCGGAGGCGGCGTTTGCATCTTTCTCAATCACGCAAATCGGATAATTGCCCGGATGCTTGCCGCCGCCCAAATCCAGACAAAAGTCTTCATAAAGATACGCCTGCGTCCGCATTCCGGCATAAAACGCGCCAATCAGCGCGGCAATCAGCAATAAGGCTTTCACAAAGCCGCGACTTTTCATTTTCAGACGACCTCTTTATCCGTCAATGCCTCGACCACTTCTTCCATCTTCATAAAGCGCGAACCTTTCACCAATACGGTGGCGCGTTCGGGCAAATCGTGGCTCAACACTTGAATCAACGGGTCTTTGGCGGCGAACCACAAAACCGTCCGCGCCAAATGTTTCCGCCGCTTCGACGCTGTTGTCGCCGACAAAATAAGCCGCTTCGATACCTTGGTCGCGGGCGTACGCGCCAACTTCGGCGTGCATGGCGGCGGCTTCGTCCTCGCCCAGTTCGCCCATATCACCCATCACGAAAATACGCGGCGCAGGCATGCGCGCCAACACGTCAATCGCGGCTTTCATGCTGTCAGGGTTCGCGTTGTAGGTATCGTCAATCAGGGTCGCGCCTTTGATGCCGGCTTTGACGTTCAGACGACCTTTGATGTTGCTGAAGCCTTGCAACCCTTCCGCCACATCGTTCAAACTCAAACCCGCAGCTAAAGCCAACGCAGCGGCAGCGGCAGCGTTGTGGACATTGTGGCGGCCGGGAACGGGCAGCACCACGGCGGCGCGCTCATCGCCGCACACCAAATCAAATTCGCACGACAAAGGTTTCAGCACAATATTTTCCGCATGGACATCGCCGCTATCGACGCCGAAAGTCCGCTGCTGATGACCTTGGGAGGTCGTCTGAAACACGGCGGCATGTTCGTCTTCGCACGGAATCAAAGCCAATCCGTCTTCGCCCAAGCCTTGATAAATCTCGCTTTTCGCCTTGGCAATATCGAGCGTACCGTCAAAACCGCAGCCTACATGGGCGCGCAGGGCGTTGTTGACCAAGGCGGCATCGGGTTTGGCGATTTGCGTCAAAACCGCCAGTTCGCCGAAATGGTTCATGCCCATTTCGATCACGGCATAACGGTGTTTTTCGTTTAATTTCAACAAAGTCAGCGGCAGCCCGATATGGTTGTTGAAGTTGCCCGCCGTCGCCAACACGGCATCATCGCCGAAACGGCGGCGCAATACCGCAGCCAGCATCTCCTTCACCGTCGTCTTACCGCCTGAGCCGGTAATGCCGAACACAAACGGGTTCACATTATCGCGCCACGCCTTCGCCAGCGTTTGCAACGCGGCAAGCGTGTCATCGACTTTCAACGCGCCATCCAAAGCAGCGCAATCTTCGCGCGAAACCACAACCGCCGCCGCACCCGCAGCCAATACGTCTTTAACAAAATCATGCGCGTCAAACCGCTCGCCCGCCAAAGCAAAAAAACACATCGCCCGCACGGATGTCGCGGCTGTCGGTTACGATGCGCGAAACAGGTTTGTTTTTCAGACGGCGTCGGAAGGTTGAGGGTTTGGCAGATGAAATTTAGGTCTAGTGGTTTCATGGTTTCTTTTCGTTTGTTTTTCAGACAGTTTTTTTAACACTCAGCTACCGATTTTTTTCCGTACTCTTGATAATCGGAGAAACACAATACGATGGTTTTACCGTTTTTTTACGGTAAGGATGGCAGAGGCTGTAATGACCGTCTTCCGCTTCATAGCGCATTTCCTGAGTTTGTCCGGCAAATACTTTTTGCAGGTATTCGCGCTCCTTCAAATTCGGAGAATAGACATAGTCCATTTTCTTGACCATCACTTTCTCACCATTTCGATCCATGACAAAATTATCATTACCTTCTACATTTTGATTGGCAGCAGGTACAGCTTCATTTTGACTGGCGGCAGGTACAGCTTCGCCACCCACGTTAAGGCGGGAATCGGCTGAAAAAGCCAGATAAACCGGTTTTGTTGTCGATCTTATCCTGCACGATAATCATGGCAGATTTGAACGACAAATCATCTTTAGCCATCAAATCAAGGATTTCTGACGATTTTTTAATATACGCCAAATCGAAACGGTAATCTGTCAAGGCATCGAGTTGAGCAGGATTGTCTTTGACGATGCGCTCTGACGATTGGGTTAAGATGTCGCGTTTTTGCCGAATAGTCAGGTAATTGCCGCCGAACAGCAACGCCGCCAAAATAGGAAATACCGCCAACAGCAGATATACGGTTTTCCTGCCGCCACGGACTTCTTCTTCCTGCCCGCGCTCGGCAATACGGGTCAGATTCAACATGATGTTCAGCATCAACGTGCCGCCCATCACAGCCAAAATTCCCAAAATACTCATCAGGAAAATTTCTGTAATGTGTTCACGGAACACCTTGAGTCCGAAGACTTGGATCAATATCAACGCGAACACCCAGTACACCAGCAGTGTCACTGCTACCATACCGATGATGTTCGTTGCCTTGACCAATTTTTTTGCATTCATCTCTTCACTCTTTTTTCAGACGACCTATTTGTCCTGATTAATCAATGGATACGGATTAATCGCACCACTTGGCAGATACACGCCGTAATGCAAATGGGCCGGCGTGGTTTTGGCGTTGCCGGTTTTACCGACATAGCCGATGACCTGTCCTTCTTTCACGCGTTCATACAGGCGGATGCTGGCGAATTTGTTGAGGTGGGCATAGTAATGCCATGCGCCCGGCCCTTGGATGCCGATGACTTTGCCACCCAATCGGTTGCGCCCGATTTTGGTTACAATACCGGGCGTCGTACTGCGTATCGGCGTGTTTTTCTTAGCGAAAATATCCACGCCTTCATGTCTGCGCCCCTGACTGCGCGCCGCGCCCCAAGTGTCGTCAAAAACGCTTGCCTTTAACAGGATTGGGCAAACTCTGTGCCGCCGGCGGTTCTTTCGCCCTCAGTTCGGCAATTTCGGCGTTCGGGCGCGGCAGTTGTTTGGTGGTACAGCCTGCAAATAAAATCATGACTGCACTGATTAAAAGGGGTTTTGTCGGCATTTTCAGCATCAAATCGGTCTCCTCGTTTTTCAGACGACCTTTAAAATTCCAAATCGGGGTCGTCTGAAACAACTGTGATGGGTTTAATGGCTGACGTGCCGTAATGCGTGGGTTGTGTTGCTTTTATTGTGGGGATAAACGTTTTCAGACGACCTTAAGGCTGCCGGGCCGTCTGAAAATTGATTACATTGTTGTCAAATTTATAGTGGAATCGATAAGTCGAATACGCAGTACAGCAAAACCTCTCTGCCCTACGGTAACTCCACTCTGTCTGTATACACTCAAAAATTACTCTTCAATATCGACATATCCCAAATCGATCAGTGCCTGCTCCACATTTCCCACTGCCTCATCATCATCTTTAACCATCAGTAGGAAGGCATTTTCGGCATAACCAATGTCTATTAGTCGAAGCCCATGGGGCTTAAGCAATGCATCGTAAGCATCTGAAACAAAGATATGGGCATTGAACATCGCAAACATATTCATCTCATCACTCTCACAAAGCTCGTCCAATTCATCTTCTTCATCCGGCACGGCAATGCCTTCTTGAGTGCAAAATGCTGCTACTGTACGATCGCACACTTCGTCATCAATTTCTGTCGTATCTATTTCAATACCCAGTTTTTGTATAGGATAAAACCGCTCTAATTCCAAATATGGATTTTTCCATTCCATATAATCCATAAATTGATGATCAGCATAATGCCATTCACCTGATTCGCTATACCAACCTAAATGCTTAAATAACCAATCACACACCAAATCCTCATTTTCAGCCGGAGGAGCTTTGGGTAAATCTTCACGGGTTAAGTAAAGGGACGGCTGCAAGCAAGGCATTGAATAAAGGAGTATAACGTTGCATATTTTTGCCTATTAAAAAGTGAGATGGAGTAATGTGTAATTTCCTATTTGCCAATAGCCTTGAGGAATTATCTGGAAAAATATTTTTTTACCTGAGTTCTGTCAATGCTTTTTTTCTGCGATTTCAAAAATCAGAAAAATGGTGCTTCACGCCTTGTACATCCTGATAGTTTTCATGCCCTTTACCGGCAATCAGGATGATGTCGCTTGAAGCAGCACGTTCGACTGCGTAACGGATGGCGGCGGCACGGTCGGCTTCGACGCATTCGGGCGCGGGCACGGCAGGCAGGATGTCGTTGATGATGTCTTGCGGATTTTCCAAACGCGGGTTGTCGCTGGTTACGACAACTTTATCCGCGCCCTGTACGGCTGCTGCGCCCATCAGCGGGCGTTTGCCGCGGTCGCGGTTGCCACCGCAGCCAAATACGCACCACAAAGCCGCTCCCTGCGGTTTGATTTCCTGCAAGGTGGAGAGTGCTTTTTCTAATGCGTCGGGCGTGTGTGCATAATCGACAACGACCAAGGGCTTGCCGTTATTCATGATGCAGTCCATGCGACCTGAGGCAGGACGGATTTTTGCCAGCACATCCAATACTTTATCAAGCGGATAACCGTTGGCACAAAGTAAGGCGATGCAGGCGGCGAGGTTTTGCGCGTTGAATCGTCCGAGCAGGCGCGTGCGGCAGCGGCCTTCGCCCCACGGGGTTTGGAATACGGCTTCCATGCCGTCCGAAGAGGCTGTGAAATGAACAATGCGGATGTCGGCGTGTTCGCTGAAGCCGTAGCTGTAAACGGCCAAATCGGGACAGTCTTTTTCAGACGACCTGCGAGTTCTGCGCCGTATTCGTCATCCACGTTGATAATGGCGTGTTTCAAGCCGTGCCAGTAAAACAGGCGCGACTTGATGGCGCCATAGGCTTCCATCGTGCCGTGATAGTCGAGGTGGTCTCGGGTGAGGTTGGTGAAGATTGCGCTGCGGAATGGCACGCCGTTGACGCGCGATTGGTCAAGGCCGTGGCTGGAGACTTCCATCGCGGCGGCTGTTGCGCCCTGTTGACGGAAACGGTAGAGCAGGGTCTGGACATCGACGGGGGCGGGGGTGGTATGCGTGGTTTCTTCCAATTCGCCCCAAAAGCCGTTGCCGACCGTGCCGATAATGGCGGTTTTTTCGCCCAACAAATCGGCGGCTTGCGCCAGCCATTGCGTGATAGAGGTTTTGCCGTTGGTACCGGTTACGCCCCAGACTTTGAGGTCGTCTGAAACGTTGCCGTAAACTTGTGCCGCCAACATGCCGGCACGGTGTTTCAAATCTTTGATGCCTTGATTGGGGACTTTCCATTCGGGATTCCACGCAAATTTGCCGTCGTCGTCCCAAAAAACAAAAGCCGCGCCGTTGGCAATGGCAGCGGGGATATAACTGCGGCCGTCTGAATATTCGCCCTGACAGGCAACGAAAATATCACCTTGTTTAATTTGACGGCTGTCTGAATGCAACAAACGCCCTGCTGCGTTTGCACACAGCAGAGGCGGAATGTTGGTTTCAGCTAAAGGGGTTAACTTGCTGAACATAAAAATAATCTCGTTGATACTCGGATTAAGACGGTGTTTTGACGGCTGCAACATTGGTCAGAGGCTTGGTCGGGGAAACGCCCAAGATATTCAGGCTGCCGCCCATGACTTGTTTGAAGACCGGACCTGCCACTACGCCACCGTAGTAACCGTTTGCAGTCGGTTCGTCGATGGTTACCGCCACAATCAGCGGGATTTTTGGCAGGGGCAAAACCGATGAAAGTTGCGACGTGTTTGTTATCAACGTAACGCCCGTTGACCAACTTACGCGCTGTACCGGTTTTCGCGCCGACATCGAAACCATCTACCGCACCCGCCGTACCCGTACCGCCGGGCTCGGTTACAGAAACCATCAAATCACGCACTTCACGCGCGGTCGAAGCTTTAATGACGCGTTTGCCTTTGGGCGCAACCGCCTGTTTCTCAAAGCTGACCGGCAACAATTCGCCGTCGTGTGTCAACATGGTATAAGCACGCGCCAATTGCAGCAGGCTCAATTGCAAGCCGTAACCGAAAGACATGGTTGCCTGTTCAATCGGCTGCCATCTGCGCCAGCTTCTCAAAAGACCGGCCGTCTCACCTGGGAAAACCGGGTGCATCCGCACGCCTACACCCAAATCATGATAAAAATCATACATTTCTTTAGGTGTGAATTTTGCAGACAGTTTACTGGTACCGACGTTGGAAGATTTTTGCATAATGCCGCGCACATCCAAAGTAGGATACACATGGGTATCGCGCACGGTAGCGGGACCGATTTTATAAGGCATGGTGTTAAAACGATCAGCCACACCGACTTTGCCGGAATCCAATGCTTTGGCAATCGTAAACGGCTTCATTGCAGAACCCGGCTCAATCATATCGGTAACGGCTCGATTGCGGCGCTGTTCGCCATCGGCGCTGCCCGGTTGGTTCGGATCGTAGGCAGGGACTGTTGACCAAAGCCAAGATTTCGCCGGTTTGCGCATCCAATACTACCACCGTACCTGCTTTGGCTTTGTGATAAGCCACTGCTTTATTCAGCTCATCATAGGCAAGTGTTTGAATACGTTGATCCAAAGACAAAACCATGTCCTGCCCGTTTTTCGGATCACTGTTGCGCGGAGAGTCCAAACTATCGACGATATTGCCTTTGTTGTCGCGCAAAACCACTTTCGCACCGTCCGCACCATGCAGACTGTCTTCACGCGACAATTCCAAGCCTTCCTGTCCTTTTGCCGTCGATATTGGTGAAACCGATAACGTGTGCGAACAGGTTGCCCATCGGATAATGGCGTTTCAGCTCTTTTTGGAATGCCAAGCCTTTAATGCCCAAAGCTTTTAATTTCTTCCGCTTTTTTTCTTGGCTGAGTTGACGCTTCAGATAAATAAAAATCTTTATCTTTTTCGCCAATTTTTCCTGCAATGCCTCAACAGGCAGCTCAACAATAGCCGCCAACTTAGCCATCTGTTCGGCAGTCGGCATTTCTTCCATACCGGAAGGCATGGCATACAAAGATTCAGTCGGTGCACTCAACGCCAAAGTCGCGCCGTTACGGTCCGTAATCATGCCGCGCGACGCAGGTAAAGTCAGGGTACGGACAAAACGCTGATCGCCCTGATTTTTCAAAAATTCATGCTGCGTGGTTTGCAAATAGATGCCGCGAGCCAGCAGTCCGACAAACGCAGCCGCAATCAGCCACAACACCAAAAGAAATCCGCCCATCACTGGTGATAGGTTTTTAGCTTTGGCTGTCTTGGGCAGCATGCTCGGTTTATATTCGTTTTTAATCAACATCTTAACATCTCAATTCATAATCACCCGAACCGTGTCTTTATCTAACGGCACCAATTTGCAGTACCAGATAAGCCGGCTATATTATTTTTTTCGTTCCACCATCACGGTATTATCCGCGCCGGGCGGTTTGAGGCGCTGCTTCTCAGCCGCCACCTTAATCAGCTTGTGGTTCGCCAGCCGCGCCTGATCCAATTTCAAGCGTGCATAGTCCTGATCAAGCTTGATTTCCTGCTTTTGCGCTTTATCCAAAGCGATGAAGTGCAAACGCGATTGGTCTTGCACAGTGACCACCGCAAAAAGCAGATACCGATACCAAGACCAACAAAAGGATATTTAATTTATTCATTATTTTCAGACGACCTCAATCTGTTTGTTCCGAGGACACCTGCCCCACGTAATGCTTATTCTGTAATCTCACCGCCCGTCCGCTCCGCGACTCGTAAAACTGCGCTGCGCGCCCGCGGATTGGATACGGTTTCCTCAACACCCGGCTTTATCGTCTTTCCCACCGCCTTTAACGGCGGCAGAGGCAAATCCGCTTCTTTTACTGCCGCCCAGCGCGGCAAAGGAGGATGTTGCGAATATTTTTGACAAACTGTTTCACGATGCGGTCTTCAAGCGAATGGAACGCGATAACCGCCAAACGCCCGCCTTGTTTCAGACGACCCATCACTTGCGGCAGAACCGCCTCTACCTCTTCGAGCTCGCGGTTAATAAAGATGCGAACTGCCTGGAAGGTGCGCGTCGCAGGGTCTTGCCCCCGCTCACGAGTACGGACGTTTTGTGCCACGAGCTGCGCCAGCTTGCGGGTTGTATCGATCGGACTTTCTGTCCGTTGCGCAACAATGGCGCGCGCAATCTGAGCGACTAAAACCGCTCTTCACCATAATTCTTGATAACCTCGTGCAAATCCTGTTCTGATGCTGTTGCAATCCATTCTGCAGCGGACATTCCCCGCGTCGGATCCATGCGCATATCCAAAGGTGCATCAAAACGGAAACTGAAACCCCGTGCGCCGTCATCTATCTGCGGGGACGAAATCCCCAAATCAAACAACGCACCATCTATTCCTTCAATACCCAGCTTATCCAGGGTCGTCTGAAAACTGGAAAACCCGTCATGGACTACCGTAACTCGCCCATCCTGCTCGGCCAGCTTTTGCGCAGCTTCAATCGCTTGCGGGTCTTTATCAAACACAATCAGACGACCTTGACTGCCCAGACGGGACAAAATCAATCGGGAGTGCCCTCCCCTGCCGAACGTCCCATCTACATAAATACCGTCTTCACGAACCGCCAGAGCATCAACCGCCTCATTTAACAAAACGGTGATATGTTGATATTCAGCATTACTCACAATTGCAAATCCGTCTGACTTAATTGGAATGCCAACTCTTCAGGATCATCATCCAAAGCCTGAGTCATTTCAGCTTCCCATTGATCACGGCCCCACAATTCCAAACGGTTGGCGCGACCGACCAAGGTAACGTCTTTTTCAAAATCCACCCGTTTGCGCAGATTGGCAGGAATCAGTACGCGGCCGGCGCTGTCCCATTCCAGCGTATCCGCATTGTGCAGCAGCAGATTTTTGATAACGCTGCAACATCGGATTTCCTGCCGTTTTCAGGTGCAAAAGCTGCTCGGCAACCTTTGCCCATTCAGCCTCCGGATACATCAGCAATTTTTGACGGGAATCCAAGGTAACCACAATCGACGGCGTATAATGGCGCAGCAAAATATCGCGGAACTTGGCAGGAATTGCCAACCGCCCTTTGCTGTCAATACTCAATTCGTGAGCGCCACCAAACACAATTTCATCCTAATCGGTTTAAATCGGAATTTTTTGGGCAATGCAGACACTTTTACCCACATCGCCCCACTAGCCCACACTATAAAAAATTTTAACGCCTCGGTCAAATCGCCTTACTCTAAAATCCCAGTACATATGCAACAACAAAATCATTAAAAAACAGTATTTTAACCAAACAAGCAAACAAGCCGAACCACCCATTTTACCCGATTTGGTTTTTAAAAACACAATATGTAGTATTAAAAATATTATTTAGACACAACATATGGTATAAAAATGAAAAACGCCCCTTTCCCGTTCACGTTATAATGAGACAAATAAATTCATAAATTTTACATTATCTAACAATTATGAAGGCACACCTCCCTCCCTCCCCTGCCGCGCAAACCTCAAGTTCCAAAACTATTTGAAATCATCAAACAGGAAATAAAAAGCCCAAAAATAACTGGATTCCTTTCTCACGATTTATGGAGCTTGCACTCTACACACCCGAATACGGCTACTACACCGGAGGCAGCCACAAAATCGGCACAGACGGCGATTTCATCACTGCCCCCACCCTCACCCCATTATTCGGACAAACCCTCGCCCGACAACTTGCCGAACTACTCCCGCAAACCGCCGGCAACATCTACGAATTCGGCGCAGGTACGGGACATCTCGCCGCCACCTTATTAAAGAGCCTTTCAGACGACCTCAAGCATTACTACATCATCGAGCTCTCCCCCGAGCTTGCCGAACGCCAACGCCAATTCATCGCCGAACACACCCCCCCGCAACTGGCACAAAAAGTCATCCACCTGACCAAACTGCCTGAATCCTTCGACGGCATCATCATCGGCAACGAAGTCCTCGATGCCATGCCTGTCGAAATCATCCGCCGCACCCCAAACACCTTCCAACACATCGGCGTCTCCATCAACTCCGACGGACAGCTTGAACATAGCCCGCAACTCTTAAACCAACCCAACCTCCTCCGTTTAGCCGCCACTTACTTTCCAGAAACCGAACACCCCTACACCAGCGAGCTACACCCCGCCCAATACGCCTTTATTCTCACCCTCGCGCAGAAAATCACACGCGGCGGCATGATATTTATCGACTACGGTTTTGACGCCGCCCAGTATTACCACCCGCAACGCGACGAAGGCACGCTCATCGCCCACTACCGCCACCACACCGTTCACGACCCGTTTTTTTCCATATCGGACTGACCGATTTGACCGCTCACGTCAACTTTACCGACATTGCCCAAGCGGGCACCGATGGCGGACTAGACCTCATCGGCTACCTGCCCCAATCTCATTTCCTATTCAACCTAGGCATTACCGACCTGTTGGCACAAACCGCCCCACTAGGTACGGCAGACTACCTCCGTGTCAGCACCGCCGTACAAAAACTGACCGACCAACACGAAATGGGCGAACTCTTCAAAGTCATCGCCTTTGGCAAAAACATCGGCATCGACTGGACAGGGTTCCGCTTCGGCGACATCTGCCACAAACTTTGAAATCCCCACCTCAAACCGTCCTCCAAACACACAGGTCGTCTGAAACACCGTTTCAGACGACCTCATCCATGTTTTATTCCATTAAAAAACAAAAACAAAACATAAAGTACAAAAATAAAAACTTGCCAAAAACTCAAAACAACATATAATAGCGACTTCACGAAACGGCGAATTAGCTCAGTCGGTTAGAGCAGAGAATCATAATCCTTGTGTCCGGGGTTCGAGTCCCTGATTCGCCACCAAATTTCGGGGGTATAGCTCAGTTGGTAGAGCGCTTGCATGGCATGCAAGAGGTCAGCGGTTCGATCCCGCTTACCTCCACCAGATAAAAAAGACCTTGTTTAAACAAGGTCTTTTTTATATTTATTGGCTCTATCATAGATTAACAACACGACACATATTCCAAGCAATCAATTTTCTAAGTACCAAATACAAAAACCGATTGGCCTCACACCCCCTCTCTGTTCACAACGTCATCACTTTCCTTGATTTTTCAAGAGGCTGCCATGATGCAATTATCTTGGCAGCCTCTTATATCGTAGTGCTAACTTGTTTTGTTTTATATGAAGTTATGGACGCATTCTAAAAGACATTACTTACTTGACCGTTATAGATACGGACTCAAGGTTTGGCGCAAAATTTCCATATCTGTAACCTTCGTAATGTTTGCCTTTACCCAGACGATCCAAACCAATAAAGCGCATGACGCCGCCACTCACTTTTTTTATCATGACTCATGTGCTCTATCCATTTTTCAAATTCAAACTTCGGCGGTGCTGATGGTAATTTTGCAGCCTCAAGCAATGCTGCAATACGAAGCGTATCTGCCTCATGAATTTTACCCAGTCTCTCGGATAACCGTCCTGCCAATACGCATCCCGCAGCTACTGCTTCACCATGCAGCCACACGCCATAACCCATTTCTGCCTCAATGGCATGCCCAAAAGTATGCCCCAGATTCAACCATGCACGAATCCCTTGTTCTGTCTCATCTTGAGCCACAATCTCAGCTTTCATTTTGCAACAATGGTACACAGCCTGCGCAAGTTTCTCCTGATCCTGCATCATCAAATCGGTCATGTGCTGCTCTAACCACTCAAAAAACTCAATATCGCCAAGCGCGCCGTATTTAATGACCTCTGCCATACCGGCAGATAATTCGCGTTGCGGAAGCGTTTTAAGCGTAGATAAGTCCGCCAGTACAGCCTTAGGTTGATAAAACGCGCCTATCATGTTTTTTTCCCAAGCGGATGGTTGATTGCCGTCTTCCCGCCAACTGAGGAATCGACTTGACTTAACAATGTAGTCGGCACTTGGATAAATGGGGCGCCACGTTGATAAGTTGCCGCCGCAAAACCAGCCATATCGCCAATGACCCCTCCTCCCAATGCGATCAAGGTCGTTTTGCGCTCTGCCCTATTTTGCATTAAACCGTCAAAAATAAGATTGAGCGTTTGCCAATTTTTATATTCCTCCCATCAGGCAGAATAATACTGAAACTGGGAATACCTAACCTATCCAAGGTCGTCTGAAAAGATTCTAGATATAAGGGCGCAATCGTCTCATTCGTAACAATGGCCACCTTTATTACTTAAATATGGCTTTTAATAAAACATCAGCTTGTTCAATAAGATGATTCCCGATAAAAATAGGATACTGATGGGAGGGAGTTTGGACGGTCAGGGTACGCATTTTGATTCCTTGTTAATCTTTAGTTGCCGGCTCTCATTTAGGGTCGTCTGAAAACCTATATCGTTACTCACCGATAACAAATCTATTATCGATTTAACGCCTCAAACAACCGTTTCCCCGTTTTTGCACAGCTGTCGGACTCGATCACAATGTGCGCAGTATTTCGATATAAAGGATCACGGGCATTATAGAGCTCTTGCAACTTAGCAAGCGGGTTCTCTACCTGCAACAAAGGGCGACTGTTATCATAACGGGTCCGTTCTAACAGAACTTCAGGCGAGGCATGAAGATACACGACCGTACCATTTCGTCGCATATTTTGCCTGTTTTCATCACGCAAAACCGACCCTCCTCCTGTTGATAAAATAATATCCTTCATCGCAGTCAGCTTCTTGAGCATAGCAGTCTCTCGATTGCGAAACCCTTGCTCACCCTCCATCTCAAAGATGATGGGGATAGAGACACCTGATGCCGTACAAATCTCATGATCACTATCATAAAACGGACGATCCAACATTTGGGCAATATACCGCCCCAAAGTGGTTTTCCTGCACCCATCAAGCCAATTAATATTAAATTACCGTTGATTTTTTTCCATAAAAAGCATTTTTATACGATACTCAGCATTATTTGTGCCACCCTTCCAAACTCGTGTCTGCAAACACCATACTTCGATTTTTAATCCGTTGATTCTAATTGTTTTTAATTTCAGACTTCTAAAAGTCTTTGGCTATTATATTTGACGCACAAATCCTGACCATCAAATTGAATATAGTGGATTAACTTTAAACCAGTACGGCGTTGCCTCGCCTTGCCGTACTATCTTGTACTGTCTGCGGCTTCGTCGCCTTGTCCTGATTTAAATTTAATCCACTATAAATAAAAACCGGGCAGATATCCAAAAGACATCTACCCGGTTTTATTGCATCACTTAATAACGCAAATTACTACCCACGCCATCCATAATGCGAGGCGTTATGAAAATCAACAATTCGCGTCGTTCTTCTTTCTTGGCTCGTGATTTAAACAAGTTTCCTACTACAGGAATATCACCAAGCAATGGAACTTTATTGATGGTATCGCTATTGTCCTCTTCATAGATACCACCAACGATCAAAGTGCCACCATCTTCAACCATAGCCTGAGTATTCAAGTTCTTAGTCTGAATACACTTGGTTATCAAAGAATCTACAGTACAGTCGACCGGGGTATCTTTAGTGATCTTAACGGTCATAATAATTTGACCATCTGGAGTTACATTAGGAGTAACTGTCAGACCCAAAACTGCTTTTTGAATGAAACCGAAGTTGCACCACTGAAGAAGCTTCTTGGTAAGGAATTTCAGTACCAGATTCAATCGTAGCTTCTCGACGATCCTGAGTCAGAACACGCGGATTAGAAATGGTTTTGCTCTTACCTGTTGCTTCAGACGCAGAGATTTCCAAACCTAATGCACCAGATGACAAGGCTCGTACTAAAGCGATACTGTTCGTTGCTGCTGTAGCAGGTAAGCTTACGTTAGGCTGCAAAGACCAAGTTGGATAAGCAGACTCTCCACGGAATACTGAGGCGTTAGTATTGTGGTTATTCTGAGCAGCTGACCAATCATTGCCCCAAGAGTTTCTTCCTCTTGCACCAGCAGCACCAAACTTAACGCCCAAATCGCGTGAGAATCCATCTTTTGCTTCTACGATACGCGCTTCAACCATAACTTGACGTGTAGGAACATCCAACTCATCAATCAATTTACGGAATTTCTCGATGACGTTCCGATTATCTGTAACAATCAAGGTATTCGTTGCGGGGTCGATCAAAGCACTGCCTCGGCCGCTCAACAAGGTATTGCGACCATTGGAATTGCTACTTCCGTTGTCTTCCAAACGAAGGATTTTACGGAACTCCTCCACATTTTTATACTTCAATTGGAAGGTTTGTGAATACAAAGGACCAAGCTCTGCAATTTCTTTTTCTGCTTGCAAGAAGGCCTTATCCTTCGCCAACAATTCATCACGTGGAGCAATATTGATGATATTACCTTGACGACGCATATCCAAATTACGGGCTTGCATTACCAAGTCCAATGCCTGATCCCAAGGCACATCCTTGAGGGATAAAGTCATCTTACCATTTACCGTATCGCTAGCCACAATATTGACGCCGGACTCTTTTGCAAGAATCTGCAAAATAGTACGAACTTCAACATCTTGGAAATCTAGAAATTTTACGACCATTGAAAGATTTATTTGCATTACCACCATTCAAACCACGTGACTCCGTATCAGCGGCTTTAGGTAAAAATTTCAAAAGTAAAATGCCCTGCTGCCGGCTTAGTACGAACTTCCCAGTTTGAACTATTTCGAATGATCAGCTGAGTATCATTACCGATTCGTTTTAAAAGTTATATTTTTTTACAGGTGTATTGAAATCGCCTACATCCAAACTACGTTGTGCTTGTGTTGGCAACGGATAGTTTTTCAATGTAATGATGACACGATCACGCTGTTGTTTAATATCAGGCTGTCCAGTAAAGTCGGAACGCTTAATTCAACAACACCTGAATTGCGCGAGCCTTTACGGAAGTCGATATTAGCGGAATTAGCGACTTGCTTTGCTTTTTCTGACGGAACAGAATCCTGCATAGAAGGTTTATTATTTGATACAGACATTGCAGAATTTCGGTCAGCTGACTCGCTAACAAAAACCCAAACTTCATTACCATGAATTTCAGTATTATATTGGGCAGTTTTATTCAAACCCAACACAATACGGGAACGGTCATTACTTTGTGCCGCCGTAATCTGATTTAATAACGGATCGGCATACTCAATACTGATTGAGGCAACCGAATAGTAGTGTTAGCAAAATCAAGTGCAATTCTAGCTGGAGCCGAAGTAACAAAACCGCTCGGACTGGTTACATCACGATCAAAACGGATTTTGATAATTTTTTGACTATCAGGAAGAGTAGATACATTAATATCAGTAATATTACCTGCAAAAGCAGTTTGCACAGCCATGGCTACGCCAATACTGGCAAAAAATTTTGTCATGTGCTTAGTTTTCATAAAAGTGAGACCCTTAATTAATTTGGAATTGCGGCAGATTCGCTTCGAGATTCAGCTGTCGAAGCACCACTTGAACCTTCATCTGACTGTGTACTTAACGGCAATTCAGCCTTTCGATATATCCAGTTACCAGAACTGTCTTCTATTAATTCAGTCAAAGTAATTTTATCCTCAGTAATCGTTTGGATTTTACCGTAATTCTGACCGATATAGTTGCCCGGCATAACGGTATAAACATGTCCATTTACATCGATAAAGCCAGATGTCTTATTATTACCACGCAGAATACCGACATAACGCATATTTTCCAAACTAAATGCTTCCAATGTCTCTTTCTGACGATTCAAATTAGGAGCATTATTCCCCTTGGGTGCATTTTCCAAACGTCGATAGTCAAACGCATTCAACCCATTATATGCTGGAGGAGTATATGCAACTGGCGGAGTAATCGTCGGTGCTTGAAATGGAGTAACCTTAACTTTAGCTTCATCTTGCGTCTGTTTTATCCACATATTTAAATCATCATGAGTGGGGAACATGCTGCTAAAGACAAAACACCTACGAGTAAGATAGTATTTTTCATGATTTCCCTAATAACTTTTATTTATTGTCAACTTCAGCACCATTCTGCGCATCACTTCCGTTAGCCTGTGCCTCCTTCTGTTTGGCTGCAAGCTCGGCAGCAACTTCTTCTGCAGGACGAGCCTTATAAGTTGTTGCAGTGGCACTCAGTGTCAAAAATATCACTTTTGCCCTCTTTACCACTTTTTTCCCGTCTGCTGCTTGGGAGAGCTTCAGAGATTCCAAAGTAATGATTCGCGATAAACCTCCGACATCACGAGCAAACTGGCTAATCTGATTATGCTTACCCGTAATGGAAATTTCATAGGGGTAACTTTTTGGATTGGACCATCATTAACCGGAGCTTGAGGCACAACACTATCCAAACGCAAAACCATTAGCGGATCCAGCCTGATGCAATTCTTGGATTAAATTAGAATTTCAGCATCTGTCGGCAGTTGTTTCAACAAAAACATCAAAAGCTGAACGGATAGATGCCAATTCCTCCTGAAGGTTATGCAAATTAACAGCCTCAATACTTTTTCGTATATGTTTCCTTTTAGTTCGGCTTCTTTAGCTTCCTGCAGTAGAAAGTGTTTCGAGTTGCTCTTTGAAAATACCAACATATCCTATTGCCAAGACCCCCGCTATTGCCAACCCTGCGATAAATAACTTAGCAGGCATATTTAACAAATAGAGGTTTTGGATATCAATATTTTTTGCTTTACTTACAGACATTTATTTTACCTCTTGCTTCTGTTCGCCAGTTTCAGTCGTGTTCGCGGCTGGATTTTGTACGGGTACTGATGGATGACCTGAATTATTCAACAAAACCTTCAGAGTAAATTCTTGATAATTATCAATTTTCTTAATACTCAAAAGTTCTGGCTGAGCAAAAACCCCGGTACTTGGTAAAGAACGCATAAACATTGCGATCTTATTATCACTACTTGCTCGACCCGTAATTTTTGTAAGATGTCGAACTTTCTGCTTCAACGCTGTCAGATAAGAGTTATCGGGAGTAACTACATTTAAGCTGTCGATGATATAGGCAGCCTGTGAACGTTTTTCCTGTAACTCTTCTACTTTTTGTTTTTTTGATAGGAAATTTTCTTTTTCTTGCTGCAGTTTTTAGAATTTCTCCCAAAAGCTTTATCCAGCTTTTTCAATTTCCTTCCCTAGAAGGGCATTACGGTCTTCCTGTCTGCTGATTGCATTATTAATTGTCAAATATGTCAACACAAAGCAGACCTGCACCTATCAATAACGCCGAAAAGCATTAATACTTTAAATTGTTGCTTTTTGCGCTGTTTGATTTCTTCCTATAAGGAAGAAGGTTAATTTTAACAAATTCGATCATATTACAATCCCCTTAATGCTAATCCGAATGCTAATGTTAAAGACGGTGCATCAATTTGCAGCTGCGGCAAATCAATTTTATTGTTTCGTTCAGCATATAAAACCGGGTGAATACACTGTGTCGCAGTATTGGTTTGAGAAAAAATACTTTCTGCCAATCCAGCCTGTTGCGATGCAAACCCAGTTAATAAAATATGTTTAATGTTTGAGAAGGTCTCTGTTGTCTGTGTAGTGTAGTAAAACTGCAATACACGTTGGATTTCTTGCGCTACCTGAACGTTAAAGCGATCTGCGACTTGGGTCTGATAATCAGATGGTTTGCTGGATGAAGCTATCATCTGCGCCGCTTTTTCTTCTGTCACTTGATAAGTACGCTGAATCAGTTGATTCAACTGTTCCGTACTGACAGGAGTCTCTTGTTTATACAAAATCTGTCCGTTTTGCATCACCAATGCGTACATTTGGGTAGCATGAATGCCAAATACAGCAACTTTTTCATTAGTCAATTCAGGTGCATGATTATTAATCCAAAAAGCATAGGCATTTCTCTGAGCCAAAAGATCCAAATCTAAGGCAGACAGATCAAGCCCTGCATTTTCAAACATTTTCAATAACAGGCTCAATATCGTCTTTTCTAGCTGCTACGGTTGTAATCTGCTGCCCCGCCGGGGAAACGGATACACCGGTCACCTGATAGTCATAACTCATTTCATCAATAGGACCGATTGCTGAAATTTCAGATTCAGCAAACTCGTCCAAATCAAGTTCGGTATCGCGAGGGTTGTAAGTTATGTTCTCTATTGTTGCCAAGCTTTGTGGTACAGATGCAACAAAGTTCTTACAAGAACTGCGCAATTGCGTATAAGTATGTTGCAAATAGGTGACAAGTTGGTCGTAATCTTGGATTTTTGTTACCTTTACAATATTTTTAGGTAATTTGGTAATAACGTATTTTTCTAGCTGAATTTGGTTTAAACTACGGCCTGTCAGCTGAACCATCTTAATGGCATGCTGGCTGATGTCGATGCCGATAGCGGCTCGGTTGCTTAACCCTCCGGAAGCTTTACTTGCCTTGCTGGTTTTGCTTTTAGGGCTTTTTGATAAGCTAATCATATAATTTCCCTGTATTGTTAGGAGTGAGTAACTGTTTCGATATCCGTAAAGGATTTCTTTTTCTTTGCACAGTAAATACTGTGTTTCACAGAAATCGGTTTCTATTTTTACTTTATTTAATGCCAGTGATGGCAAAAATTATTACTTAGTCATGATTAAAAAGATTATAACGACCTGTCTTGGTTTGATATTAGGATTGGCACTCTTCGGTGTCGGCTTGCTCGCTATTGCGATTTTGGTCACATACCCCAAGTTGCCTGCTCTTGATTCTTTACAACACTACCAACCCAAAATGCCCCTCACAGTATATTCTGCCGACGGTCAGATTATTGGGGTTTACGGTGAACAGCGCCGGGAGTTTACAAAAATTGGAGATTTTCCAAAGGTTTTGAAAGACGCTGTTATTGCCGCAGAAGATAAACGTTTCTATGAGCACTGGGGCGTAGACGTAGTAGGCATTGCCCGTGCCGCTATCGGCAACGTAGTCGCCGGCGGTTTGCAATCAGGTGCCAGCACCATTACTCAACAGGTAGCAAAGAACTTCTACTTGAGTAACGAGCGTACATTTACCCGTAAATTCAATGAAGCCCTATTGGCCTATAAAATCGAACAGACGCTTAGTAAGGATCAGATTTTTAGAACTGTATTTCAACCAAATCTATTTGGGTCAAAGGGCACTACGGTTTTGCCTCTGCCGCTCAAATCTATTTCAACAAAAAAACGTGAAAGATTTGACTTTGGCTGAAGCATCCATGCTGGCAGGCCTACCTAAAGCGCCTTCAGCGTATAACCCCATCGTTAACCCCGAGCGCGCCAAACAGCGCCAAGCCTACATCCTGCGAAACATGCAGGGAAGAAAATATGATTACTGCACAACAACGCGATCAAGCTTTGAAAGAAGAGCGCTGCATTATCGAACGTTTTGTGCAAAACATCGACCAAAACGCTTTGTATGTTGCTGAAATGGCACGCCAAGAGTTGTATGGAAAAATATGGCGAGGACGCATACACCCAAGGCTTTAAGGTCTACACAACCGTCAATACTGCCAACCAACGTGTTGCTACAGAAGCCCTTAGAAAAGCGTTGCGTAATTTCGACAGAGGCAGCAGTTATCGCGGCGCAGAGAACTACATCGACCTCAGCAAAACTGATGACGTAGAAGAAACGATCAGCCAATATCTTTCTACTTTATATACGGTTGACAAAATGGTCCCTGCCGTTGTTTTGGAAGCCTCTAAAAAAGGAGTTCTGATTCAACTGCCTAGCGGAAAAAGATTCAATCTGAACAGCTACGCACTCGGTTTTGCAGCCCGTGCAGTCAACAACGAAAAAATGGGAGAAGACCGTATTCGTCGCGGTTCCGTCATCCGTGTCAAAGGCGGCGGCAACAATTGGTCTGTCGTTCAAGAACCTCTACTACAAGGCGCTCTGGTTTCATTAGACGCGAAAACAGGTGCCGTGCGTGCATTGGTCGGCGGTTATGACTTCCACAGCAAAAACATTTAACCGAGCCACTCAAGCCATGCGCCAACCAGGTTCTACCTTTAAGCCTTTCGTATACTCTGCGGCACCTCGCCAAAGGCATGACAGCATCCACCATGATTAATGACGCACCACTCTCCCTGCCGGGTAAAGGTGCCAATGGTTCTGCTCGGAATCCTAAAAACTCAGACGGCCGTTATGCAGGCTATATCACCCTGCGCCAAGCATTGACCGCCTCTAAAAACATGGTTTCCATCCGAATCTTGATGTCCATCGGTATCGGATACGCGCAACAATACATCCAACGTTTCGGCTTCAAACCGTCCGAAATCCCTGCCAGCCTGTCTATGGCGCTTGGTACCGGTGAAACAACACCATTGCGTGTCGCTGAAGCATATAGCGTCTTTTGCCAATGGCGGTTACAAAATTTCCGCATACGTCATCGACAAGATTTATGACAGCGAAGGTCGTCTGAAAGCACAAATGCAACCTCTTGTTGCAGGTGAAAACGCTCCTCAAGCCATCGACCCGCGTAACGCATACATCATGTACAAAAATCATGCAAGACGTTGTCCGTGTCGGTACTGCGCGAGGTGCCTCCGCACTTGGCCGTTCCGATATCGCCGGTAAAACCGGTACGACGAACGACAATAAAGATGCATGGTTCGTCGGCTTCAACCCAAGTATTGTCACTGCCGTATACATCGGCTTTGACAAACCGCGCAGCATGGGCCGCGCAGGTTACGGCGGCACGATTGCCGTTCCAGTCTGGATCGATTACATGCGCTTCGCGCTCAAAGGCGTAGAAAACAAAGGCATGAAAGCACCGGCAGGTATCGTAAACAGCGGCGGCGAATACTATATGAAAGAACGTATGACCACCAGCTCCGATATCACTCTGGACAATAGCGGTACCGTTCCACGCCCTGCACAACAACCTTCCCGACAACAACGCCCGGCCAATGCTAACACTGCCGCAACGCCTGATAGCGATCGGGATGGCGGAGACCGCGGTCGCGGTGATTTGCAAGAAACGCCGGTACAGCCAAGCAATGTTAACAATCGACAATTAGACTCGCTGTTCTAATTACACCGGTCAAAGGTCGTCTGAAACCCGAATCAGGAATTTCAGACGACCTTTTTATATGTAGACACAATCTCAATTCATTGCCATGTGAACAAGATAGAAAAATTCACTTTAAACCGATACAGCATTGCCTCATCCGAGCCTAAAGCGGAGAATTTCCCCAAATGCTAAAAAACCAGTTTCATGTCATCTACACTATTCATCAAACTTATCCCCTACCCTTGATTTCAAATTACCTCGCCACACTAGATTCTGCCCCTTCCACTCACCCCCATCAATCAAACAGGGTGTATAGTGGACTAACTTTAAACCAGTACGGCGTTGCCTCGCCTCGCCTTGCCGTACTATCTGTACCGTCTGCGGCTTCGTCGCCTTGTCCTGATTTAAAGTTAATCCACTATAAAAACAACAAGGTCGTCTGAAACATGATCCAACATTTTTCAGACGACGCTTTTCAGGGTTTATCTATTTCAAAGCAACATACACGGCAGTAAGACGATTTTTGTTCCCTCACCCTGCAAGACAATAAACGGATTTGCGTCCCGTCAATGCAGACCATACTACGACCGATTACAATGACTCGGAATTTTCCGGATTTCCGATATTCAAGTTGTCCATTTCTTCTTGATGCGTAGCAAACCATCCGCCGACGACTTGGTTGACTTCTTCTATGCCTTGCTTTTTAAGGCTGGAAAATAGTTGTACGCTGATGCGTTGACGGGTCATATAGGGCTTGAGAGATTTTTTGACTGCGCCTAAAGTTTTGATTTGCTCGTTTTTCGACAGCTTGTCGGCTTTCGACAACAAAATATGCACAGGGCGGCCAGTGATATGGAAAAAGTCCAGCATCCGCAAATCTAGCTCTTTCAATGGGTGGCGCGCATCCATAATCAACACCAAGCCGATGAGCTGGCGCCGTTGTTGAAGGTAGTCGCCCAAGAGTTTGACCCAATGCGTACGGATGGCTTCGGGAACTTGTGCATAGCCGTAGCCCGGCAAATCGACCATGAAGCTGCCGTTGCTCAATTCGAAGAAATTGATGTGTTGGGTTCGTCCCGGCGTTTTGGAAACGTAGGCGAGCCGGACATGGTTGGTCAGGGTATTGATCGCGCTGGATTTGCCTGCGTTACTGCGTCCAACAAATGCGATTTCTGCGGGGGTGTCGGGCAGGTCTTTGAGATGGTTGACGGTGGTGAAGAATTTGGCGTTCTGAAAGAGGTTCATCCGTATTTCCTTGTTCCCTGAGACGGAGTGGCGGAATTTGCCGTGTTCATGTTGCGAAACATGGTAGTAATTTAATGTAAATCTAGTATAGAATAGCACGTTTATAGAATTATCGGTTTTTATCGGGTAAAATTTATCCGGCGTTTTGAGTATAAAAAGGCATTGTCGCGGTATGCAATGCTGTAATCAGGAGCACTCCATGAAACGATTGACTTTAGCGGCCTTGGTTTTGGCTGCCGGCGCGGCTGTCGCTGCCCCGAAAGCGGATATTGCAAAAGGCAAAGAAGTGGCTACTACCATTTGTGCGGCATGTCATGCGGCAGACGGCAACAGCGGCATCGCCATGTATCCAAAGCTCGCCGCGCAACACAGTGCCTATATCTACCGTCAAACCTTGGACATTAAAGAAGGCAAACGTACAAACGGTTCCGCCGCTGTGATGAAACCTATGGTGATGAACCTGTCCGAGCAAGACATCCTGAATGTATCCGCATTCTATGCCAAACAACAGGCCAAATCCGGCGAGGCAAACCCGAAACAAAATGATCCTGTTTTGGGCGGTAAAATCTACCGAGGCGGTTTGGTGGATAAAAAAGTTCCTGCCTGTATGTCCTGCCACGGTCCCAGCGGCGCGGGTATTCCGGGCGGCGGTACCGAAAATCGGCGCATATCCGCGCTTAGGCGGCCAACATATGTCTTATGTGGTCGATCAAATGAAGGCTTATAAATCCGGACAACGCAAAAACGCGATTATGGAAGATATTGCCAAACGCCTGACCGAAGAAGAGTTGAATGCGGTTTCCAACTTCATCCAAGGTCTGCATTGATTCCCTGTCAATCCGTCTGTTTGCGGATGATGTGAATATCAAGGTCGTCTGAAAACGCTTGCCCCGCGGGCGGTTGTTTTCAGACGACCTTGCTGCGATGGCATGCCGCCGCTTTTGAGGCAATAAGTATTTTCAAATGGCAGCCTTTGGCTTTTTGCCCCATCATATCTATTTTTCGTGCCGTTCGATAATCGGGTCTCTTCCGAATCCCGACCATCCCCGTATTCTTTATCAAATCAAACCGCTATGAGCAAATCCCCTTCATCCGTCCCCTTATCCGCAAACCTTGGTTCGCTTTTTAAGCTCCATGCGTTTTTGCCGTTGCCTTGCTCAGTCTTTTTGGGTGTCGCTTCGGTTATCGGGACGGTGTTGCAGCAAAAATCAGCCGCAGGTCAACTATGTTGTGAAATTCGGTCCGTTTTGGTCGCAGATTTTCAACTTTTTGAGGCTTGTACGATGTTTATGCGTCCGCTTGGTTTGTGGTCATCATGATGTTTTTGGTGATATCGACCAGCTTGTGCCTGATTCGCAATGTTCCGCCTTTTCTCCGTGAAATCAAATCATTCCGTGAAAAACGCTAAAGAAAAATCATTGGCGGCGATGCGCCATTCGACTGTGTTGGAAGGCAAGATGTCGTCTGAAATTGCCCGGCGTTATCTCGAAGTACAAGGCTTCAGCTGCAAAACCGTAACGCGCGAAGACGGATCGGTCTTGGTTGCCGCCAAAAAGGGGCGATGAACAAGTGGGGCTATATTTTTGCCCATACCGCGCTGATTGTGATTTGCTTGGGCGGCTTGATAGACAGCAACCTCCTGCTGAAAAATCGGTATGCTGACCGGACGCGTCGTGCCGGACAACCATTCCGTCCATGCCAAGACTTCAAACCGGAAAGCATTTTGGGTACGTCGAACCTGTCGTTCCGCGGCAATGTGAACATTACCGAAGGGCAAAGCGCGGACGTGGTCTTCCTCAATGCCGACAACGGGATGCTGGTTCAGGATTTGCCGTTTGAAGTGAAGCTGAAGAAGTTCCACATCGACTTTTACAATACCGGGATGCCGCGTGATTTTGCCAGCGATTTGGAAATTACCGACAAGGAAAGCGGCAAAAATCGGAACACACCATCCGCGTCAATCATCCACTGACGCTGCACGGCATCACCATCTATCAAGCGAGCTTTGCCGACGGCGGATCCGATTTGAAGTTTAAAGCCTGGAATTTGGGCAGCACAAGCCGCGAGCCGGTAACGCTCAGGGCGACATCTATGCGCGATTTCCCGCTCGACATCGGCAATACGTCCTACAAACTGAGTTTGACCAATTCACGTCCATGAACGTGGAAGACATGAGCAAGTCGTCTGAAAAAGAGCAAACCCTGCAATCAGCGATTAACGACGTGCGCGCCGTCTCTCAAGAAAACAAAAAATACACCAACATCGGCCCATCCGTTGTTTACCGAATCCGCGACAAAGCGGGTCAGGCTGTCGAATATAAAAACTATATGCTGCCCGTTAAGCAGGAACAGGATTATTTCTTCATCACCGGTACGCGCACAGGTCTGGAAACAGCAATACCGTTGGCTGCGCATTCCCTGCCGATAAGACTTTCAAACCCGATACCTTCATGGCGATGCGCGAACTCTTGAAAGACGAAGCCGCACGCAAAGCCGTCATCCGCAACGCGACCTTGAACGCGCCTGAAAAACATCCGCGAGCAATTCACCCTTGCCGCCGAAAATACCTTGGGCATTTTTGCGAAAGGCGGCTATTTGGCGTTGGACGAATTTATCACCAAAAACATCCCCAAAGAGCAGCAGGAAAAAATGCAGGGATATTTTTACGAAATGCTGTTCGGCGTTATGAACGCCGTATTGGAAGAAACCATCCAAAAATACAAGCTGCCCGCATGGCCTCAAGACGAAGCGCGCAACCGCTTCCTGCTGCACAGCATGGACGCCTACACCGGCCTGACCGAATACCCCGCACCCATGCTCCTGCAACTGGACGGCTTTGAAGAAGTCCGCTCCTCCGGCTTGCAAATGACCCGTTCGCCCGGTGCATTTTTAGTCTATTTAGGCTCTGTTTTGCTGGTTCTCGGCACGATATTTATGTTCTACATCCGCGAGAAACGCGCGTGGGTTCTGTTTTCAGACGACCGCATCCGCTTTGCCATGTCTTCCAGCCGCAACGAGCGCGACCTGCAAAAAGAGTTTCCGCAACATACACAAAGCCTGCAACGACTGGCGAAAGATTTGAACCATGACGCATAACCATAATCCCCTACCCGAACACGAGCTGCTGACGCACAAATCGTTCCTCAAGTCCCTGAACACGGTCGACTGCCTATTCGCCCTCCTGACCGCAGCCGGCGCATTCTTCGCCCAAACCCGCATTCAGCACGCCATGGACATCTACGAAATGGTGATTTTGTGGGCAAGCGCAGGCATTACCGTCTTTTTAGGCTGGTTTTTCAAACCCATGCGCTGGTTTGCCCCCTTGTGTGCCGTCCTCGCATACGGCGCCGTCATGCTCTACGATGGCAACATCACACACGCCGACGGCTTCCTGCTCAAATACTTCCTCAGCAGCCAGTCCGCGATTATGTGGCAATGCGCCTTCGTTTTCTTCGCACTCTTCGCCTACATCACCGGCGCTGTACTGGCACAACGCAAAAACGTCGCCACCAACACCCTGCTCGGCATGGGCTCCGTATTCGCCTGGGTGTCCGCCGTCGCAGGCTTTACCGGACTTTTAGTGCGCTGGCACGAAAGCTACCTCCTGCGCCCTGATGCAGGACACATTCCCGTTTCCAACCTCTACGAAGTCTTCATCCTCTTCCTCGTCATCACCGCCCTGATGTACCTCTACTACGAAGCCCGTTTCGCCGTACAAAAACTCGGCGGCTTCGTCTTCAGCTTCATGGCGATCGTCGTCGGCTTCGTCCTTTGGTACAGCTTTTCCCGCGAAGCACACACCATCCAACCCCTGATTCCCGCCCCTGCAATCATGGTGGATGAAAATTCACGTCCCCGCCAACTTCATCGGCTACGGCGCATTCTGTATCGCCGCCATGCTCGGCATCGCCGAACTCTGGGCATTGAGAAACGAAAACGCCGGCAAAAATCATGGCTGCCGCATTCGCAAGTCATCGAAGAAGTCATGCTATAAAGCCATCGCCGTCGGCTTTCTATTCTTTACCATCGCCACTCATCCTCGGCGCACTGTGGGCTGCCAAAGCATGGGGACGCTACTGGAGCTGGGACCCGAAAGAAACTTGGGCATTCATCGTCTGGCTCAACTACGCCGTCTGGCTGCACCTGCGCCTCGTCGCCGGCTGGCGCGGCAAAATCCTCGCATGGTGGGCAGTCATCGGACTGTTCGTTACCGCCTTTGCCTTCATCGGCGTCAATATGTTCCTGAGCGGCCTGCACTCTTACGGCACCTTATGGCTTCAGGTACATAAAGAAGGTCGTTTGAAAAGCTTTAGCGCAACCCGCAAAGCATTTCAGACGACCTTTCCACACCCATCAGCCACAACACAATAAAATCACACAAAATACCTCCCAATATCCCTCCCCTTCCTATTGAAACACCCCTTCCGATACACCATAATTCCATCTATAAGGCGATCACGCAAAACGCGTGTACATTGCGTCGATTTACCCGTTTTATAGTGGATTAAAATTTAAATCAGGACAAGGCGACGAAGCCACAGACAGTACAGATAGTACGGAACCGATTCACTTGGTGCTTCAGCACCTTAGAGAATCGTTCTCTTTGAGCTAAGGCGAGGCAACGCCGTACTGGTTTAAAGTTAATCCACTATACCCTCAACCCCACATCAAAATAACAAAGGTCAACATCATGTGCCAACTGCTCGGCATGAACTGTAACACCCCACAGATATCGTCTTTTTCCTTTGAAGGCTTTGCCGCCGCGGCGGCATTACCGACCACCATGCAGACGGTTTCGGCATCGGCTTTTTCGAAGGCAAAGGCGTACGCCTGTTCCACGACGACAAACCCAGCGCCGCCTCGCCCGTCGCCGACCTCGTCTCGCGCCTACCAAATCAAATCCGAAAACGTCATTGCCCACATCCGCAAAGCCTCGCAAGGACAAACCTCGCTGGCAAACACCCACCCCTTCATGCGCGAAATGTGGGGCGAATACTGGCTGTTTGCACACAACGGCCATTTAATCGATTTCACCCCGGAACAAGGCGAGACGTACCATGCCGTCGGCACCACCGACCTCGAACGCGCCTTCTGCTACATCCTCAACCGCTCTACGCAGCCGCTTCGCCACCAAGCCCGACCTGACACCCTATTCGACGCCCTCGCCGCGCTGACCCACGAAATCCGCCGCTTCGGACTGTTCAACTTCGTTATGTCCAACGGCGACAACCTGTTTGCCCACGCCAGCACGCTTTTGCACTACATCGTACGCAAAGCCCCGTTCGGCAAAGCACGGCTTTTGGACGACGACGTCATGGTCGATTTTTCCGAAGTCACCACCCCCAACGACAAAGTTGCCGTCATCGCCACCTTACCGCTGACCCGCGACGAAACTTGGTCGCAACTGGCAGTGGACGAACTGGTCATGTTCCGACAAGGCGACATCGCCCGCAGCGACCGTCCTGAACAACCCGTCTATATGAGCGTAGAAGAAGGCTTGGCAATCGCCCGCGCCGTCGGCGTATCCGTTTAAAACAAAGAGGTCGTCTGAAAACAGAAAACGGCTTTCAGACGACCCCTTCAACCCATAATAAACCCACCGACTATACGGGAATAGCTCAATCGGCTACAATTCCGTTTCACAAACAAATAAATTCAAAAACTTATGAAATGTCCGTTTTGTCAGCATCCCAATACTCAAGTCACTGATTCGCGGCTCTTGGAAGAGACGAACAGCATCCGCCGCCGCCGCCGTTGCGTGGAGTGCGGGCAGCGGTTCAGTACGTTTGAAACGGTCGAAATGCGGATGCCGCAGGTGATTAAATCCAACGGTACGCGCGTGGCGTTTAATCCGCACAAGCTGAGAACCAGTTTGGAACGGGCTTTGCACAAACGCCCGATTGCCCAGGAAAAAATCGATGAAACGGTCGCGCTGATTGAGCAGCGTCTGTATCAGTCGGGCAACAAGGAAGTGCCGTCGCGCATGGTGGGGGGAAATGGCGATGGAGGAATTGGCAAAAATCGATCAGGTCGCCTATGTCCGCTTTGCTTCCGTTTATAAAAGTTTCAACGACGTGTCTGAGTTTACTCAGGCAATCGCCACGCTGGTGCAGACCGACGGGAAATAGGTCGTCTGAAAGCGGTGTGTTGATGATGAAGAGGATGTTTATGAAAAGAGTTTTATCCGTAGCCGCCGCACTATTCTGCCTTGCCGCCTGCAGCCCCGAACAGGGCGATGCGGTGTCGAAAGCCGCCTCCGATACGGTTCAAACGCTGACGAGCATGGACGGCAAAATTTCCATCTCCGTCCATAACAGCCACTTCTCCGACATCATCGCCGATTCCGCCCGCCATCCGAAAAACGTTCCCGCCTCCAACCTGATTCTGCTCCAACACGACCCTGAAGCGCGCATTACCATTTATGCGGCGAACAACGGCCCGGCGCAACGGATGCCAAAACCCTATTTCGCCGAACTCAAAACCGCCCTTCAATCGGACGAGACTCAAAAATGTCCGCGTCGGCATCGCCACCGACAACCGCATGAATTACCAAACCGACCGCGAAGACCGGCAAGGTACGTTCTACCAATACTGCATCGCCATTCACGAAGCCAATATTTATACCGTTTGCGCGTACAGCCATCACGTGGGTCAGAAGGAATTGTCGGAAGTATTGAAAGAATTGAGCTTGTCGCGTTAATGCTTTGACGAACGGAATACGGCGAAAGAAAAGGTCGTCTGAAAACGGAAAACTTTAAGAAATCCAAATTATGTTTGATTGTATTGATACCCAAATGATGCAAAACGCCCTTGCCCTTGCTCGGCTCGGGCGTTTTTCCACTTCACCCAACCCACGCGTCGGCTGCGTAATTGCACACGGCAGCCAAATCGTTGGACAGGGGTTTCATGTTAAAGCGGGCGAACCACATGCCGAAGTGCATGCGCTGCGGCAGGCGGGCGAAATGGCGCGCGGAGCGACGGCTTATGTGACGCTCGAACCGTGCAGCCATTACGGCCGTACGCCGCCCTGCGCCGAAGCCCTGATCGGTTCGGGGGTGTCGCGCGTGGTCGCCGCCATGACCGACCCCAATCCTCTGGTGGCAGGCAAAGGCTTGGCAATGCTGGAAGCCGCAGGCATCCGCACCGAAAGCGGTTTGCTGGAAACCGAAGCGCGCGAACTCAACCGCGGCTTCCTCTCCCGTATCGAACGTGGCCGCCCGTTTGTCCGCGTTAAATGCGCCGCCAGCTTGACGGCAAAACCGCGCTCGCCGACGGACGCAGCTACTGGATTACCGGGCGAAGCCGCAAGGGCGGACGTACAAACCTTGCGTGCGGAAAGCTGCGCCGTCTTAACCGGCATCGGCACGGTGCTTGCCGACAACCCGCGCCTCAACGTCCGTGCCTTCCTGACCCTGCGCCAGCCAGCGCGCATCGTGTTGGACAGCAACTGCAAACGCCGTTGGGCAGCCACATACTCAGACGACCTCAGCCCCACCGTCATCGTAACCGCCGTCGATGATGAAGAACGCCTCAAACCATACCGCGCGTTCAGTCATATCCGCATCTTGAGGTCGTCTGAAAACGCCGACGGACGTATAGACCTTGCCGCACTGCTGCCCCAATTGGCAGAACCGGCTACGGCGAGATTATGGTCGAAGCGGGCGCGACGCTGACCTCCGCCTTTATCGAATCAGGCTTGGCAGACGAAATCGTGTTGTACCAAGCGCCGAAAAATCTTAGGCGAAGGCAGAAGCTTGCTCACCCTCCCTGCCAACCCCTGCCGTTTTGACTTCGGAAGGCGAGTGGGAAAGCCGTTCGGTAGAGCTGATCGGGCAGGACGTAAAATGGGTTTTTGCGTAAAAATAGGCTGCCTCGTAAATCAGAAAGGTCGTCTGAAAACTGATTTTGGGTTTTCAGACGACCTTTTGTCAGAAGCAACGGTGTTTTTACTGCATCGCCTGATTTGCTTGACAGAGTTACAAATACCGCTTCAACATATACTGAAGTAATATTAATTTTAGGTTAAATTACGCAAATATATTAATACTAATTTTTATTAATTATTTGTATTTCCGATATTATATTTAGTCACCAACGGTATAGTCATTACTAAAAATAATACAATTCAAAATCTTACCGCCCAGCTTGATTATAATATTTGTATAAACATTTCCCAACACTCCATTATCGCTGGCAATGCTGCATTTGCACTACGTAAAACTTTTTACGTCCAAAAACCAATCTTAGGGAAAGATTTATTTTTCGACACCGACAAAACGGATTCCGACCATGCTGTTTTTATGACTGCCGGCCGGGGTTCTGCTGCGGCATTTTGCACTGTGCGGCACGCCCTTTTCCATCACATGAGACTTGTCATGAAAAATATTACCATTCAGAAATTTGCAGATAAAACCGCCAAAATCGGCATCGTCGGCTTGGGCTATGTCGGCCTGCCGCTGATGCTCCGTTATGTGGACATCGGTTATCAGGGTTTTGGGCTTCGACATCGACAAAACCAAAGTCGACAAACTCAACAAAGGCGAAACCCTACATCGAGCATATTCCCTCGCCGAGAAAAGTCGCCGCCGCTTCAAACAGCCTGTTTGAAGCCACCACCGACTTCTCCCGCATCGGTGAAGTGGAAGCCGTGATTTTGTGCGTACCGACCTGTTGAACAAATACCGCGAGCCGGACATGAGCTTCGTTATTGACACCACCGACGCGGTGAAACCTCACCTTCGCGCCGGTCAAGTGCTGTCTTTGAATCCACCACCCACCCCGGTACGACCGAAGAAGAATTGCTGCCGCGTGTTGAAGAAGGCGGTCTGAAAGTCGGTAAAGACGTGTTCTTGGTGTACTCTCCGGAACGTGAAGACCCGGGCAACCTGAATTTTGAAACCCGCACCATCCCGAAAGTCATCGGCGGCCATACCCCTGCTTGTTTGGAAGTCGGTATCGCGCTGTATCAGCCTGCCATCGACAAAGTCGTACCGGTAAGCTCTACCAAAGCCGCCGAACTGACCAAGCTTCTGGAAAACATCCACCGCGCCGTGAACATCGGTTTGGTGAACGAGATGAAAATCGTCGCTGACAAAATGGATGTCGATATTCACGAAGTCATCGCCGCCGCGGCAACCAAACCGTTCGGCTTCGTTGCCTACTATCCCGGTCCGGGCTTGGGTGGTCACTGCATCCCCATCGACCCGTTCTACCTGACTTGGAAAGCGCGCGAATACGGCGTGAACACCCGCTTCATCGAGTTGGCAGGCGAAGTGAACTCCCACATGCCCGACTACGTCATCAGCAAAGTGGGCTTGGCTTTGAACGAACACAACCGTTCCATCAAAGACAGCAAAATCTTGGTTTTGGGTATCGCCTACAAGAAAAATGTGGACGACATGCGCGAAAGCCCGTCTGTGGAAGTGATGGACCGCCTGCACAAATTGGGTGCAAACATTTCCTACTCTGACCCGCACGTGCTTGAGTTCCCGTACATCCCCGGCCACCACTACTTTGACCTGAAGAGCGAGCCGCTGACGCCGGAAACCGTAGCGAAATACGACTGCGTGGTGCTGACCACCGACCACGATAAGTTTGACTACGACATGATTGCCGAACACGCCAAACTGATTGTCGATACGCGCGGCAAGTTCCCTGCGAAAAACCCGAAAGTCGTGAAAGCGTAATACCTTTGACGATTGAGGCAGACCGCCCGCCGACGGGTTTCGGCGAGCAGTCGGCTTTCTTAGACCGTTTGTTTTCAGACGACCCAAGAAAGCCCTTATTTATATGATGCTGCTGCGTTTTTCAGGTCGTCTGAAAAATCTTGGCGGCAACAAATCCCTCCCTATTTATGAATATAAGAAAATACTCGGCTATGCTTTGGGTCCGATAGGCAGTGCGGCTTTCGGCATCCTCTCGCTTCCGCTGATTTCATGGTACTACCCTACGGAAGACATCGGCCGTATCGTCTTGCTGCAAAACCATATCCGCTCTGACCATCCTGATTTTTGGGGCTGGGCTTGGATCAGGCGTATATCCGCGAATACTACGCCAGCGAAGACAAAGCCGCGCTGTTCAAATCCTTCAGCCTGTCCCTCGTTTGTTTTGAGCATTGCCGGGGTATTGCTGATACTTTTTGTGGAATCCTCTTGGCCTTCCAAAAATTATTTTTAATTTGAACAACACCAAGCTGGGTATTCTGTTTTTAGTTTTTACTGACCACCCTGTTTATCCGCTTTTTCTCGCTCATCCTACGGATGCAGGAAAAAGCAATTGCTTTCTCACTCAGCCAGCTGACACCGAAATTCCTGATTTTGGTTTTGGTTTTTGCTCTTCATCCTAATCGGCTTGCCAACCCATACCACCAGCCTGGTCTTTTGCCTATACCGCCGCCCAAATACTGACCGTCGCTGTGATTGATCTACCAAACCCTGAACGGATTTGGCCGCCGCCATCCGTTCGCCTTGGTCGGCAAAGCTGCACAAAATGGGTCTGCAATACGGACTGCCTTTGGCATTCGGCAATCTCGCCTACTGGGGGCTGACGTCTATCGACCGCTTTGTTTTGAAAGAAATGGCAAGTTTGGAGCAACTGGGGATTTACTCGATGGCGGTCAGCTTCGGCGCTGTCGCCCTGATTTTCCAAAAGCGTATTCTCAACCATATGGGCGCCATTGGTGTTCAAATGGGTTGAAGACAACACCAATCTTGACAAAATCGGCGGCATTACCCTGTCAATGACTGCGCTCATCAGCGCGATGGTTTGCTTTATCGGTATCGCCGGTGGTCACTTGATTCTTCCCGGCAATATGCATCGGTACAGTTTATTTTACTGTCGTGCATGATGTTTCCTTTGTTTTATACGCTGACAGAAGTGACCGGCATCGGTTTGAACGTCGTCAAAAAAACCTGGCTGATTACCGCAGTCAATATTGCGGCATTCCTGCTGAACTTCGGCCTGCTGTATTGGCTGGTTCCGCTCTTGGGCGCACGGGGCGCCGCAATGGCGAGTGCGACTTCTTTTTGGGTGTTTATGCTCATCAAGACAGAATTGTCTTCAAGGATGTGGCAGAAGCTGCCCTGCCGGAAAATTTATACCCATACCGCACTCTGCCTGATTTTGTGCCTGGGCTACACCTACTTCGGCAACGCCGGCAACTACTACATTTTTGCTTTAATCTGGCTGGCAGGTTTGATTGCCCTGACTGTGAAATACAAAACACCACTTTCTTCAGCTTTATCAGTAGTGAAAGGTCGTCTGAATAAAAAACATTCAACACAATAACAACCATACTGCGTGCAGTTTTTGATTCTGCCGCTACAAAACGCTTACTCACCGAGAATCTTTGATTTTGTGCCCTGTCCGCAACCTATGCGGCTTGTACGCCGACACACTCGACACAGGTATTATCATGCATACATTAATCATTCCTTCTTGGTATCCATCCACTCCGGACGACGTCAACGGAATCTTCTTCCGCCTGCAAAGCACAAGCCTTGCAACGCTCCGGAGTCAAAGTAGGGGTCGTTGCACCGATATTCCGTTCGTTCAGAACTCAGGCAAAAACTGCGTTCAACCCGAAAAATTACGGAATAAGGACCTACATCGACAAAGACGTACCGACTTATGTGTACGACAGCATGTTTTTCTTCCCGCGCATTCCGCATATCGACCGCAAACGGGAAATCGCCGCCAGTATGAAACTGTTCCGCCGATACGTTGCAGACCACGGCATGCCCGACGTCCTGCACGCGCACTGCGTCAACAGCGGCGGCATCATTGCATACGAAATCCACAAAGCAACCGGCATTCCATATGTCATCACCGAACACAGCACCACCTACGCCCGCAAACTTATCCGCAACTGGCAACGCCCGTTGATGTATACCGCCGCCCAAAACGCCGCCTGCCGCCTGGCAGTCAGCCGCGACTTTGCCGAACTGCTGAAAGAAGAATACCGCGGATTGGAGTGGCAATATGTTCCCAATATTCTGTCCGCCAGCTTTGAAGCGCCGATCGACCTTGCTGACAAAACCCGCCAACGAAGACTTTCACCTTCTGCTCGGTCGCACACCTGCAACATAAAAAGGCTACGACATCCTGCTGCCCGCCTTTTGCCGAAGCAGTCAAAGCTCATCCGAACCTGAAGCTGAAAATCGGCGGCGGCGGCTACGAAGAATTCAAGCTGCACCGTTTGGCAAAAGATTTGGGGCTGGAAAACAACGTTATCTTTGAAGGTCGTCTGAAAAACGAAGAAGTCTTGGAATTGATGTATCAAAGCGATGCCTTTCGTATTGGCCAGCCGCCACGAAACTTTCGGCGTCGTTTTCATCGAGGCTTTGGCTCAAGGGCTGCCCGTCATCGCGACGCGCTGTGGCGGTCCTGAGACTATCGTCAATCCATCCAACGGGCTTTTGGTCGATGTCGGAGACCAAAAATCGCTGACGGAAGCACTTATCTCCCCTCATCGGAACCGGAAAAATATTTCCCGCGCCTGTTGCGCGAAAAACTGCCTGAAAGAATTTGGAGAGCGTCCCTGTTACCGAACAAATCATTTCTGCATATAATAAAGCTCTTGGAACGACCTAAATTTCAGGAAGCAACGTGAAAATTAAAAAACAAAATATATACATTACTATGCTTTATACGATGGTTACCGCCTACATGCTGGGGCCGATGCTGTCGTATAAGCTGGGGATTCCGCGTATCGACAATCCGCTGACCCTCTTGCTGGTGCCTGCCACCCTGCTGATTTTTCATAGAAAACAAAACATTCAACAGCAGGCAGGACTCATGCTGATGGCGGTCGGGCTAATGACCGGCTGGAGCGCAATCCATCTGTTCATCACGCCCTTGGATTCGGTCAGGGTCATGGATACCTTTTTCTTCCTGTCGATCGCCGGTTTGTTTTACCTGCTGTATCTGATTTTGAGCCGACACGAAAACCCCTTGCGCTTCATACGAAGGCTGTTGGTTTACTTTTGCGCCTTTATCATTATCCCGCCCGTTATCGAGGTGTTGACTGGCATCCAGTTTGTCAAATCAGACGAAATTTTGGCGATTGAGGCCGGCGTGATTAAAGGCTTTTTCTTCAACCCCAACAACTTGGGTACGACCGCCCTCTTCTTCGCACCTGCCGTGTTGATATTTTTTCAATATCGGCGTCAACAAGAGGGAATATTTGTTCGGCTGGATTTTATTTTTGAGTTTGGGCGCGATTGTTTTCGCCAGCGCATCGCGTACGGCGACGATGAGTTAGCATCATTTTGTTTATCCTGAACTTGATTTACCGTAACAACGGGCTGTTTACGCTGATGACCATAGGCGTTACAGGCGCAGGCTTGTCGATGATTCCGAAACAGTACATTGCCGATTTCCTGTTTCCGATGCACGGCAATGCCTTTTTGGAAAAACATTTCTTCCCGCCTGTATTTGTTCCTGTTCAATTTAGAGAGTGACAACTCGGTCGGCTACCGCCAAGAAATTTACAACTACTTCTGGAGCAATCCGCCGCTTTTTGCTTTTACGGCTACGGCCCTAAAAACTTTCAGGAATACTTCGGCGGGCATTTGAGCGACAGCCTCGGTTTTTGAAAAATCCGCACAGTTTCATCATCGAACTGTATTTGGGCTTTCGGCATGATTTCCTTAATCGGCTTCGTCTGTTACATCATTTGGTATGCAGTGAACGTCTTTTTAAGCCAGAACCTGCGGAACAAACAAAAAGCCATCGGCTTGGCGGCAATCGGCCTGTTTATTTTGGGCGGTTTCATTCCGTCCACCATTTTGCGTATGCCCTTCCTCTGGCTGCCCTGCTTTTGATTTTCCTGTACAGCGTCCTGCCGCAGCGCGATACGGCGTATACCGCGTACCGATACACCCCCTTTGATAGAAAAACACGATATGAAAAATTGTTTTGACTACTTCCATGTCCGGCCTCGGCGGCACTGAAAATGCGACCTTCCGCTTGGGACGGTTGCTCAGGCAGCGCGGCCACGAGGTCGTCCTTGCCTCTTCCGATGGCCCGCTCATCAAAGAAGCCCAAGCCTTGGGCATCCAATGGCGTCCGATTGATTTTTATCAGGGCGGCATCTTGGGCTACATCAAAGGCATGTTCGCTCTACATGAAAAATGTTGAAACAAGAAAAACCCGACATCATCCATTGTCAAATGGCGCGTATCGTTCCCGCCTCAGCCATCGCGGCGAAAAATCTCTTCGCCGAAAACCAAAGTGTTCTACCACGCGCGCGGTTTGATGCCGAAACTTATCCGAAAATCGCCAAACTTTTCGACAAACTGCGTGTATACATCATAGGCAACTGCAGGCACGAACAGGAAAAACTCATCCGCCACGGCTTCCCCGCCAACCGCATCACCTACACCTACAACGCCCTGCACAAAGCCGATTACGTTCCTGAAAAAACCGCCAAAGACTACGTCATGCTCGGTACGCTGTCGCGCTTGGATACCGTCCGCGCCGTGCATGTGATGCTGGACATCTTTAAGAAAATGGTTGACCGCAATATGCCCGTACGCCTGAACGTAGCAGGCATAGGCGAAGAAATGGACAATCTGAAAGCGCAAGCGAAACGCCTGGGCATAGACGACAAAGTCACCTTCCTCGGCGGCGTGCGCGATTTGACCGGTTATTTCAAAGACGTGGATATTTTTGGTGAACACGCCGCACTGCATCGGTGACCACGGCGCAGGCGTCGGCAACAACATCCTTGAAGCCGGCCTCTACGACACGCCCGTCGTCACCTACAACATGGGCGGCATTTCGAAAATGGTCATTACCGGCGAAACCGGATACTGTTTCTTCGGCGAAGACGAAGCCTTTATCGAAGCCGTCGATCAACTCATCAAGCAGCCCGAGTTGCGCGAAAAGATGGGCAAAGCCCTGCATAAACACGTTGAGACCTTGTGTTCCGATGATGAAATCTATCGCACCACAATGGCCGCTTACGATATGTGAGGTCGTCTGAAAATATGAACATCACCATCGTCGCCCCCTACTGTTCGCTGCCGTCCGAGCCACATTTCAACCGCTTCTGGTATCTTGCCGAGCTGTTGTCGCAGTCTCATGACGTGCTGCTGATTACCAGCAATTTCAAACACTATGACAATCTTTCAGACGACCTGAAGATGCCGAATCTGCCTCGCAAGGTCGTCTGAAAGTCATGCTGCTGGAAGAGAGCGGCTACGGCAAAAACGTCTCGCTGGACCGCGTCAAAAGCCATCATGTGTTCGTCAAAAATTTTGAGCAATGGCTGAAAAACTGCCGCCTCTGCGAACAAGACGTCGTCTTTTCCGCCTATCCGCTGATCGCCACCAACCTGCTTTTGGGCGAACACAAAGCGCGTTTGGGTTACAAGCTGATTATCGACGTGCAGGACGTATGGCCGGAATCCTTCTCCTCGGTCGTGCCGTTTTTGAAAAATCCCGCACAACCTGCTGCCCTTCTCTTCCCGCGCCAACCGTGCCTACCGCTACGCCGACGCGCTGGTTGCCGTATCGCAGACCTACCTCGACCGCGCCAAAGAAGCCAATCCGAACGCACCCGGCGAAGTCGTCTATATCGGTGCGGATTTTCCGAAACTCGATGCCGCGCCGGCAAAAGACTTCGGCGACGACAAAACCCGTTTCTTCTATTTGGGTACGCTCAGCTACAGCTATGACGTGGAAACCGTGTGCAAAGGCGTCCGGAAACTGTTGGACGACGGCGAAAATGTAGAGCTGCACATCATGGGCGGCGGCCCCGATTTGGACAGGCTCAAACAATACGCCTGCGACGGTATTAAGTTTTACGGCTACATCCCCTACGCCGAAATGATGTCGGTCGCCAAAGGCTGCGACATCTCGGTCAACGCCATCCATTCCTACGCCATGCAGTCGATTACCAACAAACTGTCCGACTACATGGCATTGCAAAAACCGATTTTTAAACAGCCAGGTCAACGACGAAGTTGCCGAAGTCCTCACCCTGCTGCCGCACGCGGACTACCGTTCCGGCGATGTGGACAGCTTCGTTCAGCCGCCAAAGACATTCTGGCGCGCAAAAACGATCCCGTTCAATCTGACGAAATCGTCCGCCGCTTCAAGCGCGACGTGGCGTATCAAAAAATCGTCAACCTGATTGAAAGATTAGCCCATGAGTAAATTCTTCAAACGCCTGTTTGACATCATCGCCTCCGCCTCAGGACTGATTTTCCTCTCGCCCGTATTTTTGATTTTGATATACCTCATCCGCAAAAACTTGGGCGAACCGGTATTCTTCACCCAAGAGCGGCCGGGCAAAGACGGCAAACCGTTCAAAATGATCAAATTCCGCTCCATGCGCGATGCGGTCGATAAAGACGGCAACCCGCTGCCCGACAGCGAGCGGCTGACCCTTTCGGCAAAAACTGCGCGCGACGAGCTTGGACGAACTTCCCTGAGCTTTGGAACGTTCTAAAAGGGAGAGATGAGCCTGGTCGGCCCAAGACCGCTGTTGATGAGCTACCTGCCGCTTTACAACGAATTTCAAAACCGACGCCACGAAATGAGGCCCGGCGTAACCGGTTGGGCGCAGGTCAACGGGCGCAACGCGCTTTCGTGGGACGAAAAGTTCGCACACGATATTTGGTATATCGACCATTACAGTTTTTGGCTGGATATGAAAATCCTGTTTCTGACAGTCAAAAAAGTCTTTATCAAAGAAGGTATTTCGGCTGAGGGAGAAGCCACCATGCCCTATTTCACAGGAAATGACACTGATGCGAAAAATAACGTACTTATCCTTTCCGCGGGAAGGCGCGTTGAATTGGTACAGGATTTTCAAACCGAAGCGGCCAAGTTTTCAGACGACGTCAAGATTTTGACGACGGATTTGGTGCCGCGTATGTCCTCCGCCTGCCACGTTTCGGACGGTTCGTTTGAAGTGCCGCTGATTAGCGCTGATTCGTATATCGACAGCATTTTCGATCTGGCGGTACGCGAAAACATCGGTTTAATCATCCCGACCATAGACACCGAACTGCAAAAGCTGGCAGACGAGCGCGAACGCTTCGAAGCGGCAGGCATCCACATCGTCGTTTCCGACTCGGACTTCATCGCGCAATGCCGCGACAAACGGAAAACCGCCAGCTTGTTTGCCCGCTACGGCATACGCTCGCCCGAAATTTACGACCGCGAGAAACTGGTTTTCCCTTGCTTCGCCAAACCCTACGACGGCAGCCGCGCCATCGGTGCCAAACGGATCGACACGCCAACCTGCCTGACGCCTGAAATCGTGGACGACCCCAAGCTGATGTTCTGCGAGCTTATCGACATCGAAAACGAATTTTCCGAATTTACCGTCGATATGTATTACGACCATCAAGGTCGTCTGAAATGCGCCATCCCGCGTAAACGCTTGGAAGTGCGTTCCGGCGAAGTCAGCAAAGGCATCACCCGCAAAAACAGCCTCTACCAAACGCTGCTGGAAAAAATGGCGGTATTGGAAGCGCGCGCGGCTGTATTACGGCGCAATTCTTCTGCAACGAAGAAACCGGCGAATTCTACGGCGTGGAAATCAACCCCCGCTTCGGCGGCGGCTTCCTGCTGACGTATGCCGCAGGCGGCAATTACCCGGGCTGGCTGATGCATCGAATACTTCCGCAACGAAGAAATCCCGTTTTCAGACGACTGGGAAAACAACCTCATCATGCTGCGCTACGATGCCAAGGTCTTGGTTCATGAAAACGATTAATCCCGAAACCTCCGTCATTGTCTTCGACTTGGACGATACTCTGTACTCGGAATACGAATACAAAGCTCTCCGGTATCCGTGCAATCGTCGATACCGTTGCCACCCTGTATCCCGATTGGGATTCAGACGACCTATGGCGCAGTATTGACCCCGACGGTAAAGACTGGCTGGACAAGTTGTGCCGCCACTGCGGTTTCAACGAATCGGAAAAAAACAGGTTCTTCTGTGGCAATACCGGCTGCACCGCCCGACGCTAACGCCGTATGCCCCGCATGATTTCCTGTCCAAGCTGACCGCGCCCTTCGCCGCACGCGCGCTGATTACCGACGGCAGAAGCCTGACCCAACGCTTGAAGCTGGAAGCCTTGGGGCTGTATTCCCTGTTTGACGACATCCTCGTCTCCGAAGCCTGCGCTTCGGGAAAAGCCCGACGGCAAACGCTTCCGCTATTTACAAGACAAATATGCCGAAAAAGCAGACTGTTTCATCTACATCGGCGACAACCTTTCCAAAGACTTCATCGCGCCGAACGCTTTGGGCTGGATCACCATAGGGCTGCATCCATCCGAGCGCAATATTCACCACCACTTACCCGAAAACTTTTAACAAAGAACACCATCCCTGATGCGTGGATCAGCTCCCTGCAGGATTTGGCGCAGCTGATTGCCCCTTCGGACTGTTCAACAAAATCACACATTAGCTGATAAAACAAAAAGGACTCTCACATGACAAAAATATTATTCATGGGACGTAAACGGCTTTCCGCCAACCTGCTCCGGCTCTTATCCTCACAAAACGGCATCGAAATCGTCGGCGTACTGACCGACAGCCACCTGCAAGGCTCACCGACGGCTGCCGCCGCCAAAGAATTGGGCTTGCCGCTCTACACTTTCGACACCGCCTTGGAAGCAATGAAAGAAGGTCGTCTGAAATACGACTTGGGCCTGTCCGTACTCTACTGGCGCAAACTGCGCGACGAATTCCTGACCGTCCCGCGCTTGGGTACGATCAACTTCCACCCTGCCCTGTTGCCCGAATACAAAGGCACGGGCGGCTACAACCTCGCCATCATGGACGAATTGTCCGAATGGGGCAGCACCGCCCACTACGTCGATGCCTCCATCGACACCGGCGAAATCATCGAAGTGGACCGCTTCCCCATTGATTCTTCTGTAGAAACCGCCCAATCGCTCGAACGCAAGACCATGCAGGCATTGGAGCCGTTCGCACAACGCATTATCGCCCGCGCCGTCGAAGCGCAAGCCAAATTGCCGACCACGCCCAACATCGGCGGCCGCTACGTCAGCCGCGACGAAATGGAAGCCATGAAGCAAATCCGCGACGGCGACGACGTCGAGAAAAAAATCCGCGCGTTCTGGTTCCCGCCTTACGACGGTGCATACGTCGAAATCAACGGTCAAAAATACACCTTAATCAACCGCCAACTGCTGGAAGAAGTCGCCCCCAAAGACTCCACCAGCCTTTTCGCAGGAAAAGCCAATGCTTAACACATCCCTCTCCCCGTGGCCGAGCTTCACCCAAGAAGAAGCCGACGCCGTTTCCAAAGTCCTGCTGTCCAACAAAGTCAACTATTGGACGGGCACCGAATGCCGCGAATTTGAAAAAGAATTCGCCGCCTTCGCCGGTACGCAATACGCCGTCGCCCTCTCCAACGGCACGCTGGCACTCGATGTCGCGCTCAAAGCAATGGGCATAGGCGCAGGCGATGACGTCATCGTTACCTCGCGCACCTTCCTCGCCTCCGCTTCCTGCATCGTTACCGCAGGCGCAAACCCCGTGTTCGCCGACGTGGATTTGAACAGCCAAAACATCAGCGCCGAAACCATCAAAGCCGTGCTGACGCCGAATACCAAAGCCATCATCGTTGTCCACCTCGCCGGTATGCCCGCCGAAATGGACGGCATCATGGACTTGGCAAAAGAACATGATTTATGGGTTATCGAAGACTGCGCCCAAGCGCATGGCGCGAAATACAAAGGCAAATCCGTCGGCAGCATCGGACACGTCGGCGCATGGTCGTTCTGCCAAGACAAAAATCATGACCACCGGCGGCGAAGGCGGCATGGTAACCACCAACGACAAAGAGCTGTGGCGCAAAAATGTGGTCGTACAAAGACCACGGCAAAAGCTATGACGCCGTGTACCATCGCGAACACTACCCCCGGCTTCCGTTGGCTGCACGAAAGTTTCGGCACCAACTGGCGCATGATGGAAATGCAGGCAGTCATCGGCCGCATCCAGCTCAAACGTATGCCCGAATGGACAGCACGCCGCCAAGCGCACGCCGCCGCTGGCAGAAAGCCTGGGCAAATTCAAAAAGCATCCGTCTGATTGAAGTCACCGACTACATCGAACACGCGCAATACAAGTTCTATGCGCTTCGTCAAACCCGAACACCTCAAAGACGGCTGGACGCGCGACCGCATCGTCAACGAACTGAACGCGCGCAAAGTCCCCTGTTATCAAGGCAGCTGCTCCGAAGTCTATTTGGAAAAAGCCTTCGACAACACGCCGTGGCGACCCAAAGAACGGTTGAAAAACGCCGTCGAACTGGGCGACACCAGCCTGATGTTTTTTGGTACACCTGACGCTGACCGACGGCGAAATCGCGTTCTGCAAAGAACACATCGAAGCTGTGTTGGCAGAAGCCACAGCATAGTACAAACCGCCGCGCCTGTATCATCGGGACGGCGGCGGTTTACCGCTTCAGCCGAATAAAAAAGGGAACCGGCAAGCAGCCGACACATACGGAAAACCAATGCTCCGTAGCAACAAACGTCTTTTCAGACGACCTTTGCATGACCGGGGTCGTCTGAAACCCACCCACAACATTATTCAGAACATACCAAAATGAATTTGGAAACCCTGTTATCCCTGCCCCGCAACGTCAAGAAAAACCTTCTTCGTCATCCACGACGTTTTTGATGATTTTTATCGCCTTTTGGTTCGCGCAAAGCCTCCGAGTCCAATACTCCGACGAATGGGCAAGCATGGCGAACTGGCTTGCTTTCGGCTCGACCGCCTTTTTGACCATCGCGCTGTTTGTCAGACTGGGGCTGTACCGCGCCGTTACCCGCTTCGTCAGCACCCGCGTCCTGACCGCCGCCGCATTCGGCAGCCTGATTTCGGCAGTCTTGTTCTGCCTGACCACCTTGGTTTTCGAAACGCAAACCGCACCTTGCCCTGCCCGTCGTTTTATTTCTTGCTGCTGGTCGTCTGTATCACCAGTTCGCGCATGATTCTGCGCGCCATCCCTGACCGACCGCCACAAAAACAAATGGCGCCCGTCATCATTTACGGCGCAGGACAATCCGGCCGCCAACTGCTGGAAGCCATCAAACAGGTCAACGAATATCTCGCCGTCGCCTTTGTGGACGACAACCCCAAAAATCCGCCGCACCGTCATCTACGACCCTAACCGTCTATGGTCCTGAAGACATCCAATCGCTCATCGACCGCTACGGTGTGGAAAAATCCTGCTCGCCATCCCCAGCTCCACTCAGGAAGAACGCCGCCGCATCATCCAAAGCCTCGAAAAATACAAATGCGAAGTGCTGACCATCCCCGGCATGAAAGACTTGGTTGACGGTAAAATCAAAGTCAGCGCGCTGAAAAATCTCTGTCGTCGATTTACCCGGCCGCGACCCCGTCGCCCCGCGCCCCTGAACTCATGGGTGCGGACATTACCGGCAAAAACCGTAATGGTAACAGGTGCGGGCGGGTCCATCGGCTCCGAACTCTGCCGCCAAATCCTGAAATGCCGCCCGTCCAAATTACTGCTGTTCGAACTGTCCGGAGTTCTCCCTGTACAGCATAGACAAAGAATTGCGCGAAACTCAGGCAGCCGCCGGCAGTCAAATCGAAGTCGTCCCCCTGCTCGGCTCCGTGCAAAACAAAGAACGCCTGATCAGCGTCATGACCGCGTACGGCGTTGAAACCGTCTATCATGCCGCCGCCTACAAACACGTCCCCATGGTCGAGTTCAACACCGTCGAAGGCATCCGCAACAACGTCTTCGGCACGCTCTTGTGCGCCCAAGCCGCCGTCGAATCCGGCGTCAGCACCTTCGTACTCATCTCCACCGACAAAGCTGTGCGCCCGACCAATACCATGGGTGCCAGCAAACGCATGGCGGAACTCTGCCTGCAGGCGCTCGCCGCCGAACCCGGCCAACAGACCCGCTTCTGCATGGTGCGTTTTGGCAACGTTTTAGGCTCCTCCGGCTCCGTCGTCCCCGTGTTTGAAAAACAAATCGCCGAAGGCGGCCCCATCACCCTGACCCATCAAGACATCACCCGCTACTTCATGACCATCCCCGAAGCCGCCCAACTCGTCATTCAAGCGGGCGCGATGGGCAAAGGCGGCGACGTATTCGTGTTGGATATGGGCGAATCTGTTAAAATCATTGACTTAGCCAAACAAATGATTACGCTTAGCGGCCTGAAATTGAAAGATGCCCAACATCCCGACGGCGATATCGAAAATTAAAATTACAGGACTGCGTCCGGGCGAAAAACTTTACGAAGAGTTGCTCATCGGAGATGAAGTGCAAAAACCACTCATCCCCGAATTATGACCGCCAGCGAAGTAATGCTGCCATGGGCGCAATTAAATGACATAATTATGCGTATGGACTTAGCGTGCTCAAATTCAGACCAACAAACCCTGCGCGCCCTGCTGCTCGAAGCCCCCGCCGGCTTTAATCCCAAAGACGATATTTGCGATTTGGTTTGGCAGCAGACACATTAAATACCCGACCGACAAAGCAAAACATTCCACAAAAAGGTCGTCTGAAAGTTTTCAGACGACCCCGATAAGACTGACAAGGATACCGACATGAAAAACAGCTTGCCCTCATCAGCCTGTCCTGATGGCACTGACCGCCTGCAACAGCAGCAATCCGTCATTCCCTGGCTCCACCATCAACACACGCAACAAAACCATCGTTTACGAAAACGGCGAAACCGTAGCAGACACCAAATTCGACAAGCGCGTCGCCATCTATCCGATCACCTTCGGCCTCGTTGAAAAAATGCGCAAACCGCCAGTGTTGTCACAAAACAACGGTGCGCTTGAGCGCAGCAAAGCCGCCTACCGATACCACATCGGTAAAGGCGACGTATTGAACATCATGGTCTCGGGCGCACACCGACCCCAATTCGCCCGTACAACAAAGCAACCCGCAAACCAACCAAGTCAGCCGTGGCGCATGGGTGGACGAAGGCGGCTACATCACCCATCCGCTGGTCGGCAAAATCCAAGCGCAAGGCAAAACCATAGACGAGCTGCAAAACATCCTGACAGGGTCGTCTGAAACGCTATCTTAAAAATCCCTCAAGTCGCCATCAACGTAACCGAATTCCGCTCGCAACGCGTATCCGTTTCCGGCGCCGTCGGACAAGCTAGGACAACCGCCGATTACCAACGTCCCCATGACCATCCTCGATGCCGTCAACCAAGCGGGCGGCGTGGCGCAAAATGCCGACACCCACAACATCAAATGGACGCACAACGGCGTTGACCGCACCATCTCCCTGCAAAATATCATGCAGTACGGCGATATGTCGCAAAACCACCTCTTAAGCAACGGCGACATCGTTTACGTTCCGAACAACAGCAACAGCAAAGCGTACGTTATGGGCGAAGTCGGCCGCTAAGCTTTCACCCCGCCTATCGGCAACCACGGCCTGAACCTCACTCAAGCCTTGGGTGAAACCGGCGGCATGAACTAAGCCTTTGGCAGACGCAACCGGCGTATTCGTCATCCGCCGTGCGCCCGAAGATGCGGCCAAAACCTATCCACATTTACCAACTTAACCTGAAAGACGCGACCGCTCACGCCTTGGGCAGCGACTCGACCTGCGTCCGAACGACGTTGTTTATGTGACTGCCGCCCCGGTTACCCGTTGGAACCGCGTAGTGTCGCAATTGACCAGTTTCTTCAGCAACGTCAACGCCATCGACAACACGTTCAACATCCTGATCGGCGCCTGACAGCACCTGCTGTCAGGCAAAAACGGCAGGCCGGTTATTTATCGTCTGACGACATATAAACAAAACCCTTTCAGACCGACCAAATATCCGACCGCAAACCGTTTTATCATGATTTGACCCATACAAGAAAAATACCGCTTCTCTTTATGTTTCAAAATATTTTTAGTAGTATGCATGGAAATATCTGCCGCTCCTGATAGCGGAGCGCATCTTGCAGAAAAAGCTGCCCGGACACCGTGCCGTTCGGCCGGCATCAACGCATTGGCAGGAAAAGATGCCGACTTCCAAGCCATTAAAACCGCCCTTAAACACGGCGTAGTCGTTGCCGGACACACCGCCCGCCAACTGACCCCTGAAATGTGCAATGCAGCAGACCTGATTTTGGTGATGGAGCCGGCCCATATCGATATGGTTGCCGACATCCTGCCTTCCGCGCGCGGGAAAACCATCCTGCTCGCCCAATGGCTGCCCAAGAAAAACATACCCGACCCGTTCAAACAAAGCAGCGAAATGTTTGAAGCCGTATTCCAACAAATACAAAGCGCAGCCGAGACTTGGGCTGAAAAATTGAACGGACCAACCCCGGCATAACACTCACTTACGCCGGATTCAATCAATTAAATCCAAACAGAAAGCCTACTGATGTATAAACAATATCCGTCATCAGCATCCTCCAACAACGACGAAATCGATTTCGGCCAACAACTGCACAATCTGTGGCTGCACAAACCAAAATCGCCACCGCACTGATTGCGGGCGGCTTGCTCGGTGCCGTTTTTCAGCTTTGCGTCCACGCCTGTCTACCGCGCCGACGCCATGTTGGAAATCGAAACCAAACAAAAACCAGATTCTGACCGAAATCAACAACATGCTTTCCAACGAGCCGGCGCCTTCCGAAGCCGAAATCGAATTGGTCCAATCCCGCATGGTTATAGGCAAAAACCGTTGACGAGCTTCAGCTTGACCAAGAAGTCAAAGCCACCTATTTCCCGGTTTTTCGGCAACATGATTCACAACCTCAGCGGCAACGACGATCCGATTTTGAAAAATCGGTACATTTACCGTTTCCGAAGAATGGATCAACAAACCCTTCAAACTGACCGTCAAAGACAGCAAAAACTATATCCTGACGCTCCCGAACGGTACAGCTAAAGAAGGCCGCGTCGGCACTCCGCTGAAAAAATCAATAACGAAACCGTTCTGAAAGTCGACCAAATCCTTGCCGAAACAGAGCAGGATTTCGAGTTGACCAAGTTTTCCAAGCTCAGCGCCATCGAAAACATCAAAAACCAACTCTCGGTCATCAGCAAAGGCAAAACCAGCCCCATCATCAACCTTGCCTACACCGATGTTGATCCGAAAACCAGCGCCGTCCTCAACAGCATCGCCGACAACCACGTCGCGCAAAACCGCGAACGCGACATTCAAGTCGCCTCCAGCGGCTTGGCGTTCATCAGCGAAGAATTGCGCCTCGTCTGAAAGAAACCCTGCAAGAAGCAGAAAACAAACTCAATGCTTACCGCGAACGCGCAGGTTCGCTCGACATTCCGCTTGAGTCCAAAGGCGCGCTTGAAAGCCTGACCAGCATCGAAACCCAAATCACCCTGCTCAAAACCGAAGAAGCAGGCTTAGCGGAACTGTATACCCGGAACACCCTTCCTATAGCCGTTTTGGACAAACTGGCGGTACTCGAACGCGCCAAGAGCAAAATCAACCAGCAAATCGCCGGCCTGCCCAACACCCAACAGGGAAGTCATCCGCCTGACCCGCGACGTAGAAACCAACCAAGCGACCTACGTCCAACTCTTGGCGAAACAACAAGAACTCAACATCATGAAAGCCAGCGCGCAAGGCAATGTCCGCGTCGTTGACCATGCCTACACGCCGGAACAACTGATCGCCCCGCGCAAAGCCGTCATTACCGCATTAGCGCGCTTGCCGCAGGCGCGCTCGCCTCCATGTGGGATCATGCTGCAAGGCCGTATGCGCCGAGGCATCACGTCGTCTCGAAGAGATTGAAAACCCTCAATCTCGAAGTCGCCGCCCTCGTACCCTACCCAAAAACCCAGCAAAAACGCGACCTGTTGAAACGCAAATTCAAATCCCTGACCGGCCGCTCCAATTATCTGCTGGCAAACGAGGACGCCTCCGATGTCGCCGTCGAAGCCATCCGCGCCCTGCGTACCAACATCTACTTCTCCATGCTGGATGCGCGCAACAATGTCCTCATGATTACCGGTGCGGCTCCAGAAGCGGGCAAATCCTTTATTTCAGCCAACCTCGCTACCGTAATGGCACAATCAGGCAAACGCGTATTGCTGATCGATACCGATATGCGTAAAGGCTATTTGGATCAACTGTTCAAACTGACGCCCGAATACGGCTTGGCAGACATCCTTTCCGGCCATGTCTCCCTGCTAAAGCCGTCTGTGAAACGCAGATTGAAAACCCTGCACCTCATCAGCAACGGCGGTTATCCTGAAAAATCCGTCCGAGCTGCTGATGGACAGCCGCTTCACAGAATTGCTGGCAAACGCCCAAAAACGTTACGACTACGTGATTATCGACACCCCGCCTGTCCTCGCAGTGACCGACGCAACCATCGTCGGACAACTGGCAGGTACGGTTCTGCTGGTCAGCCGCTACGGCAACACCACCACCAGAGAGCTTGAAATCAGTGCCGACCGTCTGCGTCTAGAACAAGATCAATATCAAAGGCGTCATCCTGAACGGCATGAAGCGCGAAGCCAACAGTATGTATGACTCACTACGCCTCACCATTCTCCGCAGGATGGTAAGAAGCCGGTCAAAAAGAAGCGCCGGAAAACAAAGCTTAAAGCCGGAAACCAGCTATTTACTGCCAAAAAGGTCGTCTGAAACGGAAAAACTCAAGTTTCAGACGACCTTTTAGTCATGCTCTTTCAACAGATGCGATAAAAATCATCTTATTTGCGCTTAAGCAAGATATAGTGGATTAACTTTAATCAGGACAAGGGCGACGAAGCCGCAGACAGTACAGATAGTACGGAACCGATTCACTTGGTGCTTCAGCACCTTAGAGAATCGTTCTCTTTGAGCTAAGGCGAGGCAACGCCGTACTGGTTTAAAGTTAATCCACTATAATGGCATACCGATTTAAAGTTTGCCCCCTAGATTCACTGTACAATACCCCATCCCTTCCAATCTTCAGATTGTTGTAAACAAAAGACAGCCTCCTGTTTCCTTTACAATCCATTGAAACTGACACAGCCTGCCAATCCACGCTAAACCGACCGCACCCTCTGCCCATCGCCGCCTGCACCCGGTTGCCGTCCGAACCGATAAGAATTTATCTTATTGTTTATATTTAAAATTTCCAACACATCCAAACCACCATATTTTTATTGGACTCCATACCGCACAATATTAAGAGAAAATATAACTAACTGTATTTTATTCCATTTACCGCCATTGCAAATAACTACCGATATTCTCGTCATATCATTAACAATAAATTACAGAAAACAGTATAATAACCAACCCTAGTCCCTTTTCCCATTTCATCTTATGACTGCAGTACCCGACTCTTCCCGTACGCTCTCTGTCAAGCCGGCAAACAGAATGACCGCCGACACAGTCAGCCCCTGCACTGCTGCCCCAACAAGCAGCAGGCAATCGGTACGCCGGTACCGCCTATCAAGTCAACAAAATCACCTACGCCTCCGGCCTAACACGCCTGGCAACAGCGCCCAAGCCGCAACCCAAACCTGCCGAACTGACACCTGAAGAAGAATTCTCGCTATTGCAAAACAGCGAGCAGCAAGGCATCCCGACCGAACACCACTTATCTGCCTATACCCGCCTGGCCGAAGCAGGAATGCCGGAAGCGCAGCACGTCCTGATGCGCTTTTACCAAGAGCGCAACGAATCCCAAATGTACCACTGGGCGCAGCTTGCCTCAGCGCAAAACTCCGCCGAAGCCCAATACTGCCTTGCCTACCGCCACAGCCTGAAGCCTGATTTTGAAAGCGCAGTCAAGTTGTACCGACAAGCGGCGGAACAAGGATTTGCCCCTGCACATTGGCAACTGGGAAAAATGTACTACCGCGGTATCGGCATGAAAGCCGACCCAGCCCAAGCCGAAATCCATTTACGGCAGGCAGCGGAAGCTGGGTTTATCGCTGCACAAGTTATGTTGGGCGACTTGCTTGCCGCGCAAAAATCAGGCGGAATCCATGACCTGGTATCGGAAAAGCCGCCGCAAAAGGCAGCGGGGACGCCGCCGCCGCTTTGGCGCAGCACAGCCTGACAGGGCAAACTGACCGGACGCGACCCGCTCCAAGCCATGCGCCACACCCGTTTCGCCGCAGACCGACGCCATCCGGAGGCCTTGCGCATTATGGGCGATCTCTACCGCTACGGACTCGGCGTCAAAGCCGACCCGCACGCAGCGCACGACTATTACCACCGTGCTCGCAACACTCGGCTGCGCCACCGCCATCCAAAAAGCTGCTCCAGCGATGCCGCGCTGCACAATCCCCAACAGTATGAACAAATCCGGGAAGCCACCCTGTTCTTCCAAAAACGGAACAAACCTTCCGCAATGCCGAAGCATGCCATTACGGCATAGGGACGGCAGTGGATTACGACCGCGCCAGAAAACTTTATCTGAAGCCGCCGAATTCCATCACAAAAATGCCGCCGCCGCATTGGGCAAATTGTATTATTACGGACAAGGCGTCGAAGCCGATTTCCAATCTGCCGCCCACTGGTTTGAAATCGCGGCGGAACAAGGCCACACCGAAGCGCAATACTATCTGGCACGACTCTATTACCACGGGCAAGGCGTCTCCAGCCATATTCCCACTGCCTGCCGCTGGTTGCAGGCAGCCATCAGCGGCTGTTATGAAAATCCCGATGCCCTGCGCCCCCTGTTGGCAAAATGGCAAAAAGAAGCAAGCCGTTAAACCTGACGGCATCCCGCTATAAAATCCAAACTATATAGTGAATTAAATTTAAATCAGGAGAAGGCGAGGCACCGCCGTACTGGTTTAAAGTTAATCCACTATAAAACAAATGGCTCTAGACCAACAGAAATACTCTGTTAGACTAGAGCCAATCGTTTTCAGACGACCTCCCCAGACAAATCAACATCAGTCAGCGAAATCATCAACCTTTGCTGCACTACCCTATCCGAGGAAACCCCATGCGCGCCGTTATTCAAAAAGTAAGCCACGCCCAAGTTGACGTCCTGAGCGAAGGACACCGCGAAACCAGCGGCAAAATCAGTCACGGCTTTCTGATTCTTTTAGGCATTACACACGATGACAACGAGGCCGATGCCTCCTATATCGCCGACAAAATAGCCAATCTGCGCATTTTTGAAGATGAGGCCGGAAAATTGAATCTGTCGCTTAAAGACACGGGCGGCTCAGTCTTGCTCGTTTCACAATTCACCCTCTATGCCGATGCGCGCAGCGGCCGCCGCCCCTCTTTTTCCGCAGCCGCCCCTGCCCGACAGGCAGAATCCCTGTATCAACGCACCGCCGAATTATTGCGCGCCCACGGTCTGACGGTAGAAACCGGCCGCTTCAAACCCATATGCAGGGTTTCACTCTGCAAATGACGGTCCTGTCACCTTGTTGCTGGATTCCAAAAACTGTTTTAAAACAAACACGATCAACCGCATATTGACCAAAATTCAGATAAGCCAGCGAAGGCTTCGGGCAAAAAATATAGTGGATTAACTTTAAACCAGTACGGCGTTGCCTCGCCTTAGCTCAAAGAGAACGATTCTCTAAGGTGCTGAAGCACCAAGTGAATCGGTTCCATACTATCTGTACTGTCTGCGGCTTCGTCGCCTTGTCCTGATTTAAAGTTAATCCACTATAACGCTGAGGTCGTCTGAAAAACTTATTCGCGGTTGCGCGCGTGCGAGAAATAACGCCACACGAAGCAGGGGAAGGCAAAATATCAGGTAAAGGCAGATTACAGTAGCGTAAAACTCCCAGTCTTGATGCTGTACCGCGCCGGCACGAGACTCAGGATGTAGGCGAGGACGGCGGTCAATATGAAGCCTGCCGCCAATTCGACGAGGTGATGCCCGAAATGTTTGCGCTTGAGCGGAAACACGCCGAAAAATTTGGTGGTAACGAAGGGGCATTGGCGAAGATGAGTGCCAATACCAAAAAGGATGTACATGGATGCGGTCATGATGGTGTGTCTTTTCTGTTTTCAGACGACCTCTTTGATTCAAAGGGTCGTCTGAAAAACAATCTTGAGCTGCATATCTTAACAAAAACGGCAGCCTCTGACACGGCTGCCGTTTCGGTTCATCGCTTTACAAGGTGTTTTCCAAAGCCCTGGCGCACCAGTCAATCACCGTTTGCGGCATGATGCCCCACAAAATCAGCAGGAACGCGTTGACGCTTAGGAAGAATTTGGCGGCATAGTTGCTGCCGATGGGTTGGTCAGCGAGTGGGTTCGTCGAAATACATGACTTTAACCACGCGCAGGTAGTAGAACGCGCCGATTAAGGACATAACGACCGCGAAGACCGACAACCAAACGTAATGGAATTTCAGCAACACCATGATGACGCCGAATTTGGCGTAGAAGCCCATCAGCGGCGGAATACCCGCCATGGAGAACATCGCCAACAGCATCAGGAAGGCAAACCAGGCATGACGTTGGTTCAAACCTGCCAAATCTTTGATTTCTTCACACTCGATATTGTCGTTGGACAATACCATCAATATGCCGAAGCCCGCAGCCGCCATCAAAGCGTAAGTAATGGCGTAATACAGACCCGCAGTAGAGCTCGATTGAGCTCGCGCATAAACGCCAGCAGGATAAAGCCCATGTGCGACACAGTCGAATAGGCAAGCATCCGCTTGATATTGGTCTGCATAATCGCGGCAAGATTACCGACCACAAGCGACGCAACGGCAAGGACGGCAAACATAGGCGCCCAGTATTGATGCACTTCGCCAAAACCGGTCAGCAAAATACGGAAGGCAAACATCACAGCGGCAATTTTCGGCGCCGTACCGACAAACGCGGCAACGGATGTCGGCGCGCCGTGGTACACGTCGGGCACCCACATATGAAACGGCACCGCGCCCAGTTTGAACGCTATCGCCACGACGATAAATACCAGCCCCAGTTTCAACAGCCATTCGTTGGCAATCTCACTGTACGACGATGCCAAAACAGTGGCAAAGTCGAGCGAATGCGTCGCGCCGTAAACCATCGAAATGCCGTAGAGCAGCAGGCCGGAAGCCAGCGCGCCCAAGACAAAATATTTGAGTGCTGCCTCGGCGGAGCGGCCGGAATCGCGGCGCAGTGCAATCATGGCGTAAAGCGACAGCGACAAAAGTTCCAAACCGATGTAGGCGGTCAGGAAATGCGCCGCGCTCACCATCACGCTCATGCCTAACAGGGCAAACAGCGACAAAGTATAAAACTCGCCTTTAAAAATACCGCGCGCCTGATTGTACGGTTTGCTGTAAATAAACAGCCCGAAGGTCAGCCCGTACAGCACCAGCTTGGACAGGCGCGACATACCGTCGGCGATATACATTCCGTGAAACGCCAACGTACTGCCCTGCTCCCACACCGCCAGCTGCGTAACCGCCACGATAATGACGGTTCCCAAGCTCATCAAATGGGTCAGATAGCGGTTTTCATCACTAATCCACAAATCTGCCAGCAAGACGGCAATCAGCAGCGCAAACAGCACGATTTCGGGCATGGCAGGGCATTAAGTTCAAATCAATCAAGCTCATTCGCACACCCTCAAATCTTGCTTTGCGCCACATGGGCAATCAAATCGTTTGCCGCCTGATGCACCACTTCGATAAATGCCTGCGGATACAGGCCCATACCCAATACCGCAACCGCCAAAATCGCCAGAATCGCAAATTCGCGGCAGTTGATGTCTTTCATATCGGCAACGTGCGGATTGCCGACCGCGCCGAAAATCACGCGCTTATACATCCACAGCGTGTAAGACGCACCGTAAATCAGCGTCAGCGCCGCCAGCGCACCCACCCAGAAATTCACTTTGACCGCGCCCATAATCACCATGAACTCGCCCACGAAGCCCGAAGTCGCCGGCAGACCCGCGTTTGCCATCGCAAACAGCATCATAAACGCCGCAAACTTGGGCATCACGTTCACCACGCCGCCGTAATCGGCAATATTACGCGTGTGCAGGCGGTCGTACATCACACCGATACACATAAACATCGCCGCCGACACGAAACCGTGCGAAATCATCTGAATGACCGCGCCTTTCAACGCCCAGTCGTTCAACTGCCCGTTAATGAACAAGAACATCCCCAAGGTAACGAAACCCATATGGCTGATGGACGAATACGCCACCAGTTTTTTCATATCGGTCTGCACCAGCGCAACCATGCCGATATAGACCACCGCAATCAGGCTCAACACGATGATGACCGGCGCGAAATAGCGCGACGCGTCGGGCAGAATCGGCAGGATGAAGCGCAAAAAGCCGTATGCGCCCAATTTCAGCGTAATCGCCGCCAACACCATCGAACCGCCGGTCGGCGCCTCAACGTGGGCATCCGGCAGCCAAGTGTGCACAGGGAACATCGGCACTTTCACCGCAAACGACAGGAAAAACGCCACAAACAAAAGCTGTTGCACGCCCAGCGGAATCTGTTTGATGTTTTGGAAATCCTCAATCGAAAAGCCGCCGACTTGGTAAGATAGGTACACAATCGCCACCAGCATCAGCAACGAACCCATCAGCGTATAGAGAAACAGCTTCACCGACGCATACACGCGGCGCGGACCGCCCCACACGCCGATAATCAGGTACAGCGGAATCAGCATACCCTCGAAGAACACATAAAACAGCAGGGCATCCCGCGCTGAAAATGCGCCGTTAATCAGGCCCGACATGATTAAAAACGCCGCCATATACTGCGCCGGACGCTTCTGAATCACTTCCCAACCCGCCAGCACCACCATCAGCGTGATAAACGCGTTCAGAATGACAAACAGCACCGAAATACCGTCCACACCCAGCGAATAGTTGATTCGCAAAAGCGGAATCCACTCGTGGAACTCGGTAAACTGATAGCCGCCGCTCAAACGGTCGAAACCCGTAAACAAGGGCAGCGTTACCAAGAAACCGGCAAGCGCACCGATTAAAGCGAGCACGCGGGCAAGCGGCGCACGGCTGTCCGGCCCCGTCGCCAAAACCAGCACGCCCGCAGCGATGGGTATCCATATTGCCAAGCTGAGTAGGTAGTTGGAAAACATAGTGGTTAACCTGTGGTTAAAATAAAAATATAGTTGTGGGTTGGTTTTTCAGACGACGTTTCAGTAGGTCTTCTGAAAAAGGTTTGTTCAGGCTTCTGCTATTTGTCTCAAGCTAATTCTGCCGAATCTTCCAGCCGTAGGTCGGATTCTCGAATCCGACACGCTGTACTATTTTCTTTTTCATGTCGGATACAAGTATCCGACCTACAACTGAATGGTTTTTCTTTTTCAGACGACCTCAAACACTGCCTTCTTTCTCGATCACCAAAATCC
>BNJV01003141.1_pt1 | contig 56902 bp, 65 predicted proteins | sample 8540591 | NCBI WGS metagenome assembly BNJV01 (sample SAMD00202457, study PRJDB9452) | human saliva metagenome | host: Homo sapiens | reverse complement strand
GAGTTCAACTACACAGGATGTGAGACAAAAAAGTCAACCACTGCGAAGACCGCTCAGGACTGAACCACACCAACTCCCCCCTTGCCTTTCTCTCTCATCTCCATTACCATAGAACTAACAAGAAAAAGGAGTTTTTCATATGCACAAGAATCGTGTTCGTGGTTATAATAAACGTTTTTTTATCCCGGGGTGGCCTTAATCGTGGCGGCTATGCTTTTGCCTTGTTTTTCGCATCAACAAGACTGAACGTTCCATTATTACAACTACAAAATAAATATTTTTAACCTAAAGGACATCACTAAAAAAATGAAGATTCTATCTTAAAGGTCACTGGTATCGACAAGCACTCCGTCCAAAACTCGGACTTTGGAAAATGGTCGCTTTATATCGTCTCTTATTTAGAAAAAGATTCTCATGGAAACGAAACGACACAATACATCGGGTTAGAATTAGATGAAGAGACCGCCAAACAATTAATCGATAAGAAAAATACCTTAAGAGATCATCCTGAAAAAGTTGCGGGTACCTTTGTTGAGCCAGAATTTCACGATAAGAAAGTGATGGATTATAGCTATCGTACCCAAGATGCGATGGGAAAATACATCAAAGCCCCACTTTCACGTCGTTATCAGAACTATTTATCGATTAAACCAGGAAAGGAAACACAAAAACTATTCCTAATCATCTCTCTCGTCCTCTTGATTCCAGGACTAGTACTCGTATATTTAGCGGAAAAACATCATCAATTTGCGACGTACTACAATAGTCTATTTGCAGGATATAAGAACACAGAAGCGTTAGTGGCAAGTCATCCAGAGTTGAAAGGCAAACGTTTATCTACATTATTGAATAAATCCGATTATATCGATGATACCTTAGGAGTGTACATCTATAAAAACTTCTTCTGTTCTACTGTAAAAGGATTAAAGATTTATGATTTAAACAAAACGAAGAACGTACATCACTTCGAAAAAAACATTTTACCCTGAAGAGGGTGGCAGCTATATGAAATCGTACCTTGTGTTTGCAACCAGCGACCCAGATGCTGTGGTTCGAAGTACGAAAGTTCAAATTAAAAATATCGGCGAAGAAACCGATGCACATCTACAACCATTCTTTGACAAAGTGCGTCAAGATTTCCCAGCTATTGAGATTGAGGCGAAAAAAGAAAGTAAGAGATAAGGAGTCCATTAGGATTCCTTATTTTTTTCAACACGAAATTATCATATATGATAATTTACCATATATGATAATTTCAGTATTCGAATAAAGTCACTTGCAAAAATGCTATTTTCTAGAGTATTATAGCTGTATTATATATATATTATCGAAAAGAGGTTTATATCATATGACAGAAAAATCGTAATCACGGCTTTTAGAATTCGTTTTTACTTCGGACTTATTTTTAATTATTGCCGCTTGCGTCATCGGATTTTTCAATTTCCAAAAAAACCAGACGCTAAAAAAATCTATGAAGACGGAAAAAGCTCTTCCCTTCAGTTCAAGCAATGACGATAAAGAATCAGCCCTAAAAAAATTACTGATATCTCAAAAGAACCCGTCATCGAAGTAGATAAAGGAAAAACCTATATCTACATTGTTGAATATGAAAAAGCAGGTACTTCAAAAGGAAAAGAACCTGGTTATATCGGTCTTGAATTAACAAAAGAAGATGCTGCAAAATTAGTCGCAAAAGCTGATACAATGCAAGACAATCCAGAATATGTTTACGGTACAATCATTTATTCATACCGTAATAAACATGCGATTCAAAACTACAGCGACTTAATTACTCAAGCGTTCAAAAACTATAACCTTCTACAAGCTGGTGCAGATACACAATTCTACTTCTCTCAAACAGAAGCTAGCTCTGCAAAAAAAGGTGGATTAATGGTTGCGGCAGGTCTTACAATTGCAGGGCTTGTATTTATCGGTTTAGCGTTCTTGAAACGTAAAAAAGTTGGTGCGGCTTACGACGAAATGTACGCTGCTTACCCAGAATTACGTGGAAACTTAGATTTACTACGTACAAACGCTACTTATGCCGACGACGAAACGTTTGTATACATCTACAAAAACCACTTCTTCACTACTTGGAGCGGATTAGAAGTATACGACATCACAAAAGCAAAACGCGTTTACCACTATCAGTTATCACACAAGAGATACGGAATCACAACGAACATTGAATCATTCCTAATCTTCTTATCAGACGACAGATCATACAAAGGTAAGAAGAAGAAAATCGAAATTAAGAACGTCGGTGAAGAAACAGATGACTTCTTACAACCATTCTTCCGTGCAGTTGCCCAAGAATTCCCTGACACAGCTGTGGGGTATGAAATAATAGACCTTTCTAGGATGTGAGACATCGCGTTCAGAAATGGAACGTTGGACCGGAACGCCGGAAGGAACGTGAAACGTTCTGCGGACGTTTCGGGAAACGCACGCCATTTCTGCGATGGCGAGCTCAACTACTGAAGGATACGAGAAAAGGCGCTAAGAAACGAATCACTGGACCAGAATAACGCAAAGGACTGCTTGCAGTCGTGCGGCTATTCTGGGAAGTGGACGTCGTTTCTGCCTTTTCGAGTTCAACTACAGGATGTGAGTAAGAGCTCAACTTCATAGGATGCGAAACATCGCTCACCTAAACAAAATAACAGACACTACAACGGACTCGCAGTGCGAGTCCTTTTTTTATTGCATTTCTAGTGAAAATCAACTTGCAAAAAACCATTATCTAGAGTACTGTTAATTTAAACAATATTATTGCAAAGGAGTTTTTATTTTATGACAGAAAATCGTAACCACGGTTTTAATATCCGTTTTTATTTCGGAGTAATTTTATTAATTGTAGCTGCTGTCCTTGCTTTCTTCGCTCTCAAGAAAGTAGACGTTGACACGTTGGTAAAGGACAATAAATTCTTTACCCACTATTCTGCAAAGGATGGCGATCAACTAGCTGTCAAAATCACACAAATTACAGCCAACCCTGTAATTTCAGTGGATAACGGAAATTCATACGTATACATTATTGAGTATGAAGATGAAGGTAAAGAGTCAAACGGCCAAAAAAAATACGCTTATGTAGGTCTTGAACTCGATAAAGAGACTGCTCAAAAATTAGTCGAAAAGAATAGTACTTTACCAGATAACCCTGAGATAATGGCCGTTACCCTTGTGGACTCTTCTAGAAACAAAGGAGCTATTAAAAACTACGACGACCTTATGCTCAATGGTTTCAAGAGCTATAATTTAGTTGGACAAGAGATTGAATATAGAGACTACTTATCTATCTCTGACAAATCATCCACTCAAAAAACTCAATTAATCATCGCAGCGGGTCTTACAATTGGAGGACTTGTATTTGTTGGTTTAGCCTTCTGGAAACGTAGAAAAGTTAGTGCGGCTTACGATGAAATTTACGCTGCTTACCCAGAATTACGTGACAACTTAGATTTATTAAAAACACATGCGACTTATGCCGACGACGAAACGTTTGTATACATCTACAAGAACCACTTCTTCACTACTTGGAGCGGCTTAGAAGTATACGACATTACAAAAGCAAATCGCGTTTACCACTATCAAGTAACCCACAAGAAATATGGAGTGACAACAAACATTGATTCATTCCTTATCTTCTTATCAGACGACAGATCTTACAAAGGTAAGAAAACGAAGATTGCTATTCATAACATCGGTGAAGAAACAGATGACTTCTTACAACCATTCTTCCGTGCAGTTGCCCAAGAATTCCCTAACGTCGCAGTAGGGTATGAAAATAATCGACCATTTTAAAAACAGGATGTGAGAGAAAGCGGTAAGAGGCGATGACGGTTCGCAGTTTAGCCGTAAACGGTCTGAAAGACCGTGCGGACTAAACTCGAAAGGCTTGAGCCTCTGCTTTTTCTAACTCAACTACAGGATATGAGCCCGAGCTCAACTACACAAAAACCAACCCATCAAACGGGACTGACCCCAAAAAGTGAGAATTTAATAAAAACACCCTAGGTCTACCGTCTCCGGTATTCAACCGGAGACAGGTAGTCCAATTTTTGTTGGATTCTATTTTTCATTATAATATTTGATGTAATTTTCTACAATTTGAATTACAATAGAAGATGAAGTTATTACTTCATCTTTTATGTAGAAAGCTTCGCACTTTAGCGAAGAATGGAAGCTTTCGATTGGCGCATTATCTGCGGGAGTCCCCTTACGGGACATACTGCGGATAATGCCTTTTTCTTTACATAGATTGTAGTATTCAGCGGAAGTATAAACGCTGCCTTGATCACTATGTAGTAGAACATCCTTAGGTAAGTCAATTTGATTTAAAGTATCCAATACAAACTTAGTATCTTGTTTTGAACCAATTGTATACGCAAGGATTTCTCCATTATGTAAATCCATAATGGAAGATAAATATAATCGTTTAGGACCGAAAGGTAAATATGTGATATCAGTAGTCAACTTTTGCATAGGTTTGTCCGCTGTAAAATCCCTATTCAGAGCATTGCCAGTGATTGAGAAAGGTTTACCTATTTTGATAGCTTTTTTCGGTTTCACGGCACAATTCCAACCATTTTTCTGCATAATCCGCTGCACAACCTTATGGTTAACAATCTGATTTAATTCCTTCTGAATCAAATACTTAATCTTTCTGTACCCATAAATAAATTTGTTTTTCTTACAAATTTTACCAATAGTTTTCTCGATAACGGTTGGAGAAAAGTCTTTCTTTTTCCATCGGTAGTAAGTAGATATGGGTACATTAAGGCAAAAACAGATTAAATGAACTGTATATTTACATTTCAATTCTTCCACTAACTTTACAACTGCTTGAGGCGACACTTCCTTTCCAATTCCTTGTATTTTTTTAATATTTCTAATTCAACTTCTTTTCTTTGTAATTCTAATTTTAATTGATCGATTTCTGAAAGTTCAGCTATTCCTTTATTATAGGAATATTGTTTCCCCACCTGTTGGTGGAAACGATGAGTTTCTCCATTTTTATACCATCTAAACCATGTTTTTACTTGAGTTTCATTTTTAATGTTTAACTCCTGCATCACTTGTTTTGTAGTATATCCCTGTAATTTCATTTCTACGGCTTTATTCTTTGTATCGACAGAATAAGCCACACGTTTTTTTGCCATAAAAATACACCTCCATGAGCATTTGATAATATTGTATCAAATCCAACTTGGAGGTGTTTTTATTTAATTCTCATTTACGGGGGTCAGTGCCAACCGACTCGCAATGCGGGTCGGTTTTTTTTGCGCAATCCAAATCAATTCTGTCTACTAAATTAAAAAAATTAACTTTGCAGTTCAAAGATATTTGTGATATATTATATCTATCATACAACCTATATTAAAGGAGAATAATTATGACAGAAAAAAACGTAATACTAAAGCCTTTGTCGGCCTCATTATTGCTGGAGCTCTTTCACTTATCGTATCTCTTGGAGCGTTATGCTTCTTCCGCTTCTATGAAACAGCTGATAACATGTACAAAAAGGGAAATGTTTTTGGCGAAGTTAGAATGGAAGATGCAGCGAATACTGCTGTTAAAATCACTGGTTATTCAAAAAATCCCATTGCACAAATCGATGGTGGAACTGAATTGTATTTAATCGAGTTTTCTAAAACCGATAAAGATGACTATGGTTATGCAAGTATCGAAGTTAAAAAAGGTGATCCATTAATCCAAAAATTAGCATCTGTCGACGACCTTTTAGAAAACCCTGTTATCGTTGCTGCAACAATTCGTAGATCTGGTGCAAGTGGCGCCGTCCGTAACTACACTTCTGAATTTAAAGATACTATTAGCGAAAACGAAACTATTTCAAAACTAGCTGAAACTGAGTACTATGCATCTGTATACGAATTTCAAAAAAATGAATTAGTTGCAAATATCATCGCTGGTGTAGCAGGTGTTATTGCTCTTGTATTCTTCTACAGTGCTTTCGCAACACGTAAAGGGGAAGACAAAGCGTATAACGAATTATACAGTGCTTATCCAGAATTAAACTATTCAATGGATACAGTATTAGATAATGCAACTTATGTCGATAATCAATTAGGAATCGTTTTATACAAACACCACCTACTTGCGACATACAAGAATTTCCAAGTATACGACTTAACAAAAGCTGAACGAATTTACCACTACGTTTACACTCAAAAATCATACGGAATGACTGTTAGCCGTACTTCTCAATTAATCGTTCTAACTAACGACAAATCATACCGTAGAAAGAAAACTTCTCTACTCATTAAAAACGTTGGGGACGAAACAGATGACTTACTACAACCATTCTTCTACGCAGTAAGCCAAGAATTCCCAGACATCCTATTAGGATACGAAAACAAAAGTAAAAGACCATTCTAGGATGTGAGACATCGCGCCCAGAAATGGAACGTTGGACTCGAACGCCGGAAGGAACGTGAAACGTTCTGCGGACGTTTGAGGAAACGCACGCCATTTCTGCGATGGCGAACTCAACTACAGGATACGAGAAAAGGCGCCTAGAAACGAATCACTGGAGACAAATAACGCAAGGGACTGCTTGCAGTTGTGCGGATATTTGTCGAAGTGGACGTCGTTTCTGCCTTTTCGAGTTCAACTCCGGATGTGAGACATCCAACCTAAAAAGATAAATACACCCAAAAAAGAACCGCCATTTTCTCTATGGCGGTTCTTTTCCTTTACAATATTCATTTTTGATTAATCAACATATGAAGTTTTTGTACGGTTTAAGAATGCATAAGCTAACCCGATTAAGATTCCTCCACCAATCCAGTTCCCAACAAATGATACTGACCAATGACGAATAATATTTAGCCAATTCAAGGCATCGATTGAGTTTCCAACGGGTGAGAATTTCACGATAGAGAACGATGCAAAAATTCGCCACTACGTGTTCATTTACTAGGTAAACGAACATAAAAAAATTGCAGAAATAACAATCCATAATTTAGCTTCTTCACTCTTGATTAAGATAAATGATAAAAATTGCTACGTTAACAAAGACATTTGCTAAAAATACCTTCTAATAAAAATTAGTTCGTTTGAACGAGACAATTTCAATTCAGCAACTTTTGCTATGAATTCATTTGCATTGATTCCGTTAAATGCTGAACTATTTGCGAATAACGCTCCTATAAACATGGCTCCCAACTAAATTAAATAGAGTACAATAGAATAAAAATAGCAATTGCTTTTAGACCATTTAATATGCTTTTGATAAGCTCCCGCTGTTAAGAACATCATATTTGAAGTAGCTAACTCGCCATTTAAAAAAATACAACATAAACTAATCCCCAAGTGAAGATAAATGCAAAAAGTAAATCTACTTAGCGCAGGGGTTTAATCCAGCAATAATTTGTCTTGCATGAGCTCCTGCGGCTGTACTCATCGTTAAAAAAATGCACCCGCAAACATTGAACGCAGTGCATAACGCATCTTACTCTCGTCAAAAAAAGTGCCTCCTTTTTGTGACATGCTTTTTCAAGTTTTGTATTGAACTCACTCGTGTGTTCCATAACATTCCTCCTAAAAAAATTAATTACACTTTAGTATACCATTTTTTTATCACAAATGCAAAGTCTTTTTCTATCTTTTTGTCAAAAAAATTACTTTACAAGTTTTATGAAGATTGTTAGAATGAGGGCTGATTAAAACAGCCTAAAGGAGATTCTCATGAAGAAAAATTTTTTGGAATTTTTAACAGCAGCTATATTCTTAACCGCATGTGGACAAACACCTGCAAATACGAACTCAACGACGACAAGTGTTGAAACGACTACTGCTGTCCAAACCACTAGTGTTACTCTAAATGTTACAAAAGACGGACAAGCCATCGAAGGCAGCCCGTTCACCCTCACTTTCAAAGAAGGCGACAATCTTCTAGACGTGATGAAAGCACAACTAAAAATCGTTGAGAAAGACGGCTTTATCTCTTCCATTAACGGTGTGGAACAAGTCCCAGCCGAAAACAAATACTGGCTATTCGACGTGAACGGTACGATGAGCCCTGTCGGTGCAAAAGAAGTCATCTTAAAAGCAGGCGATGTCATCGACTGGAAACTCAATAAACTTCAATAGTCCGATGGTCAATTCAACTAAAAAAATCACCCTTATCGCCCTACTATCAGCCTTTTGCGTGATTGGAAGACTTGGACTTCTCTCCCTTCCAAATGTTCAACCGATTACCGTTGTGGTCATTTGGATTACGCTAGAACTTGGACTTTTGTACGGCGTTGCTATAAGTAGCATCTCCATTTTGATTTCCAACCTTTTAGTAAGCATGGGGCCGTGGACACTCTACCAGATGGTAAGTTTTGCCCTCGTCTGCGTGTGTACATTACTACTTCGTCCACTATGGCGAAAAAGAAAACAATTCCACGCCTTGCTTGGGTTCTTTTTTTCCAATCTTTGCAGGACTTATGGGCTATTTATATGGTTTTATCATCTCGATTTTCTGGGTATACAGCATGCCTGGTCTGAATTTCTGGATTTACTACTTAAACGGCGTTCTATTCGATACGTACCACGCCATCGGAAATGTCGTCTTCTGGATCTTATTGATTCCACTATTCGAGAAACTAAATCCATTCAAAATGCTACAAAAATAAAAACAGGCTTAAAATCACCCCTTAAAAAGGTGATTTTTGAAGCGCACCCCAAAAAGTTAGACAGAAAATCTAACTTTTGGGGTGTTTTTATTATGAAATTAACTTATGAAGATAAAGTTCAGATTTATGAACTCAGAAAAACAAGGAATTAGCTACTCAAAACTTTCAGTTATGTTTGATGTACAGAAGTCAAATATTAAATACATGGTTAAATTGATTGATCGTTACGGGTTAGAGATAGTAGAAAAAAGGGATAAGAATTATTATTCTCCTGAATTAAAACAAGAAATGATTGATAAAGTTCTACATGAAGGTTGGTCTCAAGGAGAAGTTTCTCTCGAGTATCGTCTCCCCAGTTCTAGTATGCTTTCTAACTGGCTCGCACAATACAAGAAAAATAAGTATACTATTGTTGAGAAAACAAGAGGGAGAGCACCTGAAATGGGACGTAAGCCAAAGAAAAAACCAGAAGAGATGACCGAACTAGAACGCCTTCAGGCTGAAAATGAGTATTTAAGAGCGGAGAATGCCATCCTAAAAAAGTTGAGAGAACTCCGCTTGAAGGAGGAAAAAGAGAAAGAAGAAAGACGCAGATTGTCAGAGAGTTAGTGTCAGAGTTCCCTTTAGATATTCTGCTAAAGATTATTAAACTTGCTCGTTCAACTTACTACTATCACTTAAAGCAGCTAAACCAAGAAGATAAGAATCAGGACGTAAAAAGCGAAATACAAACCATTTATACCGAGCATAAAGGGAATTATGGATATCGCCGTATCACTCTTGAGCTTAGAAACCGTGGGTTCATCGTAAATCATAAGAAGGTACAACGTTTGATGAAAATAATGGGGCTAAGTGCTCGTATTCGCAAAAAACGTAAGTATTCTTCTTATCATGGAGAAGTTGGAAAGAAAGCTGCGAACATTATTCAACGCCAATTTGAAGCTGAAAAACCGATGGAAAAGTGCTACACAGATATTACGGAATTTTCTATCCCAACAAGTAACCAAAAACTATATTTATCACCAATTTTAGATGGTTATAACAGCGAAATTATAGCGTATACTCTATCGTCTTCACCGAATTTAAAACAAGTAAAAGATATGTTAGAACAAGCTTTTAGAGAAGAACAATACGAGAATACTATTCTCCACAGTGATCAGGGATGGCAATACCAACATTATTCTTATCATAAATTTTTAGAAGATAAGGGAATTCAAGTATCTATGTCCGGCAAGGGGAATAGTCCTGACAACGGCATGATGGAATCGTTCTTTGGCATTCTTAAATCAGAGATGTTTTACGGCTATGAGAAGACTTTTAAGTCTATAAAAGAACTTGAGGGGGCAATCGTCGACTATATTGATTATTACAACAACAAACGAATCAAAGTAAAATTAAAAGGACTTAGTCCTGTACAATACAGAACTAAATCCTTTGCTTAAATTAATTGTCTAACTTTTTGGGGTCAGTACATTTTAAGTCTGTTTTTTTGTTTAGAATGATTCCTTCAAATCTTTACGAATTTTACGTCATCATTCAATTAAATTAAATTTCTAACCTTATTTTTAGTAGATATTTTAAACTACTCTTCACTAGTTCTTAAATGAAAAAAACTTCTTTTTGGTTATTAGTGATCCACTATTTTAGTTGATAATTCAATATATCTTTTTCTAATTTTTGGATAGGGTACTGCGCCTTTACTTTGATTTTTGCATTGTTACATCCAGCGTAGCCTTGCACGACATCCACTTGTGGAATGACCACCCAATCTCCCAGAACTTCTTGCGCGCCTTCTGTATTTTCATCCAAAATGCATACAAAGCGGTATTCTCTCTCGTGTTGCCACTCTTTGAATTTTGCAAAGGTCGCTTTAATATAGAAATTCAGATTCGAATACGAGAATTGATTGCTATTGCTTCTCGTGTTCGGACGTTTATCAATATATTCCACCGGGCCGTATACACAAAGTCCGTCTATCTTCAAGAAATGGATTTTATCCAAAAGGCTCGCATACGAATACTCCAGCGCATAACCCGCGTGGCTATTGGCGTAATAAGACCACATTAAAATATTATCTGCAGCATGCGTAAAGCAAAATACTCGGAAAAAATCCATCATCGAATGACCATCCGCGTAGTAGCAATTACAGTCAAACGGGTCGTTGAAATGCTTCGGATGGCTAAACGACACATTTCCTTCTACCACCTGATACGGATTTTTCTCAATCGTTTCCTTGGCATAGTACTTCACAAAAACTTGGCGCTCTTCTTGAATCGCTGCTTCTGCCTTTTTAAAATACGTCTCAACGTCTTCTTTAAATACCCCTTGAAACTGCTCGACTAACTGATCTGGTGCTAAAAAGCCCAGTCGGATATTCTTGGCGAGCTGGTCATTGAACTTTTTATCCGCCTTTTCTACGTCAAACCCTTCCGGAATCTTCGTATTCGCATTTTGAATATACACAACCTTTTTACACTCTAAGTTAGCCGGTTCTTTTGTCGGTTGTTTAAACAGTGAGACAAACACTTTCTCTTTTGTTTTGCGGTTGGCTACTAAAAAACAATTACTATCTAAGAAAGATTCCACCAAGCGATATTCCTTATGCGTTTGTAAAAATGTCGCCTTAGCAATCAAATAACGATACAGCTCGATGTCCTCTTTTAAAATGATTTTCAACAACCCCACCTCCTCACTGAAAGTATATCATTTCTTTCTATCTGTTTAAATAATGACTAAAATAAAAAGAGCAACCCTCTCGATTGCTCTTTCATTGATTTACACTAATTATTTTTTTTAGATGCTTTAATAAATTCCCAAATTTTAGATATATCTTCTACACTCTTAGTGACTTTTGTATTAGTTTCTACTTTTCCTGTCTCTTTATAACAATCGTTGACTCCGTATAATACAATTTCACCATTTGTATTTTCGTAAACCATTTTAAGAATTTTAATACTTTCTTTTTTGGGATCGCTCGAAATATCGTGGTAAAAGTACCTCTTTTATATCCTTAGGATAGTAACCGTATAGTGTATCTATTTCTTTATCGGCCTTAAGTGGTTTTCCGTTCCAATCCAATCTTGCAATGGTTTGATTTTCAACAAATACTGCCGATCTTGGGTCTACATACTTACTAAGTTTAAGTCCTTGTCCAATTTTTTCTGGTTGTTTACCTGAATAGTACATAACATCATCTTTTGTAATAATATAATTTCCTTGGATGTCTTTAACATTATCCATCACTTTTTTTAAAGTCTTCATCAGTTTGCTTTGCTATAAGCTGTACCATCTTTGGTTAGAGCCAAAAAGAATCGATTTTTGTGGTCTGATGTTACTTTTACAACATCCTTGATGCTATCAATCTTAGTCAACTCTGCATAGTCCTTGTCAAACCCATTGTATTTGGCTTGACCATAGGAATATAGATTTCCATCCTTATCTACCGCAACTATCCCCATAAGGTATGGAGTTGAGACAACAATATTACCACCTAATTTTTTAGGCGCATCAACTGCTCCGCCTTTAATAGGGTCGATCCCATTAATGTATAAATCACCGTTTTTATCAATCCAAGTACTTCCATTACCAGGAATAAAGCTAATGTTTTCTAAAAACTTCGTCGGAGTTTCAACAGCAACATCATCCTTACTAAAGTTTAGACCTCCACCGATATAATAGACGTTTCCTTTATTAGTAAGAACATTTATTCTACTCCCATCCATAACGATATACTTTTCGATGGTTTCTGCCCCAGAATTTGAATTTTGCGCCGCAGTTTCTCCAGAGCTTGAAGAAGCTGGATTTGCTGCATCAGAGCCACCGCCTGATTTTCCGCATCCTGAAGCTACGAATATACACATTAGCGCTGCCGCAGCTGGCTAACATACCTTTAGTCTTTCTTTTCATATGAATATCTCTCCTTAAGAATCATTCTATTTAGAATCTTTAACAAACTCCCAAACTTTCACAGCATCGTCTAGACTTTTCGTTACTTTTGTGTTTACTTCAACTTTTCCTTTATCGCTATGGGAATTGCTCACTGCATACAATACGATTTCGCCATTTGTATTTTCGTAAACCATTTTTAGGTTTTTTGTCTTGTTATCTTTCTTGTCTGTCTTATCTTCATAGATATAAATCTTTTTTTGATATCTTTAGGATAATAACTGAAAAGATGTTTGACATCTTCGTCCATTCTAATTGGTTCTCCTTTAGAATTGTACGGAGCAATTGTATTATTTTCAATGAACCATACGTAATCTGAACTTCCACCCCAACTGATTTGTAATGATTTAGCTATCTTTGTCACTTTATCTTTTGTAAATTCATCCCATACATATACAACATCGTCTTTATCAGTGATATATACGCCTTGAATATCCTTCACATTTTCCATTAATTTTGTAAAAGGACCATCAAATCTTTTAGCATAAACTGTACCATCTTTAGTAAGAGCTAAGTACCCATCGTTTGAAACGCCGTTTGAACCGATTTTTACAACATCCTTGATGCCATCAACCTTAGTCAATTCTGCGTATACTTCGTCATTATTAGAGCCAGAATAGCCTTTTTTACCGAAAGAATATAAATTACCATCTTTATCAAGCGCTAAAAAGCCAATATTTGAACCTTCAACCTGAACAATATTACTACCTAATTTTTTAGGTTCTTTTAATATTCCGCCTTTAACAACATCGATACCACCAAGATATAAATCAAGGTTATTATCGATATAAGTGGATATAGTAATAAGGGATTTTATATTTTCCAAATATTTTGTTGGCGTTGTAACCTTTTTATCGTCAGATTTTAAGCTACCTTTCTCACCAAGATAATACACATTTCCTTTATTAGTTAACAGATCTGTACGGGGACCGCCTAAATAATATTCTACTATCTCTTCAGCACCAGAATCTGACTTTGAATTTTGCGCTGCAGTTTCTCCAGAGCCTGAAGAAGCTGGATTCGCGGCATCAGATCCGCCTCCAGATTTTCCGCATCCTGAAGCTACGAATATACACATTAGCGCTGCCGCAGCGGCTAACATACCCTTAGTCTTTCTTTTCATATGAACATTTCTCCTTTGAATTTATTTTTGTTCATTTAGATTTTTAAAACTAGCTTATGTTGTTCATAAAACCAACATAAAAATACCTCAAAAAAATCCATTAAAAAAATTCTCAAATTCATTATATCACAATTTTTTTGTTATAAAAATACTACTTATAATGTATAAAAATGAATTAAATCCTAACAATAGTGTCACAACAAGGTTTTAGAAAGTTTAATTTTTTTGTTTATTTTCTGATAAACTGCTAAAACTTTCACAATCCAATCGCCTTTTTCATTACGAAAAGAAGACCCATTTTTATAAACACACAAAAGAGGCACCACCCTATTTTGTATGCTCATAAAAAAATGGTCTATCTGGAAGATTCCCGGATTCTATAATAGTCATATTGGGGAATCGCAACCAATGTGAATTACTGACTCTAGGGTATAACCCGTAGAGTCAGTTTGAAGCTTGGTAGGAATTGAGACGTAGGCTCAATCCGGTGCCCTATTATGACTATTATGAAGATATCCGAGGAATCTGTAAGATAGACGTAAGTCTAGTTTTATCACTTACAGCACCAAAAAAGGAGGGGTTGCCCCCTCCTTTTGGACTAGTCCTCATCTTCAATGATTTCGTCTGTTTCACTTTCTTCCGCACGAATCTGCTCGAGTTCTTCCTCAGAAAGTTTTGTGACATGAATCTTACGAATACGATCATTCTCGATTTCCGTTGGTTGTAACAGATACCCTTCGAATCTCACCTTCACTACCTCATCATCATCTGGGAAGTAGCCAAGTTTTTCAATAATCGCACCCGCCATTGTGTCCACTTCATCAGACTCTAATGACGTTTGATAAATTTGATTGAATCGATCGAGCGACATTCCGGCATCAATCACCGAATTGTTTTCGTCAATTTCTACGACTTCTTGTTCTTCCACGTCGTACTCGTCTTCGATATCTCCGACGATTTCTTCAATCAAGTCTTCTAATGTAACAATCCCTTCAACCCCGCCGTATTCATCTTTTAATACCGCTAAGTGTTGACGAGTTTTTCTAAATTCTACTAATAAATCATCTACGAAAATCGTCGATGGTACAAATACTGGTTCATGCGCTAGGGCACGTAAATCAATATTGTCAAATCCTTGCTCTCTTGCAGCACGGAAGACATCTTTCACGTGAACGACCCCGATAACCGTATCTTTATCTTCTTCGTAAAGAGGAAGACGTGAATAGGAGCAATTCAAGATAATCTCTAAGTTCTCCGCTAACTCATCGTCGACATCAAGCATCAACGTATCCGTACGAGGAACCATCACTTCACGAGCAAGTTTCGTATCTAGAGAAAGTACCCCTTGCATCATCGCAAACTCGGAAATATCAATCGCTCCGTCGTTACGGCTATTGGCAAGTAGAGACTTCATCTCGCTTCGTGTTAATTTTTCTTCCACCTTAGTAAATTCAATTGGTGTCATTCGTTTTAATAATCCTGTTGAAATCGTCAAAATCCAAACGAATGGTTTTGCAATCTTTTTGACAAACAAAATAATTCCTGCAGTATTTAATGCAATCGGTTCTGCCACTTGTAACGCCACTTGTTTTGGATATAATTCCCCAAAAACTAAAGTGAGGTATGATAGAACGACCGTCACAATAATTAATGCAAATGTTTCGGCTCCAGGAATGTTTCCTAATAATGGTTGGATTCGTGAAGAGAAACTTGTTGCGGCAGACGCACTCGAGAAGAATCCCGCAAACGTAATCGCTACTTGAATTGTTGCGAGAAATTCATCTGAATTCTCTAACAAGCGCATTACTTTAATTGCTTTTTTATCTCCTTCTTGCGCTCTTTGTGCCATTTTCCCTTGGTTGATAGACACGAACGCAATCTCCGCTGCGGCAAAAAATGCATTTAATGCAGTTAATAATACAATGATTAAGATCTGGACTCCCAGCGAACTCCCATCTGAATCAGCTGTCATAATTTTGTTAACCCCTTTTAACTATAGATTTTACCTATTCTATGAATGGTATAGAGATATCATATCAGTTTTTTTTGAAAAATCAAGATTTTCCCCTGTTTTGTAATGGTTCTTTAATGTTTAAAGCCCTTTTTAATGCTTTTTTTCAGATAGATTCTTTTCATTTTCTCATCATTTCCCTAACTTTTTCTAGTTACAATTTGCCTAAAAAAGTGGTACTATTGTAGTGAAACCAATCTCAAGGAGGAATGAGTATGTTATTAAAATCTCTTGTAGTTCCAAAAAAGAGTCTAACGGTTGTTAAAGAATCTTGTACGTTAGAAGAAGCGATTGCAATCTTAGAAGAATCAGGATACCGCTGTGTACCTGTATTAGATGAAACGGAAACGTTCTTTAGAGGAAATATTTATAAAATGCATATCTATCGCCACAAAGCAAACGGTGGAGATATGAGTCTTCCAGTTACTCATTTAATTAAAAACTCGACTAAATTCATCAGCGTGGATAGCTCTTTCTTCAAAGTGTTCTTCACGATTAAAGAATTACCTTACATTGCCGTATTAGATAAACAACAACGGTTCTACGGAATCTTGACACACAGCAGCTTACTGGGCATGCTTCAAGAATCATGGAACGTGAAAAACGGTTCTTACGTATTAACGATTATCTCTGGCGGTGAAAAAGGCGCACTTGCGAACATCTCTAAAGTGATTAACAAGTATGCTTCTATCGCGAACGTAATGACCATCGATACTGAGAAAGATAAAAGCTTACGCCGTATCTTAGTGACATTACCAGCAGGCGTGACAAAAGATACCGTACAACAAATCATCGACGCCCTCGAAAAGAAAGACTATTCCGTTGCGGAAGTAGAAGATTTGCAGAACAATTAGGCAGAAAGACAGAAGACAAAAAACCAGCACACCAGCCTTAAGCTAGTGTGCTGTTCTTTTTTTCTTTCAATTATCGAACCACCGAGCGAGCCATACGAGCTACTGTATGACGTACTCCTCGAATCGCCACGGACAATGCGTAAATATTTTCCACTGTCGCTAAACCGCCGTATCCAGCGTCCCCAATATGTTGAATATCCACGCCGGCCACTTTATTACGGATGGCAATTTGTTCAATCACTTCTCTTGAAGAACCTTCTTGGCTTGTTCCAATCGCAGAAAGCACAAGTGCATCGTTGGCATGCGCTACTTTCACAATTTCCACAAGCTCTTCGTCAGTGAATCCTGGCACCGTTCCAACCGCTGGAACAAGAATCACATCCGCTCCTGCTTTAATGAAACGTTTTGCGATGGCCACGTTCATCACAGGTTCCTTCGAGCCTGCTCCGTGCATCTTTCCAGCAATCACAAGCCCTGAATAGTGTTGTTTCACCATGGCGAGTGACGCTTCAATCGTTTCATTCGTTACCCCTGTTCCTGGATTTCCTGTTAAGCAGATAAAATCAAGGCCAAGCTCTTCCGCACGTTTTACCGTTTCCACCGTACATTGACGCCCTGGTGAGATTTCGATACGTGTTTCTAGCATTTCTGCATTCATATCCACTGGCTCCAAGTTCGCCCCGATTGGCAACCCACTCAGTTCTTTCGCGCGTTGGACTGGATTTTCACTTTCTTCAGCACCGTAAATCAGTGGATCAATACAGTCAAACCCGTTCAAGAGCACCATATCTCCGCCGAACGCCTTTGCGATTTCTGCGTTAGATAATTCATACAGAAACGTTGGTCGTGAGCATCCTGTTTCACAGCACACCGTTCTTCCTTCTGCGGCTTCAATCGCCTTTTTCAATTCTTTTCCTGTCATTTCTGAAATCACTGGCCGCACAATTTAACAATCGTTTACTCATTTCGTTTCCTCCTGTCCACGAACAAGCGCCACTACTTCTTTCAACAACGCTTCATCCGTCTGTTCGTAATCTCCATTTTCATAATAGGCATAGCTCAGCCCATCTCCTGCAGTCGTCGGGTCCGTCTTCCACGTCTTAAACGTTCCATGGATTTGCGAAATTCCCGTCTCCTGCATTAAGTGTTGCACATTTTCTTTCGTGACACCGCCGCCACAAAGCAGTTCCATTTGACTTCCGTAGCGAGACTGTAGCTCTTTTAAGAGCGGGATTCCTTTTTCAATGTGCGCCTGTTGTCCCCCTGTTAAAATGCGCGTGCATCCAAGTTTGATTAAGCCCTCGATGGCACTCTCCACATCCGGCACAAGGTCAAACGCCTTATGGAACACACTCTCGGCATGATATTTCTGACACAACTCAATCATCTGCTTCGTACGATTCCAGTCAATCGTTCGGTCTTCTAATAGAAATCCAAACGCTAACCCTTTCGCACCAGCTTCTAATAAGAGTTTGGCATCAATCAGCATGCTCTCAAATTCTTCCTTCGTGTAGCAAAATCCTGCGCCACGAGGACGAACCATGCAGACAATTGGAAGGCTCACTCCGGATGCGAGCGCCTTTTGTAAGGTCCCGATACTTGGGGTTAATCCTCCTAAGAAAAGTGCGCTATTCAATTCAATGCGGTCAGCACCAGAGCGCTCTGCAATCTGGCAGTCTGCGATGCTTCCAGCACATACTTCTACTGTCATACCGTCCCTTCTTTCATGCGCGACAATGCGAGTAGCGCTAATCCGTAAATAATCGTATCTGTTTCTAAGTCTTGAATGCCAATCCATTCGTTTGGCAAATGCGCAATATCTCTTTGCCCTGGGAAACTTGGGCCATACGCGATAATATTTGGAATGATTTTGGCATAAGTTCCACCCGTTGTCGTCACTGGAACGCTATCGCTCTGCGTGATGTCCGTGTACACCTTCTGCAAGGCTTGCACATAGGCGGAATCCTTGTCATAGAGCACTGGGTCCCAATGCGAAATCACGTCTAGCACGCCACCTTCTGGCACATGCGCATTGATTTTCTCAATCAAGTCGTCTTTCGTACAACTTGCTGGGTAGCACATCGTCCATTCGACGTAATGACGACCGTCTTCGAGTCCAAACGTTTCACCGCGCAGTTGCATCATCCCGAAGTCACTATCTTCATAGGCGATGCCCAATTCTTCCCCGCGATGGTTTGTATGGAGAAGCTTTTCGTTGGCAAATGTATACAATCCGGACACTTTATCTGAAGGGAGAGACAATCGTACTCTGAGACGACCGCGTTCCCCATAGACGACAGGCCATTTACAGTCTGGCGTCCACCCGAATGTCGGTGGCACTTCTTTTGTTAAATAGTGCTTCACGCATCCAAATCCTGTCTCCTCATTCGTCCCAAAGACAATCCGAACAGGTCGATCAAAGCTCACACCTTTCTCCTTCAACACATATAGCGCGTAAAGGTTCGATAGAATTGGCCCTTTGTTATCCAAAGTCCCGCGTCCGTAGAGTCTTCCGTCACGAACCGTAAGTGCAAGTGCTGGAGAAATCCATCCTTCTCCGAGCGGCATCACATCCACGTGACCAAAGATGCCATAGTACGCGCCATCTGGTCGGTCTTCTCCGTACTGCGCGTATCCAATCTTGTTATCGATATTCTTCGTTTGAAATCCAAGTTCACTGGCAATCGCAAGCACTTCATCGAGCGCCTGTCTAGGTCCCTTTCCGAACGGAGCGCCTTCTTCTGCTTCTCCTCGAATACTTGGGATAGCGACCATTCGTCTCAGTCCTTCAAATAGTGCGGGCTGAATTTCTTTTAGTTCCGCAATCCATTCTTCTTGATTCATTCTTTGACCTCCAATGGCTTCATGCGCTCTTCTAAATACGCTTCAAGCCATTCCTTTGTCGCTAATTCATGACGCATCGTGCCATCACTTTGCGGATGCACACGAAATACCGTTGGTGCTAATGTACTTGTGGCAACGACAAATGAGAAGTTCTCGATATTGGATGCTGCCCCAAAGTCTCCTTTGGCATTCATGGCCACTACAGAAATATCTCCTGCCTCACCACGCGTTCTCTTCAATCGTTCTGCAAGATCACTCACGGCTTTCTCACAAGCCTTTGTGGACTGAGGCCTTCTTTCATCAGACGAACGATTTCATACGAAATCACGCCCTTCATCAAGTCCTCGCCTAGGCCTGTTGCTGTGGCACCACCAATCGTGCTATCGACATATAATCCAGAGCCGATAAATGGGGAGTCCCCAACACGCCCTGGTTTCTTCATAAAGAGTCCACTCGTTGATGTTCCTGCGACCATATCTCCAGATGCGTCCAATCCCACCATTCCTACCGTATCATGTCCAGCATACGGTGTGAGCTGTTCGAGTTCGATGTCTTTTAATCGGTTATGGAAATGAATCTTCGCACGGTCCGTTAACATGTCCTTTTCTTCGAAATGATGAGCCTTCGCAAAGGCTGATGCCCCTTCTCCGACCAGCACATTATTCACCTTATACGCGCTTAAGGCACGCGCCACCGAGATTGGATTGGCAAACTGTTTCAACGCGCAAACCGCACCGAAATCAAACGTCGATCCATCTAAATAAGCAGCATCTAACTCCACTTCCATCTCTTCGTTTGGAAGCCCGCCATATCCAACAGATTTAAAGTAAGGGAAGTCCTCTACTTCTTTAATCGCGCCTTCAATGGCATCTCCTGCAGTTCCGCCCGCTTCTAAATTCGGGGTCACCTTCTGGATTCCTTCGAGCGCCATTCTCCATGTCGCAATCATACCCCACATTCTCTGTCACCTCTTTTACTGAAATCGTTGTTCACTTTCGTCTTTTGTTCCGCTAATAATCGCAACGGCTCCGCCTAATGCTTCACGTAAACCTACGCCGCCTTTTTTCGGCATTTCGAGTAAGACGATTTTATCTTTATACGCTGCAATCGTTTCTTCATTCTCTTTCGAACAAATCACATAAGGTTTGCAGTCGGTTTGCTCTTGAATCGCCACCGCAATTTCTGCCGCCATTTGCGCATAGGTTCCATAGTTAAAACATGGCCCTGCAAACAGCACTTCCGCTTTCGTTTTTCAAAAATCAGATTTTTTTGATTTTATGAATCACTTCTTCTTTATGCGCTTGGAAATAATCCGGCCCACAATAAATCGTCGCAAGCGCCGTAAGTCCTGCTTTTTCAAAGTCATCTTTGAACATTAAATAAGAACCCACTCCGCCTTTTTCAAGGCCTAATTCTGTATCGCCACGTTCCTTTCCGCCGTATCCTGCTTGAACTTGGTCGAATAATAATAGTGTTCTCATCTGTTCACCCCTTTCTATGTAAAAAGGTGGCATCCGTTTTCGCATGCCACCCGAAATTTTGACACTTGTGACTTATGCGTTTGTCATTTTATAAGTCATCAAATGATAAGTCATTTAAGTCAACGTCGTCTAATTCATCACCTGTTAACATGCTAGAGCCTGCTTCTTCTTTCAAGTATTGGTTATCCAATGCTTTGAAGAATGGGAAGTAGATCAAGCAGCCTAATAAAATCAAGAAGATTTGGAAGAATCCGGCTACGATACTACCTGTTGATAACCATCCAGAGAAGAAGAATGGCGTTGTCCATGGGAGAGATGCCCCTGTTGTATAAGGGATAATTCCTACCATTGTAGCGATTGTTGCTAAGATTGTATTTACAAGTGGTGTTAATAAGAATGGAATCGCGATAATTGGGTTTAATACTACTGGTAAGCCGAATGTAACCATTTCGTTGATACCGAAAATACCAGGGATTAACGCTAATCGACCGAGTTTCTTCATTCGTTCAGATTTCGCAAGGAAGACCATTAAGAATACAAGAGATAATGTACTACCTCCACCACCGAAGTTACCGAAGAAGTCTCCGAAAGGTCCAGTGAAGATGTTTGGTAATGGTTGACCTGCTTTAAATGCTTCTAAGTTTTGGTTTGTTAATACTAAGTGAATTGGGTTAAATACTGTATTTGTTACAGCTGGACCATTAATTCCAAAGAACCAGAATAGAGTTGATAGGAATTGATAGATTGGTTCGAAGAATACTGTTTGACCGAATCCTTCTAACGGAGCTTGTAACACTTTATAAATAAATGTTTGTGCGTATTGATATTCTGTTAATGAGAAGATGAGATAGATTGCAAAAGCAAAGAACATCGCAAACGCACTAGGAATTAAAGCTGCAAATGAATGGTAAACTGCTGGTGGCACTGCATCAGGAAGTTTGATAACCCATCCTTTTTTCTGAATCGTTACGAAGATTTTTACTGACACAATCGCAGTAATCATCGCTAAGAACACCCCTGCAGAACCAAGGTTTGAGAAGGCAAAACCACTAAATGCTTTACCGGCTTCATTCACAAATTTTGGGTGAACTTTTGGAGTCATGATAAGGTAGCAGACAAGTGATAAAGCTGCCCCTGCAATGGCATCACTATCTAATTGTTTGGCATAAGAATACCCGATACCAACTGCCCCTAAAACTGCTAAAATACTAAACGTTGAATCAATCACAGCATCCATAGAGTTTTCCCAACCCTTGCCGAAGAATCCCGCCATAAATTCGCTATACCCTGGCACTGGGAAGTTGGCAATAACAAGGAAAATAGATGCTACGATAATTAATGGTGTACCTACTAAGAACCCGTCACGAATCGCAACTAGCACCTTATTCGTGCTAAGACGTTCTGCCACGCGGCCCATTGTACTTTCTAAACCTGCAAACATTGTACTAACCTCCTATTGTTCTTTTTTAGATTTTAATAATTGAATGGCACGTTTTAAGATACGTTCGCCATCTGCATTTCCGTAGTCTTCAAGATTGATGACATCGACAGGAACTCCCATCGGATCGTATTTTGCATGAACCGCATTGAATTTGTATTTCACTTGAGGTCCTAACAAGATTACGTCTGGATGGTATTGCTCGTAAATCGTATCAAGTTTCGGGTCTGGAAACGCTTTAATTTCTAGTGGTAAATTATGCTTATCTGCTACGTCTTGCATTCTGCTAGCCACTAGACTGGTTGACATCCCCGCATTACAAAATAGATAAATTCTTTTCATGTTCATTTCCTCCTTCCGTTTCTATTTAATTGTTTCTATCCGTTCATAAAGGGCGATAATTTCTTCTGCTGTAATTTTAAGAAATTCCGCATTCATCAACTGGTCTTCTGCATGGACCAGTAAGAGCGAAAATGGCACCGGCTCACCGGATGTTTCTTGTTGTAATAATCCAAAGTGCGCTTCATGCCCTTCTGCATGATATTTATCTCCTTCTTCAATACAACGGCGCGCTTCTTCGAAATGTCCTAAACGCGCTTCTTGCACCGCCTCCATAAAACTGGATTTTTGCTGCACCTAGTGCGCTAATCATCTTAAAAACACACTAGCTCAATGCCTTCCATACGATTTCCTCCTTCCTTATCGAATCGCCTGAATAAACGACTCTACATTTTTTGCTTCTAATAAACACATCATTTTGTCCGGGGAGTCCAGTTGCTTCCCGAGCCATCGTAAGAAGAGTTGCATGAATTCCATATCCTCTTCCTTCAACGCGAGTAAAATTACGAGTTTCACTGGGAAATGATTCCACTGAATCGGCTCTCTTAATACCGCAATTGAAATCATCGAGCGCTTGCTAGATGGATGCAACGGATGCGGAATCGCAATCGAATAATCGAAGTCCGTCGAAGAGAGGCTTTCGCGTTTCAAGACCGATGGTAGAAATTCCTCATTCACGATTCCTGCTACTTCTAAGCGTGAGCCCATTTGCTGTAGAATTTCTTCTCGGCTTGTAGTCACCACGTCCGCATAGAAGAAAGCTTCATCCATCAACTGCCCAATTTGCGTGCGAATCGTTTCACTCATCTTCTGCGTTTCGAGTCGATTCATCACTTTAATCAGTTGAATTTCATCTTGTGTATTGAAAAATAGTCCTAATCGAACGACTGGAATCGCAACGGGTGGTTCCAGTTGCTCGAAGGTAATGAGTAAATCCGCTTCGTAAAAGTCCGTCACTCCTGTAGTAAACGTCGCTTCTTCTGCGACAAACTCCATCCGATGTTGGAACTGCTCCTTCAATCGTTCGACACTTCCAGCAATCAGTGGATATTGTGTATTTGCAATCAGGACCGCGCGTAATTTCGCATTGGTCGCTCCTTGCATATAGGCGGCTCCCAATATGCAGTGCAAGGAATCCAATTTCCTCTTCGGTAATCTGACATTGCAACTCGTTCATTAAATACTGACTCACGGAAACGGCCGTATCAAACACCAACGGATATTGTCGTTTAAAAGTTTGCACATAATGATTCGGTAAGCTTAGGTTCATCTGTACTCGTTCGAGCAGCCCTTGCAAGTGCAATTGGAATCGCACCTTGAATTCCTTTTGATCCACAAAGGAGATGCCCATTCGTTTAAAGAGCATTTCATCAATCTTTCTTGTCAATTTCTCCAGGTCGATTTTCTCACCCTTAAAGTAGACATCCGATTGAATCACACTTGAATTATGATAGGCCTTTAAGAGTTTTGCATAGGAAAGAATTTCTCCTTCCGGAATCTCTTCGTCTCCTAAAATTTCTTTAAAAATCGACCGAACAATCGTTGCTTCGACTTCCAAATCTACTTTTTCGACAACACTCTCTTGTACTGTTTGTCCATGACGGATTCGTTGTAAGACTAATCCTAAATGTAATAATAAAAACGGCATGAGTGTTTTACGAATCGAATAGCGAAACTCCTTCAATTTCTCCCATATAATCGTCTCAAAATGCGCTAAATCCAACTCCGGATATACATTCGCGAGCTCTGTGATATTCAAGAAGTCTTCGTTTAATTCTTTCTTCAGCAGTTCTCGATACAATTTTCGCTTACTGGCTTCTGGCCCTTCTAATATCAGCGAACCGTTTCTTGTAACAAGGAACAACCCATCGTATTCTTCGAGCTGTTTTTGGACGCGAATGCGGTCTATATCAAACGTTTTAGCGCTTACAAACATTGTTCGCAAAAATCTTCGATGGAAACACCCTCCCCATTGAACAAGAGTTGCTTCAATAAGTTTGCGCTTCTTTCTGCGCTATCTTGTGGGATTCGTAGTAAACTTTCTGGATCACATATCGATTTTTGTTGGAAAGCCACGAGACGATATCCCTTTTGGCGATCACTTCGATAATATGTGGCATTTCTCGATTGATTTGCTCGATATCGGAACGCACTGTTCTTGCGCTAACGCCGAGGCAGGAGGCTAATTCGCGTCCTTTAATCCATTCGTGGCGTGCAAGTAAGTGCAATAGTTGTTGGTGTCGTTGTTTCATTAAAAATCCCTCCACCTCAATTTGACTATATCAGATTCTTTGATTCCATTATACCTAAAATTATTTCCTATTGTTAGGAAATTTTTAGTCCCTTTTTGAAACATTTCGTAATTTTTTTCTCACTTTTTGACTAATTTTTGGACGGTTGGTGTGCTAAAGGAAATATCTCTGCTCAGACTTTTTATGTAATTACTTTTGCGTTCTTCGGATATCTTCATAATAGCGGTAATGGGGTACCGGTTCGAGCCTTCGTCTCTCACCTTTAAAGCTTCAAAGCAGGAGTAAGTCCGAGAACGGACTACTCCTGCTAATTCACATTTAATACGATTCCCCATTACTGCTATTATAGAATCCGAAGAACTCTTCGTAATTACAACTGCCTAAAAAAATTTCCTTTAGCACACATCGCAAATTGAGTGAATAAGAAAATCACGAAATGTTTCCAGGTAGCGGGAGGGAAGGACAAGGTAGGTGCTGTTCAGTTTGAGAGTTCCGCTACTCTCTTGGAGGGGGCACCGGCTTGAGCCGATGTCTCAAGCTCTTTCAAGATTCAAACGACCTCTAGAAAATCAATTTTCAAGAGGTCGTAATTCACTTTGAATGCTATCCCCTATTACTGCTACTATGGAACTTTTCAGCTCTTTCGAGACATCTTTTTCAACTGCGCTACCAACATTCAGTCAACAAGAAAATTACAAATGGTTTCAGGAGGCGGGAGGGGAAGGACAAGGTGGGTGCTGCGACGGCTGGAAAAAAATTAGGGGTGCGCAGAAAAATGAGCAACAAAAAAAGGCACCGGAATCGGTGCCTGTAGGACTAGGGGTAGCTGGATTCGAACCAACGAATGACGGAGTCAAAGTCCGTTGCCTTACCGCTTGGCTATACCCCAATGGTGGAGGGGGGCAGATTCGAACTGCCGAACCCGAAGGAGCGGATTTACAGTCCGCCGCGTTTAGCCACTTCGCTACCCCTCCAGCAAATATTAAAATTTCGTACTCAGATATCTTACAATAGTTTGAAATAGAATGCAAGGATTTTTACCGCAAAAAATAGAAAGAATCTAGTCGATTTTTTTGGCTAGATTCTTTATGCGTTTATTTTAATTTAGATGTGACTTTCTTCTTAGAGAAAGTACGTTCTTGTTTATTTCCTAATGCATTCAGACGTGCATCTAAGAGAATATGACGTCCTTCTACATTACGAGTGTAGATGATTTCGTACTTGCCAATGTATTTTTCGATGTTGGCTACAAAGGCAACGGCGTCTTCTTTGCGTTTATCAAACATACTTGGGATGGCAAAATATTTCGTTTGGTCATTCACCCAAGTCGTAGCCCTTAGAATGTAGCGCTGGTTCTCGATTGGAGCAAAGAATTCCGATAGCGCTTGTGCGAAGAGTTCCTTCTCACGCAAGGTTCCACCTTTTAGATAAGTGGCGGTTTGAATCGAATCCTTATCCCCACGAACGACTCTGGCCTTGCAGTTTTGGGTCTGCAAGTGTCCGGATGCAAGCAAGGCTTTTCGGACGGCTTCGGCAAAGAGTTCGAGGCGTTTATACGGACTCTTGTATAGGAAATATCTCAACCAGACGATATTCAACGCGATAAGCGACAGGATGAACACTGGATATAAGAGTTGGGACGGTCCATTCGCAAAATCGAGGATGATATAGATGATTAGTTCCGTCAGTGCGATGGCTTGCGCATAGGTGAGAATTTTTTTCGTGCATCTGTTAGAAGAACGGTCGGCAAGAATGCCTTGTCCACTTGCACTTCATTGGAGACTTCCATGTCTTCTAGAAGCGGAAGGGATTCATTCCAGCGTTCTCTCAACTCTTCGCGGTTACGCGAGCGAACGATAGTTTCTTGGTTGAGTTTTGTCAAATTCTTCTTCGTGAACTCGATATTGCCAAGGTCTAAACGATCCACACCCGATTCAATCGTATTCTCATTGTAGTGTAGGCCTCAAAAAAATTGCTTCATACGGCGCTGTAACAATTCCATATCTGGGCTATCGATTCCGATTGGTAAATCCTCTTCGTCTTCTTTCTTCTTGAAGAGTTTTTTCTCCGCAAGATTAATCGACACCAGATGCCAAACGCTACTTGTCTTATCCGGATTTTCTGGCCAAATGCGAATCGCGCGACCTCGCATCTGATTGCTGAGCATAAAACTACCGACAAAGCTAGCGAGAATCAATGAGTTCACGCACGGTGCATCCCATCCTTCGCCAAGGAGCGATTTTTGTCCCAATCACGACATGAATCTGCCCTTCTTGGAAGAGCTGTGTCACGGCGCTGACTAAATCATGTTGCGCCCCAACTAAACGAACCTTCACATAGTCCTTCTCATCTAGTTGTCCTACCGGTTGGAAGGTAATCTTATCTGCGCCAAAAAGGGTTTCTAGACGCGATTTTACACTTGTTGGGATAATGACGAGACTTCCTGTTAAAACGGCCACAGGAACGTCTAATTGCTTCTCCACAAGCTCTCTACGAAGAACTTCGAAGTAAGGCAATACGCCTAGTTGGCTATACTGCACATCTGGATTTCCTAAGTGCACCTCAAAGTCCTTTCGAATGAAGTCGGTTAGAATCAGTTGTCTCAATTCGTTACCTAATGTTTCGTGTTCCGCTTTAAAAATTTCTCGGACAGCATTTAATTTCCCAAGAGATTGGTTCAATAGCTGGTCTATTTTTTTATTGCGAAGCAGTTGTACTTGTTTGCGGTCGATTAATCCAAGAGATTTCAATTCACTCTTCAATTCTTTCAGGTCTTCTTCGGATACATCATACCAATGCGGCACGTCGAATAACATTCCTTGTAAGAGGATTTCAAACCACGCCAAGTCAAACGTTGGAAGGAGGCTTGCCCCTAGCAATTGTTGAAAATGTTTCGGGAACTCGATTCCTTTATGACGTAGAAAAATCAGTGTTGCCGAGAGATACTTCGGCTCATTTAAGAGTTCATCTTCCGAAATAGTACCATCGAGGACACGGCTAGTTCTCACCGCCTCGCAAAACATCGAATCCTCGGATAGATTTTTCAAAAAGGCTCTCTTTTGCGTAGAGAACTGATCGAGTTGTTTCTCTTCTTCCTTCGTTGGGAAAGAGAAATACACATAGTCCTGGTGCGGACACAAACTGCCCTCTTTGACAAGTTCTGGAACGGTAATTTCCTCATCGATTTCCCCACACATGGCTACATAACGTTCCCATAGTGCAGGCTCTCCTTCATATGGAGGTGTTGCCGTTAGCGAAATCACATTGATGTCCGCAAAGGATTTACGGAAGGTTTCTAGACTCTTCCACCATTCATTTCGCAAGTGATGACACTCATCAAGGCATAATGTTCCAAGATTTGCTTCCTTAAAGAGTTTAACGATATCGACTCCTTTAAAATCAAAATGCTCGGTTTCGACTACATCGTCCGTATCCTCAACTTCCGCGTCACCTTCCAGACGATTGATAGCACTGTGCAAAGCTTGATACGTCGCAACGGTAATCGTCTTTGGCTGTTTCAGATTTTGCGAAATCATTTCATCGGCTAGACTCTCCGTGTCCAAAAACGCCTCACGAATACGATCTACCCACTGCTGGCGAATCGTCACGGTCGGCACTAGAATGAGCGCAGGCTTACTATTACGACGGATAAATTCAATTCCTAGCGTCGTTTTCCCAGAACCTGGAGCCGCCACTAAGTGAATATGACCATCTGCCATAATCGACTCGCTCTTTTCTAAGATACGCTTTTGATACGCTCTCCACTCGCCTTTGAAAGATAAGTGCTCAAACATCCGTGTTCTCCTTTCATTATTAGAGTTCTTCTTTCAGTTCAATCTTGATGACACTATCTATCGCATCCGGTAATGGATACGTATAGGCCCCTATTTCCCCATATTCTGCGAAACAAATATTTTGAAAGGCTAATGTCGTCCAACTATTAGAAATTCTCACTTCACTACCATCATGTACAAAACTCATTCGTTGAATTTGTTCCCGATGAATCCCCGTTAAAGCAATCGGACCAATCGGTTGTTCGAAAACATGTGCGTATAGATTTTTACCATCCTTCGTATAATAGCCCCATTCTGGTTTTGGTAAATCCACAAATCCTCCACGATAGATAGATTCGCCATTCTTCTTCATCCAATCTCCAATGCCCTGTAAAATTTCAAGGCTCTCTTTTGGAAAGTTTCCTTTAGCAGTAGGTCCAACATTTAAAATCATGTTTCCGCCCTTACTAACACATTCCACCAGTTTACGAATGAGTACTTTAGGACTCTTATAGAGTTTATCACTTGGGTTATAGGCCCAATGGTTATTCATCGTGAGACATAGTTCCCACGGTAGCAATTCCCCTTTTACATTCCGAATCCCTTCATGCGGTACGATTTGTTCGGGACTGACAAAGTCTCCAGAATAGGAATGAATCTCCTCACTTGCAATACTTCCGAAGCCCTCTCCAGAAGTCTCTAAGCGGTTGTCAACAACCACATCAGGTTGATGTTTTCTTACGAGTTCTATTAAGTCGCTTGCCTTCCATTTTTTTCACCAAACATTTCTCCGTAGGAAAAAAATCAAACCAGAGAATATCGAGTTTCCCGTACTTCGTTACAATTTCTTCTACTTGGTGATGCATAAATTCCAAATAGCGGTCAAAATCGATTGTTTCATCCTTATATGCGATTTTTCCTCTCATAGGATGATGTCGATCTGCGTACTTTGGATAATCTGGATGATACCAGTCCAGTAGACTAAAATATAATCCCACTCGAAGCCCTTCTGCTCTTACTGCCTCTACAAATTCACGAACTAAATCTCTTCCAAAGGGTGTATTGGTAATTTTATAATCTGTATACTCGGAATCAAATAAACAAAATCCGTCGTGATGTTTAGCCGTCAATACGACATACTTCATTCCAGCTTCTTTAGCAGCCTTCGCCCAAGCTTTTGCATCGAATTCGCTTGGATTAAATGCGTCAAAATAAGGTTGATAGTCTTCAATTGTCATTTGTTCATTACTGCGAATCCATTCTCCCCTTCCAGGAATCGCATAAAGCCCAAAATGAATAAACATCCCAAATCGAGCTTTGATATGCTCCCTCTAAAGTAGACACTTAAAAAAGTAAACTACTTTAAAGGGGGCATTTTTAGTTTGGTTAAGAAACATACTGCAAAAGAATTAGAGCGATTCATAGAATTGTATTTAGATGGTGTGCCTTTTCGTGAGCTGCGTAGTGAATATGGTTTAAGGATTTCACCTGGAACCTTTAATATGTATTTTTTGAACTATAAAGCGTATGGACCTTCTGCATTAGAAGATCGAGACGGGTTTAACACTTATACAAATGAATTTAAAGAAAAAAAGTGGTTAAAGAGTTTTTTTAGAATCGAAAACCTATTTAACGGCAATCGCAAGAAAAATACAAAAATTCCTTCTGCTAGAACTTTACGAAATTGGATTATTAAGTATACTAATGGTGAGGCCGTGAAGGCCTACGATTCTAAGCCAGAGGTATACACTATGAAGTATAGAAAAACATCGCACGAAGAAAGAATCCTTATCGTCAAAGACTGTATTAAAAATCAATTAAACTATAAACAAACCGCACAGAAATATAACATCTCTTACAACTTAGTGTATCAATGGGTAAAAAAATATCAAAAAAATATGGCCCTGATGGATTAATAGACAGTCGAGGGAAACGAAAACCAGATAATATACAGACAGAAACTGAGCGTATTCGCGCAGAAATGGCTATATTAAAGGCACGAAACGAATATTTAGAAACAGAAAATGCCGCACTAAAAAAATTACAAGAAGTGGAAAGCGAGCTGATGTTTGCCAGACGAGATTTGAAGCGGAATATCAAACGATTAAAAAATTAAGTAAAAGAGGATTTCATATTACTCAACTATGTAAAGTGTTAAAAAGTCAGTAGAGCTGGCTATTATAAATGGTTAAATCGTGTCCCTTTCGAATCTGAAAAAAACGACTACGTCGTTTAATGGAATTAATACACGAAGTATATGAATCTGTCCAAGGTATATATGGATATCGTCGTATCACAATCTATTTAAACTATTATAGAAATGCAAAAGTGAATCATAAATGTATTCAGCGTCTTATGAAACTAATGGGATTAAAGGCAGTTATACGAAAAAAACGTTATCGTTATAAATCGAACACTGAAGAATACACTGCAGCTAATATTTTAAATCGAGAATTTAAGAAAGACTACGAGCCAATGGCTCTACTATTAACGGATATCACTGAATTGAAGTATGGAAAGGGAGAAAAAGCTTATTTAAGTGCAGTTTTAGACTATGGCACAAAGAAAATAGTTGCATATCAAATCTCTAAACAAAACAATAATCAAATCGTTAAAGACACTTTTGACCAAATAAAAAGGAAGATAATTCCAACAAAAAAACAATGATTCATAGTGATCGAGGATTCCAATATACTTCTCATTTCTTTAAGCATTTTATAGAAAAAGGAAAAATAACACATAGTATGTCCCGTCCTGGAAGATGTATCGATAATGGACCAATTGAATCATTCTGGGGAACATTAAAGGAAGAAGTATATCGTTTATATCATTTCAAAACCTATGAATCTCTTTTCAAGAAAGTTGAGGAGTATATTCAGTTCTATAATAAGAAAAAGAATTACTTTTATCAATGGGGTTAAAAAAATCCCTGCATAAATAAAAAAAGACGAGTTCATAAGAACTCGTCATACACTTTAATTATTTTCCTGTCTACTTGACAGGGGGCACTTCACTTGTCTAAACCATTTGGTCCTTTGTAAAATAATTTCTAAGGAATTCTCCATTGCCCCTCCACTCCTTTACACCAATGCCTTTATCTAATGTTATTCTAGCACTCTTCTCCTGCCAATAACACCCTTTTTTTCTTGAAGGAACAGAATTTCCTTTTAATACAGTAAAAATATAAAAAAATCTCTTAGATAGGATTACCGCTACACAAAAGATCAACAGTAATCACGTGATATCTAAGAGATTTGCTCTATTAGTCATTCATTCTTTTTTTCTGATAGTCTTTTTGAGACCTTCATTAAAGTCTCGTAGGCTTCTGCCAATTCATCTTTCAATGTGGCATCTTTTTAAGTACGATTGCACCTTGGCAATCACTTCTTTCTCGCGATTCGCATCTAAAAATCGCGATGCCATTTTCTTTTTTTAATACGAGCGACATCAACAACGACTTGCATGCGGCGTTCAAAGAGCGCCACAATCTCGCGGTCGATGGCATCAATTTCTGCACGTTGTTTTTTTCTAACAAGATATTTCCTCCTCATTTAAATTCCAAAGAAGACGCCTAATGGGTAGCCTACAATAATCGCACTAGCGGCACTGAGTAAGAATAGGCCTCCTCCGTATACAAAGGCATCTTTTGCATTCGTCCAACCAGAACCGACTGAAATCGCTACATACGGCATGCTTGGTGGTGTCATGAAGGCAAGGCTCGCCATGAATCCAATCAAGCAGGCAATCGTTCCAGCTTGTACGTCCACAGAACCTGTCGCATAGACGGTCGTTAATACGGTTGTGACGACCGATACGGTTACTAAGTTTGAAGAGACATTCGTTTGTAATCCTGCCCAGAGGACAAAGATAATCACGACAAGAATTGGAGCTAGTGTCGCAAATACAGGTACGAGTGAACTTTCAAGAAGTCCGATGACTCCTAATTCCGGTTTTGTGACAAGAGTTCCCATGCTTAGAGTCGCTCCTACCAAGAACATACTTGGCCAGTACACGCCCTTTTGAAGCCCTTCTTGAATCGATAAAAGTGGTTTCCCATCAAATGACAGAATTGCCATCAGGATAACCCCAATCATCGGTGGAAATGCCATCCCAGCTGTTTTCAGGAAGGCTGCAACGTCAGGTAAGAATCCTCCGACGAGTTCTGGAAGTACCCATAACAAGACCACTCCCATGAAAAATCAGCACTGTTGCCGTTTCACGTTTTGATTTGGCAGGAAGGGAGTCGAGGGAGTCGAGTGGTTTCATTTCTACGTTTGACAAATCCACTCTCCAAACAGTTCTAAGAGCAACTCCCATCGCGATAAAGAGCACGAGTCCAGCTGGAATTCCGATCATCATATATTGCGCATTGGAAATCACGATTCCTGTTGCATTTTTGTAAAGTGCCATCGCTGTTACCGAGAAGACGTGGTTAATCGGTGTCATCGCTGTACCGATTGCCACCGTGGCAAAAAGTGCGATTAGGAGTACTGAAGCCTCTCTGTCCCCTTTTTTCAAGCCTAGAACCGCCATGATTTCCTCGTAAATCGGGAAGACAATCATAAACAGAATCGTCGGCGAAATAAAGAGGCTAATGGCCAAAACGCTGGTGTAAAAGGCCCCGATAAAATGCCATGGAGACTTCCCTGCAAAGGAGCTACCGAGTGCACGCGCGACGAAACGGCGAAGTGCGGGCGTTTGTTCCAACGCGTAAGTCATTAAAAATGTAAATAGTAAAAAGACAAAAGTTGAGTTCCCAAACGACAGACTGAAAATCTGTGAGTAATTCACTCCAGGAAGCATCCCAATGCCTAACATCACGTAGCAGAGAACGCTCGGCCAGTCTGTTGCGACAAAGAGCCAAAGCAATAAACTACTAAAGAAGATAGATAGAATGGAAACGGTCGGTGCCGCTAGTCCAAATAATGTTCCTTGTGTAATGGTTAAATAGCCACTCATTCCCATGAGAACAGCGCTGAGTGCAACGATTGATAGTTGCAGCTTGGTCCATGTTTTTCCTTTCATTGGTTCACCTCATTCTTATCTATCCTACCTCATTTTTTCATAGATTGCTATTGGAAATAAAGAGTTTCCGCAAATTTTCAATCCGTTTCCTACTATTATATAGAAGAAATTTTCCTCTAAACAAAAAGCCAGGCAAGAAGCCCGACTCTGGATTAATGTTCTAATTTTAAGGTTTGTGCTAAACGTTTGTACATGAGCATCGCAAGGACGCTATTTAGCCCAAACTTCACGATATTAAATGGAAGTAAGGCAAATGCCATTAATGATCCTAAGTCTGTGACAAATGGGTTTAATGCATGTGCTGCGGCCACGATTTTTTCCATTGGGAAGTTCATCGCTGTTGCGTAAAGTGGGAACATCACGAAATAGTTCGCTGTCAGTAACACCACTGTCGCTGAAATCGTACCGATGACTAAGCTGATCACCGCTGATTTGAAATTACGGCGGCGTTGATAGTAAGCACTGCTGGTAACATAAAGCTTAAACTACCGATTAAGTTCACTGTTTCTCCGATTCCAAAGGTCATTGACCCATTATAGAGGAAGTTGAGCAATACTTTGATGAGCGCAATCAAGCTTCCGTGTAATGGTCCAAGAAGATATCCACCAAGCAACACTGGTAAATCCGAGAAGTCGAGCTTCACGAATGTTGGGATAAATGGAACGTTGAATGACAACAGCATTAACACGGTACTAATCGCACCAAAAAAACTCCTACTAGAACAATTTTTTTAGCCGATGTTCTGTTCGACTTTCTTACATTTGTACTCATGGTACGTCCTCCTTCATAGGGCGAAGGAAATTGCACTGTTTCTCAGTTTCAAAGAAAAAAGCAGCATTGAAATGGACCTTTCAATACTGCTCGTCAAATAGACTTGTTGAAATAGTGCCATTTTCTCACATCTAGACTATACTATCGGTTCTGGAATCACACCAGATCATGCCAATTGGCTCGTGGACTATACCACCGGTCAGGAATTTCACCTTGCCCCGAAAATGTTATTTATGTTTGTATTGTAGCACCTCGCCGTCCGTTAGGCAATCTCTCTGCCTCAATAATGCTGTATTTATGCTGTTTCTCCAATAAAAAACTTGGATTACGTTAGCCGCAATCCAAGTTTTTCTATATTTATTTTTCTTCTTTTTGCTCCACAAGTCCAAGTCGTTCAACACTTTCTTTAGATGCTGAAAAACTTACTTTATCATCTTTCTTAACCAGCGCGGTATCCATTGTTTGATATAAACTTGGCGCTTTTTCACGACTTTCTGCGTCATCCAATTTGAACTTTTTCACATCTATTTCAATAGTGAAACCTATTGCATTTTCACCATCTGACGTAGTAACTTTTACACCTTCGATATCTTTCATTTGATTCACGAGTTCGTCTCGTTTTTGACGTGTTGCTGTTGCAAATTCCTGAACCCCTGACAAACGTACTACTACATCGGTTGTTAGAGATAAAACTGTGTCATTTCCTTTGTCATATACATAGGTATAAGTGACCTTCGAATGTTCTGTTTGTAAAACAAAGACAGATTTACTTTCTGATCTGCATCCTAGTAATACAAATACCGCCCCCAATAGTACAATGGATAATTTCAAGATTTTTCTTCATTAGAAAAACTCTCCTTTATTTCACTTCTTTAAACTCGTATTCTAAAATAGCGTCTTTAGATAATTGGTAGCTAACAATATTATCTTTTCTTTTCAAAGCTGCATTAACGGTATTATAGAGTATTGGCGCTTTTTTGCGACTTGCCGCATCATCGAACTTAAATTTTTGAACGTCGACTTCAATCGTTAACGCAATGTAGTTATTATCGTCCTTCTTAGTGTATGTAACACCTTCAATTCCTTCCATCTCCGCTACAGCCTCGTCTCGCTGACTACGTACGGTTTCTGTGTACTGTTCATCTTTGGTGATATCGTAAACAATTTCCATCGTTAGTTTCGAAACTGAATCTTTCTCTTTATCATATACATAGGTTAATTTCGTCTTACTAGCCGTCTTTTGTAACACAAATTCACTTTTTGTTTCTTGGCTACAACCTAGTAAAACAAATAATGCCCCCAATAATAGAATGGATAATTTCAAGATTTTCTCCATTAATATACTCCCTTTAATTTGACTTGCCTTTATCATAGAAAATGAACTATCGTTTGTCAAATTCTGTTGACATCCACACTCGTCATTTATATAAAAAAACTTGGATTCCATTCACTGCAATCCAAGTTTCTATTCGACTATTTCACTTCTTTAAATCCTTCTTTTAAAATACTCTTTTTAGATTCTTCAAAGCTATAAATATCATTTTTCTTTATTACCGCTGTATGAACACTACTATAGAGAGCTGGTGCTTTAGCAGCTGTCTTCTCATCATCATAGTTGAACTTCTTTAGATCCACTTCAATCGTTATCTTTAGTTCTTTTGCGCTATCAGATTGAGTGACTTTAACCCCTTCAATTCCATTCGCGTCGTCTACTATTAGTTTTGCGGTACTACGTGCTTTTTCTTCAATATCTTTACTTTTTGAAATGTCGTAGATGAGATTAAATGTTATAGATGAAACTGAATCTTTTTCTTTATCGTATACATAAGTAATTTTTTTTGTTTTATATCACTTAAATCTAAAAGTAAATTCACTTTTTTTGTTTCTGAGCTACATCCTAGTAACACAAATAACGCTCCTAACAACACCATTGTTAATTTCAAAATTTTCTTCATTAAAATACTCCTTTAAATCTGACTTGTCTTTATCATAAGAAATGCGAGGGGATGTGTCAACCTATTCCTGTTAAAGGGGCGCTCTAAAAAGTGCAAACAAAAACCGCCTCCTGGGAAGGAGACGGTTATTTCATTTCATATTAGAAACGGATGTAAGTTGCGCGAGCTGCAACGCTTGCTGGGATTGTACGGTAAGAGATTACGTTTAATCCACGTACGTTCATTTCAGAGATGTATAATGAACCATCCGCGTTAACTGCTTCTACGAATCCTACGTGTCCGTAAGTTGGGTCAGCACCTGCTAAACCTTGTTGGAATACGATTGCTGAACCAGCTGAAGGTGAGTTAGATACTGAGTATCCATAGCTACGAGCGTATGAAGGCCATTCAGCCGCGTTACCCATCATGCTGTGTCCGATTGGTGTTCCAACTTGTGCCATACGGTTAAATACGTAGTAAGTACATTGTCCGAAGTATCCACCGTTAAGTGAAGCACGGAAACTTGGGTCAACTGCTGGGAAACCTCCGCCAGCTGTGTAAGTGTAGCTTGATGTTTGTGCTGGAGCTGCTGGTGTTGAAGTAGAGCTTGAAGTTGAAGCTGTACTTGTTGAAGCTGTGCTAGCTGCTGCTGGTGCAGGTGCTTCATATGAAGTTTGTGTAGCAGTTGTTTGTGATTGTGAAGCTTGAGCTGCTAAAGCTTTACGTGATTCTTCAGCGATACGAGCTGCTTCTGCATCTGCTTTTGCTTTTTCTTCAGCTAAACGTTTTTGGAAAGCTTCTTTCTCAGCAACTAATCCATCACGTTTTTGCGATTTCAGCTAACTCTTCTTGTGAAAGGTTTGCTAATAATACTTTGTTTTTAGAGAAAGTATCGTTTAATTCTGTTTGTAATGAAGCTAATTCTTTTTCAGCTGCTTCTTGTTCAGCTAATTTTTCTTGTTGAGCTTCTTCTTTAGATTCTACTTGTTTTTTGTCTTCAGCTTGTTGTTGCATTAATTCGCGGTTTGCGCTCATTAAGTCCATTACAACACCGATACGGCTAACCGCATCTGATAAGCTTTCAGCGTTTAATAAGAAATCTAAGTATGAACGAGCACCGTTTGTTTGTACTGAACGAGCTTGTTCTTCTAAACGTGAGTTACGTTCTGCGATTACTTTTTCTAATTTAGCAATTTCAGCTTTTAATGTTTCAATTGCTTCTTGAACTTCAGCTTTTTTAGCTTGAGTTGCATCGATTTTAGTTTGTACATCAGATAATTCCTTCGCTAATGAATCGATTGTAGAATTAACTGCTGATTTTTTCTCATTAATGTTAGCGATTGATGAGTTAACTGTTTCGATTTGTGAATCGTAGTCTTGCGCGTTAACTGATGGCGCTAAAGCTCCTAATGATAATACTGTTCCTGTTACTAATACTGTTAATAAACGTTTTTTCAAGTGATTTTCCCCCATTGTCTTTCACTAATATATATTCGAAGTAGCCGGTCACGGCTTTTAATAAAACTTGACTTGGTACTATAATACCATAGGACTTTAGGCCGATGTTGATTTTTCTTCGAATTGATAATACCTTGTAATAAAGCTGTAACATAACCCGAACGACTGACCTTTTTGATACATAAATCGTTATTTTTATGTGAAATATTACAGGGTAAATGAATTTTTGCTGATTTTTGACATGAAAAAGTATAAATAAAAATTGATTTCGGAAAGCCGTATGGCTATCATCATAGTGACGGTAATGTTGTACCGGTTCGAGCCGAAGTCTCACCTTTAAAGCCCTGAAGAGGGCGTACGGAACTAAAACCAATCACCAAGATTACCGCATTGAAAGGACCATGTAAAATATCTTTTAGTCATGCAGGATTGAGTGATGGTTTTAAATGGAAATGTGTTCGGTTTTGGAGTCAACAAATCGGGCTTTTGACCAAAAAGTTATTTTTGCAATAACGTATACACTATATTGTGTTTTACATCTGCTTTTGAAACATGATTGTGTAGGCGTTTCAGAAGGTCTGAAAATCTATTTAAAAACTTTTTTATTTCAAACTTTGTGAAATGCCTGTTAGCGTTTGATTCGTTAAGTATATTTTCTAAGTGACTTTATATATAATATGTACAGGATGATTCTGAAGAATGCTGTGGATTTTATCATCATTGTAACGGATGAAGATAACAACGAGGAGAAGAGAAAGTTCGTTGATTCATCTGTATCTATGGCATTTGCCTTTTCAAAGCTGAATAGGAATGAGATAGCTGTTTACAGCAAACTCATTCCATTCAACCATCAGGTTAAGAGGGCGTAGATTGTTAATCCGTACGCCCTCATTGAGGCTTTAAGGCGCAAAGATCAAGGCTTGCGCGCCGGTGCAACGTTACAGTAATGAACAGTAACCAAAAAGGATTCTGCAGGAATCATCCGTACTTGCACTTTTCTTTATTTCAACAATCACCAAGAAGTATTTTTTCTTACCACGGCGGACGATGACGAAGCGTTCTTCGAAGGAATGTTCTTTCGTCCATTCGAATTCGAGGTCGGTTACTTTTTCACCGTTGATTGAAATCGCGCCGTTTTGAATGTCTTCGCGTGATTGTCTTCTTGATGGTTCGATGCCAAGGTCAACCAGCCAAGTTGCTAAGTTTTGGCTTTCTTTTGAACTTTCGAAGGTTGGCATGTTCTTGAAGCCTTGTTCGATTTCGTCGGCTGTTAATTGTTGTACGTTTCCTGTGAAGAGCGCGTTTGTAATTTTCTTCGCGTCTTCTAGAGCTTTTTCGCCGTGAACGAAGCGAGTCACTTCTTCAGCAAGGCGGATTTGCGCCTCACGTTTATGTGGTTCTGTCGCCACTTTTTCTTCGAGCGCTTCGATTTCTTCGCGTTCTAAGAATGTGAAGTACTTGATGTATTTAATCACGTCGAGGTCATCTTGGTTTAACCAGAATTGGTAGAATTCGTATGGAGTTGTCTTTTCAGGGTCGAGCCATACAGCGCCACCAGCTGATTTTCCGAATTTTGTACCGTCTGATTTTAACATCAATGGAATGGTTAGTCCGTATGCACGAGACTCCGCTCCTTCTACTTTACGGATTAACTCAAGCCCTGAAGTGATATTCCCCCATTGGTCCGCACCACCGATTTGAACTTGCACGTCTTCTGTCTTGAATAAATGCAAGAAGTCCATTGATTGTAGGATTTGGTATGAGAATTTGTAAAGGAAATTCCCACTTTCTAGACGGCTTGCGACAACGTCTTTAGCAAGCATTGTATTCAAGTTGAAATGCTTCCCGAAAGTCACGTAAGAAGTCTAATAATGATAAATCTTTTGTCCAATCGTAGTTGTTTACAAGGCGTAATGTCGCTTGGTCTTCATCTGTTGTGAAGAATAATTTCTTCATTTGTGCTGTTAATTTTTCAACGTTATGTTGAACTTGTTCCATTGATTGAAGTACACGTTCGCTTGTACGACCACTTGGATCCTCGATAGAGCCTGTTGCTCCACCAATCAAGATGACTGGTTTATGTCCTGCTAATTGGAAACGACGAAGAATCATAAATGGAATTATGTCCAATGTGCATGCTGTCGACAGTTGGGCTCAATTCTACAGTGAGTGATACAGCCTTTTTCGCTTGTTAAGCGCATCGTGCCTTCTTCATCTGTCATTTGGTTGATGGCGCCGCCATTCTAAAATCATCGATAATGTTCATCTTGTTTCTTCCCTTCTTTCTTGTAATTAAAAAATCCCTACTAGCCAAATAGACTATTAGGGACGATTTTCACCGTGTTACCACCCTTGTTGACGATGCATGGCATCATCCACTCAAGCATCCTTATCGCGGATGAGACGTCCTGACGGATCGTCCCTCAAGTGTACTTCGCGGATGTGGGGGATTGTCTTGCACCAACCGACAACTCTCTTCTTTCTCCCGTGGACAACCACTACTGCGCTTGTTCATTGCTTCTATATGTGCATTTAGTATACGGCTTATCCTACTTGATGTCAATGACTATTTCATCTGGAGCGACCACGCCAAGAAGCGCTAGGCCTTGTTTGAGGATGCTTGCTGTTGCTTTTGTACTAAAGCGATACGGCTGTTGAAGGCTTCATCTTCAACAAGTACTTCTGTATGGGCGTAATATTTATTGAACGCTTGTGCTAAATTGATAACGAATTTTGCAATCGCTGATGGTTCGCATTTTTCTTCAGCAAAGCGGACAACGTTTGGATAGTTTTCGATGAGTTTCAATACTTCCCACGCATCATCGTCTGTTAATGAGAACGCCTCTTTTGTATCAACAGTATGGTTCGCTTTACGTAAAATACTCATCGCACGCGCATGCGTATATTGTACGTATGGTCCTGTTTCTCCTTCGAATTGCACCACTTCTTCAAGCGCGAAGTCGAAGTTGTTTGTACGGTCGTTCTTCAAGTCGTGGAAAATAACCGCCCCCACCCCAACAGCGTGAGCTACTGCTCTTTGTTTTCAAGCGATGGATTTTTGCTTCGATTTGTTTCAGCAAGTTCTGTCGCTTCTTTTAACACGCCTTCCAGAAGGATGATTTTTCCTTTACGTGTCGATAATTTCTTACCGTTCAATGTGATTAGTCCGAATGGAATATGCACGATATTTTCAGACCAAGGTAAGTTTAATTCTTTTTAAGACAGCTTTTTAATTGTTTGAAGTGGTTTGATTGTTCCATCCCTACCACGTAAATACATTTTGCAAAATCGTAAGTATTCTTACGGTAGTTAGCAGCTGCTAAGTCACGTGTCATATATAATGTTGCGCCATCTGATTTTTTAATTAATGCTGGTGGTAAGTCATATTTCTCAGGTCTACGATTGTTGCACCATTATCCACTTTTAGTAAGTTCGCGTCTTCAAGCATATCGCACCACAACGTCCATCTTGTCGTTATAGAACGCTTCACCATTGTATGAATCAAAAGTCACGCCGAGTAAGTCATACACGCGGGTTGAATTCTTTCAAGGATTCACTTGAACCATTCCCATAGACGAACTGCTTCTGGGTCTCCATCTTCTAGTTTCTTGAACCATGCACGGCCTTTGTCATCGAGCGTTGGGTCTAGTTCTGCTTCTTCGTGAAACAGAACATATAATTTAATGAGTTCTGCGATTGGATCTGCATTTTACAAGCTCTTCGCTACCCCATAATTTGTACGCTTCGATGAGTTTCCTGAATTGTGTCCCCCAGTCTCCTAAGTGGTTGATACGAATTGGCTATCAGCCTACTTTTTCTCAAGGTTCGCAATCGCGTTCCCAATAACCGTTGAACGTAAATGTCCCATTGACATTGGTTTCGCGATATTAGGTGAAGACATATCGATAACCACTTTACGACCTTGACCGTAATCCCAGTCACCGTAATGTTCTCCAAGTTCTAAGACTTCTTTTAAGACTTCATCGGCAAAAGCGCTACGTTCTAAGAAGAAGTTCGCGTATGGTCCCATTGCCTCTGCGCGTTCGATGTGCTTATCGCTTACTAGCTTCCACGATTTCTGCCGCGATGGCTTGTGGAGCTTTACGTAATACTTTTGCAAGTGTAAATGCAGGGAAAGCGAGGTCCCCTTGGTTTGCGTATTTAGGCACTTCAATCATTGATACGATTTCGTCAACGCTTAAATGCTCGCCGACTGTTTTTGCGATTTGTTCTGCAACAATTTTCTTGTAATTCATCTTTGTTCTCCTTTTCTATGGTTTTTATACTCGGATATCCATTTATATATATCCCTATACGACGACGCAGTCATATAGAGACGAGAATTCCCGTGGTACCACTCTGCTTGCTCAAATGAGCCACTTTAATCGGTAACGGCGAATCCGGATTATCCTACATTTCAAATAATCATTTCAAAAGTGCGGTTCATTTTTAATGAATGGTTGGCTTTCACCCTTCCAACTCGCTAATACATTCGGTTAAAAACTACTCTCTTTTTCATCAATTTTGCTATTTAACTGTCATCCACTGTATCATAACTAGCATCATTTTGCAATTTTACTTCTCTTTGAAATAACGAACCCCATTGACCACTGATGAAATGGCAACTAATACCGCAACGATTCCATAGAGAGGCTTCGAAACGAACGCTAAAATCACAAACGCAATCGCACAAATGGCATAAACAATACATTGATATAAGTTTTGATTCATTCCTGTCACCTACTTCAATTTATCATGGTCATACGTGTGCACGAGTTCAAGCCCTGCAAAACGTTGTTGACGAAGCGCTTCGTACACGACAATCGCTGCCGTATTCGATAAGTTCAATGACCGTACATGCGTATCGTTCATCGGAAGACGCAAGCATTTCTCTTCGTTTTCGCGCATAAACTCTTCAGGAAGACCGGTTGTTTCTTTCCCGAACATGAAGAATTGTTCCTCGTCACGGGCTAAATCCACCTCATCATAAGTATGGTTAGCGAATTTTGTAATTAAATATAATGAACGTTCTCCTAAATACTCTAGGAAACGCTTTGAGGATTTGTGATACGTAATATCGACATCATGCCAATAATCGAGACCCTGCGTTTTAAGTGCTTGTCATCTGTCGAGAATCCAAGCGGTTCAATCAGGTGCAATGGCGAATTCGTCGCCGCACAGGTTCTTTACTGATATTCCCTAGTATTTGCTGGGATTTGTGGTTCAAATAATCGATATGATTCACCGTCATTTGGTTGCCTCTTCTCTATATTTTTCTTGTAAAACTACAATTGCTTTATCTAATTCTTCAACTAACCTCGATATCTTCCTTCGACGGATTTTCGAGGATCTCGAGTTTCTTCATCGTCACGCTGCTTTGCTCGTTAAAATAATCAATCATCTCTTTGTTCGACTCATTCACGATTTCTGCAACGGCCCATCGCTGGTTCCTTCATCACGGGACGCTATCTTCTTTCATGACACGAAGCAGCAGTGGCACCGCCGTTTTATCGCGGTAGTTGGCCAGGGCGATAATCGCATTTCGCTGCAACGGCTTCTTCCCACGCCACGATCCAGCCATTTTGCCAAAACGCTCCTTGAATTCCTTTTTCGAAATCGTCACAAGCGGCTTCAATAGCGGGTGCGTCTCCTCAACGGATGGCTCCATTTCGGGATGCAAGTGGAAATCTTTTTCCTTATTATACGGACACACTTTGCTGGCAAATATCACAGCCGTAAATCACATGCCCGATACGAAACTCTTGTGGCATAAAGCCCTTCGTCTGCGTCTGATACGACAAGCATCGCATGCAGTATCTATACGCCCGTCTCCTAGGAGCGCACCGGTTGGACAGAAATCCACACAGCGCGTACAATCGCCGCACCCGTAGTCCACCATTTCATCGGTTGAGAACTCAATATTCGTAATCAGCTCGCCTAAGTAGACATACGAGCCAAATTCCTTCGTAATGAGAAGTCCATTTTTACCGACAAAGCCAATCCCCGCACGCTCAGCCACGCGCACATCGATTAATTCACCCGTGTCGACCATCGGCTTAAATCTAGAATCTTCGTCTTGAACTTCTTCTTTGATGTAGTTAATGAGTGCTTCCATGCGTCTTGCGAGAATAAAGTGATAATCCTCTACCCACAGAAGCCCTTGCAAAGGCCCCACGACGCTCTCCCTTCATACGTTCCGGCTTATTCTTCGGAAGTGTCGGATATGCCAACGCAATGGAAATAATCGTTTTTGGAGTGTCGAAGATTTTTCTCAGGATAAATACGCTCTTCTAGCACTGGATGCTCAAATCCTGTTGTATGGCCAAGTTCTTTAGAACGGCGCATGCTCTTCTAAGTGCGTAAACGGCTCGGCAGAAGCAAAACCAATCTTATCAATGCCAAGCTCTTTACTTTTTAGCGATAATTTTCTGTTTTAAGACTGCTATATCCATCAAAAACCTCCTCTTTGTTCCTATCTATTGTACTATACTTCTTTTATCACAAAGTGTCTAAATTTTTGCGCAAAAAGAACGCTAGCCTTCGGTGAAAAACACTGCGAAAGTTAACGTTAGTCGAACATCAATTGCCGTGCAAAAATCAATTACAGAGCAAAAGATTATTTGTATAATAGAAGTGCTTTCAGAAACAATTGAAAAGTTACAAAAGTGAAGAAATTTAAGACAAGAGAAATTGACAGTTTGCATTTAATCACCCCTTTAAAAACTGCCTAAAACACTGCCATAACACCGTGAAGAAATAAGCACCCACACTGTGAGTCTCATGCATTACAGGTCTTTTTGTGGGGTTTCTTTAATTTTATTAAAGATTTGCAATATAGGTACCTGCTTCTTGGTTTTCTCTGTTCCATTAATGATTACATGGATACGGCAGATTACCATCAAGTTGCTGGCGGAGTCCCTTGCCAGTCTTCCGAATTTTGACGAATCGGCTAGTCTGTAAAGAACATCATTGTTTCTTTTCTCTGTACCTTCTCCATGGCTAAATCACTCCTGAATCCGTCTGGAATCTCTGTAACGCCTTTTCTTCATCCGCTTGTGGTAAACTTCTCCATGGGCACGCATTGGAGTGATGAATCGAGCCTTCAATAATTCTTGCCCGAAGAAGTAGAAGTACATTTCATGAAGAAATTCTTTTCAGGAGTATTCATTTTCCACCACTAAGAAGCTGTAAATATCCAGCAGGAACCAACTTGGGTTTTCATTATGAAATATCTACTTCACGCATTCCCTCATAGTTTGAAATTCAACTAAGCCTTCTTAGCTGCAATCGCAGTATATTCAGAAAAAGAATCTGAACCCTTTGGTGCTCCATCTAATAATATATTCTCTGAGAAGTTTAAAATACTTTGTTTATCTTCTCTCCATTATCGATATAACGGTTCAAAGCGCAGCCATCTGCATTGCTCTTTAAGTGTTTTGCTTTCGTTACCAAGTGAATCATTGAGGTGATGTTAAATAGTTATCCTCATCTCTGTCGATGTCTTAGCAAACAAGGACACCTGTCTACCTGTTTAACAGAAAATAGATCACATCTAAAATCACTAATTTATCAACGACGTCACAAGAGCATGAAGCCTGTTGAAATTTCCTTCTACGTTTTTCTCCTGAATCATTCTCTGCATTGGCATTACAATACCATAAAAGAGTCTCAAATTTCGGCAATGTCGGCTATTGACAAGTGAGCTCGGTCTAAATCACAGTGATGACGCCGTCCTCCACACTACCAAAACGTTCGCCAAGTACATTGATGTATGCAGAGTACATTTGCTGCCCAGCTTTGACGCCTTCCTAGAATGAAGTACCTGTTCCAACGTATGAAGAATTGTGTTGCATTCTCCACCATAAACAGCTTTTTGTTCGATACCATCACACGATCTTCACCGACTTGAATTCCAGTAAATTGTTGTTCTGAATGCCTCTTCATCATCGCCTTACTTTAGTAAGGTGAATGACTTCTTATCCCCAACTTTTATGGTTCCTGTTATTGTCCAGCAACAACTATATTCAAGAATCTTTGAGACAGTATATATATTCAATCTCTAATTTCGTAAAATGTCACACGGGCTCTTAGTTTCTTTAGTTTACTTTTTGGCAGTTCAAATTCTGCTGTTTGCTCTTCCTTTTTTTTTTCTTCTGGTTGAACTGGTTTTTCTTCTACTTTTGGTTCTTTCTTTTTTACGAGAAAATAAATCCTTTTAGTCCCATTATTAAACCTCCTGGCTGTTAATAATTGTATTATAACATACTTTTATTGTTTGTTTTCGCCTTTTTTCTATACAAAACAGTGAACTGTTACTTTTGAGAGAGCGGATGAGAGGTGCCATAGGCCTTTTCTATTCGGCACTTGCTCCTAGGTGATAGTGCGCGCGTCATTTCGGAGTAAATGACGATAAGTTTCTTTCAATAACCTGACCGTGTAGTAAAACCTCTTCAAACGACTTGAGGGCATTCGGACCGGTATCGCGTTCTAGGATAATCCGCATTCGAATACGTTTGTTTTCCCGGATTCGAACGGTAGAGCTGTTGGCGTAATTCCGCTAAATAACGCGTTGTGGATGACTTTCACGAGTCCTCCTGAGCCAATACGCGCATAAACCTTTGCAGTTTGACGGCGTTAGAATATTCAAAAAGTGTCCCGCAAGATTCGTCCTCAAATGGCAAGTTCGCCACAAGTTCCCAAGAAAGAAGCGCTTGTGTTTCCAAATGTACCGACGCTTGATGAATGCCTTCTTTAGCGATAATATCTATTCCGCACAAAGGTGCCTTCGCATTTAGACAGCCACGTGATAAATGATCAGTCTTCCCCACATCCGATATCGACAATAAACTTCTCTTCGTCTGCCGAAAGATGCGGCAGATGGCTCTAATAACGTAGTCTTCAAAGAACCCACCTGCGCCAGTTCGGCAGTGATGATGGAAAAGAGGCGCATCATAATCTGTATCTGCATTTTGCTTCATCAGATGCAAGGTGCCTTTTCGAAATATAGAGCCAAACGGTGCCGCCCCTTTCAATAAACGACGCTATGATTCTCGGCAGAAACCATCGTACGTATGGGTGAATACGGGCGCAACGAAAGGTGTATAAGGTTGGAGTAAAATTGTCTACCTGGGGTTCGATTTTCTTCTTAATGGCTGCCTTAGTGCTTCCTGTTTTGTCATTGATACACTCTTTCTCGTTTTCTGTTTCAGTATAGCACATCGGCAACCAAATGCTGGAAACAGTCTATTTTGAGAATTTTATAGAGTGCTACAATGAATTTTATTTTGAAGAAATGGCGGAAGCAGTAAGAATTATGACACAAAAATTCCAGTTAGAATCGCTCGCGCTTCCTTGCGCTGGGAAACGACTTTAATCAACAAAGTTTTAAAAGAAAAAATACGCGAACATATCGCTGCCGTCATTAACGAATCTTTGCTGCAAAATCGGTAAGACCATCAATTCGTGCTTGACGTTGAAGTGAAAGAAATCTATCAAATGATAATGGCTTGCCCTCTGCTGTACCTTCAAGCAGACATTGCCAGAAGTTGTTGAAATCCATTTTAATGGTCAAAGAACAAAACGGGTATCTGCGTGGACCGCGTAAAAGGCTTCAGCAAACAACAGGGTCTTGCTGATCCAGCTCCAACCGGCACAACATTCATTAACGTGCTATCTTTAAACGAGTACTTTATCTTAGATGCAGCATTAAATGTCGTGGATTCTAAAAACTCCTATACCAAACAGCTCATCATAACTCCAACTAGCAAAAGGTTGGTTCATGGACAAGATTTTCAAGTACAAACATGTTTGGGGTAGACGAACGACGATGCGAAAGTGATTAACGAAGTTCGTAGCATCAATGCCTTTGCAGAAATTCAAGACCTTGACGCAGTCCCAAATTATATGAGCGACATAATTCAGCTTGAAATTGTTCCTCTACGCATCTGAGAAGAAAACCTTAGAAATGCAAGAATAATGCTGAAGAAGGAATATTGCGTGAAGAATGTATTAGCGAGACATGCAAGTATGGTGATCAACATCACGACCACTCACCATCATGATCACGACCACCACGATCATGAAACATGAGTATAAATATCATGACCATGACCATGAACAACAACATACCGACCATGACTACAGATCACGAAATAAATGTCATCACCATAGTCAAGGAAGCAATTATATGGTATTAACTCATTCGGTTATCGAGACTGAAAAACCATTAGTTCTCAAAAAATAATAATGAATGGTTGAACGAGCTTAAATTGGTATTTACGTGACCCAGAATTATAATGCCATAAAGGAATTTGAACGTGGAAGGATTAGATTACCAAACATCTTCCAAGGGGTTCAAATGAGCTTTGATATCCTGGAAGAGGTTTTGATTGAATGATACAAAACGCGCCCAATACTGTCTTCATCGGAAAGAATCAGAAAACCAATTATGAGAGCTTCATATTGCTTGTACTGAAAAATAACAATGAAAAGGCCGTCCCGTTTGGACGACCTTTACTTTTTATCATCACCTGTAATTTCTACCTTAATGGATTTCTATTTTCCAAGTTCATCCAATAGTTCTTGGTGTTTGCTTAACCCGCCTTCTTCTTCGGTACCTCTAATGAAGACGCGGTAAAGGATTTCCGGGACCGCAATCACATTACTGGGAGCGTCTTTTGTTACCACAGAACCGAGAGCCACATGACCGTATTATCCCAATCGTCACCCAGGATCACCGTCACGTTGGCCCTGGTTTTAATACGCTATTGCTGAACGGGTTCGGTATCCAAATTTGGACCCGTGGGTACTGCGCGTTTGGCATCGGTTGGGTGTCCTGCGCCATAAGCGATACGTGTGCGGACCGAATGCAAGTTGTTCCAATCTGTAATCGGTTTACGTCTAATAATGTATGTTTCAAATTTATGAAGCCTTCACAATCGTTGTATGAACTCCTAGTCCGACATAGACGGGTTGCCCGTATGTAAATCTTCCTCGCCTGTTTTTCCAAATAACTGCTTTAATAATGTGCGCTCTCCTCTGAAATCATCGAAGTCCAAACGATTGTACGTTGCGCTAATTTTTTTCCTTTAACTGATAAATCTCTTAGCCCTTCTGTAGAGGTACTGGAATATATAAGTCTCCTGTGAGCATACGTTCTTTCATGTGTTTTCATTTAGGTACTCCTTTACAGCTAGTTCTCCAATTGAATCACATGATCAAAAGATTTCTATTCTCTCGATAAAATGATGCCGCCATTATAACGGTTAATTCTGGATTAGACAAAATCATTTTCCTAACATGAGCAGCGCGCTTCCACATCTAAGCTGGCTGCAATTTCTCATCAAAAAAGAAGGATTTTACCAGATTGCGTTAATGTTTCGCCATAGAAATTTCCGTCTTTTGCCACCAGGACAATTTAATTATCAAGTGCTCAGTAACTGCATCATCTAATTGATGTACCTGCTGAATACCTAGCTCGTCTGAAGTTAGTATTTTTGTATTATCCCACAAAGTAATATTCTCTTTAACAGTTGCGTTAAACAAATGATTCTTCAGGATTGTAGTGAACTATACTAACGAATTGAACTACTTTTGTCCCTTCTGATAGTTCTTTTCCATCTAAACATACTTCAATTAGAATAGGGGCCAGCCAGTTTTCCCAAAGAAATGTAATAATGTCGATTTTCCACTCCATTATCCCTCTACTAGAGCATATTTCTACCTTTCTCAATCGTAAAGGAGGTTGGTTTCACAATTTTATTTCCGTTGACAGCTACTTTCAGATCTCAATTCTAGAGAGTCCTTCAGTTTCAGTTCTTCTTTGTAGCATTTCATCAGGGAGGATGGATTCCATATTTATCAAAAATACACTTGAACAGATTTATATTTGTACTAAATTTTGTTACTGTTGACTTCAGTTTAGAAAAGGACACCTGTAAACAAGAACTCAATACTCTCTAACCCCAATCGATACTTTCATCATTAACTACAAGATATCTGACCAGTTAGCACTACAACATTAATTCTAAACTATCGCTCCTGAAGTAAATTCTTAGATAGCATGAATGTGCTGAATTAACGAACCAATTTACCTTTACATTAAAGTGTCTGATTCAAATTCGGATGCGATTTTTAAAGGTAATCCATTTGTTTTAATTTTAGCGAATACAGAATAACTTTCTAGTAAATTTTCCTTGTACATCGTTGAAAATTTTTCTGCTGTGCAGTCGAATCTTCCAGTACTTTCTTCGTATGTGGTTCGTTACCTTGGAACCAATAGAACTGGGCTAATTAATACCACTAAGAACAATAGAATAAAATCAGTGATAAGTAAGGATTAACTCCTATGGATGTTGCCACCGTTACACTTCTGTTATCGTAAAGAACAGTGGAAGTCCCAATGACGGTGATTCTCCATATCATTTGTCATCCAAGATGTATACTTGGAACTAGCTGCCTGTGATTTCCATAAATTCGCTTTACGAAGTTTCTCTTGCAATTTCTTCCTTAATTCCGTATTGACTAATCATTGAAATAAACTTTTCTTGTCGAATCAAGTCATAAACTCTAACACGATAATGTCTTTCTCTATAGCGAACCGGATTGCCAACGCTCCTGCATAAATTGCTAAGCATTTATGACTAACCCGTCAATGGCAAATGCACAATCGCAATATTCATGGTTAAGACTTTAATAATCGTAATAGTACGGAGAAGAATCAATACTTAGATGATGTTGTGTAACTTCTGTTTCTATAATACTTCTCCTTCCTAAGTAAATCACTTCATCAAATAATTCTCAGTGTGATGTTCTTCAAAAATGATGTCACAATCACAAGGGGTTAGGGTTAGGATTTTGAAGGAGTTGAGCTTCATACTTCTGGGTGCACTTTCCAAATCTAATTGGCGGTACTTAACAAGTACAACACCTCATCTGATTCAATGTTCTAGTAAGCGCTAATCGTCGTTGAAGTTTCTCCTGAGCAATCTTGTGTCCCATGTTCACTCACAACTTCCTGAGTATTTCGTAAATTGATTCTAACCCCATTTTGATGGTATCTTCCTCAAACGGACGATCTTCCCATAGCGTAATAATATTATCTTTTACCGTGGCGTTAAAAATATGATTCTTCTGAGGATTGAAGCAGTAATATTGTGCAACTGTACAATTTGTTCCTTGTAGGGCAAGAGGCTTTCTTCTGTCGAGGATTACTCCACCCGAAAATTCGTGATTTCGACCGCTAAGAAATTCAATGTTTCACTTTCCAGTACCGCTATCCCCTAACAACGGGCATATTTTCGGATAGTGAAGGTCACGGGCCGTACAATGACATGCCCATTCACGCTGACGGTGACATCTCGTAACGATAAAGTCTGTTGCAGAGAAACTATTATCTGGTTGCAAATTCGAATCATTTCTAAGCTATTAAATTTACTCAAAAATAAACATGAATCGATTTTAACCGAACTAGCCCTGTTGGAACGACTCAAGCTAACAGGATGCAAAAGCAGTTAAATGTAAGAGAGCCTGTCGCAGTGAAATGCCCCACTGAAATCATCCCAGCAAACACCATGATTCCGGCTACTGACATCTACTTCGGAGATTTTTCCGACAAACGAAAATCTCAGTAGAAATGCACACACACTGCACGAATGAAAACTTTTCGATAACTTACTTTAACGTCTGATAATGCATCTGAAGCGACTCTTTTAATTCGCTTCACAAATCAGTCCTACCTCGCATTTGAGGTATAAAACACTTCAACCCAAATAAAGTTTTGAATGTTGTAGTAATGCTTCATTAGGCATGATAGATTTGAAGCAGCTCAGTTTGTTTTTGAAACCACTGGCGTGAGAATAAGTATCACTGCTACCAAAACAGTCACGCACTGCTAATCCCCAATGAATAATGAGAGAGAAATCAATTTTAAAGATTAACATCATTCCGCTTCCGATGCTATTGAATAACACGGCAAACTCATTGCGTTCTAATTGCTCTAAATTACTTGAAACCAGAAACATATAGGTAGAAACATCTTTTCTTGTCACTGTTGAATAATTCGTGTTTTTGCCCGATTCTATCTGCAATTTCTCCTCGGATTTAACACAGCTAATTTTTGATGAGCTATTAGCTGCACATTATATCCATATAACGATGCCAAATATACTCCACTGAAAGCTTATCCCTCATTTCTAACTCTATGTTAAAAACGTAGGTAACTTCCCTACTAAAGCATTAAACGCTGGTGCATTCATTTTGAAATAATAGAGGATGCATTTCTGGGAAGAAAGATAATAACATCATTGACAGAGATGCTACTTTATGCCTTGAGTAGATACTCATTCTATTCTGTTCTCCAAAATTTCTAAATAGAAATTATATACCGCTTCAAATCCTCTAAATCCATTAAGAATACTCTAACAATCAATGTCTCTGTAGTCAGTCTTTCTAAATTAGGCATGAAACCATTGGTGTATTTCTACACATCACAGCAGAGAGCAACTGATTTCACAAATCTGAGATATTCTATATTAGGCTGTCTTCATCATATACCAATAGTAATACATAGGTAATCTCCACATGGCCGAAACCAGTCCCTGAGATTTTGCATCAAAACACAACGCATCCAAAAATTTCAAACACCTTCCAAACTCCCACGAGTTTCGTATTTTGTAACATCCCCCAGATTGTCCTGATGCCCTTCGTCAATATAAGGTGAATAAACATTCCCTTCCTGAGACGTTGACCACACGTTCTTTTTTCTAAATTTGAGATTCTATTTCATTCTTTTTATTTCTGAATGTACCCTGGAGAATACTTTCCACCACAAGTCTTCCTATTCCTTTTAAACCTGTATGTAAAGATTCTAAATTTTATAATCAGAAAAGACTTTCTAGTGAAAGTTCGAACTTTTAAGTAGTCGTTTATAAGACTCTCTTTACTTTCGTACTTCTTTTCTTCTAATACTGTCAATGCTTCTTCAATTCTGAGGATTAATATCTAGTAAAAGTTATGTAGCCACTTTACAAACATTTAGATTAATTTTTCTTTTAGTATGCCTTAATGATAGATAGTATCCCCATCGAGATTATTGAATATACAAAAAATTACATTCCTAACAAGTAAAGTATTAATAAAACCTAATTCTTAAATCTGAATATCAGTAAGTTTCTGTTAGGAAAATTGAGAAACTAAAACTCCGTTTGAAATAGGTGTTTTGCTTTCACAATAATTCCACCATCCAAAACAACTTATTATTACTTAGTATAAAATTTCCAGGATGAATGTCTAGTTCTTTATCAATTCCTAAAAAAGATAAATTTCTAATACTACTTGAAAGTTAAACTGTTTTTTAAATATCTCCGATTTATCTTTTGATGCGGATTCCATAAATCTCATAGTACTGTGTTTAGGAAAATTTTCTAACGAACTGCCATACACATAAGAATAAACATAGAATATAGAATACTTTTCTTCAACTCTCCTTGATAAAGCTTTTAGGTATTTAAATTTTTATTATTTTTACTTCCACTTATAAATTGAACTAAATCTTCTGTGCAGTCTTTTTTTATATTAGGCCATTGTATACATTTTTTCTAACTTTTAATAACGACTAGCTCATTTTTATTCTTAGCTAAATAAATATTTCCTTCCTTCGCTCCAAGTATTTTTATAAAGCGATATTGTTTCTGGATGATAACCTGTTAGAAATTGGTCTTCCGACACAATGGATCGGTTATATTTTGTAAAAAGCAAGGTTTTCTTCTTCCTTTTCATCCAATGGTGTATGTGTTCCATATCTATACTAATAACTTTGAATCTCTATATGGACGATCAGAAACCACTTCAATAGCCATCATAATATTTCAAACTCATCATAATCTAAAGGTTTAATAGATTTTTGCAATACTAATCGTCGATGGATATAAAGTAATTAGTTTACCAATCTGACTTACAGGTAATTCGTCTTTACACTAGAAAGTAAATACAGTGCATCTCTGTCTACTACTCTTTATATGTTACTCCAAACCTGTCGCAATTTTTATGCACTATCTTAACAATTTCAAAATCTTCCATTTTGGGTGATATATGCCTTCAAAAACTTCTTTATTTCTACATATCTAGCTTATTAGCTTACTAAATTCAAAGATATTACTCATAAATACTTATCATGGAGAAATCGCCAAGTAATAGAATTACTTGGCGATACTAGTTTTAACTACAACTTTGAGTAATAATAACTTACTGTACATCTGTTAGTGTGTGCTGTTTGGCTTCTTCTAAACCGATTCATCCAATACTAAAGATGATTCTGAAGTTGTCTTAAGTCCATTTCCATGATTATGCCTCCCTTCCTAGGAATTTGTGTATTCCTATTGGTAAGTTAAGCATAACTGTTCACTTCCTGATTGTCTATCGATGACACAGAAAGTGGTTGGTAAAGAACATCTTCGCATATTTTAAATCCGTTCAATTCCACTTCTCCAATAAAAAATCAAAAATCAATTACTTGTTCAACTTTTGCTTTTACCTAGATTAACATTCCCCATTTTAATCACCATGTCTTTATAATAGTTTTACCCTTAATCTTTCATAAAAAAGGGAGTATCCTTTAACATCTTCTCTAATTTATCTAAGAATTAAGCAGATCTATATTGTCCCTCTTCCAACTCTTTCTATCACATTTCAATATAATTCTCCCAATTTGTTCTATAAAAAACTTTTGAATTGTTCAAATAACTCTTTTTATCAATTCTACTCTTTCATGTCTGTATTGAAAAAGAAAAATTGAAAAGTTCCCTAAAAATCCTATCAATTCGTATCTTTCCCAATCTTCAACAGAATAAAGGTAATCTACAATTTTCTTTATATCCTTTTGTCATTTTCATATTAGTAATTTATTAATATGAAGTTTTATAAGTAATTGATTATGGTAATGACACACCTCCGGCCCCATTTTCTAACTCCAACTCTTCCATACATAATTCAAGAATAAGCTAACTTTTTACAATTACCGATCTAAAACTTATCCAAGAAATTTTGATAGGCATCCACCCTTTACGATATAGAACCTCAAATTCCGAAAAAGTATATATTCATTCGTTTTACTAATCTAAAAATTTTATCTGTGGTATCAGTTTCTCCTCAGCCTGTACTTGATAGTTGCGAAATTGATAGTTAATCCTATTTGATAATTCTTCTGAGGCAAGGCCTTTACACTTCTTTAAAGACTTTATTAAATATCCCAATTTTCCATAATGTTCCTCCTCCAATACTCCCACAAAAAACTTTTCTAATCTTTACAAAAGTGTATTCTATTAAATAAATAAATATTGGAGTTGATTTTCAAGAGGAAAAAAATTGTTATTAGCTTTTCTATTCCTATCACTTTGTTATTTTCGTCTTTCTTAAAAAAAATAACTTAGATTCTCGTTTAGGTTATGACACATGTAGTTGTTATAGATGACTCTAAGCAATTTTAATTCAACCACACTATAACATCTAATAAAACAGGAACAATACAAAAAACGTGGAGATTTCGTACTTTCTCCACGTTTTTTCGATTAAAACATTGTATTTTTAACTTTCCACATACGCCTTTGCCTGAACGATGCGCTTTTCGAGTTCCAAAAGGTCGATAAAGCGTGCTTGACGCGCGAATTCTTTGTCTCCAACCATCAAGAGAACGGCCGGTACGGTTAACACTTCATAGCGGCTGGCCACTTCTGGATGAAGAGTAGCATCGATTTCTTCTACTGGAACCTTATACTCTTTGGCAAGTTCCTTTACTCGCGGTTTAATCGCATGACACACCCCACATGTTTGCATGGATATATATATGATTTTTACTTCGTCCATTTTCTCACCTCACTCCTATCATACCCGATAGCTCAAGAATTCTTGCAAACTTTGCTCATAAGCCCTTTTTAGTAGAAAAACACTTAACAAAACCGCGTCTTGATTGTGTATAATGGAAGAGTTAAGTCCAGATGAAAATCAGAAAGTGAGTGAAACAATGGGACGTAAACGGGCAAATATTGTCGAAAAAGAAAACAAAATTAGATGCTAACAATAGTAAAAATCTACGCCAAATTCGGGATTGAAATCTATGTAGTGCAAAACAAGGGGAACCAGATCCTCATTCAAACCAAAAATTAAAATTGTTATTGACCGTGCTAAAACTTATAATGTACCACGTCATATCATCGAACGTGCGATTGAAAAAGCAAAAGGTGGCGGCGATGGCGACTACCAAGAACCCGTTACGAAGGTTTCGGACCAAAACGGTTCTATGATTATCGTAGATGCCTTAACAAATAACGTAAACCGTACAGCAGCTGACGTACGTGCCGCTTACAGCAAAAACGGCGGTAACATGGGTGCCCCAGGTTCTGTAACTACTTATTTGACCACACAGCAATCTTCGGTATCGCAAATAAAGATGCTGACGAATTATTAGAACAATTACTGGAAGCAGACGTTGACGTTCGTGACGTTGTTCAAGAAGACGACTAAGCGATTGTTTACGCTGAACCAAACGACTTCCACACTGTTCGTAAAGCATTAGAAGATCTTTAGGAATCACTGAATTCACAGTGAGCGAAATCGAAATGATTCCTCAATCAGAAGTGACACTTGAAGGCGACGACTTACGTTTATTCGAACGCATGATTAACGCTCTCAGAAGACAACGAAGACGTTCAAAAAGTGTACCACAACGTAAACTTAGAAGATTATTAGAAAAAGCAAAATGTAACATATAAGTTACATTTTTGCTTTTTGTTTCCTTTCAACCTGAGAACACACTTCCCATCAGCTTCTTTATCTTGAGGGCACCTCACCCAAGAAGCACCCCATTAACTTTTCAGTAACGGACAAAAACAGGACACGTAAAGCTCCATGGATTCTATAGTAGGAACAATAGCGAGTGCATTCAATGTGAATTACCGCCGCTGGGAAATTTATTTTCCCAGCGGCAGTTTGAAGCTTGAAAGGAATTGAGACGTAA
>BNJV01001358.1_pt1 | contig 56910 bp, 70 predicted proteins | sample 8540591 | NCBI WGS metagenome assembly BNJV01 (sample SAMD00202457, study PRJDB9452) | human saliva metagenome | host: Homo sapiens | reverse complement strand
TTGAGTATGAAATGTTCTTTTCTGAGAAGTTGGATCAATATACAACTCATCTCCATCTTCTGTGTATAGTTGGTTGCCTTTTGTTAGATAAAGTAAATCCTCTAAGTGCTGTCCATAAGTATGTAGGAAATGTTCGATGTATTTGACAGCTTTTAAGATCTCACTTACTTTGTCAGAGTATTCATTCGATTCAAGAACACTCTTTTCTAACTCAATTTCTTTACTAGTTCCAAATAGTTGGGTTGGAGTTGCATTAAAATATTCTGCTATCTTATCCAAATTTGCAAAGGTAGGATAGCTTTTTTGTTTTTCGTAGTCAGAGATGTTTGGAAAGATTGCTCATAAAAAAATGTGGGGCAAATGATGGGGCAAATCAGTTATAGACAAGCAAAAAAGCCTTATAAATCAAGGCTTTTTCCTGTTGATTTAGATGCCCCCTGCAGGGCTCGAACCTGCGACCCATAGATTAAGAGTCTACTGCTCTACCAACTGAGCTAAGGAGGCAAATAAAAAGCTGTATTGGTGCCGAAACTTCACGGTTTGTATTGAACCCGCGCAATTAAGCAGGTGGGCAACTCGCTCTAACTGAAGCTGTTTCCGTGTGAGACGGCCTACATGCTGTTAGAAGACTTTTGTTTCCCTAATAATACAAAAAATAGTCGGTCAACACTTAAATGTGAAGTCGTACACCACAGCGTTTCTATGATTATATGATACCACTTTTTCAAAAAAAATCAAGGGAAAATTTAAATTTTTGAAAAGGATTTCACAAGTTTCGTAATTTATCAATGGTTTCCTTGCGTTGAGCCAGGGCCCGTTCGTATTTTCCACTATCTTCTGGAGAAAAGTAGTGATGGTCACGGATTTTTTCTGGCAAGTACTCTTGCTTGACCCAGTGGCCAGGATAATTATGTGGATAGAGATAATTTTGGGCGTTCCCTAGTTCCTTGCTACCGCTATAGTGACCATCTCGCAGGTGACGTGGGATTGGTAGGTGACCGGATGTTTTAAGGTCAGCTAGGGCCTTATCCATAGCCACATAGGCTGAGTTGGACTTGGGTGAAAGTGCCAGATCAATGACGACATTGGCAATGAGGATGCGGGCTTCGGGGAATCCGATCCTTTGCGCAGCATCTAAGGCAGTTACGGTATGAATCTGGGCTTCAGGATTGGCTAAGCCAATATCTTCATAAGCAATCACAGTCAAACGACGAGCTAGGCTAGGAAGGTCACCAGCCTCTATCAAGCGAGCAGCATAGTGGAGACTAGCGTCCACATCTGAACCGCGAATAGACTTTTGAAGGGCAGAAAGGACATCATAGTGTCCGTCTCCATCCTTGTCCATAGTGATGTAGCTTCTCTGAAGACTATTTTCCATGATATCCAGTGTAATATGGTGGATACCTTTGTCAGTAGCTGGAGTGGAGAGAACTGCCAAGTCCAGCGAGTTAAAGGCAGAACGGAGATCTCCGTTGGTCGATGTTGCTATAAAATCAAGGGCATCATCATCTAACTTAACTGGGAAATCAAAACCTCGTTCAGGATCTGTCAGGGCTATTTGAATGGCCTTTTTGACGTCTTGATTGGATAAGGGTTCTAATTCAAAAATCTGAACACGGCTACGAATGGCTGGAGTGACAGAAAAGAAAGGATTTTCAGTCGTGGCTCCAATCATGATGACCAGTCCACTTTCCAAAAGAGGCAAGAGGAAGTCTTGCTTGGTCTTGTCAAGACGATGAATCTCGTCTAGTAGCAGTACAAGGCCACCTGAGAATTTAGCTTCTTCAGCAATCTCTTGGAGACGTTTTTACTATCAACAGTGGCATTGAAGGTTCTAAAGGCATATTTGGTCGTTCCAGCGATGGCTGAAGCGATACTAGTTTTTCCGATGCCTGGAGGTCCGTAGAGTATCATAGAGGATAGGCGATTGGCTTCCACCATGCGGCGGATAATCTTGCCTGGTCCAACTAGATGCTCCTGACCGATGACCTGGTCGATGGTTTTGGGGCGCATACGAAGCGCGAGATTGTCTGGCATAGCAGTCCTTTCTAACATGGATTTTCTGATACGAATGTGGTAATATGGTAGTATCTATTTTAGCATATTTCCGAGTATTCGGGGCGATTAAAGAGTCGTATAGAAAGAGGACAAAATGGCAACATACGGATTTTTAGATGTTTTACAAGAAGAGTTGGACAAGAACTTTCCTTTTGATTATGAGATTAGCTGGGATAAGCGCAATCATGCGGTGGAAGTGAGTTTTCTGTTAGAGGCACAAAATGCTGCAGGGGTGGAGATGTTAGATGAAGACGGAGAGGTTTCGTCAGATGATATCCTTTTTGAAGAAGCGGTACTTTTTTACAACCCTGCCAAGTCAACAGTTAATGCAGAAGACTATCTCACAGTCATCCCTTACCTTCCTAAAAAAGGTTTTTCTCGTGAATTTTTAGCTTATTTTGCGCTATTCCTTAAAGATACTGCCGAGGTTGGGCTAGATGCCCTTATGGACTTTTTGGAAGACCCAGAAGCAGAAGAATTCGTCATGGAATGGAACCAAGAAGTCTTTGAAGAAGGGAAAGCAGGCTTGGAAGAGGGAGAATTTTATCCTTATCCGAGATATTAGGAGTCTAGCATGGAAATAGAACTTACTGATTTCCAAGGTTGCAAGATTGCTCTATTTTGCGGAGATAAGCTACTGACCATCTTGCGTGATGACAAGGAAAATATCCCTTGGCCCAATATGTGGGAGTTGCCGGGTGGTGGTCGTGAAAGGGGACGAAAGCCCATTTGAATGCGCGGCGCGTGAAGTTTATGAGGAACTAGGCATTCACTTGACCGAAGATTGCCTGCTCTGGAGTAAGGTCTATCCCAGCATGCTCTATGAAGGCAGACAGTCAGTATTTATGGTCGGGCAACTAAGTCAAGAACAGTTTGACAGTATCACCTTTGGAGATGAAGGGCAGGGCTATAAATTGATGAACATTGAGGAATTTTTGACATCCAGTCAAGTAGTTCCGCAGTTGCAGGGTAGATTGAGGGATTATTTGGAGGAAGTGAAATGATTTTTGCGATTGCAACAACCACGTTAAACAAGGAAGTTAAACGCAAACTAAAAACTGGACAATACTCTAGGGAAGAAGCTACATTCATTTACATGGAATATTTAAAGTTAAAGAAGCAGAGAGAAAGTGGTACGAAAGTAGCTGGGATCTCTATGGCTGTTATTTGGGGATTAATGCTTGTTTTACCCTTACTGAGTGGTGAAGGTCTCGTACTGCCCCTTTCAGTACATTTTTTATTACTGCTACTGCTTGCAGGAATTGTTCTATTTGTTTATTATCTTATGTTTGGTATTTTTAAACAGCAGATTCATAGCGCAATGAAAGAACACTATACAGATGTGATTGAAGAATTTAAGAAGAATAAGGAAAATACAAAATGGAAACATGGCAAGAGTTAAAGTAACGGTTAAGCGTGAGGGAGAGGAATTAGTTTCCAATCTCTTGATCGAGTTAGGCGCCCAAGGGGTAGCGATCGAAGACAGCATGGACTATGTGGGAAATGTCGACCGTTTCGGTGAGATTTTCCCTGAGGTCGAGCAGCAAGAAGAAATCGTGGTGACTGCCTACTACCCTGACACAGTTGATGTAGCAGCGGTGGAAGCGGACTTGCAAACTCGTCTTGCAGAATTGACCGACTTTATGGATCTGGGTGAGGTTAAGATTGGCACGACTGCCTTGGCTGAGGAAGACTGGGCAGATAATTGGAAGAAATACTATGAACCAGCTCGTATCACCCATGATTTGACTATCGTTCCGTCTTGGACAGACTATGAGGCGACAGCTGGAGAAAAGATTATCAAGCTAGATCCAGGGATGGCCTTTGGGACAGGAACGCATCCGACGACCAAGATGAGTCTCTTTGCCTTGGAGCAGGTTCTTCGCGGTGGAGAAACAGTCCTGGATGTAGGGACAGGTTCAGGCGTCCTTTCTATTGCTAGCTCGCTTCTGGGTGCCAAAGAAATCTTCGCCTATGACTTGGACGATGTAGCGGTTCGTGTCGCTCAGGAAAATATTGAACTCAATCCTGGCATGGAAAATATCCATGTAGCCCCAGGTGATTTGCTCAAGGGCGTGGAGATTGAAGCTGACGTCATCGTGGCCAACATTTTGGCGGATATCCTTATTCATCTGACAGAGGATGCTTATCGCTTGGTCAAGGACGAAGGCTATCTCATCATGAGCGGGATTATCAAGGACAAGTGGGACATGGTGCGTGAGTCAGCTGAGTCAGCTGGATTTTTCCTTGAAACTCACATGATTCAAGGAGAATGGAATGCCTGTGTCTTCAAGAAAACCAAGGATATTTCAGGTGTGATTGGAGGCTAGCATGCAGCAATATTTTGTAAAAGCAGTGCAATCTCTCCTGTCACTATCGAGGACAAGGAAACCAGCAAGCATATGTTTCAGGTCATGCGCCTGACAGAAGATGATGAGGTGACCTTAGTCTTTGATGATGGCATCAAGCGTTTGGCGCGCGTGGTCAATGTAGAAGCCCGTCAGTTGGAGCTGATTGAGGAATTAGCAGACAATGTAGAACTGCCAGTTCAAGTGACCATCGCATCGGGCTTTCCCAAAGGAGACAAGCTGGAGTTCATCACTCAGAAAGTAACAGAACTCGGAGCTAGTCAGATCTGGGCCTTCCCTGCAGACTGGTCCGTTGCCAAGTGGGACAGCAAAAAATTGGGGAAAAAGGCCGAGAAACTAGAAAAAATCGCTCTCGGTGCAGCTGAGCAAAGCAAGCGGAACTTTGTTCCAAGCATAGAGCTGTTTGAGAGAAAATCAGACTTCTTAGCACAACTTGATCAGTTTGATCGTGTCGTGGTTGCTTATGAAGAGTCAGCCAAAGAAGGAGAATCAGCTGCGCTTATCCAAGCTGTTGCTGGGTTAGAAAAGGGAGCTAAACTGCTCTTTATCTTTGGTCCAGAAGGTGGTTTATCCCCTGCAGAAATTGAATCTTTTGAAGCCAAAGGAGCAGTCCTAGCAGGACTTGGGCCTCGCATCCTACGAGCAGAAACAGCACCACTTTATGCCTTATCTGCCATAAGTGTTTTGCTTGAATTGGAAAAATAAGAGACTATGAAAAAATCACCTAGAAAAGGTGATTTTTTATGCTCTTGAAATGGCGCGCGAAAGAGTCAATAAACGTATCCACGGCGGCAATGGGAATCTTTAATTTTTTGATGATTTCGCAGAAAAAATGGATATCCAAACTGTTCCTAATCTTGTGTTCTATTAAAACAGGGAAAATCACACTATATAGAGCAGGAGAGTATTTCTTGTCTTGAAGAAAGATTAGTTTCACTAACAAAAAAATGACTCTGGAAATTGGAATTATAGAGATGATAAAAGAGGTTGGATTATTTTCCAACCTCTTTTTTTATCTTAATGGAATTGCATACCACCATCCACGATAATGGTTTGACCTGTAATGTAGTTTGAATCTGGTCCAGCAAGGAAGCTAACCGCTGCAGCGACATCTTCTGGCTCAGATAGGCGTTTCAATGTAATATCTTTTGCGAATGTTTGCATACCCCATTCGTCGTCTTTTCCTGCATTTTTCCCAACTTCGTGAGCGATATCATACATCATTGGTGTTTTAACGATACCTGGAGCATAAGCGTTAACAGTGATGCCTGAGTCAGCTAAATCACGTGCTAATGTTTGAGTAATACCGCGAACAGCGAATTTTGTACCACCATAAACAGTCAAGTTTGGATTTCCAACAACACCTGCTTGAGAAGTAGCGTTGATGATTTTACCACCGTGACCAAGTGCTTTGAATTGAGCTTGAGCAGCTTGTGCTCCCCAGATTACCCCACCGACGTTAATAGCAAAGGTACGATTGAACTGTTCTTCTGTAATCGTATCTAGAGGTGTAGTCGGAGCGACACCAGCGTTGTTTACCACAACATTTAAGTCTCCGAAATGGTCTACAACTTTTTGGAAAGCTGCAACAACCTCTGCTTGTTTAGACACATCAGCTACAACAGCTAAAGCATTCTCTGCTGACAATTCAGCAACTGCTTTTTCAGCTGTTTCAGCATTATAGTCTAATACCCCAACCTTAAAACCATCTTGGACCAAGCGTTTTGCGATTGCAAAACCGATTCCTTGACCTGCACCTGTAACAATAGCTACTTTAGACATATGATTCCTCCTTTGGTATCCATGATACCGTTCAAACGTTCAAAAAGAACAGCAAAGGGTTATAAGTGAGTTGTGATAAGTTTCTAAAAGAAGTCCTATCACGTTTTAGTATACAACTTTGTGAAATTTGTGTCAAACAAAGACTGGTTTTTGGAAAAAATTAACCCTCTAAGAGTGAAAAGACTATCTGAGACTGGAGCTGAAGACTGGCTCAACCTCCTCAAATCAGGTCGTAGCAAGACACTACTTGAGTCTGCTATGATTATCGGAGCAGATATCTCAACTGACAAACCACTTCGCGATACGATTCAGTTCTTGTCTGATACGGTTGATCAGATTATCGCTTATAGTGCAGAGTTATGAGTATAAGCAAAAACAGATTGGATTTTTCCAATCTGTTTTGCTTATCCCCAAAAGCTATCTTCTTCAGCTTGATCTGAAGAGAAGAGCCAAACTTCTTTGATTTTCCCGTCTTCAATACGGAAGAGGTCAATCCCGTTCATATTGAGTTCAGTACCATCAGCCCGTGTTCCAAGAAAAGTAACATTGGCTGCGATTAAATCCTTATTGTCAGAAACCCAATTTGTTATCACCTTAAAGGTTCCATTAGTTTTTTCAGCAAATGTAGCTAGGTGAGTTCCTAGCTTGTCCTTACCAACAACTGTACCAGATATACTATGAGTACCAGGTTGATGCCAGACAATATCGTCTGCCATTGTTTCAAAGACACCAGGAAAGTCACCAGCAATTAAAGCTTGGTTATAAGTATTGAAAATTTCTAAGTTTGTTGACATATATATTCTCCATTTCTTTTTTATGATATAATTGTAACAGTTACAATCAAAAAAACAAGTAGACACTTTTTTGATAGTTGGTATCAAAAATGGTACTATTGTTGATACTAAAAGATAAATTTTTTTTAAAAAAAATAGAAAGAAGATATTTTATGCCAAATAAAGTGAGCGAGTATGGTATTTGTCCATTCGCGACAACGCAGAGGGTTTTAACGGGGAAATGGGCACTGGTAATCATTTATCAGTTGAGTACGGGTACTAAACGATTTAAAGAATTGCAGAGATTATTGCCTGGGATTACTCAAACTATTTTGACACGTCATCTCCGTCAATTAGAAAAGGATAAGATTATTCAACGAAAGGTCTATGCGGAAGTTCCCCCACGAGTTGAGTACAGCTTAACCGAAATGGGACAGGAATTCAGAGTTGTTTTAGATGCTGTCGAGAAATGGGGTCTGGATTATATCAAGTTGCTAAATGCTAGTGAGATAAGCGACTGATAAGCTCTATAGAGGAAATGTATTTTTCTGTTTAATTCCTCAATTAAAAGATAGTAAGGCAAACCATTATTTTCCAAGCACATTTCTTGAAACCCTTTCCTTCTTCTGATAGACTAATACATAGTTTGAAAAAAGGAGACTTAACATGAAAAAATTTGTTGCTGAATTAATCGGTACTTTTATGCTTGTGTTCATCGGAACAGGAGCTGTTGTTTTTGGAAATGGTGTTGAAGGACTTGGACACCTTGGAATTGCTCTTGCCTTTGGTTGGCAATCGTAGTTGCAGCTTTCTCAATCGGAACTGTTTCAGGTGCTCACTTGAACCCAGCTGTTTCTATCGCTATGTTTGTTAACAAACGTTTGTCATCTTCAGAGCTTGTAAACTACATCCTTGGTCAAGTAGTCGGTGCTTTCCTTGCGTCAGGATCTGTGTTCTTCCTCTTGGCAAATTCAGGTATGTCAACTGCAAGTCTTGGTGAAAATGCCTTGGCAAATGGTGTAACTGTCTTTGGTGGTTTCTTGTTTGAAACAATCGCAACTTTCTTGTTTGTTTTGGTGATTATGACTGTAACTTCAGCAAGCAAAGGAAATGGCGCAATCGCTGGTTTGGTGATCGGTTTATCATTGACAGCTTTGATTCTAGCTGGCTTGAATATCACTGGACTTTCAGTAAACCCGGCTCGTAGCTTGGCTCCTGCTGTATTGGTAGGTGGCGCAGCTCTTCAACAAGTTTGGATTTTCATCCTTGCACCAATCGTTGGTGGAGTTCTTGCAGCCCTTGTTGCTAAAAACTTCCTTGGAACTGAAGAATAATTGAAACTTAAAAAGCCTTGCTTCTCATCTTGAGGAACAGGGCTTTTTCGTATGATACTCTTCGAAAATCTCTTCAAACCACGTCAGCACTATCTGCAACCTCAAAACAGTGTTTTGAGCTGACTTCGTCAGTCTTATCCACAACCTCAAAGCAGTGCTTTGAGCAGCCTGCGGCTAGTTTCCTAGTTTGCTTTTTGATTTTCATTGAGTATGAGTTTAACGGTTGTCAATTTTCTCTGGATAGAGGTCATGTTGGAAGAGGCGTTGTTCTGCCAAGCCTTCATACTTAGTTCCTGGCCTACCGTAGTTGTAGTAAGGGTCGATTGAAATGCCACCGCGAGGTGTAAATTTTCCCCAGACTTCTAAATAGCGAGGGTCTAGCAAGTTGACCAAGTCTTTCCCGATAGTGTTGATACAGTTTTCATGAAAATCTCCATGGTTTCGGTAGCTAAAGAGGTAGAGTTTGAGGGATTTTGACTCGACACAGAGCTTGTCAGGAATGTAGGAAATATAAATAGTTGCAAAGTCTGGCTGAGCAGTGATGGGACAAAGTGAGGTAAATTCAGGGCAGTTGAACTTGATGAAATAGTCATTTTCCACATGACGATTGTCAAAGGATTCGAGGACTTCGGGTTGATATTCGAAAATGTAGTTGGTTTCTTTGTTGCCGAGGAGGCTGAGGTTTTTCATTTCTTCTTGTTGTGACATGATTTTTTCTTTCTAATCTTAAACACCACGTTGGTTGTCGTAGAGGAGGGTATGCAGTTGAGGAAGGACGCGGACATTGCCCCAGCTATCGTCGGCAGCGATGCGTTCCCAGAGTTCTTTGAGACGGTCCAGTTGGTCTTGGACAATATTGCCTCTAGCCTTGGGCTCAGGATTTCCTGCTGATAAAAAGAGAACATCTGGTTGGTAGCGCTCTTGAATCCCTTTGGCGAAGGCTAGATCTGCATCGTCAAAGACAGGAATTTAAAGGTTACTTTGTCTGGATCTAGTTGAGAAACGATAAAGTCCAAGGTCTCAAAGTTGACTTCCATCTTGGATGAGGGTGGCTTGGGACTCAGGGTGACCTGGTCGATGTCTTTTAACCAATTTTGCCAGCGAGAACCTTGAGTTTCAACAGCCAGAGTGACACCACGTTCCTTGAGTTTGGTTACTAGTTCAGCCATGTTGGCTGCTAGGATGGCAGGATTTCCCCCAGATAGGGTTACATAGTCGTAGCTCCCTAATTTATCCAAGGCAGCAATGACCTCGTCAGCAGTCATACGAGTTAGCTTTTCAGAGCCATCCCAAGTAAAGGCAGAATCGCACCAGTCGCAGTGGTAGTCGCAACCAGCAGTGCGGATAAACATGGTTTTCTGCCCGATAGCACGACCTTCGCCTTGAAAGGTTGGGCCAAAAATTTCTAGAACTGGTAGTTTGAGGACACGTTCCCTAGTCATCTAACCACTCCCGTCTAAATTCCGCAAAGGCAGTCGGAGTCTCATAGAGGCGAACGTATTCCAAACGGAGACCACGTTCGTCTGGCAACTCTTGGTTCATGGTTTGGAAAATCCAGTAAACCATATTTTCAGCAGTCGTGTTCATATAGGGAAGAGTTTCATTGAGATAGCGATGATCCAAGTGGGGTTCTAAATAGTTCTTATAGATCGCTTTGATGTCTCCGAAATCGTAGGTCATGCCACGTTCATCTAAAAATCCACTGACAGCAATCTGCAGATGATAGGTGTGGCCGTGCAGGGATTTGCATTTTCCCTCATAGTGAAAGAGGTGGTGGGCAGCATCAAAGGTAAATTCTTTTGATACCAAGGTTCTGTGAGGATTGTAGACCAGAGACTCCCCAGTTTCTTGTTTGATTTCTTTGGGTGCAAAAAACATCAGGCCTCTCCTTTCTGCGAGAGATAAACCTCTAAACCATGTTGGCGTAGATGGCAGGCAGGGCAATCTCCACAGCCACTTCCGATAATCCCGTTGTAGCAGGTTAAGGTCTTTCACGAACATAGTCAAAGGCACCGAGTTGGTCAGCTAACTCCCAAGTTTCAGCCTTGTCTAGCCACATGAGAGGTGTTTGGATAACAAAGTCGTAATCCATGGCAAGGTTGAGGGTAACATTAAGGGATTTGACAAAGACATCTCGACAATCGGGGTAGCCTGAGAAGTCTGTCTCGCAGACACCTGTCACGATATCTTTAATGCCTCGTTGCTTGGCAAGAACTGCCGCAAAGGACAGAAAGAGGTGGTTGCGACCGTCAACAAAGGTATTGGGAACCTCTCCCTCTTTTTGCTCAATCTCTAGATCAGAAGTTAAGGCATTTTCAGTGATTTGTCCCAGCAGAGACATATCTAGGATATGATGACGAATGCCCTGTTTCTTAGCGATTTCTCTAGCGACTTGAATTTCGAGATGATGACGTTGGCCGTAGGCAAAGGTAACGGCTTCTACAGTTTCATAGTGTTTTTTAGCCCAAAAGAGGCAAGTTGTAGAATCTTGACCGCCACTAAAGACGACCAAGGCTGATTGACGTTTCATAGTACTCCTTCCAAAATGGGAAATGTTCAGAGCACGCAAAAAGCTCCCTTGAGGGAGCTAAAAAATACCAAGTAGAGGTTTTTTTTAGCGATGGCATGTCCCAAACATCGTGATATTCTAGTTACAGTCTAGCATATTTTTTGAAAAATGGCAAAGGGCAAGAAAAAAGAGACCAAATGAATGCACTTGGTCTCTCCTTTGATTAGCTTAATTCAGCAACGATAGCTTTGATTTGTTCTGCTGTGTGGACACCAGCCACTTGTTTAACCACTTGTCCGTCTTTCTTGAATAGAAGAGTAGGAATAGACATGATACCGAATGAACGAGCTGTATTTGGATTTTCATCTACGTCCATTTTAACGATTTTCAAGACATCTTCTGAAAGTTCTTCAGACAATTTGTCCAAGATTGGACCTTGCATACGACATGGGCCACACCAAGTTGCCCAGAAGTCTACCAAGACCAATCCGTCTTTAGTTTCTTGTTCAAATGTTGCATCTGTAATTGCTTTTGCCATAGTATTTCTCCTTTTTAATTATATTGGCTTAAATCTTGTTTCATGAGATAGAAGAAAACATCTCCATAAGTCCCATGGTAGTCCAAATCATGCCCCTTGTAGGTTACTTTTTGGACGGGGTAATAGTCTGCGACACCAATCAGGCAGGCATGTTGAGAACGTTCAAATTCATCGTATGACTCAAAGGTCATGGTTCTCTCTTGCTTGCTGGCGTCAAGATAGGTGATTTCAATCATAGGATTCTCCTTTGCTAAATCATGTTTTCATTTTACTCCTTGAAAAAAGGAATGTCAAGAAAAATGATTGCGCACGCAAGTTTTTTAAAAATATTTTAGGATAACCAGTTAGATTTTGTTGCTAAACTTTCTTCAACAGCTGTTTGTAAATAAGCCAAGGTAGTCTGCCCTTCGCTAGTCAGACAGATAAAACTAGCCCGCTTGTCCTGGTCGCAGCATTTTCGGCTAAGTAAACCGCAGTTTTTGGCTTCTAGTCGTGCCACCATCCGTGAAACAGCACTCGGGCTCAGATGGAGTTTATCTGGCAAGTCGATTTGTCGTAGGGATTTGCTTTCAGCCTGATTTAGAAAGTGCAAGAGGTAAATTCCTTGAGTGTCAAGGTTTGTTCACTCTGCTCAGCGATGGTCTCTTCTAAAATAGCTTCTAGCTCTACTTGCCTACGGTTGAAGTCAAACCATTTTTCTAAGTAAGTCATGTCCATCTCCTTTCCCTCTATAATAGTGTAATCATACTAGTGCATCTATGATGCTTGCGCACGCAATTAGTATACACCTTTTTGGCTTGGATAGCAAGAAGGATGTTTCTTATATATTTCCTTGAAATTTTCTGAAAAAAGAGTAAACTGGTAAGCAGAAAGTCTATTTGTGGAGTTTACGATGAAGTTATATGTTCAGTTAATGATTCTCTTTGTGATTTCTCTAATCGGTGAAGGAATCTCCAGTTTTTTTCATTTGCCCATACCAGGAAGTATTATCGGTTTGATTATTTTATTTTTAGCCTTGCAGTTCAAGTGGTTGCGGGTACGGCATGTCAACATGGTTGGGAATTTTCTCCTAGCTAATATGACTATTCTATTTTTGCCTCCTGCAGTTGGGATTATGGAGAAATTTGATGTGATTGCTCCCTATTTATTGCCCATTGTCTTGATTGTCTTTTTTGCAGCAGTCATCAATATTATCTTGATTGCGCTGGTCGTTCAATTTATCAAAAAGCGTTATGAAGGTGATTATGAAAAAGGAGGTGCCAAATGAGCGAATTTGTATCCAATCCACTTTTTGGGATAGCCTTGTCTATTTTGGCTTATCTTGGAGGCATGATTATCTTTAGACGGTACCCTCATCCTCTGACCACTCCCTTGCTGCTAGCAACTTTATTTATCATTGCTTTTCTAAAACTGACTGGTATTTCTTATGTTGCCTATTATCAAGGTGGGGTCTACCTCAATAACTTGATTGTTCCTTCAACAGTAGCTTTAGGAATTCCTCTTTATAAGAGTTTTCACCTCATGAAACACCATGTCAGAAGTATTCTACTCAGTAGTTTCCTTGCTGTTGTTGTAAATACAGTTTTTACAGCTTTTGTTGCAAAATTTTTCGGTATGGATTTTTTCTTGGCGATTTCGCTTTCCCAAAGTCTGTGACGACGGCCATGGCAGTTGGAATTACGGATAAGCTACAAGGGATAGCGACGATCACCTTGGTAGTTGTGGTAGCAACTGGCATTTTGACCAGCGTTATAGGACCAACGCTTCTAAAATGGCTAAAAATTGACGATCCAGTAGCTGTTGGTCTTGCTCTTGGAGGAACTGGTCACGCAGTTGGGACTGGAACAGCTTTTCGTTATGGAGCTGTTGCGGGGGCTATGGGTGGCCTGTCTATCGGTGTCACCGGTATTCTCTATGTATTTGTAAGTCCCATCGTAGCAGGTTTGATATTGAGTTAAAAAATAAGAATGTTATATTTCTTTGTGTAAAAAGAAGCCTCTAGCTTTATTTGCTAGGGGCTTTATTCATTATTGTAAGTTTACTTTGTTCTTTAAGATATAGTAGGTTCCGAGATAGAAGCCGACGCTAAGGATTAAGTCTTTGAAAATTTCAAAGGATAATACCCAATTGTAGTCGAAATCGATGCGAAGATTGAGAGTGACAAAGCCAAGAACAATTTGGATGGCGATGTAGGCGACGACCGCAAGAGCTGTACGGTACTCATTAAAGAGTTGACCGATAGAGATAGACAAGTAGATACAAAGGATACTTGCAAGAGTGTTAAAAATATAGGAAATCAAGGCTAACCAGAAATCATCTCGATAATTTTTGAGAATAAACTCGGCAACGTTGGATATTAAGACGTCTGGTTGAATCATGGACATGATGATGTAAAGACTAAAAAGGAAAACCACTGTACTTGCCAAAGACCAGAGGAAAGCCCCCAAGAGTTTTGCTAGGATGATTTGGTGTTCAGATACAGGTAGGGTTAAAGTTAGGTATCCTTGACGCTCATAAACACTACCCTTGAAGCGACGGATGATCAATATCAAGGTTGAAATACTCATGGTAATGATTAGTCCTCCGAAAATAAAGGCCTGAAATACTAGCATGATTGATTCTTGATCTTGAGAAGATAGCATTTTGATGGCACTAGCCTGTAATCCAATGATGACAGAAAGTGCCAATACAGCACCATAAAGAGCTAAATACCATTTGTTAACATTTTTAAATTCATAACGAACTAAATTCCAAAACATAATAATCTCCTTTATCTAGGCTTTGAATTCATGACGGAAGAGTTGGTCGATAGACTCTCCAGACTCATAACGAATATCATCCACATTTCCTTGACGGACGACTTTTCCCTCCTTGAGGAAGATAATTTCGTCTAAGATAGGCTCGATATCTGAAATCAAGTGAGTTGAAATCAAGACAGTCGAAGTTGGAGAATAGTTGTTGATGATGGTGTTCAAAATATAGTCACGAGCTGCGGGGTCGACACCGCCGATTGGTTCATCAAGGACATATAGACGAGCATCCCGACTCATGACCAGAATCAACTGAACCTTTTCTTTGTTCCCTTTTGAGAGTTTTTTGAAGCGGCTATTTTCATCGATGCCAAGGTCACGAAGAAGACCTTGAGCACGTTCTAGATCGAAGTCTTGGTAGAAAGTCTTGAAATAGGTAAGAGCCTCTTTAACCTTCATTTGCTCGTTGAGATAGGTCGTATCAGGCAGATAAGAAACAATTGCTTTAGTTGCTGGACTTGGCTCCATGCCATTGATCAGAATACGCCCTTGTTCAGGTTGAAGTAAACCGTTGATGAGTTTAATCAAGGTTGTCTTACCAGAGCCGTTAGGCCCAAGCAAGCCAACGATTTTTCCAGCTGGGATTTCAAGGGAAACATTTGCAAGAGCAGGACTTGCTCCATAGGATTTTGATACATTTTCAAAAGTTAACAAGGTCATAGTTTAAACTCCTTCAATATAATCTCTTAAAACAGTCGGTAGTTCTCCTTTTTTATAGCCAAATTCTACCATGCCTGTTACAAACTGCTGCAACTGTTCTTCAGAAAGTTGCTTTCGGGATTGGAGAATTAAGTCCAAATCCTCTGTGACAAAGCGGCCGGAAGTTCGTTTGGAATAAACGAAGCCTTCCCTCTCCAAGTCCGATAGGGCACGCTGGATAGTGTTAGGATTGACTCCTGCTTCGCTAGCTAGTTCTCTAACAGTTGGGAGTTGTTGGTTGGGTTCAAGTTTATGGGAAACAATTTGTAATTTGATTTTCTCCATAATCTGCATATAGATGGGTTTGTTGTTATCAAATGTCCAAGACATCGCGGTCTCCTTTCTACCTCCTCTTGTGTTAATTCAATAATACAACAAAACAAAAAAGATGTCAAGCCAAAAGGAAAATTATTTTGGGAATTATTCAAAAATGGTATAATGAGAAGAAAACGACAAGGAGGGGAAGGCATGCGTTGTCCAAAATGTGGCGCTACAAAAATCAAGTGTAATTGATAGTCGCCAGGCCGAAGAAGGAAATACCATTAGACGTAGACGTGAGTGTGAAGAGTGTCAACACCGTTTCACGACCTATGAACGTGTAGAAGAAAGAACTCTGGTTGTTGTCAAAAAAGATGGGACACGAGAACAATTTTCAAGAGATAAAATCTTTAACGGAATTATTCGCTCCGCCCAAAAACGTCCAGTCTCTAGTGATGAAATTGGTATGGTGGTCAATCGTATTGAGCAAAAACTCCTCAGTCGAAATGATAATGAAATTCAAAGTGAAGATATTGGTTCTCTCGTTATGGAAGAGTTAGCAGAACTAGATGAAATTACCTATGTTCGTTTTGCAAGTGTTTACCGTAGTTTCAAAGATGTGAGCGAGCTAGAAAATCTTCTCAAACAAATTACGCAATCTTCAAAGAAGAAAAAGGAAAAATAAATGAAGCCTAATGATCGTTTTTCTTTTCTCAAGAATAATCGGGTGTCGCAAGATACCTCCACTCTGGTGCAGTGCTACCTCCCGATTATCGGTCAGGATGCGCTCAGTCTCTACCTTTATATACTTGCTTTCTGGGATGATGGCCAAAAAGAACACCTTTTTGCTGCTATTCTCAATCATCTTAATTTCGGAATGGACAGACTCCTAAAGGCTTTTAAAATCTTAGCAGCTTTTAACTTAGTCACACTCTACCAAAATGGAGATGGTTATAAACTTGTTATTCATCCAACACTTTCTCAATCTGACTTCTTGCGTCATACAGTGTATCGTACTTTGTTGGAGAAAGGATTGGCGATACAGCAGTTTCTGATTTGCGTCAAGAGTCTGCAGACGGAGAAGCTTTGACAGTTTCTTTGAGTCAGGCCTTTCCAGAGATAGAAGAATTGGCTAGTTATGATGAGGCTCCAGTAAGAGCTAATTTGACGAATGATTTTGATTTGGATCATTTTCGTCAGTTCATGGCTCGAGATGGTCTTCGTTTTCAAGATGAACAGTCAGATGTTTTAGAGCTCTTTAAAATTGCTGACGAGAAAAAATGGACCTGGTTTGAAACCTATCAGCTAGCTAAAGGAACAGCTGTTTCCCAAGTCATTTCTGTCAAGCGCATGCGTGAAAAATTGGCGCAACAGTCTGTTGCATCGAACTTTAGTCCTAAGGAAGCGACTATTATTCGAGAAGCTAAAAGTAAAACAGCCCTGCAGTTTTTAGCAGAAATCAAGCAGACACGAAATGCAGGAATTATCCAAGCCGAACGTGATGTGCTAAAAACAAATGGCAGACCTAGGCTTGCTTGATGAAGTCATCAATGTCGTTATACTTTTGACTTTCAATAAGGTTGATTCGGCCAATCTTAATGAAAAAAATATGCCATGAAAGTGGCCAATGATTACTCTTATAACAAAGTCAGAACTGCTGAAGAGGCTGTACTTCGAATCCGAGAAAAAAATCAAAAAGGGGCAGGAACAAAAAAATAGCGCAGACAAGCCAGGCAAAAACCAATGTTCCTAAAATGGAGTAATCCAGAATATAAGAATGAAACCAGCGAAGAAACTCGTTTGGAGTTAGAACGTATGAAAAAAGAAATGTTAGCCCGATTAGGGAAAGGAGGAGACTAGATGGAAAGTGTAGGAGATGTGCTTAAAGGTCATCCCAGCCGTTTTCAATATCAGGACCTGGTCCAGCAGATTGTAAAAGATCCGGATGTTGCGGCTTTTATCCAGAAAGAATCTCTCAGTCAAGAGGAATTGAATCGTAGTATCTCTAAGTTTAACCAATACATCACCGAACGGGATAAATTCCTTCGCGGAGATACAGACTACATTGCGCGTGGTTACAAGCCTATTCTAGTCATGAATCATGGCTATGCGGATGTGTCTTATGAGGAAACTCCAGAACTGATTGCGGCTGAGAAAGAAGCTGCTATCAAGAACCGTCTCAGACTGATTAATCTTCCAGCTAGTCTGAAAAAAGCTAGTCTAGCTCAAGTTGATTTAGATGATGCAGGACGCGTGCCGATTTTTTTAAAAAAAGTTGTTCGCCTTTGTTGAACAATATCCAGCCATCCGTAAAGGTCTCTATCTCTATGGAAACTTTGGGGTTGGGAAGAGCTTCATGGTCGCTGCCCCTAGCCCATGATTTGTCAAAAAGAATGTGGTGTTTCATCAACACTGCTCCATTATCCTAGTTTTGTCATTGATGTCAAAAAAATGCTATTGGTGATGGAAATGTTAAGAATTTAGTGGATGAAATCAAGCAAGCTGAAGTCTTGATTTTTTTGATGATATCGGTGCTGAGCAATCAACACCGTGGGTCCGTGATGAAATCTTGCAGGTAATTCTTCAGTATCGCATGCAGGAAGACTTACCAACTTTCTTTACTTCAAACTTCAATTTTGAAGATTTGGAAAAACATTTTGCAAAAGGCAAGAACGGAAATGACGAAACTTGGGAAGCCAGACGTGTCATGGAACGTATCCGTTACCTTGCTGAAGAAACACAACTAAAAGGAGAAAACCGTCGATGACAGAAACTACAACATTAATGAAGTCCCACTCTTCAGTACGTCGCTTTAAGGAACAAGAAATTCCTCAAGCTGACCTAACTGAAATTTTAACTGCCGCACAAATGGCCTCTTCTTGGAAAAACTTCCAATCTTATTCTGTGATTGTTGTAAGAAGCCAAGAAAAGAAAGATGCCTTGTATGAGTTTGTTCCCCAAGAAGCTATTCGTCAGTCAGCTGCCTTCCTCCTCTTTGTCGGAGACTTGAACCGAGCAGAGAAGGGAGCAAAAAAATCCATACTGATAGTTTCCAACCTCAGGGTGTCGAAGGTCTGTTGATTAGTTCAGTTGATGCGGCCCTCGCTGCTCAAAAAACACTTTGTTGGCAGCTGAAAGCATGGGTTACGGTGGCGTTATTATCGGTTTAGTCCGTTATAAATCAGAAGAAGTTTCTGAATTATTCAAGTTACCTGACTACACCTATCCTGTTTTTGGGATTGCACTTGGTGTGCCAAATCAAAGACACGATGTTAAACCAAGATTACCTTTGAGTCAAATGGTATTTGATGAAGAATACCAAGAACAGTCAGTTGAGGCAATTGAAGCCTATGACCGTGTGCAGGCTGAGTATGCTGGTGCGCGTGCTACGACGACTTGGAGTCAGCGTTTGGCAGAGCAGTTTGGCCAAGCTGAGCCTAGCTCAACTCGAAGAAATCTGGAACAGAAAAAGTTATTGTAGAAAGTGAGAAAACATGGCCTTACCTACTGTTGCCATTGTCGGACGTCCCAATGTTGGGAAGTCAACCCTATTTAACCGAATCGCTGGAGAGCGGATTTCGATTGTAGAAGATATTGAAGGAGTGACACGGGACCGTATCTATGCTACTGGTGAATGGCTTAACCGTTCTTTCAGTATGATTGATACTGGAGGGATTGATGATGTTGATGCTCCATTTATGGAACAAATCAAGCACCAGGCAGAGATTGCCATGGAAGAAGCTGATGTCATCGTTTTTGTAGTTTCTGGAAAAGAAGGCATCACAGATGCTGACGAATACGTAGCACGTAAACTCTATAAAACTCATAAACCTGTTATCCTTGCAGTTAACAAGGTTGATAATCCGGAAATGAGAAATGATATCTATGATTTCTATGCTCTTGGATTAGGAGAGCCATTGCCAATTTCATCTGTGCACGGGATTGGTACAGGGGATGTACTGGATGCTATCGTCGAAAATCTCCCACATGAAGTCGAAGATGAAAATCCAGATGTCATTAAATTCAGCTTGATTGGTCGCCCGAATGTCGGAAAATCTAGCTTGATCAATGCTATTTTGGGAGAAGATCGCGTCATTGCCAGTCCTGTTGCTGGTACAACTCGTGATGCCATTGATACACATTTTACAGATGCGGATGGCCAAGAGTTTACCATGATTGATACGGCTGGTATGCGTAAGTCTGGTAAAGTCTATGAAAACACAGAGAAATACTCAGTCATGCGTGCCATGCGTGCTATTGACCGTTCAGATGTAGTCTTGATGGTCCTCAATGCCGAAGAAGGTATCCGTGAGTACGACAAGCGTATCGCAGGATTTGCCCACGAAGCTGGTAAAGGGATGATCATTGTAGTTAACAAGTGGGATACTCTTGAAAAAGATAACCACACCATGAAAAACTGGGAAGAGGATATCCGTGAGCAGTTCCAATATCTGCCTTACGCACCGATTATCTTTGTTTCGGCTTTGACCAAGCAACGTCTCCACAAACTTCCAGAGATGATTAAACAAATCAGTGAAAGTCAAAACACTCGTATCCCATCAGCTGTCTTGAATGATGTGATTATGGACGCTATTGCCATCAATCCAACACCGACAGACAAAGGGAAACGTCTTAAGATTTTCTATGCGACTCAAGTGGCAACTAAACCACCGACCTTTGTGATTTTTGTCAACGAAGAAGAGCTCATGCACTTCTCTTACTTGCGTTTCTTGGAAAATCAAATCCGCAAGGCCTTCGTCTTTGAAGGAACGCCAATCCATCTGATCGCAAGAAAACGGAAATAAAATGATAAAAAAAGAAGAAGGTTAACAGACCTTCTTTTTTTGTAGAGGATACCAAGAGCGTAGATCTAAATTTGTCATCAAATTAACATCATTTTCCTAGTCCTTGTCACGGTTTTTGTAATGGAAAGGTACTTTCTTTGTAAGATTCAAAAATGCTATAATGCTCTAAACAATTTTTCCTAATATAGGGAGGTTATTATGAAAGCATACAGATTATTAAAAAATAGTTTGTTCATACGCTTGCTAGGTTTGCTGATGGCATTTCTTTTCCTATCAGCATTTACTGCACCTGAAAAACCAGATTATGGTATTTACGACCCAAATCATTATTTGACAGAGGAAGTAGTTACTCAGATTCGTGATTTGAATGAAGCCAATAGTCAAAAGGCAGAAAAGTTTCAAATAGGCGTCTATATTGTAGATAGTCTAGAAGGAGAAAGCATTGAAACAGTGGCTAATGAAACTGCCAGGGCTTGGAAGGTTGGCTATTCAGGAGATAATTTTGGAAGTCTCATTGTAGTAGCCGTTCAAGACCGTAAATCAAGAATTGAAACCAGTAATAACACCGCAATTAGAATAACGGACTATCAAACCAAGCAGCTCTTGGCAGCCAGCCGTACAGATTTTAAAGCTGGGGACTATAGTAAGGGAATTTTAGCGATTGCCAAAGGTTTGGACAATCAGTTTTATAGAGGAAGTGGAAGCATTTCATCTGATGAAGATTCCTCTAAAATCAAACGTTATTCTGAAAGCATCAGTGGTAAAAAATCTAATCGAGACAGAAACAGTGCATCAAGTCGCCATCAAAGAAAAGATCCCTTGAAAGATTTCTTTCTGTTTTTGACGGGGATATATTTCATAGGAGTCATTATTGCCATTATCAGAGGTGGTGGCGGTAGCGACGGTGACTCATCTGGTGGAGGCTGGTGGTATAGTGACTCATCCGATTCAGGATCTTCCTGGTCAAGCTCAGACTCGTCTAGCAGCTGGGATGGTGGAGGTTTTGATGGTGGAGGCTCATCTGATAGTTGGTAATTCTTTTCCGTTGTATTAAAATTTTATAGAAATGAGTAGGTTTAGATATGAAATAAAGGAATTATTTATGTATTGAGTATTTTACTGGCTATTATCTTGCTTGGCGGTTGCTCAATAGTAGGCACTTATAATGGCCTTGTTTCCGAACAAAGCAAGGTGGAACAAGCACAAGCAGATGTGGCTACTGCCCTTCAACGACGGTCAGATCTTATTGGAAATCTTGTGGAGTCTGTCAAAGGACAAATGAACCATGAAACAGAAGTTTTTACCAAGATTGCAGAAGCAAGAGCTAAGATTGGGAATGGCTCCGTAACTTCAAAAGAAAATCAAGAGGCTCAAGGAGAGTTGAGTTCAGCTATTTCACGTTTAATATCGCTAACAGAAAATTATCCAGAACTCAAGAGCAATCAAAATGTGGAACAACTCATGACAGAACTGGCTGGAAGTGAAAATCGTATCTTTGTAGCCCGTAAGGATTACAACAAAGTGGCAACAGAATACAATCAAAAATTAAGAAGTTTCCCAACTGTTCTTTTCGCTAACATGATGAACTTTAAAGAGGCAGAAACCTTTAAAGAAAGCGAAGAAGCTAAGACAGCTCCAAAGGTTGACTTTAGTACTTCTACAACCAAAGAGTAGGCTTGAAATTTCTAAAAGAAAATCAATGATTAGCAATAGTTTGAACATTTACAAAAAAAGGCTCTAAATGAGCCTTTTTTAGCTTGTATAAACACGGATTCTTTCTTGAAAAAGCTGGGCAAATATGCTACAATAAAAAGAACATTCTAAAATATTCAGAATTTAAAGTAAGGAAAAAAATGGCAAATTTATTAAAAACAATCATCGAAAATGATAAAGGGGAACTTCGCCGCTTAGAAAAGATGGCTGATAAAGTCCTCAAATACGAAGATGAAATGGCTGCTTTGACAGACGAGCAGTTGCAAGCTAAGACGGAAGAATTTAAGCAACGTTATCAAAATGGTGAAACGCTTGATCAACTCTTGTACGAAGCCTTTGCGGTTGTACGTGAGGGAGCTAAGCGTGTTCTTGGACTTTTCCCATACAAGGTTCAGGTTATGGGTGGTATCGTTCTTCACCACGGTGACGTTCCAGAAATGCGTACAGGTGAAGGGAAAACCTTGACAGCGACAATGCCGGTATACCTTAATGCCCTTTCAGGAAAAGGTGTCCACGTAGTTACCGTCAACGAATACCTTACAGAACGTGATGCGACTGAAATGGGTGAATTGTACTCATGGCTTGGTTTGTCAGTAGGGATCAACTTGGCTGCGAAATCTCCAATGGAGAAAAAAGAAGCTTATCTCTGTGATATTACTTACTCAACGAACTCAGAAATTGGTTTCGACTATCTTCGTGACAACATGGTTGTTCGTGCAGAGAATATGGTTCAACGTCCGCTCAACTATGCCTTGGTCGATGAGGTTGACTCTATCTTGATCGACGAAGCTCGTACACCATTGATCGTTTCAGGAGCTAATGCAGTTGAAACAAGCCAACTTTACCATATGGCTGACCACTTTGTGAAGTCTTTGGATAAAGATGACTACATCATTGATATTCAGTCTAAGACAATCGGTTTGTCTGACTCTGGTATCGACAAGGCTGAAAGCTTCTTCAAACTAGAAAATCTTTATGATATCGAAAATGTGGCTTTGACTCACTTTATCGACAACGCCCTTCGCGCCAACTACATCATGATTCTTGATATTGACTATGTGGTCAGCGAAGAACAAGAAATCTTGATTGTCGACCAATTTACAGGTCGTACCATGGAAGGTCGTCGTTACTCTGATGGCTTGCACCAAGCGATTGAAGCTAAAGAAGGTGTGCCAATCCAAGATGAAACTAAGACATCAGCATCGATTACCTACCAAAACCTTTTCCGTATGTATAAAAAATTGGCAGGTATGACAGGTACTGGTAAAACAGAAGAAGAAGAATTCCGCGAAATCTACAACATTCGTGTTATTCCAATTCCTACTAACCGTCCGATCCAACGTATCGACCATTCAGACCTTCTTTACGCTAGTCTCGATGCAAATTCAAGGCTGTAGTAGAAGATGTTAAGGCGCGTTACCAAAAAGGTCAACCAGTCTTGGTAGGTACTGTTGCCGTTGAAACCAGTGATTTTCTTTCTAAGAAATTGGTTGAAGCAGGCATACCTCACGAAGTATTGAATGCTAAAAACCACTATAGAGAAGCGCAAATCATCATGAACGCTGGTCAACGTGGTGCGATTACAATCGCAACCAACATGGCCGGTCGTGGTACCGATATTAAGCTTGGTGAAGGGGTTCGTGAACTTGGTGGACTTTGTGTCATCGGTACAGAACGTCACGAGAGCCGTCGTATCGATAACCAGCTTCGTGGACGTTCAGGTCGTCAAGGTGACCCAGGTGAATCACAATTCTACTTGTCACTCGAAGATGATTTGATGAAACGTTTCGGTTCAGAGCGTTTGAAAGGTGTCTTTGAACGTCTGAATATGTCTGACGAAGCCATCGAATCTCGTATGTTGACACGTCAGGTCGAAGCAGCGCAAAAACGTGTTGAAGGAAATAACTACGATACTCGTAAACAAGTCCTCCAATATGATGACGTTATGCGTGAACAACGTGAGATCATCTACGCACAACGTTATGATGTTATCACTGCAGAACGTGACTTGGCTCCTGAAATTCACGCCATGATTCGCCGTACGATTGGACGAATTGTCGATGGGCATGCTCGTTCTAAACAAGATGAAAAACTTGAAGCAATCTTGAACTTTGCCAAGTACAACTTGCTTCCAGAAGATTCAATTTCACTTTCAGACCTAGAAGGTTTGTCTGACCAAGCTATCAAAGATGAACTATACCAACGTGCATTGAAAGTCTACGATAGCCAAGTTGCTAAACTTCGTGATGAAGAAGCTGTGAAAGAATTCCAGAAAGTCTTGATTCTACGTGTTGTAGATAACAAGTGGACTGACCATATCGATGCCCTTGATCAGTTGAGAAATGCAGTGGGTCTTCGTGGTTATGCCCAAACAACCCTGTCGTGGAATATCAAGCGGAAGGTTTCCGTATGTTTAATGATATGATTGGTTCGATTGAGTTTGATGTGACTCGCTTGATGATGAAAGCACAAATTCATGAACAAGAACGACCACAAACTGAGCATCATATCAGTACGACAGCAACTCGAAATATTGCTGCGCAACAGAAAGATCTTCCAGCTGATTTGGATCTCAGTCAAGTAAAACGTAATGACTTATGCCCATGTGGATCTGGTAAGAAATTTAAAAATTGTCACGGTAAACGACGTTAAGAATGATTAATTTTCAGGCGGATGCCTAGTGAAAAGTGAATTTTCGCTTGGCGTCCGTTTGCTTATAAGGAGATGGATAATGGTATTTACAGCAAAAAGCCCTAAAATTAATATTGATGAAGTTCGTAGTTTGTCTAAACTAGAAGGACAAGTACTTGCGAACAAACTCCAACGTGATCAAGAGCTTGAAGCAATTATTCGTGGGGAAGACCAACGCATCTTATTAGTGATTGGTCCTTGCTCGTCTGACAATGAAGAAGCAGTCCTAGAGTACGCTAAGCGTTTGTCAAAATTGCAAGAAGAAGTCAAAGACCGCGTCTTTATGGTTATGCGTGTCTATACTGCTAAACCACGTACTAATGGTGATGGATATAAGGGCTTGATTCACCAACCAAATGCCAAAGAAGCGCCTAGCCTCATCAATGGGATCAAGGCGGTTCGTCATCTGCACTACCGTGTTATTTCTGAAACAGGAATGACAACAGCAGATGAAATGTTGTACCCAGAGAATCTTCCCTTGGTAGATGATTTGATTTCTTATATGGCAGTTGGGGCTCGTTCAGTTGAAGATCAACAACACCGTTTTGTAGCTAGTGGAGCAGATTTTGCGACAGGTTTTAAAAATCCAACCTCTGGAAATCTCAATGTCATGTTCAACGGTATTTATGCCGCTCAAAACAAGCAGAGTTTCCTTTTCCTAGGCAAAGAAGTAGAAACTACCGGAAATCCTCTATCCCATGCTATTCTCCGTGGTGCCCTCAATGAATACGGGAAAAATATTCCCAACTACTACTACGATAATTTGATGGATACCATAGCCCAATATGAGCAAATGGGACTTGAAAATCCATTTATCATCATTGATACCAACCATGATAACTCAGGGAAACAATACATGGAACAGATTCGTATCGTTCGCCAGACCTTGATTAACCGCGACTGGAATGAAAAGATTAAAAAATATGTAGGTGGGTTCATGATTGAGTCTTATCTAGAAGATGGTCGTCAAAATGAGCCTGAGGTCTTTGGCAAATCGATCACGGATCCATGTTTAGGGTGGGAAAACACTGAAGCTCTTGTTCGTGAAATCTACCAAACTAGGAGAATAATATGGCATTTATTGAGAAAGGCCAAGAAATCAACATTGAGGCGATTAAGGCGGCAACACAATTATCTGCAGAAGCCTTACGACATAAGGAAAGTCGTGACCAAGAATTAGCTGATATCCTTTCAGGAAAGGATGACCGCGTCCTTTTGGTCATTGGACCTTGTTCGTCTGACAATGAAGAAGCAGTTCTGGAGTATGCTCGCCGTTTGGCAGACTTGCAGAAAAAAGTTGCGGACAAGATTTTCATGGTCATGCGTGTATATACTGCAAAGCCACGTACCAATGGTGATGGCTATAAGGGTTTGGTTCATCAGCCAGATACTTCTAAAGCTCCAAACTTGATTAATGGTTTGCAGGCTGTTCGTCAGCTTCATTATCGAGTGATTACAGAAACTGGATTGACCACAGCGGATGAAATGCTCTACCCAGCCAATCTGGTTTTGGTTGACGACTTGGTGAGCTATCATGCGGTAGGTGCGCGTTCGGTAGAAGATCAGGAACACCGTTTTGTAGCTTCAGGAATTGATGCGCCAGTAGGGATGAAAAATCCAACCTCTGGAAATCTATCTGTGATGTTTAATGCCATCTATGCTGCACAAAACAAACAAACCTTTCTCTTTCATGGTCAAGAAGTTGAAACTTCAGGAAATCCCTTGGCTCATGTCATCCTTCGTGGAGCTATGAATGAATACGGGAAAAATGAACCTAACTTCTACTATGAAACTCTTCTAGATGCTATTGGGCGTTACGAGTCTATGGGGCTCGAAAATCCCTTTATCATGATTGATACCAACCATGATAATTCAGGGAAACAGTATATGGAGCAAGTTCGAATTGTTCGCCAAACTCTTCTCAACCGTGCCTGGAATGAAAAAATTAAGAAGACAATTCGAGGCTTCATGATTGAATCTTACTTAGCAGATGGGCGCCAAAACCAGCCAGAAATCTTTGGACGTTCCATTACAGACCCATGTTTGGGCTGGGAAAACACAGTAGCTTTAGTAGAAGAAATCTATTCTACCTTAACAAAATAAGTGAAAAGGATGGAGTTGGGGGAATCTCAACTCCTTTTGATGAAAATGATAGTTGGACACGGAATCGATATTCAAGAATTAGCATCAATACAAAATGCAGTTGAAAAAAGAGAAGGCTTTGCGCAGCGTGTCTTGACAGACAAGGAGATGGAGCGCTTTACCAGTCTCAAAGGTCGCAGACAGATGGAGTATTTGGCTGGGCGTTGGTCAGCTAAAGAAGCTTTTTCAAAGGCTATGGGAACGGGTATTGGAAAGCTGGGCTTTCAGGACTTAGAAATTTTGAACAATGAGAGAGGGGCTCCCTACTTCAGCAAATCTCCGTTTTCAGGAAAAGTTTGGCTATCAATCAGCCATACAGAACAGTTTGTGACAGCTAGTGTTATTTTGGAGGAAAATCATGAAAACTAGTCCACATAGACCAACCAAGGCCCTTATTAATCTAGAAGCAATCCGCTACAATATCCAACAGATGGGAGCACACATTCCCAAAGAAACTCTCAAATGGGCAGTTGTGAAAGCCGATGCCTATGGACATGGAGCTGTAGCTGTTGCGACTGCTATCCAGAATGATGTAGATGGTTTTTGCGTCTCTAATATTGATGAAGCCATCGAACTTCGTCAGGCAGGGATTTCTAAGAAAATCCTCATTTTAGGAATATCCGAGGTAGAATCAATTCCGCTAGCGCAAGAATTTGATATTACCTTGACAGTAGCAGGATTGGAATGGCTTGAACATGTCCTTGCGACTGAGTCGGACTTATCAGGCTTAACCGTTCACCTTAAGATTGACTCAGGTATGGGACGCATTGGTTTTAGAAGTGCTAGTGAGGCTCAACAAGCCCAAGCTTTACTCAAGACACATGGAGCTAATGTTGAGGGCATCTTTACGCACTTTGCAACAGCAGATGAAGAGTCGGATAGCTACTTTAAGCAGCAGTTAGAGTGTTTTAAGAAAATCCTTGCAGGCTTGAAAGAAGTGCCAAAAATCGTTCATGCGAGTAACTCAGCAACGACTCTATGGCATGCGGAAACGATTTTCAATGCAGTTCGTATGGGAGATTCTATGTATGGTCTCAATCCAAGTGGTCAAGTATTGGACTTGCCTTATGAACTAAAACCAGCCTTAACTTTGGAGTCAGCCATTGTTCATGTTAAAACCGTTCCAGCAGGGGCTTGTATGGGTTACGGTGCGACTTATCAGGCAGATAGTGAGCAAGTCATTGCTACGTTGCCAATCGGTTATGCAGATGGTTGGACACGAGACATGCAGCATTTCTCAGTTCTGGTGGATGGCCAATTGTGTCCCATTGTCGGGCGTGTATCCATGGACCAAATCACCATTCGCTTACCTAAGCTTTACCCATTGGGTACCAAGGTAACTTTAATTGGCTCAGACGGTAATAAAGAAATTACTGCAACAGATGTAGCAGTTTACCGAGGAACCATCAATTATGAGGTGGTTTGTCTCCTCAGTGATCGAATTCCAAGAGAATATTATTAAGAAACAGAAAGAAAGGAGTAGAGCATGAATTTACATCAACCCTTGCATGTCTTACCAGGAGTAGGACCTAAATCAGCAGAGAAATATGCAAAACTAGGAATTGAAAACTTGCAAGATCTCTTGCTCTACTTTCCTTTCCGTTATGAAGATTTTAAGACCAAGCAAGTACTCGAGCTAGAAGACGGTGAAAAGGCGGTCCTGTCTGGTCAGGTAGTGACACCAGCTAGTGTTCAGTATTATGGTTTTAAGCGGAATCGCCTGCGCTTTAGCCTCAAGCAGGGAGAGGTTGTTTTTGCGGTTAACTTCTTTAATCAACCATACCTAGCAGACAAGATTGAACTAGGAGCGACTCTAGCCGTCTTTGGCAAGTGGGATCGTGCCAAGGCTAGCCTCACAGGCATGAAGGTTTTAGCTCAAGTCGAGGATGACCTCCAGCCTGTCTATCGTCTAGCGCAAGGTATCAGTCAAGCTGGACTTGTGAAAGTCATCAAGACAGCCTTTGATCAGGGATTGGACCTCTTGATCGAGGAAAATCTCACACAGTCCTTGCTAGACAAATACAAACTCATGCCCCGTAGTCAGGCTGTTCGTGCCATGCATTTTCCCAAGGATTTGGCAGAATACAAACAGGCTCTCCGTCGAATCAAATTTGAGGAACTCTTTTATTTCCAAATGCAATTACAGACCCTCAAGTCTGAAAATAAGGTTCATGGAAGTGGTCTGGTCTTGAACTGGTCTCAGAAAACATTAACTACAGTTAAAGAGAAATTGCCTTTTGCCTTGACCCAAGCCCAAGAAAAAAGCCTGCAAGAAATTCTAACAGATATGAAGTCGGACCATCACATGAATCGACTCTTACAAGGGGATGTCGGTAGCGGGAAGACAGTGGTTGCAGGTCTTGCTATGTATGCAGCTGTAACGGCAGGGTATCAGGCTGCCCTCATGGTTCCAACAGAGATTCTTGCAGAGCAGCATTTTGAAAGTCTAGAGAGTCTCTTTCCTGATTTGAAATTAGCTCTCCTAACAGGCTCATTGAAAGCTGCAGAAAAACGCAAGGTCTTGGAAACCATTGCCAAAGGGGAAGCCGATGTGATTATCGGAACCCATGCTCTTATACAAGACGGCGTGGACTATGCCCGACTCGGCTTGATTATCATCGATGAGCAACACCGCTTTGGTGTAGGGCAAAGGCGTATTTTACGGGAAAAAGGTGAAAATCCAGATGTCCTCATGATGACGGCAACTCCCATACCACGGACCTTAGCCATCACTGCCTTTGGAGATATGGATGTTTCTATTATTGACCAGATGCCAGCAGGGCGTAAACCCATCGTAACTCGTTTGATCAAGCATGAGCAATTACCACAGGTCTTGACTTGGTTGGAGGGTGAGATTCAGAAAGGCTCCCAAGTCTATGTTATCTCTCCTTTGATTGAAGAATCTGAAGCTTTGGATCTTAAAAATGCTATCGCTCTGTCAGAAGAGTTAACGGCTCATTTTGAAGGAAAAGCAAAAGTTGCTCTCTTACATGGGAAGATGAAGAGTGATGAAAAAGACCAGATTATGCAGGATTTCAAAGAGAGAAAGACAGATATCCTGGTCTCTACAACGGTTATCGAGGTCGGGGTCAATGTGCCAAATGCGACAGTCATGATTATCATGGATGCTGACCGTTTCGGACTTAGTCAGCTCCATCAGCTCAGAGGTCGTGTCGGTCGTGGAGACAAGCAGTCCTATGCAGTTCTAGTGGCCAATCCAAAAACTGACTCTGGGAAAGACCGCATGCGTATCATGACGGAAACGACCAATGGTTTTGTCCTTGCAGAAGAAGATTTGAAAATGCGAGGTTCTGGTGAAATTTGGAACTAAACAGTCAGGTCTACCAGAGTTTCGTGTGGCTGATATCATTGAAGATTTCCCAATTCTTGAGGAAGCCAGAAAGGTAGCTAGCTATATCAGCTCCCTCCCAAATTGGCGAGAGGATCCAGAGTGGCACATGATTGCTTTACATCTAGAGAAGAAAGAATATCTGGATTAAGCTTTTTCTAAGATAATGTTAAGTTTGCTTTTAGGGTGAGTATCTATACTAGAGTCATCCAAAAGAAACGAGGACTCTCTCATGACTATTAAAGTAAATTACCAAAAGACATTTCAAAAGGAAACTCAACCTTCTCCTAAATACTAAGAAAAGAGTGAAATCGCTCTTTTTTATTTTTTTAAAACTACTTTCAGAGGGATTCTTGCTGGGGTCGGACATTAAATCCACTTTCCGTTTCCCTTTCTTTCTTGCATTGCTTCCCCATATGTGCTACAGTTATGATAACGGTTACAAAATAAAGGAGAATTCTATGAGAAATCCAGCATTAGTAGAAGAAATGAAAACATATAAAGGAAGAGATGAAGTACCTCAGGATTTTGATGCTTTTTGGGATGGTGAGATTGAGAAAGTTTCTGTCTTGCCAGAATATCAATTAGAGGAAGGCGACTTTCATATCCCAAATGTGAAATGCTATGAACTTACTTTTAAAGGTACACGTGATGGCCTTGTCTATGCGCGTGTGGTCTTACCAAAATTAGATAAGAAAGTACCAGTTATTTTCCACTTCCATGGCTATATGGGACGTTGTTGGGATTGGACAGATATGCTAGCCTTTACAGTCGCTGGTTATGGGGTTGTATCTATGGATGTCAGAGGACAATCTGGATACTCACAAGATGGTTTGCGTTCTCCTCTTGGAAATACAGTTAAGGGGCAAATCATCCGTGGTGCAGTAGAAGGAAAAGAGCAACTCTTCTATAAAGATGTCTATCTAGATATTTATCAATTGATTGAGATTGTAGCTAGTCTCCCTCAAGTAAATGAGGAGCAGTTGGCTAGTTATGGTGCTTCTCAAGGAGGAGCCTTGGCTTTAGTGGCTGCTGCTCTCAATCCACGTATCAAGCGAACAGTTGCAATCTATCCATTCTTGTCAGACTTTAGACGAGTGCTAGAAATTGGCAATACCAGCGAAGCCTATGATGAACTCTTCCGCTATTTTAAGTTTCATGATCCATTCCATGAAACAGAAGAGCAGATCATGGAGACGCTTGGTTATATCGATGTGAAAAACCTTGCCCATCGCATTAAAGGTGAGGTGAGAATGATTACAGGGCTTGATGACGATGTCTGCTATCCAATCACCCAGTTCGCTATTTACAATCGTTTGACTTGTGAAAAGAGCTACCGTCTCATGCCAGAATATGCTCACGAGGCTATGAATGTCCATGTCAATGACCAGGTTTACAACTGGTTGTGTGGTAGTGAGATTCCCTTTACCTATGTAGGTCATTAAAAATATGGAAAAGAGCCCTGCTAAAACAGGGCTTTCTTTGTTGAGGAGTACAGAAAGTAGTTTCAAAAAGTTTGAAGCATAGAAATATATCTGAAAGTAAATTCTATTATAGTTTATTAAGGCTATTATTTAGAATATTTATTATATAATAGGTGTAACATCAAGTCGAAAGGAGTAAAATGGTTGCTTACTGGAAGGAAGTAAATAAAGGCAGCCACATTTCAGATGAAAAGAATGGGAAAAACCCATCAATAATACAGTTTCTTTTCATGATTTATGCCCGGGAGGCAAAAAATTTTAAGTAAAAAAGAAAGCGCTTTATTTTTGTAAAAAGGAAGGAAATATATGACAAAGAGAGATTTTGAACGGAAACAACGTTTTGGAATTAGAAAATTTACAGTAGGAGCTGCATCAGTAGTCATTGGGGCAGTTGTTTTTGGTGCGTCGCCAGTTTTAGCTCAAGAAGCTCCAGCAACCAGTGGTGAAACAGCTGGACAAGCTTTGCCAGAATTGCCAAAAGAAGTAGAAAAAGGAAATCTAGCTAACTTAGATAAGGAACTTGCTGATAAGTTGGCAACAGCGACGGATAAAGGGACAGAAGTTAAACGTGAGGAGTTGCAAGCAAATCCGGGTTCTGAAAAACCAACAGAAACTGAAACCCCAGCAGAGACTCCAGCTGCAGAAACTGGAAAAGCAGAAGAAACGGAGAACCAAGGAGCAATTGCTCGGGATTATTACTCAAGAGAATTAGAAAATGTCAACACTGTCGTAGAAAAAAATGACGTTACTACCAATGCAGAAAATAATCAGCGAGATGATCTTACAAGTGACTTAGAGAAACTCAAGAAACTTCAAGATGCAACAGTGCATATGGAGTTCAAACCAGATGCATCTGCACCACGTTTTTACAATCTTTTCTCTGTATCCAGTGATACCAAGGAAAATGAGTACTTCACCATGTCAGTCTTTGATAATACAGCCCTTATTGAAGGACGTGATGCAAATGGTACACAATTCTATGATAAATACACGGATGCGCCATTAAAGGTTCGCCCTGGTCAGTGGAATTCAGTTACCTTTACTGTGGAAAAACCAACAACTGAAGTTCCTACCGGAAGAGTTCGTCTATATGTAAATGGTGTCTTATCCAGAACAAGTCTAAAATCTGGGAAATTCATCAAGGATATGCCAGATGTGAACCACGTTCAAATCGGAGCGACCAAACGAGGAAACAAGACAGTTTGGGGCTCAAATCTACAAGTTCGTAATTTAACAGTCTATGACCGCGCCTTAACACAAGATGAAGTTCGAACACGAAGTCAATTATTTGAAAGAGGAGACTTGGGGCAAGAACTTCCAGAAGGGGCTGAAATTTCTAAAAAAACAGATGTCTTTACGGCAGGTAAAAATGGGCAGCCAAATCAAGATGGTATCAACAGCTATCGTATTCCAGCCCTCCTCAAGACTGACAAGGGAACTTTGATTGCTGGAGCTGACGAACGCCGCTTACACCACTCTGACTGGGGTGATATCGGTATGGTCGTTAAACGAAGTGAAGATAAGGGTCAAACATGGAGCGATCGTATCACTCTTACGAATTTGCGTGACAATCCAAAAGCCAAGGATCCAAACGTCGGTTCGCCAGTAAATATCGACATGGTCTTGGTTCAAGATACGGAAACCAAACGAATCTTCTCAGTCTACGATATGTTCCCAGAAGGTAAAGGGATCTTCGGAATGTCTTCTGAAAGAGAAGTTGCCTATAAGGAAATTGATGGAAAAACTTATCAAATTCTATATCGTGAAGGAGAAAATGGAGCCTATACGATTCGTGAAAATGGCCTTGTCTACACACCAGATGGCCAAGCAACGGATTACCGTGTTGTTGTAAATCCTGTCAAACCTGCTTATAGTGATAAAGGCGATCTTTATCAAGGTGAGCAGTTACTAGGAAATATCTACTTTACAAGCAATAAACTTCTCCATTTAGAATTGCTAAAGACAGCTACCTATGGATGTCTTATAGTGATGATGATGGGAAGACTTGGTCTGCACCACAAGATATTACTCCAATGGTCAAAGCTGATTGGATGAAATTCTTAGGTGTGGGACCTGGAGTGGGAATTACTCTCCAGAATGGACCTCATAAAGGTCGGATTGTTGTCCCTGTCTATACGACAAACAGAACCCACCACCTCAACGGTTCTCAATCATCTCGCATTATCTATTCAGATGACCATGGTAAGACTTGGCATATGGGTGGCGGTGTCAATGACAACCGTACACTTCATGATGGCACAGTAGTTGATTCAAGCAACATGAACAATTACTACGCTCAAAATACAGAAGCTTCTGTTGTTCAGTTGAACAATGGTCAATTGAAACTCTTTATGCGTGGATTGACAGGAGATTTGCAGGTCGCAACAAGTAAAGATGGTGGAGCAACTTGGGAAAAAGATGTGAAACGCTATTCAGATGTCACAGATGTTTATGTTCAAATGGCGGCAACTCACACAGTTCAAGAAGGTAAAGAGTATATCCTTCTAGCCAATGCTAATGGACCAGGTCGTAAGAATGGTCATATTCGAGTGGCTCGCGTAGAAGAAGATGGCGAGTTGACTTGGTTGCATCATCATTTGATTCAAGAAGGTGAGTATGCTTATAACTCACTTCAACAAATCGGTCCAAAAGAATTTGGTCTCTTGTACGAACATCATGAAGCGGGTGGCAATCCATATACTTTATCATTTAAGAAATTTAACTGGGATTATCTAACTAAAGAGAGACTTGCTCCTAAAGAAGTGAAAGTTACAACGGCTATGGAAAAATGGCCAGGCATTATTGCTATGGAGTTTGATTCAGAAGTCTTGGTAAACCAAGCTCCAACTCTCAAACTAGCGAATGGTAAGACTGCAACCTTCATGACTCAGTATGATACGAAGACTCTCCTATTTACAATAGCTCCTGAAGATATCGGTCAAAAAGTTACAGCTATTGAAGCGGGTGCAATTGAAAGTATGCATAACTTGCCAGTATCTGTGGTAGGTACTAAACTTACGAATGGTTTTAATGGTGACGAACCGGCAATCCATGAAGTCCCAGAATTCGAAGGTGGTGTCAATGGTGAGGAAGCGGCTGTAGCAGAGCTTCCTGAGTACACTGAACCTATTGGAACAGTAGGCGACGAAGCAGCACCAACAGTAGAAGTTCCAGAATTCGAAGGTGGTGTCAATGGCGATGAAGCGGCTGTAGCAGAGCTTCCTGAGTACACTGAAGCTATTGGAACAGTAGGTGATGAAGCAGCACCAACAGTGGAAGTCCCTGAGTTTAAAGGTGACGTAAATGGTGAAGCAGCATCTGAATCTGAACTTCCTGAACACTCTGTTCCTAGCGCAACAGTAGGTGATGAGGCGGCACCAACAGTAGAAGTCCCAGAATTCGAAGGTGGTGTTAATGCAGTCGAAGCAGCAGTTCATGAACTCCCAGAATTCACAGGTGGCGTCAACGCAGTTCAAGCGCTCAAACATGAACTCCCAGAATTCACAGGTGGCGTCAACGCAGTTCAAGCGCTTAAGCATGAACTTCCAGAATATACAGGCGGAGCAAATGCAGTTCAAGCACTCGAGCATGAAGTCCCAGAATTCACAGGTGGCGTCAATGCAGATGAAGCAGCTAAGACTGAACTCTCAGAATATAAGGGTGAAGAAAAACCACTTGTAACGCTAGTTGCACAGGAAGATAAGACTTATCAAGCTCCAGCTGCCCAACAACCAGCTCTCCCTGCAACAGGAAGCGAAGTTTCAACTTCTCTAGTATCTGTTGGAATCGTTGGAATGTTCCTCGGCTTGCTTGGAATGGCAAAGAAAAAAGAAGATTAATGAACAATTAAATCTTAAAAGTCTCTATAAAAAGAATTAGACTTATACTTAGAGAGTCTGTAGCACGTAGTTGCTGCAGGCTCTTTGTTTATAAAGAACGAAGATAAAGACGGGAATGCCAGGAAATTCAAAGGAGAATAATTTCTCTGAAACTACTTTCAGGAGACTCTGTTTCATAAAATTGTTTTGAAACTTCAATCTATTCTAGTACAAGTTCTTGAAAGCGCTTTAAAAATGATATATAATAAGCTCATAAGAAAAAAGAAAAGGAGGAAAGTGGATGCCACAGATCAGTAAAGAAGCCTTGATTGAGCAGATTAAAGATGGAATCATTGTTTCTTGTCAGGCACTTCCTCACGAACCGCTTTACACAGAAGCGGGAGGTGTAATCCCCTTGTTAGTCAAAGCGGCTGAGCAGGGTGGAGCAGTCGGTATCCGAGCAAACAGTGTTCGGGATATTAAAGAAATCAAAGAGGTCACAAAACTTCCGATTATCGGAATTATCAAACGTGATTATCCACCACAGGAACCATTCATCACTGCTACTATGAAAGAAGTTGATGAATTAGCGGCTCTTGACATTGAAGTTATTGCACTTGATTGTACCAAACGAGAACGTTATGATGGTTTGGAAATTCAAGATTTTATCCGACAAGTCAAAGAAAAATATCCAGATCAACTCTTGATGGCTGATATCAGTACCTTCGAAGAAGGCCTAACAGCAGTTGAAGCAGGAATCGACTTTGTTGGAACCACCTTGTCAGGCTACACATCTTATAGTCCAAAAGTGGATGGTCCAGACTTTGAATTGATTAAGAAACTTTGCGATGCCGGAGTAGATGTTATCGCAGAAGGGAAAATTCATACACCGGAACAGGCTAAGCAGATCCTAGGTTACGGAGTGCGAGGCATTGTAGTTGGTGGAGCCATTACTAGACCAAAAGAGATTACGGAACGATTTGTTGCGGGTCTCAAATAAGACAATTAAAACACGAGGAGAGTGGTTATTTCGTAAAATAAAATGAAAACGTATACAAAGTTGTCAATGCTCACTATCCGTTTCGGATACGCTTATCATCATTTAGGAGAATACTAATGAAATTTAGAAAACTAGCTTGTACAGTACTTGCGGGTGCTGCTGTTCTTTCTCTTGCTGCTTGTGGCAAATCAGACGCTAAAAAAGACGCTGCAGCGGATTCAGGGAAAACTGAAATCACTTGGTGGGCTTTCCCAGTCTTCACTCAAGAAAAATCTGGTGACGGTGTAGGAACTTATGAAAAATCTATCATCGAAGCTTTCGAAAAAGCAAATCCAGATATCAAAGTTAAATTAGAAACAATCGACTTTAAATCTGGTCCTGAAAAAATCACGACAGCTATTGAAGCTGGAACTGCTCCAGATGTACTTTTCGATGCACCAGGTCGTATCATCAATTACGGTAAAAATGGTAAATTAGCTGAGTTGAACGATCTTTTCACAGACGAATTTGTGAAAGATGTTAACAACGAAAACATCATCCAAGCAAGTAAAGCTGGCGATAAAGCTTACATGTATCCAATCAGTTCAGCACCATTCTACATGGCTATGAACAAGAAAATGTTGGAAGATGCAGGAGTTGCAAACCTTGTTAAAGAAGGTTGGACAACAGATGATTTCGAAAAAGTCTTGAAAGCACTTAAAGATAAAGGATACACTCCAGGTTCATTGTTCAGTTCAGGTCAAGGGGGGAGACCAAGGAACACGTGCCTTCATCGCTAACCTTTACGGTGGTTCTGTAACAGACAAAGAAGTTACTAAATACACAACTGACGACCCTAAATTTGTCAAAGGTCTTGAAAAAGCATCAAGCTGGATTAAAGAAGGTTTGTTGAACAACGGTTCACAATATGACGGTGGAGCAGACATCCAAAACTTTGCAAACGGTCAAACATCATACACACTCCTTTGGGCTCCAGCTCAAAACGGTATCCAAGCTAAATTGTTGGAAGCAAGTAAAGTTGAAGTGGTTGAAGTACCATTCCCATCTGACTCTGGTAAACCAGCTCTTGAATACCTTGTAAACGGATTTGCAGTATTCAACAACAAGGATGAAAAGAAAGTTGCCGCAGCTAAGAAATTCATCCAATTCATCGCAGATGATAAAGAGTGGGGTCCTAAAGACGTAGTTCGTACAGGTGCCTTCCCAGTTCGTACTTCATTTGGTAAACTTTACGATGACAAACGTATGGAAACAATCAGTGGTTGGACTCAATACTACGCTCCATACTACAACACAATTGACGGATTTGCTGAAATGAGAACACTTTGGTTCCCAATGTTGCAATCAGTATCTAATGGTGACGAAGAACCTGCTCCAGCTTTGAAGACATTCACTGAAAAAGCGAATGAAACAATCAAAAAAGCAGCTAAAAAATAAGCCCTAAATAAAAAGTAAAATCCCCCCTTTTCCTTGTGCATAACTGTGTACGAAAAGGGGGAGTTTTATTTAAAAAATGTAAGGAACTGACAGGTCAAAATTAAAATGAAGTTCTTACATTGGCAAATCTTTAAAAGAATTTCATTCTGATTTTAGATCAATGTCAGATGACAGTCGAAAAACAAAAACTATTTGAAAGTGAGGTGCCAACTGTGAAAGTCAATAAAATTCGCATGAGAGAAACAATTGTTTCTTATGCTTTCTTAGCACCAGTATTAATCTTCTTTACCGTCTTTGTACTAGCTCCAATGATCATGGGATTTATCACTAGTTTCTTTAACTACTCGATGACTAGCTTTGAATTTGTGGGACTTGACAACTACATCCGCATGTTTAAAGACCCTGTCTTTACAAAATCTTTGATTAATACCGTAATCTTAGTTATCGGATCTGTACCAGTCGTTGTACTCTTCTCACTATTTGTGGCATCACAAACTTACCAACAAAATGCAGTTGCTAGATCCTTCTATCGTTTCGTATTCTTCCTTCCTGTTGTAACAGGTAGTGTTGCCGTAACGGTTGTATGGAAATGGATTTATGATCCTCTATCAGGTATTTTGAATTTCGTGCTTAAGTCAAGCCATATCATTAGCCAGAACATTTCTTGGTTGGGTGATAAAAACTGGGCTTTGATGGCGATTATGATTATTCTTTTGACAACATCAGTTGGTCAGCCAATCATCCTTTACATCGCTGCAATGGGTAATATTGATAACTCTCTTGTTGAAGCGGCGCGTGTCGACGGAGCAACTGAGTTACAAGTTTTCTGGAAGATTAAATGGCCAAGCCTCCTTCCAACAACTCTTTATATCGCAATCATTACAACAATCAACTCATTCCAGTGTTTCGCTTTGATTCAGCTTTTGACTTCAGGTGGTCCAAACTACTCAACAAGTACACTTATGTACTACCTATACGAGAAAGCCTTCCAATTGACTGAGTATGGCTATGCCAATACTATTGGTGTATTCTTGGCAGTTATGATTGCTATTGTCAGCTTTGTTCAATTTAAAGTACTTGGAAACGACGTAGAATATTAATAGAAAGGAGACAGCTATGCAATCTACACAAAAGAAACCTTTAACAGCCTTCACTGTTATTTCAACCATCTTCTTGCTTTTATTGACTGTACTCTTTATCTTTCCATTCTACTGGATTTTGACAGGGGCATTCAAATCACAACCGGATACCATTATGATTCCACCACAATGGTTCCCTAAAGCTCCAACAATGGAGAACTTCCAACAATTGATGGTGCAAAACCCAGCCTTACAATGGATGTGGAACTCAGTCTTCATTTCATTGGTTACTATGTTCTTGGTTTGTGCAACTTCATCCCTAGCAGGTTATGTATTGGCTAAGAAACGTTTCTACGGTCAACGTATCCTGTTTGCTATCTTTATCGCTGCCATGGCTCTTCCAAACAAGTTGTCCTTGTACCATTGGTACGTATCGTCAACTTCATGGGAATCCATGACACTCTTTGGGCGGTTATCTTGCCTTTAATCGGATGGCCATTTGGGGTCTTCCTTATGAAACAGTTCAGTGAAAATATTCCAACAGAATTGCTCGAATCTGCTAAGATTGATGGATGTGGTGAGATTCGTACTTTCTGGAGCGTAGCCTTCCCAATCGTGAAGCCAGGATTTGCAGCTCTTGCAATCTTTACCTTCATCAATACATGGAATGACTACTTCATGCAGTTAGTTATGTTGACATCTCGTAACAACTTGACCATCTCACTCGGGGTTGCGACTATGCAGGCTGAGATGGCAACCAACTATGGTTTAATTATGGCAGGGGCTGCTCTTGCAGCTGTGCCAATCGTAACAGTCTTCCTTGTCTTCCAAAAATCCTTCACTCAAGGTATTACTATGGGAGCTGTTAAAGGATAATACTCTGCGAAAATTGAATTCAAACTACGTTAGCGTCACCTTGCCATACATAAGTATTGCCTGCGGTTAGCTTCCTAGTTTGTTCTTCAATTTTCATTGAGTATAGAAAAATATATCTATCGAAATACAATATAGGTTTATAAGTGTCTACAAAATGGAGAGGAGTTGCTTACTTCATGAAGTTTTGTTAGACACTTATAAACTTACTGGCCAGACATTTTATGTCTGAGGATAACAATCAGGTAAAGGAAATTACTATGATTTTTGACGATTTAAAAAACATTAGCTTTACAAAGGAATTCATCCGAATCTAGATAAGGCCATTGATTATCTCTATGAACATCGCAAAGATTCATTTGACCTTGGGAAGTATGAGATTGATGGCGATAAGGTTTTTCTAGTTGTACAAGAAAATGTTCTCAACAAAGAAGAAAATGATCGTTTTGAGCACCATAAAAACTATGCAGACTTGCATTTGTTGGTTGAAGGTCATGAGTATTCTAGCTACGGTTCTCGCATCGAAGATGAGGCTGTAGCCTTTGATGAAGCCAGTGATATTGGCTTTGTTCATTGTCACGAACAATACCCACTCTTGTTGGGTTATCACAATTTTGCAGTCTTCTTCCCAGGGGAGCCTCATCAACCTAATGGTTATGCAGGTATGGAAGACAAAGTTCGTAAATATTTATTTAAAATTTTAATCGATTAGTCAGTTAGGAGGAGCAAACAATGGCACATAAAGGATCTGGATTGATAAAAGCGGCATTTGATACGGATAACTTTCTGATGCGTTTTAGTGAGAAGGTTTTAGATATTGTGACGGTTAACCTGCTCTTTGTGGTGTCTTGTTTGCCTATTGTGACGATCGGAGTAGCTAAGATCAGTCTCTATCAGACAATCTTTGAAGTTAAGCGCAGCCGTCGCGTTCCTGTTTTCAAAATCTATATCAGAGCCTTCAAGCAAAATTTGAAATTAGGTTTTCAGTTAGGATTGTTGGAATTAGGAATCTTTCTAATTAGTGTCGTTGATTTATCATTATTCTGGAGTCAAACAGGTATTGCTTTTCAGCTCATTAAAGCCATTTGCTTGGGAATACTGATATTTTTAACCCTAGTTATGTTGGCTAGCTATCCAATTGCGGCACGCTATGACTTGACTTGGAAAGAAGTCCTTCAAAAGGGCTTGCTCTTGGTCAGCTTTAACTTCGTTTGGTTCTTCTTGATGCTTGCGATTATTTTCTTAATCATCATGCTTTTATATCTATCAGGCTTTACTCTAATCCTTGGTGGTTCAGCATTTCTACTCTTTGGCTTTGGTCTTCTTGCCTTTTGCCAAGCAGGATTAATGGAAAAATTGTTTGCTAAATATCAAGAGAATTGAAAACAATATGAAACTACTTTCAAACAAGAAAAGCTTCGGGAGATGAATAGAAATTAAAATCTAAGTGGCTGATATGTATTGAAAGCGCTTTTTACAAGGTGTATACTAAAATAGTAAATAATCATCTGCCCGGTGCAGAAAATAAGAAATTTTAGGAGAAATCTATGTCAGATTTAAAAAAATATGAAGGTGTCATTCCTGCCTTCTACGCATGTTATGATGATGCGGGTGAAGTAAGCCCAGAACGTACTCGTGCTTTGGTTCAATATTTTATTGATAAAGGTGTTCAAGGTCTTTATGTTAATGGTTCTTCAGGTGAATGTATCTACCAAAGCGTGGAAGACCGTAAATTGATCCTGGAAGAAGTGATGGCAGTTGCCAAAGGTAAATTGACAATCATCGCTCACGTGGCTTGCAACAATACAAAAGATAGTATTGAGTTGGCTCGCCATGCTGAAAGTTTGGGTGTTGATGCTATCGCAACAATCCCGCCAATTTACTTCCGCTTGCCTGAATACTCAGTAGCAAAATACTGGAACGACATCAGTGCTGCAGCACCAAATACAGACTACGTTATCTATAACATTCCTCAATTGGCAGGTGTCGCTTTGACTCCAAGTCTTTACACAGAAATGTTGAAAAACCCACGTGTTATCGGTGTTAAGAACTCTTCAATGCCCGTACAAGATATTCAAACGTTTGTCAGCCTTGGCGGTGAAGACCATATTGTCTTTAATGGTCCAGACGAGCAGTTCTTAGGTGGACGTCTCATGGGAGCAAAAGCTGGTATCGGTGGTACTTATGGTGCTATGCCAGAACTCTTCTTGAAACTCAACCAATTGATTGCAGACAAGGACCTAGAAACAGCGCGTGAATTGCAATACGCTATCAACGCTATCATCGGTAAATTAACTGCAGCTCATGGGAATATGTACTGTGTGATCAAAGAAGTCTTGAAAATCAATGAAGGACTTAATATCGGATCAGTTCGTTCTCCACTTACACCAGTGACCGAAGAAGATCGTCCAGTTGTTGAAGCTGCTGCGGCTTTGATTCGTGAAACTAAGGAGCGTTTCCTCTAATCAATAGGAGGCTTTATGACTAATTACGTTGCAATTGATATTGGTGGAACTAATATCAAATATGGTTTGATTGACCAAGATGGACAACTTGTAGAGTCTCACGAAGTTGCGACTGAGGCTCATAAGGGTGGCCCCCACATTTTACAAAAAACAAAAGATATCGTAGCTAGCTATTTAGAAAAAGGAACGGTGTCAGGTGTCGCCATTTCCTCAGCGGGAATGGTTGACCCTGATAAGGGTGAGATTTTCTATGCTGGTCCACAAATTCCAAACTATGCTGGAACTCAATTTAAAAAAGAAATTGAAAGTAGCTTTGGAATCCCATGTGAAATTGAAAATGATGTCAACTGCGCAGGTCTTGCAGAAGCTGTCTCAGGATCTGGAAAGGACGCAAGTATTACTCTTTGTTTGACAATTGGAACAGGTATCGGCGGTTGTTTAATCATTGATGGCCAAGTTTTCCATGGCTTTAGTAATTCTGCCTGTGAAGTTGGTTATCTGCACATGCAGGATGGAGCTTTCCAGGATTTAGCGTCTACGACAGCTCTTGTTAAGTATGTAGCAGATGCGCATGGAGATGAAGTGGAACAGTGGAACGGTCGCAGAATTTTCAAAGAAGCTACTGAAGGCAATAAACTCTGTATGGAGGGGATTGACCGTATGGTGGATTACCTTGGTAAGGGTCTCGCCAATATTTGTTATGTTGCCAATCCAGAAGTTGTCATCCTTGGTGGTGGTATCATGGGGCAAGAAGCAATTTTGAAACCAAAAATCCGTAAGGCTTTGAAAGATTCGCTTGTTCCAAGCTTGGCAGACAAGACTCGACTTGAATTTGCCCACCATCAGAATACTGCTGGGATGCTCGGTGCTTATTATCATTTCAAAACCAAACAGTCCTAAATTGGCTTTGCCAATTTAGGGTTTTTTGACAGGGAAAAAGTTAGGTAAAACTTTAATAAAACTTTGAAAGCCCTTGCATTTCTTGGGATAATATAGTATATTTATTATACTGAGAAATCTCGAAAAAAAGCATTTGTAAAAATCAAGTCATTTTTTTATTCGAAAAAAATGTAAGCGATTTCTAAAATGGATTTAAACAGAGTAAAAACTGGGAGGAAGAAGAGTTTTAGACTAAATACTGAGAAATAAAATTGTCGCCAGCAGAAACTGGGCTCTTGCAGTAGCTGACTGCTTTTGTTCATTAGGAGAATTTGATGAAACGGTATTTTTTTGAAAGAAGTCGAATATTCAGTATTCGTAAATTAACGGTTGGTGTAGCCTCTGTGGCAGTTGGGCTAGCTTTTTTTGCGTCTGGAAATGTTGCCGCTAACGAAGTTGTGACAGAGCCAAAACTGGAAGTAGAAGGTCAGGCCAAAGAAGTCATCGATGTCGATAAAGAAAAAGTTGAAGCAGTTAAGGAAACTAAAGAAGTAGTGAGTCCTGTAAAAGAAGAAGTTGCTGAACAAGCAGCTCCTGCTACAGAAAAAGTAACAGAAGAAACTAAAACTACTGAAGAGGCTGGAGATTTACTTCCAGTAGAAATTCCTGACCGTGCCTATCCTGATACACCAGTGAAGAAACTTGACAGTTCAGCGATTGTATCAGAAAAAGATAGCCCGAAAGTTGAAACTAAAAGTATTTTAAAAGCTGAAGAAGCAAGTACAACTGAAGGCAAAAAAGAAAATAGAGCCATTATCAATGGTGGCCAAGACCTTAAGCATATCAACTATGAGGGGCAACCAGCTACATCGGCTACCATGATTTACACAATCTACAGTTCACCTCTAGCAGACGGTGGAACTCAGCGTTACCTCAATTCAGGTTCAGGTATCTTTGTGGCTCCAAATATCATGCTGACAGTCGCTCACAATTTCTTGAAGAAGGATGCCGAAACCAATGCTGGTCATATCTTAGGTGGTGATACTGCTAAGTTCTACTACAATGTTGGTTCTAATACTCCAAAAGAAAGATCATTGCCAACTTCAGGAAACTGTTTTGTTCCAAGAAAAGGATATTCATTTCTGGAATAAAGATAAGTTTGGTGAAGGATACAAGAATGACCTAGCCTTGGTTGTGGCTCCAGTTCCAGTACAGATTGCAAGTCCAAATAAGGCAGCAACCTTTACTCCGTTAGCAGAGCATCGGGAATACAAAGCTGGAGAACCTGTTAGTACGATTGGCTATCCTACAGATTCAACTTCTCCAGAATTGAAGGAACCGATTGTACCTGGTCAATTGTATAAGGCAGACGGTGTCGTTAGAGATACTGAAAAGTATGATGATAAGGGAACAGTAGGTGTTACCTATCGTTTGACTTCTGTATCAGGTCTTTCTGGTGGTGGAATTATCAACGGTGATGGTAAGGTCATTGGGATCCACCAACGTGGTACTGTTGATAATGCGAACATTGCTGAAAAAGACCGCTTCGGTGGAGGTCTAGTCTTGTCTCCAGAACAATTAGCATGGGCTAAAGGCATCATTGATAAATACGGTGTTAAAGGCTGGTATCAAGGCGATAACGGTAGCCGTTATTATTTCACTCCAGAGGGAGAAATGTTAAGAAATAAGACAGCAGTTATCGGTGAAAACAAATATTCATTTGATGAAAGTGGTGTAGCAACTCTCCTTGAAGGCGTTGACTATGGACGAGTTGTTATCGAGCATGTGGACCAAAATGATAACCCAGTCAAAGAAAACGATACCTTTGTAGATAAGGCAGAAGTTGGTGCTCAATTCAACTACAACTACAAATCGGAAATTGAAAAACAGATTTCTTCAAGAAGAATAAAGACAAATATGAGATTGTATCGATTGATAGCAAAGCTGTCAATAAACAATTGAAAGACGCTTGGGAAGATGATTATAGTGTTGTGAGCAAGGCTCCTGCAGGAACTCGTGTCATTAAAGTAGTCTATAAAGTTAACAAAGGCTCCTTTGAGGTTCACTATCGTTTGAAAGGTACCGACCAAGAATTGTCAACTGCAACTGTGGATAATAACGAAGGTAAGGAATACGATGTTTCCTTTGTTCATAGATTCCAAGCCAAAGAAATTGCAGGTTATCGTGCAGTAAATGAAAGTCAAGAAGCGACTATCAAGCATAAAGGGGTGAATGAAGTTATTTTTGAATACGAAAAGATTGAAGATCCAAAACCAGCAACTCCTGTAACTCCAGTAGTTGATCCAAAAGATGAAGAAACAGAGATTGCTGCTTACGGTCCACTTCCAAGCAAGGCTCAATTGGACTACCACAAGGAAGAATTGGCTGCCTTCATCCACTATGGTATGAATACCTACACCAACTCTGAGTGGGGAAATGGTAGAGAAAATCCTCAGTACTTCAATCCAACAAACCTTGATACAGATCAGTGGATTAAGACTTTGAAGGATGCTGGATTCAAACGAACAATCATGGTTGTAAAACACCATGACGGATTTGTGATTTATCCATCTAAATATACAGACCATACGGTGGCTGCTAGTCCGTGGAAAGATGGTAAGGGAGACCTTCTCGAAGAGATCTCTAAATCAGCGACTAAGTATGATATGAATATGGGTGTTTACTTATCACCATGGGATGCCAACCATCCTAAATATCATGTTGCAACTGAGAAAGAGTACAATGAATACTATCTCAACCAACTCAAGGAAATCCTTGGAAATCCTAAATACGGAAACAAAGGTAAATTCATCGAAGTATGGATGGATGGTGCGCGTGGTAGCGGAGCTCAAAAAGTAACCTATACCTTTGATGAGTGGTTCAAGTACATCAAGGAAGCTGAAGGAGATATCGCGATCTTCTCTGCTCAACCGACAAGTGTCCGTTGGATTGGTAATGAACGTGGTATCGCTGGAGATCCAGTTTGGCATAAGGTCAAGAAAGCTAAAATCACTGATGATGTGAAGAATGAATATCTCAACCATGGAGACCCAGAAGGGGATATGTATTCAGTTGGTGAAGCAGATGTTTCTATCCGTTCAGGTTGGTTCTACCATGACAATCAACAACCGAAATCAATCAAAGATTTGATGGATATCTACTTCAAGTCTGTTGGTCGTGGAACGCCACTTCTCCTCAATATTCCACCTAATAAAGAAGGTAGATTCGCAGATGCAGATGTCGCTCGCTTGCAAGAATTCCGAGCAACCTTGGATCAAATGTATGCGACTGACTTTGCTAAGGGTGCCACTGTAACTGCAAGCTCTACTCGTAAGAATCATTTGTATCAAGCAAGTCACTTGACAGATGGTAAGGATGATACTAGCTGGGCACTAGCAAATGATGCTAAGACAGGTGAATTTACAGTCGATCTTGGTCAAAAGAGACGTTTTGACGTAGTCGAACTGAAAGAAGACATCGCTAAAGGTCAGCGTATCTCTGGATTCAAGGTTGAAGTTGAACTCAATGGCCGTTGGGTTCCATATGGTGAAGGTTCGACTGTTGGTTACCGTCGCCTTATCCAAGGTCAACCAGTAGAGGCGCAAAAGATTCGTGTAACCATTACGGGTGCACAAGCGACTCCAATTTTGACAAACTTCTCTGTTTATAAGACACCAAGTAGTATCGAGAAAACAGATGGTTATCCTCTAGGACTAGACTACCATTCAAATACAACAGCTGATAAAGAAAATACAACTTGGTATGATGAATCTGAAGGCGTCCGCGGAACATCTATGTGGACTAACCAAAAAGATGCCAAAGTAAGCTATACTTTCACAGGAACCAAGGCCTATGTCGTCTCTACAGTCGACCCAGGTCATGGAGAAATGTCAGTTTACGTGGATGGCCAAAAAGTTGCGGATGTGCAAACTAAGAATGCTAGCCGTAAACGCAGCCAAAAAGTATATGAAACAGACGATTTAGCACCTGGCCAACATACCATTACCCTTGTTAATAAAACAGGTGAACCAATTGCTACAGAAGGGATCTACACCCTAAACAATGATAGCAAGGGAATGTTTGAACTCGAGTCTACCAACTACGAAGTCGAAAAAGGAAAACCCGTCACTGTTAAGATTAAGCGTGTTGGTGGAAGTAAGGGGGATGCTACTGTGCGCTTCATCACAGAACCTGGAACTGGGGTTCACGGTAAAGTTTACCAAGATACAACTCAAGATGTGACCTTTAAAGACGGAGAAACAGAAAAGACTGTTACTATCCCAACGATTGACTTTACAGAACAAGCCGACTCTGTCTTTGACTTCAAAGCCAAGCTCACTTCTGTCACTGATGGTGCCCTACTCGGTTTCGCTACCGATGCAACCATCCAAGTGATGAAAGCTGAATTGCTCCTAAAAGACCAGACAAGCTATGACGATCAGGCACCTCAGCTTGACTATAGTCCAGGTTGGAACCATGAAACGAACTCAGCGGATAAATATCAAAATACAGAATCATGGGCGTCATTTGGACGTTTGACAGAAGAACAGAAGAAAAATGCTAGCGTAACAGCATACTTCTACGGAACAGGTCTTGAGATCAAAGGATATGTGGACCCAGGACATGGTATCTACAAGGTGACGTTAGACGGTAGAAAAGTCGAGTATCAAGATGGCCTAGGTAATGCTTCTGAGTACAACGGTAAGAAGTACTTCAGTGGTACAGCTACTACTCGTCAAGGTGGTCAGACTCTTGTTCGTTTGACTGGACTCGAAGAAGGTTGGCATGCTGTAACCTTGCAATTGGATCCAAACGTAATGATACTACGAGAAATATTGGTATCCAAGTTGACCAGTTCATCACTCATGGTGAAGGTAGTGCTCTTTATACCAAAGCAGAGTTAATCCAAGCCATGAAGAACTGGAAGGATGAGTTGGTTAAGTTTGACCAGACAAGCTTGAAGAATACTCCAGAGGCACGTCAAGCCTTCAAGTCAAACTTGGATAAATTATCTGAGCAACTTTCAGCAAGTGATGCCAATGCACAAGAAGTTCTGAAGACAGTAGCCGCTTTGCAAACGATCCTTGATAAGGAAGAAAAATTATGGCACAGATGATACGCCAACACCAGAACAGCCAGAAGAACCAAACTATGACAAGGCTATGGCAAGTCTGACCGAAGCAATTGAAAGAAAAACAGCTGAACTCGGTGATGACAAGGAAGCTAAGAAGAAGCTAGTTGCATTAACAGAGCAAGCCTTGACAGCCATCCAAGAAGCTAAGACTCAGGATGCAGTAGATAAGGCCTTGCAAGCAGCTTTGGCATCTATCAATCAGCTTCAAGCGACTCCAAAAGAGGAGCCAGCTCCAGAAGAACCAGCGCAACCAGAGGAACCAAACTACGACAAGGCCATGGCAAGTCTGACAGAAGCAATTGAAAGAAAGACAGCCGAGCTCGGTGATGACAAGGAAGCTAAGAAGAAGCTAGTTGCATTAACAGAGCAAGCCTTGACAGCTATCCAAGAAGCTAAGACTCAGGATGCAGTAGATAAGGCCTTGCAAGCAGCTTTGGCATCTATCAATCAGCTTCAAGCGACTCCAAAAGAGGAGCCAGCTCCGGAAGAACCAGCACAGCCAGAGGAACCATCAAAACCAGAAGAGTCTAAAGTTGACTACCATAAGGCGATTGCAGATTTGACTGAAGCTATCGAGAAAAAAGCAACAGAACTGGTCGATGATGTAGCTGCCCAAGAGAAACTAGTTGAACTTGGTGAGAAAGCACTTGTAGCTATTCAAGAAGCTAAGACTCAAGACGCTGTTGAAAAAGCTTTGCAAGCAGCTTTGGCATCTATCAATCAACTCCAAGCGACTCCGAAAGAGGAGCCAGCAAAACCAGAGGAGCCAGCAAAAACCAGAGGAACCAGCAAAACCAGAAGAGCCAGCTCAACCAGAGGAGCCAGCAAAACCAGAAGAGCCAGCTCAACCAGAGGAGCCAGCAAAACCAGAAGAGCCAGCTCAACCAGAGAAGCCGGTACAGCCAGAAGAACCAAGCAAGCCAGAAGAGTCTAAAATTGACTACGATAAAGCTATGGCAAGTTTGTCTGAAGCTATTAAACATAAAACTGCTGAGTTGGGTGATGACAAGGAAGCTAAGAAGAAACTAGTTGAACTAGCAGAACAAGCCTTAGCTGCTATTGAAGAAGCCAAGACCCAGGATGCAGTAGATAAGGCCTTGCAAGCAGCTTTGGCATCTATCAACAATCTTCAAGCGACACCAAAAGAGGAACCAGCTCCAGAAGAGCCTGCAAGACCAGAGGAGCCAAGTAAGCCAGAGGAGCCAAGTAAGCCAGAAGAACCTGCAAGACCAGAGGAGCCAAGCAAACCAGAAGAACCAAGTAAGCCAGAAGAGGAAGTGAAGCATTCAAATCTTCCAACTGAAGGTGTTAAAGAATTGAGTGTAACTCAACCAAGCCTTGAAGTAACGACAAATCCGATTGCCTTCAATACGATTCGTCGTGAAAATTCTCTCTTAGCTAAAGGTAAGGAACAAGTCGTTTCTGAAGGAAAAGACGGACAAGTAACGACCTATGTAGAAGTTGTTGGTAGCGATCGTAAGGTTGTCAAAGTAGAACGTGAGGAAGCCCAAAATCGCATCCTTGAAGTTGGTACGCAAGAAGGAACTGCTGTGCCAACAGAAGGCGTTATGAATTTGGACTTTAACCTACCAAATCTAACAGTAGAGAAAGAACCAATTGCCTTCAAGACTGTCCGCCGTGAGAATGCTGATTTAGCTAAAGGTAAGGAACAAGTTGTTTCTGAAGGAAAAGATGGACAAGTAACGACTTATGTAGAAGTCGATGGTGACAACCGTAAGGTTCTTAAGGTTGAACGTGAGGAAGCCCAAGATCGCATCGTTGAAGTTGGAACTAAGGAAGAAAGTCCATCAACTGATAGCACATTGAAGGTCTTGAAAGATTCATCAACAAACTTGAAACTGATTGCTCGAGAAGGGGACCTCAATGGTGGTTCTGTTCTAGAGGTCGATAAGGTTGCTGACCAGGTCTTGGAAGGTCGCCGTTTCGATGCTTATCAAATTCAATTGAAGAATGAGAAAGGCGAACTTGTTCAATTGAAAGGTGCAGCCCTTGTTCAAGTTGCTGTGGCGTCTGATGTAGCCAATGTCTATGCCATGAATGCAAATCGAGAATTGCAGAAGTGAAGTTTGAACAGAAAGGTTCAGCACTTGAATTTGTAGCTCCACACCTAGGTGTCTATGCGGTAGTGTACAAGGATGCAACTCAACCAAGTGCACCAACAAATGTAGAAACTCCTGCTCCACAACCTATGGGAGAAGATAAGCCTTTAGCAGAGGCTAAGGGAACTGTAGCAGATTCTACAAGCAAACAGTTGCCGGCAACAGGAGAAGAAGTAAGTTCAGCTCTCTTGCCTGCTCTCACTCTAGTTTCAGGAATGATGCTATTCTTCTTCAAAAAAGAGATGAAGGATTAGCAGAGACTAAATCAAAGAAAGTGTTTTAAAACACTAAAAAAGGGAGTCCACTATGGGACTCCCTTTTGTTGATAAAGTTATTCCAAACAGAAAACCCTGAATGGTTTTCAATTTCAGGGTTTTCTATGTCTTGTGTTTCTACGATAACCATTTAGTCTATTATTCTCCCAATAGCTATTAAAGATTTTTTCTTTACTTTCACGATCAATCTCTAGGAAATAAGCGTAGAGTAGATCAATGATAATCAGCATTGGAATCTGAGCAGAGATTCGTTGAATATAAGATGCTTGGTTTTGGCTTGCGACCAAAACAGTTTCTGTAAATGCTTGAGTATCCTTATTCGGTGAACTTGTAAATAGAACTGTCTTAGCTCCCATATCTTGGGCATCTAATAAACTATCGATGATGGACGGTGTTGTTCCTGAGAGGGAAAAACCAAAGACCAGACATTTTTCATCAATGATACTAGTCGTCCAGGCAAAACCGTCTGGATCTGTTAAGGCTTCACAGACGACACCCAATCTCATAAAACGTAGCTTCATCTCACGTGCGACTAGACCAGAACTCCCAGTTCCGAAAAAATACACGCGTTCTGATTGCTCAATCATCTGAGCTACACGTTCCAACTGCTCATCGTCAATCAATCCTTGAGAAATTTCTCGCACATTTGCATAACTTCTGAGAACTCGTTGAGTCAAAGGATTCATATCCTGTTGAGGAGCAGAAAGAGTGTCTTTTTGTTGTTGATATTTGAAGATGAATTCTCGATAGCCCTTAAAACCACACTTCTTGGCAAAACGAGTGAGCGCCGCCTGGGAAATATGAAGTTTTTGCGTGACTTGTTGAGAGGATAAATCATCATTTATGGTATCTGCCTGCAGAAAATAGCGGGCAATTTCTTGCTCTAAATCGGTCATCTCTTCAAAGTGAAGGTCGATAATCGTAGAGATATCTTGCTTATTCATGGAACTCCTTTTATAGCTATTTGCCAAAATTACTTTGACAAATCTAACAAATAAAATAGCGCTTACCTCCATTATATCATAGAAAATACTTTTTGGACCAAAAAGGAAAAGTCTTTTCTTTTTCCATAATTTTCTACCTAAATTATGGTACAATGAAGAGTGTGATTTTGATTAGAAATGAGATTGATGTGTATGAGAAAATTCAATAGCCACTCGATACCGACACGGCTTAATTTGTTATTTGCAATCGTCATTTTGCTCTTTTTAGCAATTATTGGTCGTTTGCTTTTATATGCAAGTTCTTCATAAGGATTTTTTTATGAAAAACAAACTCGCTTCTGCTAGCCAAACTCGAGTAACCATGGGTTCCGCTCGTGGAGAAATTTATGATGCAACAGGAAAACCTTTAGTCCAAAATACGGTTAAGCAAGTTGTTTCCTTTACACGAAGCAATAAGATGACTGCGGCTGATTTGAAGGATATTTCTAAAAAATTGTTGACCTATGTCACAGTCACCTCTCCAGAGTTGACAGACCGTCAAATGGCTGATTACTACTTGGCTGATGCTGAAGTTTATAAGAAGACAGTTGAAGCTCTTCCAAAAGATAAACGATACGATTCAGATGGCAATCAACTTTCCGAATCTGAACTCTATAACAACGCTGCTGAGAGTATTACTTCCAGTCAATTAGACTATTCAGAGGATGAAAAAGAAGGCAATCTACATCTTTAGTCAACTCAATTCCGTAGAAAAATTTTTGCGACAGGAAATATTCAAACGGATCCTTTGGATGATACACAGGTAGCTGTGATTGCTTCTGCTTCCAAGGAATTGCCAGGTATTTCGATCTCTACCTCATGGGATCGAAAAGTCCTAGAAACTTCTCTTTCATCTATAGTTGGAAGTGTTTCTAGTGAAAAATCTGGTCTTCCAGCAGAAGAAGTGGACGCTTATTTGAAAAAAGGTTACTCACTCAATGACCGTGTTGGGACTTCCTATCTTGAAAAGCAATACGAAGAAGTCTTGCAAGGAAAACGTACCGTCAAGGAAATCCATTTGGATAAGCACGGAGACATGGAGAGTGTAGAAAATATCGAAGAAGGAAGCAAGGGTAAAAATATCAAATTAACCATTGATTTGGCCTTCCAAGATAGCGTAGACAATCTCTTAAAGAATTATTTCAACTCTGAACTTGCAAATGGTGGAGCTAGATATTCAGAGGGTGTTTATGCGGTAGCCCTCAATCCTAAGACAGGTGCTGTATTAGCCATGTCGGGGATGAAGCATAATGTAGAAACTGGAGAATTGACACCAGACTCGCTTGGTACAGTAACCAATGTTTTCGTACCAGGTTCTGTCGTTAAGGCAGCTACCATCAGTTCAGGTTGGGAAAATGGTGTCTTGTCAGGCAACCAAACCTTAACAGACCAACCAATCGTCTTTCAAGGTTCTGCACCGATCAATTCATGGTACACCCTTTCTTACGGTTCATTCCCGATTACAGCCGTAGAGGCCTTGGAATACTCATCGAATACCTACATGGTCCAAACTGCTCTTGGAATTATGGGACAAACTTATCAGCCTAATATGACAGTAGGAACCAACAATCTTGAATCTGCCATGGGGAAACTCCGTTCAACCTTTGGTGAATATGGTTTGGGCGTGTCTACAGGGATCGATTTACCGGATGAGTCAACAGGCTTTATTCCTAAAGACTATGATTTGGCCAATTATCTAAATAATGCCTTTGGGCAGTTTGATAACTACACACCGATGCAGTTAGCTCAGTATGTAGCAACGATTGCCAATAATGGTGTCCGCTTAGCTCCTCATATCGTGGAAGGAGTCTACGACAACAATGAACAAGGTGGTCTTGGAGAACTCATTAAGCAAACGGACAGCACAGAAATGAATAAGATTAATATTTCTGAGTCTGACATGTCTATCTTGCAACAAGGCTTTTACCAAGTATCGCACGGGACAAGTGCTCTTACAACAGGTCGCGCCTTTTCAAATGGGGCAGCAGTCTCCATCAGCGGAAAAACCGGTACAGCCGAAAGTTACGTCAATGGTGGTCAAAAAGCCAACAATACCAACGCCGTAGCCTATGCGCCAACCGATAATCCGCAGATTGCAGTCGCAGTCGTTTTCCCACATAATACGAATCTAACTAATGGTGTCGGACCTTCGATTGCTCGCGACATTATCAATCTATACAACCAACACCATCCAATGAACTAGAAAGGAAGTCATGCTTTACCCAACACCTATAGCTAAGCTGATTGACAGTTATTCTAAACTTCCGGGTATCGGAATTAAGACAGCAACCCGACTGGCCTTTTATACCATTGGGATGTCGGATGATGACGTCAATGAATTTGCAAAAAATCTCCTTGCAGCCAAGCGAGAATTGACCTATTGCTCTATTTGTGGACGCTTGACAGATGATGATCCTTGTTCTATCTGTACCGATCCTAGCCGTGACCAGTCTACGATTCTGGTTCTGGAGGATAGCCGAGATGTTGCTGCTATGGAAACATCCAAGAATACCACGGACTTTACCATGTTTTACACGGTTTGATTTCCCCTATGAATGGGATTAGTCCCGATGATATCAACCTCAAAAGTCTCATGACTCGCCTCATGGATAGCGAAGTTTCAGAGGTTATCGTGGCCACCAATGCAACAGCTGATGGGGAAGCGACTTCCATGTATATCTCTCGACTGCTCAAACCTGCAGGAATTAAGGTTACTCGTCTAGCACGAGGTCTAGCAGTAGGAGCAGATATCGAATATGCGGACGAAGTAACGCTCCTAAGAGCCATTGAAAATCGTACCGAACTCTAGCCCGTAAGAATAAAGAAATAGGCAATGAGCAAGTAGATACGATATATAAGAGTCAAGAGGCTGGATTTATTTTGAATCCAGTCTCTTTTTTGCTATACAAGTTTCAAAAAAGAGACAAATGTGATATACTAAAAAGCGAGTATTCTAGTAGAAATAGGACAATCATATGAAACAAACAATTATTCTATTATATGGTGGACGCAGTGCAGAGCGTGAAGTGTCTGTATTGTCAGCTGAGAGTGTCATGCGTGCGGTTAACTATGACCGTTTTGAAGTCAAAACTTTCTTTATCAGCCAGTCTGGTGATTTTATCAAAACCCAAGAATTTACCCAAACTCCTGGCCAAGATGAACGTCTCATGACCAATGAAACGATTGATTGGGACAAGAAAGTTGCTCCAAGTGCCATCTACGAAGAAGGCGCAGTTGTTTTTCCAGTTCTTCATGGACCTATGGGAGAAGACGGTTCCGTTCAAGGTTTCCTAGAAGTCTTGAAAATGCCTTATGTCGGTTGCAACATCTTGTCTTCAAGCCTTGCTATGGACAAAATCACGACTAAACGTGTCTTGGAATCTGCTGGGATTGCCCAAGTCCCTTACGTAGCCATTGTTGAAGGGGATGACTTGGCTTCTAAGATCGCAGAAATTGAAGAAAAATTAAGGTATCCAGTCTTTACTAAACCATCCAATATGGGTTCTAGTGTCGGTATTTCTAAGTCTGAAAATAAAGAGGAACTCCATCAAGCTCTTGAACTCGCCTTTAAATATGATAGCCGTGTCTTGGTAGAGCAAGGCGTCAATGCGCGTGAAATCGAAGTTGGGCTTTTAGGAAACTATGATGTCAAGAGCACTCTACCTGGTGAAGTTGTCAAGGACGTAGCCTTCTATGACTATGAAGCCAAATACATCGATAACAAGATTACGATGGATATTCCAGCTAAGATTAGTGATGATGTAGTAGCAGTCATGCGTAAAAATGCAGAAGCTGCCTTCCGTGCTATTGGCGGGCTTGGTCTCTCACGTTGTGATTTCTTCTATACAGATAAGGGAGAAGTTTTCCTAAATGAGCTCAACACCATGCCAGGATTTACCCAGTGGTCTATGTATCCCTTGCTCTGGGACAATATGGGGATTAGCTATCCAGAACTAATCGAGCGTTTGGTTGAGCTTGCTAAAGAAAGCTTTGACAAGCGTGAAGCGCACCTATTGTAAAGATAGCTATAAGGGCGGGGCAAGACTCCCTGCCCCTTTTTAAAGGAGTAAACATGAAACTTACGATTCACGAAGTTGCGCGTGCTGTCGGTGCAAAAAATGATGTGACAAGCTATGCGGACAGTCCACTAGTCAAGGCGGAGTTTGATAGTCGTTTGATTGGACCTGGTGATCTATTTGTGCCACTCAAGGGGGCGCGTGATGGTCATGACTTTATCGAGACAGCATTTGAAAACGGCGCTACTGTAACTCTGTCAGAGAAGGAAGTAGCAGATCATCCTTACATTTTAGTAGATGATGTTCTGACAGCCTTTCAGGCTCTTGCAGCCTATTACCTTCAAAAGACAGGAGTAGATGTCTTTGCTGTTACAGGTTCAAATGGGAAGACAACGACCAAGGATATGTTGGCTCATTTACTTTCTACAAGCTACAAAACCTACAAAACGCAAGGAAATTACAATAACGAGATTGGCTTACCCTATACAGTTCTTCATATGCCAGATGGCACTGAGAAGTTAGTCTTGGAAATGGGACAGGATCACTTGGGAGATATTCATCTTTTGTCTGAACTGGCTCATCCGAAAACAGCTATTGTGACTCTGGTCGGAGAGGCACATTTGGCCTTCTTCAAAGATCGTTCAGAGATTGCCAAAGGTAAATTACAGATTGCTGATGGAATGGAGAAAGGTAGCTTGCTCTTGGCGCCAGCTGATCCCATTGTAGAGGATTATCTACCTGCTGACCAAAAAGTAGTTCGTTTTGGTCCGGGTGCAGAACTCGAAATTACAGACTTAATTGAGCGCAAGGATAGCTTGAGTTTTAAGGCTAATTTCTTGGAGAAATCCCTTGATTTACCAGTAACTGGTAAGTACAATGCGACCAATGCTATGATTGCATCTTATGTTGCCCTGCAAGAAGGAGTGACTGAGGAGCAGATTGGTCAAGCCTTCCAGGATCTAGAATTGACCCGCAATCGTACCGAGTGGAAAAAAGCTGCCAATGGAGCAGACATCTTATCGGATGTCTACAATGCCAACCCAACAGCCATGAAGTTGATTTTAGAAACCTTCTCTGCTATCCCAGCAAATGAAGGTGGCAAGAAAATAGCAGTTCTGGCGGATATGAAAGAACTTGGAGACCAGTCTGTTCAACTCCATAATCAAATGATTTTGAGCCTATCACCTGATGTACTTGATACCGTTATTTTCTACGGTGAAGACATTGCGGAATTGGCCCAACTAGCCAGTCAAATGTTCCCAATCGGTCATGTTTATTACTTTAAGAAAACAGCTGATGAAGACCAGTTTGAAGCCATGGTCAAACAAGTCAAGGAGAGTCTTGGTGCAAATGACCAAATTCTACTTAAAGGTTCCAACTCTATGAACCTAGCTAAGCTAGTAGAAAGTTTGCAAGAAGACTAATGGTCTTCTATTAAGGAAAAAAATTTTTAAGAGTTAATTTGTCTCGAAGGATCAGCTTCTTTGGGGACACAAAAAAATATAAGAAATAAATGT